>Ga0180007_10006757_pt1 | contig 11103 bp, 12 predicted proteins | sample MM_PC_MetaG_FD_121122 | JGI IMG/M metagenome (GOLD analysis project Ga0180007, IMG submission 121122) | Groundwater microbial communities from the Aspo Hard Rock Laboratory (HRL) deep subsurface site, Sweden - MM_PC_MetaG | ecosystem: Environmental > Aquatic > Deep subsurface > Groundwater...
GTGTTAACAAACTTTTTTTCATAAAACAAAATATCTATATCGATTATCCTTGGTCCCCATTTTTCTGTTTTTTCCCGCCCCATTGTTTTTTCTATTTGTTTAATTTCTTGAAGTAGTTCTTCGGGAGAGAATTTTGTTTTGCCTTTTAATACGAGATTTAGAAAATCAGGTTGCTCTGTTTTTATCTTTAGCCCGTTTAGAGACCCGCCTGTCAACGAACCCATTTGGCGGGCAGGTTTATCTCTTCTAACGGGCCAAGGCGAGGTTTCATATAAGGAAGAGGCTTTTATAATATCAAAACCAATTTCTTTAAGCAGTTTTATTGCGGTTTGAATGTTTTTTAAGCGGTTGCCTATATTTGAACCCAAGGAAAGATAGACCAAGATATTCCTCGCTTCGCTTCGCGCTAGGCAAAGCAGGTTGTTTGGGGGGGCAGGCAACTAAAGAAAAACTTTATTTTGCTTCCTGCCTAATCGTTGCTGTTCCCGTTTATTCCTGTAATGGAATTTCCTCGCCGCTTGTTGGAGCACTTGTTGAGTTAGTAGCTGGAACAGTAGTCTCTTCTTGAGTCATAACTTTATCAAGAATGGCTGACCGCCTTACTGTTTTTGTAGACAAAGACAGATAAAGCGAAGTGGCTAAAAATAAAATGGCAAGTCCTGCGGTAATTTTTGCAATTGGTCCCCCCGAAGAAGGCGCAAACATACCGCTGCTTCCACCTCCAAAGATATTTGCAAGACCAGCACCCTTGCCGGCTTGCAGTAAAACGACGGCTATTAGCCCCAAAGACACAATAATATGAATTATAGTTATAAACGTTATCATAATTTTATTCCTTTACCTTGGACGAATAGGTATGGCGGTTACGCCTGGAAGTTCTCTTCCTTCTAAAAATTCCAGGGATGCGCCCCCGCCGGTTGATATGTGTGAAAATTTTCCTTTGAGATTAAATTTCTCTACAGCACTTACAGAATCTCCGCCGCCGACAATGGATACGGCACTAGATTCAGCAATGGCTTGGGCGATTTCTTTGGTGCCTTTTGAAGAGTTTTCCATCTCGAATATTCCCATTGGACCATTCCAGACGATTGTTTTTGCTTCTTTGATTAAAATCTTAGCAGCAGCTATGGTTTTTTCTCCGATATCCACGCCTTTCCAACCGTCAGGTATTATAGCGTCCTGAGTTTGTTTTGTTTCAGCACCTTCTTTCCTGCCCGCTTCGCAGCAGGCGGGTATTTCCTGGACGATTATATGATCAATGGGAAGAACAAGTTTAATTTGCTTTTCTGTAATTTTTTTCAATATTTTTTCTGCTTCCACCTTCTTTTCTTCTTCAACTAAAGAATTGCCTACATTAATGCCCTGCACTTTCAAGAAAGTATACGCCATCGCACCGCCGATAATCAAGGAATCAACTTTGTCTAATAGATTCGTTATGACGCCTATTTTATCTGAGACTTTAGCGCCACCCAAGATAGTTAAAAACGGTCTTTCAGGCGCCTCAAGCGCTTTTGAAAAGTATTCAACTTCTTTTTTCATAAGAAACCCTACACCCGAAGGAAGAAGTGAAGCTATTCCACAAGTTGATGCGTGAGCGCGATGAGAAGTTCCGAAAGCGTCGTTTATGTAAATATCAGCTAAAGATGCTAATTGTTTAGAGAAGTCTGCGTCATCAGCTTCTTCTTCTGGATGGAAACGCACGTTTTCAAGCAAGACGACTTCGCCTTCTTTTAAGTTGTTGACAACTGTTTTTACTTCTTCGCCTATACAATCCGATGTCGTTTTTACCTCTTTATTGAGTAAAGAAGACAACCTTTGGGCAACAGGTGCCATGCGGAGTTTTTCGGAAACCTTACCTTTTGGTCTACCAAGATGGGAGGCAAGGATAAGCTTTGCTCCTTTCTCAAGAGCATACTTTATGCTTGGTAACGCTGCGCGTATTCTTGTGTCGTCCTGAACCTTACCTTCTTTAAGCGGGACATTGAAATCAACACGCATAAAGACTCTTTTGCCTTTAAGGTCAAAATCTTCTATTGTTACTTTTCTCATCGCTTGTTTATCTCTTTTGATTTTTATTGAAGCATATATTTTGCCAAATCAAGCATTCTTACCGAATATGCCCATTCATTGTCGTACCAGGCAAGCACCTTAACCATTGTTTTGTCAACTACATAAGTTGAACCAGCGTCCAATATGGCAGAATGTGGATTTGCGTAGAAATCTCGTGAAACCAACGGTTCATCACAATATTGAAGTATGCCTTTTAATGCGCCGTTAGCGGCTTCTTTGAACGCGGCATTTATTGTTTCAACTGTTGCTTCTTTTTCTATATCACATACCAAATCTACTATAGAAACATTAGGCGTAGGAACTCTTAGAGATAGACCGTTTAATTTGCCGTTTAGTTCCGGTATAACCAGACCTACTGCTTTGGCGGCACCGGTTGAGGTAGGTATGATATTCAAAGCAGCTGCTCTTGTGCGTCTTAAGTCTTTATGTGGAAAGTCCAAAATAACCTGGTCATTTGTGTATGAATGAACCGTTGTCATAAGGCCTCTTTTTATTCCGAAATTATCATTTAAGACTTTAGCAACAGGTGCAAGACAATTAGTTGTGCAGGAAGCATTTGAAACAATATTATGTTTATTCTTGTCATATATCTTCTGGTTGACTCCCATAACTATTGTTGCGTCAATGGCGTCTTTTGCGGGAGCTGAAATCAAAACTTTTTTGGCTCCAGCTGCAATGTGTTTAGATGCGCCTTCTTTATTTGTGAATTTACCGGTTGATTCAATAACTAAGTCTATATTTAAATCTTTCCAAGGTAATGCTGCTGGGTCTCTCTCGGATAAAATTTGTATTTTCTTTCCGTCAACCATGATAGCATTGCCGTCTACTTTAACATCTGCAGGCATAGTTCCAAAAGTCGAATCGTATTTGAGAAGATGGGCAAGCGTTTTTGCGTCCGTTAAGTCGTTGATTGCTACAAACTCTATGTTTGAGTTGTTATAACCGGACCTTAAAACATTTCTCCCGATTCTTCCAAAACCGTTAATCGCTATTCGTATAGCCATTTCTAACCTCCTGTAATTTTAATAAATTTTTGAATACCTGCCCGCTTCTTGCATAAGCAAGCAGGCGGGAATGAAAGCGTATTATAAAAATCAGGTGGGCATATGTCAACTCCGTTAGAGATGAGAACGAAAGGTTATGAATTTATATCAAGGGTTTGTAAAAAATAAAACACAGTATTTACGGTTGCCATAGATACAATGGTCCCTATCTCTAACCGGGGTCAACTCTTAGGGGATTAAGAAGCTATTCCTTTATTGAAACATTTATAGGAATTTCTATATATGGTTGGTCTAAACTATTGGTATGAATAACAATGCTGTCTTTGATGTTCCCTGCAGGAGCATTCTCTTTTAGAGAAGCAATAATTTCATATTCTTTGCCTTCGACTTTAGTAGTTATGGCTATTGAAAGAAATTCTTCAAGAGGATTTTCTATTTTTTCTATCTTCCAGGGGTTATCACTCGTTGTTTTAATGCTTATTTGCCGTGAGGCAATCTCGCCTTGCTTTAGCGAATCAAATAAAAATAAAGGTGGGAAGACAAGTATTGGCATATTGAATTCCGAAACACCTATCTCTGTGCTATTTATGACCTTGCCGACAACAGGCACCTTTATCTCTGAAAGGGTTTCGTCGTTAGTATAGATAGTGATTGTTTCATTAAATCTTTCAATAGGAATATCAGGTGCAATAACGACCTGAACTTCAAATCTTTTATTATATTCATCTAACGTCTTCTCAGGCGTGTATTGGGGTATTTCAGTGATTTGAGTAGAAATATAATCTGAAGAAGAGGTTACTTCTGTAATCTCTAAATTTTCATCGCCTATTTTAGCAATGTTAATTCTTCTGCTTTCCTGATTTTCTTGGCCTATACTACCGAAATTAATATTTTCAGGATAGACAGAAAGTCCCGTTTTAACAATCCCTTGGATTTTAAGTTGGATTGCAGGAACATTGGAATGGACATATATCTTCTGGCTGACAAACCCCGCATATCCTGCAGTATTAAACGATACTTTTATTTCTCCCTCTCCGTTGGGAGGGATATGTTTTTCGGTCAGTTTGGCAATAGCGGTACAGCCGCAAGATCCAGACGCTTTATCGATAATAAACTCTTCATTCCCATCATTTCGGAATTTAAATGTATGGTCTACTTTTTCTCCAACCTTAGCTAGCCCAAAATCATAAACATATTCATCAAACTTTATATCGGATTCTTTTAGTGTTGGTTCGGTCATTTTTGTCAAAAGCAGTTTTTTGACCGGTTTGTTTATGGAAATTAACAGAATAATAATTGTAAATATTATTGCTAAAACTATAAATACTAACAAATGTTTTCTTGGTATTATCATAATATCTAAACGGAAATATGAAAGTAAATATACTTCTTATGATAAGTTTTGGCAAGGGGTTATAGGGAAAACCGTTTGATTATGGTTGACAAAAATTCATAGCATAGTATAATTATCACTAAAACGATGATAATAATGTTGTTAAAGGGATAAAAACCATGAAACTTTCTACCAGGGGGCGTTATGGAACAAGGGCTATGTTGGATTTAGCAATGCATAATGGGGAGCAGCCCGTCCTTTTAAAAGACATAGCTAAAAGGCAGGAGATTTCTGAAAGGTATCTGGAAAATATTATGAGAGTCCTTGTGTCAAGCGGTTTAGTAATGAGCGTTCAAGGAAGAAACGGCGGTTTTAGTTTGGCAAAAAAACCAAGTGACATAAAAATGAGCGAGATAATTCAGGCGGTTGAAGGTTCAATGTCGCCTGTCTCTTGTGTAGATAATCCAAAATTATGTAAAAGGACAACGATTTGCATTACTCGAGATATCTGGGTGAAACTGAAAAAAGCAATAGTTGATGTTCTTGATTCTGTAACATTAGCAGATATGGTAAAGACACAAAAAGAGAAATTAAAAGAAACTAAAATAGAGATGTATCATATTTAATAGGAGAGTAATAAAATGGCAAAGATTTTTAATAATATAACCGAACTGGTTGGGAATACACCATTAGTACGACTAAGTAAGATAGCAAAAAACATCAACGCAAAGATTGTTGCTAAGTTGGAATTTTTTAATCCATGTGGAAGTATAAAAGACCGCATTGGAGTAAGCATGATTGAAGCAGCAGAGAAGCAAGGGTTGTTGAAAAAGGACGCTGTTATTGTAGAACCCACGTCGGGTAATACCGGCATAGCATTGGCGTTTGTTTGTGCTGTCAAAGGGTATAAGCTTATTCTGACTATGCCTGACACGATGAGTATTGAGCGGAGAAATATGCTTAAAGCATTAGGAGCTGAAATTGTTCTTACTCTCGGAAACGAGGGTATGAGCGGTGCGATTAAAAGGGCAGAGGACGTTGTTAAGAAAAATTCAAAAGCGTTTATGCCTCAACAATTTAAAAATCCTGCTAATCCCGAAATCCATCGCAAAGCCACGGCATTAGAAATCTGGAATGATACGGACGGCAAAGTTGACATTCTTGTTGCCGGAGTTGGGACCGGGGGCACGATTACAGGAATTGCCGAAGTATTAAAAAAGAAAAAACCATCATTTAAAGCTATTGCAGTTGAACCTATTGACTCTGCTGTTTTATCGGGAGGTAATCCCGGACCCCATAAAATTCAGGGGATTGGAGCAGGTTTTATCCCCCAGGTTTTGAATAAAAACATTATTGACGAAGTGGTAAAGGTAGCTAATGAGGAAGCTATGACAATTGCCAGACGACTTGCCAAAGAAGAAGGAATCTTTGCAGGAATTTCATCAGGCGCAGCTGTTTATGCGGCATTGAAAATTGGCGAAAGAGAAGAAAATAAAGGCAAATTAATTGTTGTTATTTTGCCGGATTTAGGAGATAGATATTTATCAACGGAACTTTATCAAGGATAGTTTTATGAAAGAAATGAAAATTAGAGAGGTGAATGTTATGTTATGGATCATGTCTTTGTCCCTGCATAATGTTGGGACAAAAAGGAAGATTTATTTTTATTCATAATATAACAATAGGAGGTAAACAATGCCTAAAACAATACGTGAAATAAATGAGAAAATAAAAAAGGGCGAGGCAGTAATTGCTACTGCTGAGGAAATAATTGATATTGTTGAAGAAAAAGGAACCAAGAAAGCTGCCCAACAAGTAGACGTAGTAACTACGGGGACCTTTGGACCGATGTGTTCAAGTGGTATCTATTTCAATATCGGGCATTCTAAACCAAGGATAAAAATCGGCGGAGGGACTTGTTATTTAAACGATGTCCCTGCTTATGGGGGTTTCGCTGCCGTTGATGTTTATCTTGGTGCTACGGCTTTACCCGATGATGATCCGAAAAATAAAATTTATCCTGGAGCGTTTAAGTATGGAGGCGGTCATGTGATTGAAGAATTCGTTGCAGGTAAGGATATAAAACTTGTTGCAACCGGCTACGGAACGGACTGCTATCCGAGAAAAAAACTTGAGACATGGATAAATATTAAAGATGTAAATGAAGCGGTATTGTTTAATCCGAGAAATGTGTATCAAAACTATAATGTGGCAGTAAATCTTTCGGATAAAACCATATATACTTATATGGGTATTTTGAAAGAAAAATTAGGGAATGCTAATTTCTGCAGTGCAGGACAACTATCGCCGCTCTTAAACGACCCGTTGTATAAGACCGTCGGTATTGGAACTAAGATATTTGTGGGTGGAGGAGTTGGTTATGTTGCATGGCAAGGTACCCAACATAATCCTACTGCTAAACGCAAAGATAATAATGTTCCTTGTGTTCCTGCGGGAACGCTGGCAATAATAGGCGATTTAAAACAGATGAAGCAGGAGTGGTTAAGAGGGATAACTATGACTGGCTATGGAGTTACTCTGGCGGTGGGAATAGGCATTCCGATTCCTATCCTTAATGAAGAGATTGTCCAATATACGGCGGTAAAGGATAAGGATCTTTTTGCCCAAGTCGTTGACTATAGCGAAGCATATCCTAAAGTTATACCCGGAAGCTTGGGAGAAGTAAATTATGCTCAACTAAAAAGTGGAAAAATTATTGTTCAGGGTAAAGAAATACCGACTGCGTCTCTTTCAAGTTATTCCAAAGCGCGAGAAATCGCTTTAACCTTGAAAAATTGGATAAAGAGCGGTAAATTCCTTTTATCCGAACCAGTTGGGTCTATCCCGGGACCAAAATCTGGTATAACTTTTCAATCACTAAAAGAAAGGCCGATTACTTAAGGCGTACCAAAAGCATAGAGGATGAACCGAATTTCCTCCTCATATGCTTCTGGGAAGGAGAAGATAATGGTTTCTAAAAGAATCGTATTGAAGTTTCCCCATAGATTAATAGAAAAACCGATTATCTGCAAACTGGTTAAAGAATACAACTTAGAATTTAATATTCTGAAAGCTTATGTAACTCCTAAAGAAGAGGGGCTTTTGATTTTGGAGTTAAAAGGTAAAGACGAAGACTGTAAGGGTGGGATAGATTATTTAAATAAAATGGGGGTTAAGGTTCAACCGCTTAGCCAGGATATAATTTTTAACGAGGCAAGATGCACTCATTGCGGAGTTTGTGTGACAAGTTGCCCGACAGGCGCTTTAGTAATGGACCCTATTACAAGAAAAGTTCATTTTGATGATAAAAAATGTATAGCCTGTGAACTCTGTATTCCGGCCTGTCCGGTTAAAGCAATGGAAGTGCATTTTTAAAAAGGAGTAAATATGCCAGAAGAATTACCTGATATAGGAAAGATTTCACCGGAAATTTTTCAAGAGTTTATATACCCTCGATTAGGAGCAAAAAATAAGAATATTTTAGTGGGACCTCAAAACGGCGTAGATGTTGGCATTGTAGAAATAGGGGATAAAGTTGCAGCTATAACCTGTGACCCGGTTTTTATTGTCCCGGAGTATGGGTGGGAACGCGCTGCTTGGTTTGCAATAAATATATTGGCTTCTGATGCGGCCTGTTCCGGACTCAAACCCACTTTTATGGCTATTGATTTAAATCTACCGATGGAGATTACAAAGAGCCAACTGGAGTTAATGTGGGACGAGATGCATAAAGAATGCGAAAATTTAGGAATATCCGTTATAAGCGGACATACTGCCAGATACGAAGGCTGTCATTATCCTATGGTTGGTGGGGCTACTGTGATAAGTGTGGGAGATAAGGATAAATATATAACTCCTACTATGGCAAAAGTTGGAGACCATATTATTGTGACTAAAGGTCCCGCTATTGAAGCCACGGGTATCTTCGCCACGGCTTTTCCTCAAGTTTTGGAAAAAGAATTTGGAAGTGATTTTCTGAAGAAAGCCCAAGATATATTCTGGGATATGTCTGTTGTGAAAGATGCTTTGACGGCGGTAAAAGTCGGCGTTAGGGAAGACGGAGTCACGGCAATGCATGATGCTACCGAGTGCGGCATATGGGGCGGGCTATATGAGATTGCCCAGGCAAGTAAGGTTGGGATGAAAATAGAAAAAGATAAAATTGTTGTTAAGGAAGAAGCAATCAAAATCTGTAATTATTTTGGAATTGATCCCTATGCTTCTATTAGTGAAGGCACCTTGCTTCTGACTTGTTGTCCTAATAAATCAAACGAAGTAATAAATCTTCTTAAAAAAGAAGGAATTAATTCTTCTATTGTGGGTGTTGTGGTGGAAGAGAAAGAAGGTATCAAGGTAAGCGAAAATGGGGAAGAAAAAGAATTAATTCATCCCCGAGTTGACCCCTTTTGGGCAGCTTTTTATAAGGCGTTAGGAGAGAAAAAATGACAAGAATATATTTAGACCATAACGCAACTACCCCAACTCATCCGGAAGTAGTTAAGGCTATGTTGCCTTATTATGAAAAAATTTACGGGAATGCTTCAAGTATCCATCAGTTTGGTCAAGAAGCGCGAAAAGCGGTTGATGAAGCCAGAGAGAAAGTTGCTAGTTTTATCGGTGCAAAGCCAGAAGAGATAGTTTTTACCAGTGGTGGGACAGAAGCGGACAATTTTGCCATAAAGGGAGTGGCTTATAAAAATGAAAAAAAGGGCAGAGATCCCCTGAATCGAGCTTGCTCTGGTTCAGGGCATATAATAACTTCGTCCATTGAACATCACGCTGTTTTAAATCCCTGCAAGTATCTTGAAGAAAAAGGGTTCAAAGTAACCTATCTTCCGGTTAATGAATATGGAGTAGTAAACCTCGCTGATATCAATAAAGCAATAATAAGCGAAACAATACTCATTACTATTATGCATGCAAATAATGAAGTCGGGACGATTGAACCAATTGAAGAAATCGGCAAGATGGCAAAAGAAAAAGGAATTATCTTCCATACGGATGCGGTTCAATCAGTGGGTAAGCTTAAAGTTAATGCAGGCGAATTGAATGTTGACCTTCTTTCTTTGTCAGGTCATAAAATCTATGGCCCAAAAGGGATTGGCGCATTATATATCCGTAAAGGCACCAAGATAGAACCTTTAATTCTTGGAGGTCATCACGAAAGAAACAAAAGAGCCGGGACGGAAAATGTGCCCGGCATAGTTGGGTTCGGCAGAGCAATAGAGATTGCTTCGCAAGATATGCAGAAGGAAAATAAAAAAATCGTAAACCTGAGGGATAAATTGTGGAATGGTTTAAGACAAAAAATAGATTCTATTCAGTTGAATGGGCATCCTGAGAAGAGAACTCCAAATACTTTAAATGTATCTTTCAAGTTTATAGAAGGTGAATCAATAATTCTAAACTTAGACTTGCAGGGAGTTGCCGTATCAAGTGGTTCCGCCTGTACGTCGGGGTTGCTAGAATCTTCTCATGTTTTGAAAGCAATGGGCGTAGACCCGGCGACTGCTCAGGGTTCGGTAAGATTCAGTTTAGGGAGAGACAATACGGAGGAAGACATTGATTATGTGTTGCAAGTTTTGCCGGATATTGTTTCGCGCTTAAGGGAAATGTCGCCGTTGTATAGGAAAAACTGATGAAAAAAACAAAAGCAATAGCTCTTATTTCGGGTGGGTTAGACAGTGTTTTAGCTGCGAAAGTTATATCGGAACAGGGCATAGAGGTTATCGGAGTTACCTTTATAACCCCTTTTAGCGGAGATGGCACTAGCCAGAGAGTAAAATTATTGGCGAAAATATTGAACATTGATTTAAGATTGTTGGATATATCGGCAGAATTTTTTAAGATGTTAAAGTTCCCCAAATATGGTTATGGTAAAAACCTTAATCCGTGCATAGATTGTAGAATATTAGAACTAAGACAAGCACACCAATTAATGAAAGAGTTAGGAGCAAGTTTTGTTGTTACCGGGGAAGTCTTGGGGCAACGTCCTATGAGTCAAAACAGACAATCAATAGAGCTTATAGAAAGAGAAAGTGGAATGGAAGGGTTAATTGTTCGCGCTCTCTGCGCTAAGCTTCTCTCTCCCAGTATTCCCGAAAAAGAGGGTTGGATAAACAGGGAAGAACTTCTAGACATAGAAGGGCGTTCCCGTAAAAAACAATATAAACTGGTAGAGAAATATAATATTTCAGGTTACGGTGCCCCGGCAGGCGGATGTCTTTTAACAGACTCGGGGTTTAGTTTGAAAGTTAAAAATCTTATGAAGTCTAATATGCTTGATACTGATTTCATAAATTTGATGAAAACCGGCAGATATTTTAGTCTAAGTGATTCTTTCAAATTAGTAGTTGGTAGAGACCATAAAGAAAACTTAAAATTGCTACAATTTGCCAAAGAAGGGGACATCATTTTTGAGCCGGAGTCAAAAGGTCCGGTTGCAATCGGCCGTGGTAAGAGAGAAAATGCGGACTTAGAAATTGCATCCAAGATAGTTGCTTATTATTGCAAAAACGGACCGGTCAATATAAACGTGAAAATTTTCCCAGAGGATAAAGAGGAAATAATTAATGCTGAGAAAATAAGCGGGGAAGAAATTTTGAAATATAGGGTATAAAAATGAATGCTATTATTCAAAAAATAAAGGACCTTAAGAAAAAGAGAAAGGCGGTCATATTAGTTCACAACTATCAA
>Ga0180007_10006758_pt1 | contig 11102 bp, 23 predicted proteins | sample MM_PC_MetaG_FD_121122 | JGI IMG/M metagenome (GOLD analysis project Ga0180007, IMG submission 121122) | Groundwater microbial communities from the Aspo Hard Rock Laboratory (HRL) deep subsurface site, Sweden - MM_PC_MetaG | ecosystem: Environmental > Aquatic > Deep subsurface > Groundwater...
ACCACACCATAGAGCCATACGTAACAGTTGACCTAATCCTAGCAGATTTTGTCGCAACACCACAGTTCCACGCTAAAATAGGCACATTCACAACAATGGGTGCAACCACGGCAGGCGAAACAAAAGGCAGCGGCATAAGACTTGAAGGCGGCAAAAAAATAGTTGAAATTTTCGGCTATGCAGTCGGCACAACCGTAGCAACAGTAAAAGGCATCTGCGGAAAGTTTAGGCTTTCAAGCTCAGGCTTAAAAGGCATGGGAGACCTAGAGTTAGCAATCGAAAACATAGGCGGAGCATTAATCAATGACGCAACAACCCCAACCATCATGGAACTTGCACACTTAACAAGACGTGACGACCTAGACGCTCCAATAACCGACCCCATAGACATTGACGACTACTTTAACTTAGGCGTAGCCCTAACAACCGCTGGCAAATTCGTTGTAGGCGTTATGTTCCAATAGCCCCCCTCTTTAGCACACTCTAAAACCCCTCTTTCTTAATCAATAAAGTAAAGGAGAGACTGCAAAGTTGAAAGAACTCATAGTAAGCGTGGGCACTACGGCAACCGAAATTTTAGACATGAATCCGTCAAGAAAAGCATACATTCTTCAGAATCAACATGCAACCGTAGATGTTTACTTAGGCATAACAAAGAATGTTGCTACAACAGGGACAAGAACAGGCAGGATATTAGCTGCTGGAGTTTCAGAACGCATAAAGAAAAAGAATTATCCTGAGTTGATAACGCAAGAACTCTATGGCATAGCATCTGAAACCGTTCAAGTTTGGGTGTGGACAGAATAATGACTAGGAAAAGCTACGGATATTACGACCCTGACCCAGACCCTGGCATAGGCTTAGGCATATTCATATTGATAGGCTTAGCTGTCGGCGGCATTGGATTATGGACAAACCCAAATGTAATTAACAATATAATGATGATGCTGAACCCTGAACTTGCAGAACTAGAAAAAGAAAGGTTGAAGGCTCAAGTTGAATCTATCAAATACATCTGCATAATCATTGCCATCGCTGCAGCTGCTATCTTACTGTTCTGGTGGATGAGCCGTAAAAAGGCTAAGATTCGCACACGCTATGTTTCGTATGGAGCACCATTAAAGGAGTAGGATAGGCATGAAAAAGAAGAAACGTAAGAACCCCGATGATTTTGTAACCCTAGATTTATGTCATGCTTACCAAAAAGCCTTAGACACTAAAATCAAGTATCTATTCGGCTCAAGCATCCTAACCATCATTTTAATCGTGGTTCAACTTGTGAGGGGTGCATAAACATGCCTAAGAAAACTGTTCATTGCAGCATCTGCGGAAAAGCCATTAGCGGCGTAGATTTTGGCGAAAGAATGAAGAAGTTGCGTAGGCATCGCAAGAAACATCATCCGACTGCACATAAGCGTTCCACAAAGAAAACATTGAAAACTAAACGTGAAAAAGGCTTGATTAACAAGAAAAGACGCAAACGCACACATGACCCTGCAATCAAAGCTAGAAGACAGCTGATAGAAACTCCAAAAGTAATTTCCTACGCAGACCTAAAAGCAGATGGGTTAATCCGTGTCTTAATACGACAAGACCAAACAGCATTTCCCGAGTTTGCCTTCTACACCAGAGCAAGAAAAGACTTAGAAGTTGCTCTTTCTGATGCAGGTCTAAAACAAGAATCTAGGGGCAAATGGGTTTTAAGAACCAACAAATTCAACATATTCGTGTATCTTTAGAGGTTATGAACATGCCTACAACAACAATTAGAAAATGGGTTTGGGGAGACCAAATATCTCTTAAAGAAGTTTGCGGAACAATTATCCATAAGGAATTAGACGAAACTGCATTGTTAACTATTCCAAAAGGAAGTTTCATTCAATCAGCGACAGTATGGACAGAGGGGCACTCCACAGCTAATGGGCGTGTTACCCTAGACTTAAATGGTATGCAAATCTTTGATAAACTAAACGTTTGGGATGCTTTTGAATGGAACGAAACAATTGATGTTATAGGTAACATAAAACCGCCTCCGCCTGCATGGGGAAATGGCAGCAATGCTTTTCATCTTGACCTACGATTTGGAATTGCATGGAACAACTGCTTTAAATTCAGACTTTATGTTGAAGTTGTTGTTTTTGCTCCTGAACCTGACGAGGGAGAACCTCCACCTGAAAATGGAGAACAGCCGCATTGGGAAGAAGATGAGGGTAACGGTAAATACCTCAAATTATGCACAATCGCTTTTCTTTTCGGTGCAACATCACTAAGCAAACTGTTTCCAATACTTAGAATGTTCAGAGACCATGTTTTGCCTAAAATCATAGTTGAAGGCTACTATCGTTTAGGCTACATACTTTTGCATGGGTTGGTGTAAAAGTGTCCATTTTTGACATTGCCTTCATCTTCATAGTTTACATCATAGGCACATTGTTAAGTCTAATCATAACGGGCTTGCTGGTGAATAGGCTAGTTATCAAAAAGGTCATGGCAAACAAAGAAGTTCAAGACACCATAGGGCTTTTCAGAGAAGGAAAAGACCATTTAAAACAGATATTGGAGAACCAAAAACATGATAAGTAAAATTATCGGTTTTTGGTTGGTCATTGATGCAGTAGGCTCAATAATTATGGACTTGCAAAAATACAAGTATAGTCTCTTGGCTCACAGCGTTAGAATTTTAAGATGTTTCATAGGTTGCGTGGTTGTGGTTTTACTATGAGCATTGAACCTTTCATTTACACATGGAAAGCAGCAAGCTATGACCTTATTGAATGTGTAAGCAGAGACGACTATGGAAACCCGGTACACATCAAATTTCATAGAAAAGACAAGCTCATACTAGAAATCTTCATAACCTACGATGAAAACGGCAACTGGCTACACATGCGAAGCAAAAAACCCACAATAGAGAAACCAACAAAGAAGGTTTACAAATGAGCAACTTTCTTCCTCAGAACCTTAGATTAAGAAAAATAGACGTGGTTGATGCCATAACCCTAATCACTCTAGTGAAAACCATTGAAAAAATTCTAGTAATTGAAGAAATAACAACTATCAAGAATATTGAGAATGTTGAAAACATTGTTGAAGTGGCTGCCAATCAACCTCAAATTTACAATGTAACAATGACTAATGCAGATGAAGAATACATTCAAGGTTTGCCTGTTAACTGCAAAAAATTTCTAATTCATACAAGAGATGAATCACCTTTTCGCCTAGCATTTGAAACTGGAAAAGTTGCAGCACCCACAGAACCTTACTTTACTGTGTTGGAGAATCAAGTTTATTATGAAGACAATCTTAAGGTGTTGATAAACTTGTATTTTGCCTCTTCTAGTGCTGGAAAAGTTATTGAAATAATCGCTTGGAGCTAAGAAAATGCCATCAAGACGCGGATATAAACATCCTACTACTATTCAATGCACACTTGTTGAGGGTGATATTCCAGCAGCAATAGCTAGGAAGGTCTTGACAACTCACGGAGACATTTTAGTTAGGGGAGCAGCTGCATCTGAAAGGTTAGGGCATGGAACAGACGGTCAATTCTTGAAAACTCAAGGGGCAGCTGCAAAACCAGTATGGGCTGATGTTACTGCTGGGGGAGTTCAAGCGATTAAGCCGTCTGATGTTTTGCAGCATAATAATAGCACGGAAAGAGATAACGGTGGAAACATCAATGTATATGTGAAAGCTAAGGAAACTCTCCTAATTGTTAGTGGACAAATACGCATTAGTTTTGAATTGAAATCTATCAATGGCGGTAATGTTTACGGAAGAATTTATAAAAATGGTGTAGCATTTGGATCGATCTGGTCTACGACAAGCCTTACTTTCGTCGCTTTTACTGAGGACTTATTTTTCTCTGCAGGGGATTTATTTCAAGTTTACGTTAAAGCACCTGGTGCTTCTAATTGTCACATTAGGAACCAGAAGGTTTTAGGCACAATTGTCAGCGATTATGAGGATTCAGACCCTTAGCCTAGTTCTTTTTGATGATTTCTATGGGCGGGCAATGATTTTTCCGCATCTAGGGCAATGAACATGACGTAGTGAATGTTCACTATCATACCCAGAAATAACAGCATCTTTCTTGAGTAACTTGTAACCACATCTAGAGCAAAGATAATAATCAACCAATATCTTTCCATCCTTTCTTTTTCAATATAGCCTTAACTTGTGGAAGGTTTAAAGCAAATTTGACATGACGGCAATCCGTAGAATCGCAATGTTCACACCAAACCTTATCCTGTTTAAAATAAACATCACAAATCCACTTGTTTCTTTTACCATCTATGTTATGGTCTAAAACTTTAACTCCGTCTTCGTCAAGATTGAAATGCTCCATTGGTGCAGGTGTAGTCTGTTTTTTAATGTTTACTTTATACAAGCAATTAGGGCAAGTGGCATAACGTTTCTTTCCTTTGTAATTCCATTCGTTACTGCAATTTTGACACTTCAACCAAACCATAATATTCACTAATACTAACTACTAACAACCTAACATTTATACATATTTCTGTTTACTATCTACCTACTACCTAACATTTTCAACATGAAATAGAGAACAAGTTTAATAACTACTTACTACTTACTAACAAACTAACAAATAAGGAGAAAAATGAAATGACAAAATATCATCCTAGTAAGGATATACCCAATTTCGCTAGAGAGCTTAAAACTCTCAGTCCGTCAAAAATCCGGGACTATGTTTTAATGAAAAGGAATAAGGAAGTAACAAGTGAAAGCGTAACGATGTGGTTCAAAAGGCATCCACAAATCTATGACCAACTAAGCAAAGAACTTGTTGAAGGTTTGCCATCGGAAAAACAAGAAGTGGATACATCAATTTTTCAAAGACGCAATTTTGAGGAATTGTCTAGTGTTAAGCAATGGATTTTAGAAATGAAAGCTAGAGACTTAACAGAAGGTTACATAGATTCAGAAATCGGTTTAGTTAGGCTTGTTTGCATGGGAAAAATTCCACATTACAAGATAGACCTAGTAGAAGAAGGAAAATGGTGTTTTAAGCATCCAGACAGATTAAGCCTTAAAGAAGCAATGGAATTCATAGCGTTACTGAAAGACAAGAAGTTAGATGCATATCCATACAAAAGAGCATTAAAAGACTTCTTAACGTCGAAAGGTGTAGTGATAGGCAAGAAAATAGCGGTTGGCAAATCACGGAGCTACGGAAAATTTTCTAAGCTCTATGTTGAAAGACCTATCTTAAATAAGATGTTAGCATGGGTAAGGGAAGGTTCATTAGAAGGCTTTTATCAAAGTGCAAGACCTACTGAAGCAGAGATAAATGTGAGAAAGCTGCATTTTGAGGCGTATGTTGCAGATGAGTTCATGTTTAAAACTGGAACAAGAGTAACTGCCACATTGAAAGCCTTAATTGAAAACATAAGCAAAGAGTTTCACACAGTCCGAGTTTATGACAAGGGAAGACATAGCATCCATCCAGAAGGTAAGGAATGGGAAAAAAACATTTCAGCTAAGCTATGGAACAACATTATGAAGTTGATAGGAGACAGAAAAACTGGTAAAATCTTCGCAAACATAGATAACAATGAGCTTTCAACATTGAATCGTGAAGCATTAAAAAGGTTTGTTCCAGACCTAGAAAAGAAAATCGGTATGCCTAACCATTTTTGGAGACATATGTTCTTTCAACACATGCTAAGAACTACAGATTGGAACTATGCTGTTTGTGCAGCGTTAGGCGGTTCAACAGTTGCCAGTTTAGAAGAAAGCTATGGGAAACCTCCGAAAGCTATTGTTAAGAAATGGGGTCTAAAATTCATGCCTACGTTAGAGCGTGAGGAAACTGAAACAGCCTCAATCTTGCCTATGAAAGAGACAGCGTTAGACTGCGGCATTGAAATCTAAAAGGTGCAAAACAATGATTCATGTTAGAATTGCATTGGAATATAGGCATGTTCCGTTTGAAATTGAGATTGAAGGACAGAACCCTAACGCTTTCGGCATTGACTGTTTAGGCAAGTTGCTAGAGCAAATTAAAAGTTTCATTGATGAGATGTTAGGAGAGAAAAAACAATGAAGGCAAGAGATGTTTTAACCATATTGTTGTTCCCTGTTATTCTTGTCATTGGTGCTATGGGCGTTTTCTTCTACACTACGGGAGAAATCCTAGAATATTACAGAGGCAAAAAACAATGAAAACGTTAGCAATGATTAAGATGGAAAAGAACTTCGTTGCACACATAGAGAAAGGCTATCCTAGAAAACCCTATGAGACTTGTTCACTAGGATTCTTAATGAAAAGATTGTATGAAGAGAGCACAGAACTAGCAAGGGCTATAATTGATAAAGACTTTGAAAGTGCTAAAATTGAATGTGCAGATACTTCTAACATCATTGATTACATCTTTGAAAGACTACAAAGAGAGGGTAAGAAACAATGAAGGTTAAAATGAAAGTTGGAGACCAAATAATAGAGTATGAAGTACCGGATAACGAGATTAAGAGGTTAGGAACGCAATTCAGGAATGATGAACAACCACACATTCACCATTCAAAACCACATCCTTCTAAAAACATCAAGATTTGCGATTTATGTCAAAAGAAAATGGTTAAGCATTATCATGTATGCGAAGAATGTTTCAAGTTTATGAGGGAGAGCTTGATTCTAAGGCTTAGAGAACTGGAAGGGAAAGTTAAACAATTAGAGGCTAAAAAACAATGAGTAAGCCTTTTGGGGTTCTTAACGCTTCTTTATATCTAAAAAATTTTCCCCAATAATTCCTTCTACCCGTCTCATGAGGATTGAGACATAACCGAATATTTGTTAGCGTTATTTCCTAACAATACCCATAACTATGTTAGTTTACACCTTTCTGGAAAGGTAATTATATGCTGTTTTAATGGGTATTGTTAGAATAGACACTAACACACTACTAACACCTACTATTTCCTAAAAAAGTGTATCCCATTTTTCTTAAAGATTTAGGCTTATTTTTCAATTCCCACGCTATTTGAGACGCTAAAACAAAACGTATCCCACTCGTTAAATTGTTGGGATGCACACACATACGAAAGTATCAAAGTGTATCCCACTCTGTTTTATGTGGTTTCACGGACTTTTTAAATGGCATAAGACTGTCACACGGTAAATTATATATAGTTAGTAGGTAGTAGATAATTGTATGACGAATAGGTGTTGAAATATGCAAGAGTGTAAGAAACGTATGTCATTTAGGCTTGATGAAACAAGCACACAAACACTAGAGCAGTATCAACGACAGTATAATTTAAAAACTAGAACAGAAACATTAGAACGCATCCTTTTAGAATTTAAAGAGTTCAAAGAAGCATCAACAATAAAGAAGCTGAAAAGGTTGTTAGACCCTTCAGCTAAACTGGAAGGGTTTGTTCACGCGTAAGAAACAGAAAGCTCTTAGATTTTCTGAAGAAATCATTGAAATCGTAAAGAGTTATCAACAATTTTATGACCTTCCTTCTTTTTCTCATACAGTCATGCAGATGCTAAAAGAGAATAACCGTTTGCATCTCTACATCAAATATTTAGGGTCTAACCATCAAATTGAAAAAGAAACTCCCCCATGCAGACGTAGATTATTACATGACGGAAAATATTATTGCGTTCAAAGCGACAGAAAAGGCTTAAAGAGAATAAAAGAACTTCCAACCTTAGACATCTGTTCAATATGCAAACTAGAACGTCATAATATCCCTGAATCCACAAAAGTAGAGAAACCCCTAGCACAAACAATCCGAAACCCCAATGTTAAACATCAAGGCATGATTTACTGCATTAACGGCGGCCTATGGGTTTTTCCCTCAAAATGTGAAACATGCAAAACTAAATGTAGAAACTACCTCAACCTTATGGGGCGAAAGGAATGATATGTCGAAGATGCAAAATGGCAATACGCAATAAAGCACCACTCCATAGGAGAATCAAGTTTTATCTTAGACATCTACATTGTAAACTGATTCTGCATTTTAAATCTACATAAGAACGTTCATTAACTTTATATATCTGCGTTCTACTACCTACTACTATCCAAAAATGGAGAAAAGAAAAATGCCAGAAGAAAACAAAGGAAAACCTAAAACTCCACAAGATTTCGAAGCAACTGAAGACACATATCTCCTACATATAGCCAACATGAAAAGAACTTTTGACGCACATCAAGACCTAGACCTAACTAGAGCAAGACAAACCATCGCACACACAGAAGAACTAAACAAAATCTTCAACACACACCTAGCTTCATTACTTTCAGACGAAAGAGACCATAGAAGGGAGCTGCTTGCAGACCGCAACAAACGGTTCGCCTATGACACCGCATATCTCTACGAAATAACACCAATAGAAGCATTAAGCCTAAAATGGCTCAATGACTTCCTCAACAGCACAGATTTTCAAAATTTGCTAGCAAGCCATCTTCAGAACAAAAAAGGTGTTTAGACAATGCCAAAATGTAAACATTGCGGAAATCCATTAAGACCCCAAGACCTACGCAAACATTGGAAACTAAAAGGCAAAATAAAAGACCCTACGACAGACAAACCCTACGTTTTCAGAATAGACCTATACGACTGTCCTCAATGCCTCAAAACCACACGAACATCAACACGCATAAACGAATAGGGAAGGTGCAAAAAATAACTACCAAGATGAAGTCCATCGAGGAAGAATACTACGCCAAGATGAAGTCCATCAGGGAAGAATAGGAGTTTTCCACATTGAAACTAGACCTTAACATAGACATAAAATTGACAAACGAACAATTCGATGCCCTGGGTAAAATAATCAAAGAACACATTGATGATCGAATCCAAGACTTAGGCAAGGAAATGCATGAACACATTAAGAAAGTTGTCAAAGCGGAAGTTGAATCTCTGACTGGTATAACCTTAAAAGATGCATGAACATGAAACTTAAAGAGCATATTGAAATTTTCAAACAAATCCGTTTTCCAGGCAAGGCTAACATCATCAGAATGATATGGCATATCGCATCGGAACATAATGAAGAAATCGCTTGTGAAGACTTCATACAAGCAGTATTGCCCCCACGAAACCGTTGAGGCGACAATAACATGGGATTAGGCAATAAAGCTCAAGCAACAATTCTTTCAGTTTCAGCCTTCCTCTTAGCCTTAGGAACAGCATCCGCAACCATCCCCGACTTCATGCCTGAAGACATCAAAATACCCTTAGCTGTCATGTTTTGGTTCTGTGGAATACTAGGATTCGCATTGAAAGAAGCATTAGGCTCTTCGTATGAAACTCCATAACTCCCCTCTTTTTTTCTCTATTTGGAGATGACAAAATATGTGTGAACATCAAAATGAACAACAACATGCAAAAGAAGAAACTGAACCATACCACATTAAAATCACAGTTAGAGGAAGAGACATCGAAATTGACGTTATTACAAGAGACCCTGCCGATTCAGTTATGATAGCTGGTAGGATTACGAGCTACCTTAGAGAATACATGGATGTTGAACCTAAAGTGTTGATTCTATCATGAAGGTTCTTAGAGGTATAGTTAAACTGAATGATAACTTTTATCGCATACACATAGTCATCGAAGGCCCGAAAAAACCAGCACAAGACATAGCCGATTTTCTGGCGTGGGTTCTACATCGGAAAGGTGTTAAAGTTGACTGAGGAAAAACAGCGAAGCACTACCACTATTGAAGTTTCCATAGAAACCTACACTAAACTCCATAGCGTAAGAAGCAAACTTGAAGAAATTACACGCCAGTCCATCAGTTTCAATCAAGCTCTCCAAATTTTGCTTACTGCAAAACCATTAGACTTAATGTTGGAAGAGATGATTCTCAATGTCTGAAACACCGAAAGAAGAAAAGAACGTTGCACCTTTCAACCTAGACATGAACAAAATCTTACCTACCATCGCAAACCTCTACAAACAACTCGGCTGGACAATACCCATAATAGAAAAGCTGTCAGGATACAAAATTCCCCCCGAAATCATAACAGCATTAGACACTCTAGCAACAGGAAAACCTCTCTCCCCTGAACAAATGCAAAATCTAAAAACTCAAGTAGAAACCATGCAGCCAGGCGTAGGAGAGCCTGTTATGACACGACATCTAGCTGAAGATGCGTGGCTTATGCATGAAGACGGTATGGGCACAAGAGAAATAGCGGAAGCATTTACTAAACAAGGTAGCCCATGTAGCCATAGCACAGTCGCAAGATGGATTAACCTTATGGATGCAGAAAAACGATTCAGTCGAATCGCTAAACTCATAAAATTTGGCAAAATAGCGGGATTCATAGGCTTAATGGCTTTAATGTTTGTCATAGGCAAATTCCTATTATAACCCCCCTTTTTTCTAAAGCTGCATCTATACTTTTTTGTGAAGTTTATACATTTTAATGTTCATTCCAACATTTATATATTTGTTTAAACTGTTAGTATTAGTAAGGAGAAAAAGGAAATGGGAAAATACGACCCAGACCCTAAAAGAAAGAGAAAGAGCGGACACCGCAAAGGCGTAGAACCCGCAGGACTCAAACGATGGCGCCTAGCACAGAAACGCAAACGCAGAACGAGTGGCGGCACAAAAAGACGTTACGACCCAGGTGTGAGATCTGGTTATAGGCGAGCCAAAACAAAGGCTAGAGGCTTTTTAGGAAAAATCGAAAACTACATCAACAAATATGCTGGTTGGATGGGCGGATTAGGTGCGTTAATAGTCGGAGTAAAAACAGGCTACGACACCTACACAAAACATTATGGAGAAGACGCATCAAGCGACTACTGGACAACATTAGTAGGCGGAACAACAAGCACAGGTGACAAAAGACCCCCAGAAATAATGCACCTATTCAAAAACTACAACGGATGGACTCCCCTCAAATATTTGAAATACAAGTTTCTAGGTTTCGAGGAAGAATCAGCATGGGTTTACCCATTCTGGGTTAGCCTAGGCACATTGATAGCATGTAAACTGCCCTTACCGTTCAAAAATGCCAAACGCATACAGAAACCATTAGGCAAAATCGCAGGTGCAGCCTTAGCAGTTTCAACAATTGGAGCTTTAGCATTGCCTGGATGCGGTCCTAACA
>Ga0180007_10006759_pt1 | contig 11101 bp, 9 predicted proteins | sample MM_PC_MetaG_FD_121122 | JGI IMG/M metagenome (GOLD analysis project Ga0180007, IMG submission 121122) | Groundwater microbial communities from the Aspo Hard Rock Laboratory (HRL) deep subsurface site, Sweden - MM_PC_MetaG | ecosystem: Environmental > Aquatic > Deep subsurface > Groundwater...
CGACCCTGTGCGCGGATCTGTGGCCCGTCGTGGAGCGCATGAAGGCCGCCGGCGTGCTGGTCAGCCTCATCACCAACGGCCGGGACGACTCGGAGGCGTTCGCCGCGCAATGCGGGGAATCCGGTCTGGACTTCGTGTGGCTCTCCCTGGACGGTCCGGCGCCGGTCCATGACTGGATCCGACGACGGCCGGGGGGATTCGCGCGGCTGATGCGGACCGGGCGAAACCTGGCCGCGGCCGGGGTCCGCTTCGGCTTCATGACGACGCTGCTGGGCGCGAACCGGGCAGAGCTCGCGCCGCTCGCTGAGCTGGTGCGCGAGGCCGGCGCGGATCTGTGGCAGATCAGCCTGGGGCTGCAGAACGGACGTGAGCCCGGGCTGTTCCTGACGGCCGCCGAGGTGGACGGCATGCGTGCCGAGCTGGAGCGCCTGACGGAGCGGGAGCCGCATCTGATGCTCGGGGAGTCGCTGGCGATGGTCATGGGCGCGCAGCCGCTGCGCCCGCAGCTGCGCATGGTGGGATCGGCGCGGGACGCCGACGCCGCAGGCATCGGCGGCTGCCCTGCGGGTCGGCAGGTCCTGGCCATCGCGCCCGACGGGCGGCTGCGCGGCTGCTCCTGCCTCCCCGTGGATCCGGCGGATCCATTCATTGTGGACGGCGCGTCCCTGTCCGTTCTGGCCGACGGGCTGCGTGCCCTGGCCCGGGAGCGGGAGCGGGAGCTGGCGCCCATCGCCCTGTCGTCCTGCGGATCCGTCGCGGCCGGCTTCTGCCAAGCCATGGCTTTGCGATGCGCTCCGCTTGCGGAGCATAGCGCTCCGAACTACTCCAGACCCCAGCCCGCCGACCCAGTGAAAAACTCCCCGATGACGCGCTCCGGAGGAGCCGTGGTGTTGGGATCGGCGTTGCTGGCGGGCCTGCTCTCCTGCACCGGCTCCAAGACCGGGCCCGAGGAGAAGACGACCCCACCCGTGGTTGATTCGCCGTCGGCCATGAGCCCCTCCGGTGAAGCTCCGCCCAACACCGAGCCCCCGGTGGAGCCGGTCGTCAAGGGCACGGAGTCCACCCCCACCTCCGACGCGACCCCCGCCGGAACGGGCCCGGACCGGAGCACGACCAACATCGTGGCGCCCTCGGCGACCAAGCCCGGCATGAAGCCCGGGGCCTGGGTCATGCCCACTTGCTGCATGTCCCACATGTTGGTGCCGGACTGCCAGTGCAGCCCCCCGCCCGGGACCATCCCGACCCCCTGACCGGTGGTGGCCCGCCCCGGTTTCTCGTCACCGGTGGTGGACAGTTCCCGGGTCTTGCAGTAAGTTACTGGACGACTGGAGGGTCTCCCATGATATCCAAGCTTGGTCTGGTTGCGCTGTTGTTGGTACTGTCGGGCGTGGTCTCCTGCTCCCCGGAAGAGTCGAACTCAAACAATAGCAATTTAAACAACGTCAACAATGTTAATAACGTTAATAATATTAACAACGTTAACAACATTAACAATGTCAACAATGTCAACAATGTCAACAATGTCAACAACACGAACAACACCAATCCAGACGCCGACGGCGACGGCGTGCCCGACGTCACGGACAACTGCCCCGACGTGGCCAACCCGCGGCAGGAGGACTTCGACGGCGACGGGCAGGGCGACGCCTGCACGACCCAGAACGGCACCGTGCAGGAGCCGTTCATCATCCCGGTCACCAATGACGGGGCCACTTATGACGACGCCCGCGACACGACCCAGTCCCAGTCTGACGTGTTCGACGCCTACCCGCCCAACGCCCTCGACGAGAGCGGCCCCGAGTACGTCTACGTCTTCACGCTGCCGCGCCGCATGCAGGTGCAGGCGTACATCGACCTGCCCGAGCCCAACGGCGTGGACATTGACCTGCACCTGCTGTCCTCCCTGGCGCCCCTTTCGCTGATCTCCCGCAGCAACAACGCGCTGATGGAGACCCTGGAGCCGGGCACCTACTTCCTCGTGATGGACACCTACGTGTCCTCGGGCACCCCGATGCCGGGCCCCTACGGCCTGCACGTGCGCATCCGCCCCTGGTACGAGGGCACCGTCGCCGACCCGATCCCCGTGTGCGCGGCCTCGGTCGTCACGCCCGTGCCACTGCCGTGCGTGTTCGTCGACGAGCGCGACACGTCCACGGCCACCTCCGACGTGCTCGACTCCTACCCGCCCAACGCCACCGACGAGAGCGGCCCCGAGTTCATCTATGCGTTCACCCTCGACCAGGCCGCCTACGTGGCCGCCGAGTTGATCGCGCCCGAGCCCACCGGTGTGGACATCGACGTGCACCTGCTGTCGTCGCTGTCGCCCGTGTCCCTGATCCAGCGCGACAACAACGCGGTGTGGACGCTGCTGCAGCCGGGCACGTACTACGTCGTGGCCGACACCTACCAGTCCATGGCCGGCGGCTATGAACTGACGGTCTCGTTCCGCAGCGCGGCCCTGGAGCCGGAGACGCTGTTCAACGACTACATCCTGGCCGCCGTGGACTACATCGACGCGAACTATCGGCTGCTCGGCTACGACAGCGCCGTGCTCACCCACGACATCGACTACGGCACCTACGGCACCATCGTCCGCTCCGGCGAAGCCCGTACCATGTGCGTGGCCGCGGTCATGGAGATCATCCTCGTGGCCATGGAGCTCTACGAGGCCGAGACCGGCGACTCCACGGTGTGGGACTACCTCCCCATGCGATCGTTCCAGTACCTCGGCGCGGGTGACCTCAAGGCGCACCTGTGGGTCAACTATGACATCGAATCCGGCGGCAGCGGCGACGCCCTGCGGCACTTCGGCATGGGTATGAACGTGCCCTTCGAGAACCTGATCCCGGGCTCGCTGATCAACCTCAACCGCACCAGCGGCACCGGTCACGCGGTCGTCTTCATCGCCTTCATCGACATTCAGGGGAACACCTATCCGACCTGGAACGCCGACGTCATCGGCTTCAAGTACTACTCCAGCCAGGGCGGCTACGACGTCGGCTCCGGCGGCATGGATTACCGCTATGCCGTCTTCTCCGACTACGGCTCGCCCACGATGCCGTACAACCGCGATCTCAACATCATCTACAGCACGAGCCAGACCTACCTGAACACCGGCGTGATGTACATGCCGGATCAGTGGATCGACACCGCCCGCACCCTGCGCGGCAAGAAAAACGGCTCCGGGGACGTGAGCGTGTTCGATCCGGTCTACTTCGACGGCGTCACCCCCGGCAACGACTAGGAGCCTGTCGGGAAAAAGTCTTCACGAAACTGTTTTACTGTTTTGTTCACGGATTGACGGCAGTGGTGCTCCCGTCGAGGTCGGCACCGTCACCGGCGCGCGACTCACGGGGCCCCGTCGTGCGCTGTTCCCAGCGCCGGTTTTCCGGACTTACTCGCGAGAATGGTTGAACGTTCTTCATCGGAACTCCTCGACGACCTCGCTCGGTGCGTCCGGGTGCGGGACAGATCAGAGCAGCGGGTCGATCGCGACGCCCCAGAACACCCGCATCGCGAAGGTGCCCAGCGGGAACGGCGCGTCACGATTGCCCGCACGGAACTCCTTCTTCGCGTTGTCGTAGGGCACGATGAAACGCTTCAGGCGAAGGATCCAGGCGTTGCGGGCTTCCTCATGCTTCGACGACACCTTCGGGTTGCGCGTGAACGGAACCCACTTCGTCTGCGGCGCATCGAACGGATTGATCTTGAGGCATTCCTGGGAGAATGTTCCCTCCACGGGATGCTGCGCCTGGGCGTCTGCGATGCAGTAGAGAATCGCGTCGCGCAGCTCCTTGGTAGGCCGCAGAAAGTAGCGGCGTTCGCTGGTGTTGCGTGTGATCAGGTAGGATGTGAACTCATCGTAGGGAAAGGCCTGGACCATGTGGTTCCTGGACGCGCCTGGTCTATTCCCGCCTGCAACGGGCACTGGCGACGTCCCCATCATTGTCGTGGCCAGAAAAAGATGGTTGCAGGAAAAGAGCCTGCAGGCTACATTTATGCATTCAATGTGACGGTGCGGCCGTTCGATTTCCAGCAGGAGTGGAAAATTCCAGTGTCTACGCCCGATGCAGAGATTGTAAAAAGCAATGGCGTGGAGGGATACTCTGGCCGTTCGGCGTGGAGGGATACTCTGCCGTAGTGGACCCCCACTTCCGCGCTCCCTTCGATTGTTTTTTCGTGCTATCTTTCATTGCGTTTCCCGGAGGTGTCCCTTGACCCGTTTCCGTTTCCCGCGTCCCCTGCTACTGTTCGTCACCCTCCTCGCCCTCACCGCGCCCTTCGCCTGCGAGGACCCCAAGACCGTCGACTCGTGCGGCGACGACTTCATCGATCCTGGCGAGGACTGTGACGGCGACCAGCTCAACGGCGCCTCCTGCACCTCCATCGGCTACTACAACGCTGCGGGCACCCTGAGGTGCACCGCCGGCTGCACCTTCGACGTCAGTTCGTGCGGCGGCCACTGCGGCGACGATCTCGTCGAGGGCGCCGAAGGCGAGCAGTGCGAGGGTGCCAACCTCAGCGGCGCCTCCTGCGAGACCCTCAACTTCTCCCGTGGCGGCGCCCTCTCGTGCGGGACCGACTGCCGCTACGACACCTCCCTGTGCCTGTCCACCTGCGGCGACGGCAACCGCGAGCCCGACGAGGACTGCGACGACGCCAACGACGCCACGGGAGACGGCTGCGCGCCGGACTGCACCGTGGAGTCCGGCTGGACCTGCACCACCGACACCCAGAGCGTGTGCACACCCATCTGCCCCGAGGGCCTCTCCTGGTGCGGCGAGGGCGACTGCGCCGACCTCTTCAACGACCCCGCCCGCTGCGGCGCCTGCGACACCCCCTGTGACGGCGGCCTGCCGTGCATCGCCGGCGTCTGTCGCGAGCCCGACGCCCCGTGGGGGCCGGCAGGTAACTTCCAGGGCAGCCCCACCACCTACATGGGCGAGGCCCGGAACTTCGACCTGGGCTCCTGCAACGGCAGGCTTGTCATGTTCATGCACGACGAGGTCTCCGCCAATCCCGAGGATCCCAAGGTGCCCACCTTCCGCGTGTACGTGCTCGACGAAAACCTTGGTCAGTGGGCGCCGCAGCCCGAACTCCTCCCGGAGCTCCCGCAGGATTTCATCGTCGCACCGGGCCTGGCGGTGACCTGTCGTGGCGAGCAGATCACTGCGGCCTACGGGATCTCCCGCTTCCCCGATACCCCGCCGGGCATCATGGTCCGCGTCCTCGACCCCATGGCCACCCAGTGGCGCCCCCTGAGCGGCACCAACCTCACCACCTCCTGCTGGCAGAACACCTGGATCGACATCGGGTTCGACGCGCAGGGAAACCTGCACGTCCTCGACATGTGCCACTCGTACTCCTCCAGCCAGATGGTCGAGTACGCCTGGTTCGATGGCGACCAGTGGAACACCGCGCCTTCGATCAACGGGACCCCGCGGCTGGTGGCCGGGATGGGCGCAGGACACCCCTCCCTGGCTTTCGCGCAGGGCCAGGCGGTGCTGGGCGTGGCCTCGCGGAACCCGGACTCTTTTCTCTCCGAGCACCGGGTGCAGCGCTGGGACGGCGAAGCCTGGGCGCGCACCGACCTCCTCAACCCCGACGGCATCTCCGACCGATGGATCGATGACATCTCGGTCGACGTCAACGGGGTCGCGATGTGCGCGGCCTGGACCGAGGACGTCGAACCGACCCCCGGAGACGACGCCATCGACTCCCGCGTCTTCGTGCGCTGCGCCGACGACCTCGAGAGCTCCTGGTCCCCGCAAGGCGCCGACGCCCTCGTGACCGTCGACCATCAGGGGCGTTCCCCCGCCATCGCCATGGTCGGCAACTACGTCTACCTGGCGTATCTGTACCCGGAGAGCGACGAATACGTGGGGCCGGAGTTTTACTGGCACATCCGCGTGATCCGCCGCCCGATCCTGGAAGAAACCAGCTGGGAGGTCGTCGGCAACAGCATCTACGGCTACTACTACCCCCAAAACACGTACCCGCCCCAACTGCTGCTCGCCGGCTCCAGGCTCGTGCTGGGCTACATCGAGAACGAGAACACCATCAACTCGAGCTACAACGTCCACGTCATGTCCCCCTGATCCCCCGCCGCTTCAGGTCCCTGATGCTGCAGGAGCTCTCCACGCCTCAGCTGAATAAGGGTTAGGCCGCGGGGAGAACGGTTTCCAGGGCTTGATGAATGATCCCTCCACGCCTCCGTTCTGATAATAGCATAGTGCAATGTAGTTGAGTGGGATTGCGACCGCATTTGACGGTGTAAACGGGGGTTCATGCGCGTGAACGGCCCGCGCGGAACTCCTTCTTCGCGTTGTCGTAGGGCACGATGAAACGCTTCCGGCGAAGAATCCATGCGTTGCGGGCTTCGTCATGCTTCGACGACACCTTCGGGTTGCGGGTGAACGGAACCCACTTCGTCTGCGGCGCATCGAACGGATTGATCTTGAGGCATTCCTTGCGGCCCAGCCACCGCAGTCCCTTGGCCTCGCGGTCAGTGAGATATTGAGGCGTGGAGAGATCATTCATAGAGATCATTCAGCGTGCGACCTGCGATCGAAGACGATCGCCCGGGGCCTCGATTTTTCCTCACTTTTTGCGTTTTTTCCGCGCATGCAATACATCCAATACCATGAGAAAAATTCTCCTCACCCTCGTGGGTCTTCTTGCGCTCTCCCCCCTTGCCTCCGCGACGGCGGCCGCCGACGAGCCGGTGGACCTGCTCAAGACCCTGTACCAGAAGCGCTTCACCCTGGACCACACGGGAGCGCCGCTGGTGCTCATCGGCGTGGCCTCAGGGCTCGACGCGGTCGAGATTTCCTCCCCCGAAGGGGTGGACCTGCTGCCCAACGGGACCTCGGGCGTGCGCATCTCAGGCCCCAAAACGGTGAAGATCACGCGCACCTCCGGGACCCCCGGGCGCGTGCAGCACTATCTGGCGCTGGAGGCGGTGCCCCTGTCCGATCCGGATCTGGTCGCGAAGACCAGGGTCCGGCTGGCCCCCCGGGGCGTGACCGCCCGCGAGCAGGGCTACGTCATCTCCATGGGACCGCGCATGCTCGACACGCGCCGCGTCCTGTTCTCCCTGGGTCCGTACACGGCCCCGCAGGCGTCCGAGGCCATGGCGCGGGAGCGGGCCGCCTTTCCCCACGCCTTCGTGCACGCGGAGTTCGCGACGCTTCCCACGGGCACCTTCGTGGCCGCCTCGGGCGACAACGCCTTTCGCGTGACCCAGACCGGCGCCATGGCCTTCGAGCCCACGGCGAAGGCGCCGCTGGCGTATCATCTCGACGGCAAGGCCCACCGCGTCGACGGCCGGCTCATCGTCATCTTCGGCATGGACGGCAGGTTGATCCTGGTCAACGAACTGTCCATCGAGAAGTACCTGGAGGGCATTCTGCCCTCAGAGATGTTCCCGTCGGCGCCCGTCGAGGCGCTCAAGGCCCAGGCCGTGGCCGCCCGCGGGCAGGTGCTGGCCAAGATGGGCCAGCGGCACAACACCGATCCGTTCCACCTGTGCTCGAAGGTGCACTGTCAGGCCTACGACGGCCTGGAGAAGGGCGATCCCCGCACCGACCTGGCCGTGCGCCAGACGGCCGGGCAGGTGCTCTTCGACGCAGCCGGCTTCCCGGCCGACACGGTCTATTCTTCCTCCTGCGGCGGGCACGGCGAGCACAACGAGAACGTCTGGGGCGGCAAGCCCAATCCGCTGCTGCGCGGCCGTCCCGACGGACCGTCCCCGGACAAGGATCTGGCGCGGTTCTTCAGCCGGCCCTCGAAATCGTTCTGCGGCAAGCTCCCCGGCGGTGCGGGCGCCTCCCGCTGGAAGGTCGTGAAGTCCGCCGCCGAATTGCAGCAGTCCCTGGCCACCGTCGGTTTCTCCGGCAAGGTCTCCGACTTCGTCGCCCGCCGGCGCGGCGTCTCCGGCCGCATCCTTGAGCTCGAGATTCGTGGCGGCGCCAAACCGCTGGTGCTCTCCGGCGAGCTGGTCATCCGGCGCGCCCTGGGCGGCCTGCGCAGCTCCCTGTTCGTTCATAAAAAACTGAAGGACGGCGCCTTCGAGTTCACGGGCGCTGGCTTCGGCCACGGCGTGGGCCTGTGCCAGTGGGGCGCCATGGGCCGCGCCTCGGGCGGACAGAAGGCCCCCGAGATCCTCAGGCACTACTATCCCGGCTCCCTGCTCCAGAAGCTGTATTGAGCCGGCACCAGCGAGGCGATTTCATGACACCACTGTTTGCGGCCGGATACATGCTCGTGGGCCTGAGCGCGGGCGTCGCCAGCGGCCTGCTGGGCATCGGCGGCGCGATTCTGATCATCCCCGCGCTGATCTACTTCTTCGGGTTCGACCAGAAGCTCGCCCAGGGGACCACCCTGATGCTGATGGTCCCCCCCATCGGATTGATGGCGGCCCTGGAGTACTACAAGCAGGGCAACACCAACATCAAGGCCGCCGCCGTCATCGCGCTGTTCTTCTTCATCGGCGGCCTGTTCGGCGCCAAGCTCGCCCTGCGCCTCGACCCCCTGATCCTGCGCCGCATCTTCGCGGTGTTTCTCATGATCGTCTCGATCCGCATGTTCCTGAAGTAGAGGTGGACAAAAAGGGGGCTTTCCTTCTGGCGCCGGGCGCTTACCAGCCGTCGAGGACACATTGCAACGTGTAGGGCTTGGTCTTCGACAATGGAATCTCTTCCAGGGCATCTCCCAGACGGTTTCCACTGGCAAAACCGGTGACATCATCAAACCGGTAGGACCAGCAATATCGGAGGTTCGGGTGAGCTTCAGAATAGGTCACCAGGTTGTCCATCAGGATGACGTTGTCGAACTCACTGAAGGCCACAAAGTATCCCAGGAATTGATTGCGGCGCACATCCGCCTGGGAGCTCTTGTACATGTACATGCCGCAACTGTTGCAGATATTCTCGTGCACATAGGTCGCGCGGTTATGCCCCTTGTCTCCACCGCCCGAGTATTGAATGTATCCCAGGCGTCCGTTGGCTGAACCATCGACCATTGTAATGGTGTTTCGGGCAATGATGTTGTGCGTTTTATGCCAGCTTACAATGGGGCCATCGGTATACGAACTACCATCACCCTGCGTCATCACGTTATCCAGAATGTACACGTTCTCACCGGTGGCGTTCACGACATCGCCCCCGGAATTGTGATGAAACCGGTTGTTTTGAATGAGGATATCTTCATCGACACGCCCCGGACCTTCAATGTCGATCCCGAATTGCGGCGCCGTTCCGTTGATGTGATGAATCTCATTATTTCTTATTGCAATGCGTACCCCCCCGACGATGGAAATGCCCTGGCGTCGATTGTTAAAAATCACATTGCCAGTGAACGTAATATCATTTGAATCCAGCACCAGCGAGCCATCACCGGTCAAATCCCGCAGCTCCATGTTGTCGATGAGGACGTTGTTGTTTTCCCACACACAAATGCCATGCCCTTCATCGTGGGCCGTCGCGCCGTCATTTTCACGAGGCGTGTACACATGAGTGTCCCGATCGCCGACAATGACGCCATCCCGCACGATGATGTTGTCGCCATTGAGGCGCAGCACGCAGTAATTCCATTTGTCGTTCGTATCCATGGCCAGCACGGCACCCTCGCTGAATACGAACTCCGTATCCCCATAAATGTCGATGCCTCCCTGGTAAATGTCGTTGACGTCCTCGCTCACCAGATACGTCCCTTCGGGCAACACCACGCGAATGTATCCTTCGTCGTGGGCCCAGTCGACGGCCGCCTGCAGGTTGGCCGTGGTCTTCGTGGCATCGGTGCCCGTGTTCGGGATATCCCATCTGCCGAGCTCAATGATGTATTCCCCGGTGCCTGATATCACGGGCAATTGAACTTCAAACCCGGGCTTGGGCAGACCGGCTTCATCCAGGTCTTCGACATCGGGCTCATAGCCTGGATGGTTGGAGGTGTCATCGCCAGAGCATGAGGCAATCGACAAGGACACCCAAAAGAGCAGGTAAAATGGGACACATTTCATGGGATATCTCCGTCTCCGCTGGACAATATCCCCGAGGACTTCGCTGAAGTCAAGGCGCGGGCGTGGCGCGGCGGGTCCTCGCGGCGCGGGCGGCGGCCAGCAGCGGCTCCATGTCCACAAAGCACTCGCGGGCGAACGGCACGCTCTCCAGGCTCGCCAGGGTGGCGTACAGCGCGCGCAGGGCCTGATCCAGCGGCACGGCCGAGGTCCAGAGTTGGTCGGGCCGCAGATCCTTCTGCGCCTTGCGGGCGGCGAAAGTGGCGTCATAGGCGGCCATGTGCGCCTTGAGGTTGTCGACGTAGGGCGCCAGTTTCAGGTCGCGCACCAGGGCGGCGCCCTCGTCGCTCTCCAGATAGGCCAGACGTTCGGAGAGGATGGTGCTCTCGGCGTGCATGGAGTCGTGCAGGAACGCCAGGGTGTCGGGCACCAGGCGCGCCAGCAGTTTCTGGGCCTTCTCCTGCAGTTCGGGGTCCCCCGGGAGCAGGGAGCCGGCCTCGGTGGCCAGCGTCAGGGCCGTGAAGCTCTGGTCGCGGCCCCGGTCGTCGATCATGAGCTGGGCCGTCAGATCCTTCTCGGACTTCGGGGCGCAGGCGTCCTCGACCGCGGCGGCCTTCTCGCGCACGTTCCGGGTCAGGGCCTGCATCACCACATGGCCCGGGCGCAACTGGTCGACCCGGTCGGCCACGAGCCGGGCAGCGCTGGCCTTGGGTTCGGGGGGAATCATGGATATGGGAAAACTCATACGTGGGTCGCCTTTCTGCGCCGCATACGGGGAACAGCCTTCCGGGGCAACATCGCTCACGAGGCCGAGGGGACCGTCGGTGTTTCAATGATGGCGGACGGTCCTGTGATTACAAGCGCGGGTCTTCTATACTTTAATGATGGTGCAAAGTCAATGGGGCGTCTGTGACGGTCGGGGCGATCGAGTTCTCATTTTTCTGGACAAGGGGATCAAGTCTGATCCGCCTGGAAACTTCGGGGGTCGAAGTGCCAAGTCGAAATCGAAATCGAAATCGAAATCGATTCAATTTCCTCGTAAATCAACAGTTTTTCGATGTCATCGGTTCTAATGAATCCAGCCAA
>Ga0180007_10006760_pt1 | contig 11100 bp, 9 predicted proteins | sample MM_PC_MetaG_FD_121122 | JGI IMG/M metagenome (GOLD analysis project Ga0180007, IMG submission 121122) | Groundwater microbial communities from the Aspo Hard Rock Laboratory (HRL) deep subsurface site, Sweden - MM_PC_MetaG | ecosystem: Environmental > Aquatic > Deep subsurface > Groundwater...
AGTCACCGGTCCCACCATCGTGTATGTAGTCTACATTGGATGTGTGGATGGAGAGAAGTATTCCGTTGGATGCCCGAGGTCAAAGAGGCAGACGGATGTCCCATCAATTCTTCTTGGAGCCTGGGGGACTGAATGCAGAACGCGTTCGGTAGTTGCCTCATGGTGATAGATGATCCCGATTCCGCGGTCACGGTCAGCTCATATTCCTTTCTATCCGGCTTGCCGCTGCCTTGGGCTTGTGCTCGCTCGGGTTCTCAACTGGCGAATCTGACATCACGATTGGACTGAATCCAGGGGGAAGGTTGGTTCGCTAGGACGGAAGTACCGGCTGAATCCCCCAATCGAAGTCGTGTGCTGCCGCAATATTCCGCACGATATCAAATGCCAGCGGAAGTCCCTCTTGCGCATTCAGGAGTAAGGCAAGTGCAACTCCTCGCGCGGGATGCAACATCAGAAATGAGAGATATCCATCCCCTCCTCCTAATGATGAGAAGACAAGATCGCGGCTCCGCCCACACACGAATACGGCCAAGCCTTGGCGGTCAGCGTGCCCTTGAAGAAGCTGCCGTAATGCCTCGCCTAGTGGAACAGTTTTGTCGATCATGCTGTGAACTGACTCACTACTCAATAAGGTCCCTTCGCCAGCGCGAAGCGATCTCAGGAGGTCGGCCGAAAGGACTGCAAGATCGCTCGGAGTGCTGAGGATGGATCCTTGCGCGAATGCGCAAGGGTGCGAGGAGATGGGCAGCGTGTTGCCGCCAGCGTGTCCCTTCGCAATCGTGAAGCGCTCTGGATAGGGAACGATACTTGTGTGATTGAGACTGAGTGGCTCAAGAACGAGTTTGCTGACCGCTTGTTCATAGGAGTCGCCTGTAACATCCTCAATGAGTTGCTGGATGACTACGTAACCGAGATTCGAGTATTCATGCTGAGCTCCAGGCACCGCATGAAGTCGAGCAGGCGTGTTCTTGGCGGGGAACTCACCATCCAAGACGTGTCGGAGCGTCATTTCTTCGCCTTCTTCCCAGCCGAAGTTCGAGGTCGGAAAGCCGGCGGTGTGGTTCAGGAGCCGTCGAAGCGTAACGGGCGCTTTCAGCGCGAAGTCGGAGTCGGGGATTCGCCAAGACTCAAGAAAACGATTCACGTCTTCGTCCAGACTGACTACTTCACTCTCGACTAGGCGGAGTGCAGCGATAGCCGTGAAGAGCTTCGTTACCGACTGGATTTGGAACTGTGTATCCTCTGTAACTTCATCCCGTGAGTTAAGCGCTATCTTGCCATAAGCGCGGCGCCACGATAGTTCCATGTCTTCTACAACGGCAAGGCTCACCGCAGGAACGCCTTCTTCATCCATCCGAGCCTCTAAGCCTATTGGGAACTGGCCTGTCTCCTCATGCGCAGGGATGGAGAACTCCCGCTCAAAGCGAGAGATGATTCCATTGGACATTGTAGATCCCTCCTTGCGCGAGCCAAGCTCGAGCGTAATAGAACGATGTTATATTGACGCGACAAGGATATCTACCCCACGAAATGGGTTCGACATGAGCTCTTCGCGTCTGCAGTTCCTGAGGGGCACTTCTGCCCCCCTTCACTGATTGGCGTTCACCTCAAGATCTGGCCCAACACAATGTCAAACCGACTTGGACTTGCATTTGAAGAAGGAAGACATGCACTCGAACAGCAAGCCTCTCTGAGACCGTGATAGGAAAAATAGTTTAGAACCTGGGGCACTCGAACTTCCGCAAGTGACGGGCTGCGAGCACTCGCAAGGCTGATTGCTGAACGAGCGTTCTAGCGGCCGCCTGCCTCGCGTTCGCTGAGCCATTGCACTAGGTCGCCGCGCAGGATCTGTGCTTCTGTAATGGCTTCCTCAGCTTGGCGAACGGTGACATGGATGCCGCCGGTGTAAAGGTCCTTGTTGCGAAGGTCACGTAGTGTTTGGAAGTAGTCCACACGATCACCCGGAGTTCCGAGCGTATCACAGAGGGACTCTAGGGCAACGATGTGGTGTCCCCGACCATCTGTCGGCCGCAGACCATTCGCTCGTAATCCAACAAGGGCGCAGTTGAGGATCGCATTGTATGCCTGCTCCAACCGGGTCTCCGGGTGATTCGCCTCGATTCTAGCATCCTCCAGTCGGCGGTCAATTGCGGCGAGGAGACGCCTGACCTCTCCGGGTTCTCGGGCTCTAGCCGCAGCTCATCTCGAAGCAGCATCTCCTCCAGACTCATGCGTTCCCTCCGATCACGTCGATGCGGGGTCCGTTATGGACTCGGTCGACAAAAGAGTCATCTGTGCGAAGCTCAGCTGCATACTCATCAGCTGTATAGGAGGTCGGATTGATGACGCGCCGGAGTGTCCGTCCGGCCGTTCGGATCGCCGAGCTTACCTCTCGCAATGAAACAGCACCCACAAGCATCAGATCTATATCGCTGTCCGTCCGCACATCACCTTTAGCGAAACTACCAAAGACATAGGCAAGATCGATGCGATCAGAGAACGGATCAAGCGCTTCGCGCAGTACCCCAGCCAAGCCGACGGTTTTTCGGACGATGGCACGCAGCTCCTCGTAGATTGGGCATTCGGGATTCAGGCGGTAGATGATCTGGTTCCCGACTCTGGTAGACACGAGGATCCCAGTGTCGCGCATCGCATGGAGTTCGCGCGCCAGCCCGTGCTTATTCAGGCCGCTACGACGCTCGAGTTCTCGCAAATGGAACCCGTCTTCTGCGTCGGCCAGCCATTGTAGTACTGCCATTCTCGCTGCAGGAAACAGGGTATCTGCGATTCGGTTCGGGGACATAATGTATCCAATAGTACACATATTGTCCCCGCCGTCAAGTGCCCGCCATTGTTGCACTTTGGACGGTCAGGACAGACAGAACCGCCAGCACGTCGCTGGCGGTTCGATTCTCTTCATTGGAGCCTAAGGGACTGTGAGAAACGCACAGTGCGTGGCTACGTGGTGATGGATGTCCTCGCAGATCACTTCAGCACACCGAATCGCTTGATGAGATTTAGAGTTGGGCGTTCCCGACAACATCGAACCCGTCGGGGAAGATATCCTCTCGCGAAACCCGGAGACTCCCATTCTCACCCTGAGCAATGAAGGCGAGGAACTCCGCTCCTTTTGCATAGAGCGTTGCCCCACCAGACGGGCTATCGACGTGATAGGCCTCGATCGTTACGAGTGACTCGCCGAGCCGAATCTGCTCGTCCTGCCCCCGAACGATGCTGAGCGTCTGAAGAGCTTCTCCTTGAGCCTCTTGACTGCCAGGCCGTCCGCCGAGGACAAACACGGCTGATGCCCAACGATCGCCAACTGCCAGATCGCCAAGAAGCGCAGGTAGAACGGCGTACGATGCGAACGAACCAAGAACCAAAGCTCCCTCCGTCGGGATTGGCATCCGAACCGTCTCGTTGCCTCGGCTAACACGAAGCGCACTCCCTTCTGCCAAAGCCTCGATCTCTATGCTCCGCCCAAAGGGGGCATCGACTTCGTAGGTGTAGCTCGTCGGAGCCCCCGCGACGCTCTGCAGAGACTGCGTGAACGCAGCTCGCACCGTCGCAATGACTACGCGGAACTCGAAGAATCCGACCGATTCCAGATCAACCTGATCGTTCTCGGTGCGGATTGCGTAGGACTCCGATCCGATTCGTTGTCCATTGGCGAAGATCGCGAGTTGCCCTGTAGATCCGAAGGAATCTGGTCTGCTCGCGGTCTCCTGGGAGTCCTCTTCCGTGCCGGACACGGGTTGCTCGGCAGCGGACTCAAACCACTCTGGGGGCGAAGCGTTGTCTGACAAGGTGGAGTCGAGAGTAGGGGCCGGTGGAGATGTCAACTGCAAGGCAATGATTCCACCTCCGACAATCACTGCAACGCCAATCAAGACGAAGACAACGGTGCGCCGTATTCGGCGTCTGTGCATGGGAACTCCTTCTGTTCGGATTGCTGGGAAACGCCCAGGGCTTGCTCGGACGACCCCAATCAGCAAGATCGACCAAGGTCTTGCGAGGAGCATCGAAGGTGCGGCAACCGGGAGGGTGGACACCTGAAGCGTCCAGCCTCCACCCAATACTGGCTATTCGTACCGCAAGGCCTCGACCACGCGAAGCTTCGATGCACGGCGCGCTGGCCAGAGTCCTGCAAGAGCACCGATCGCGAACGAACCCACCAGAGTCGCAATGATCACGACAGGGCTGATTACGATGATCAAGTCAAGACCTGCGAGCGTGCTGATCAGTCTGGTGGCCACAACATTCATGAGCAATCCGAGGATGGTTCCCACAATGCCGCCGACCAGTCCCATCAGGCCGGACTCGATGAGGAAGATCGACAGAACGTGGCTGTTCTTTGCTCCGACAGCCTTCATCACGCCGATCTCTTTGGTCCGCTCGAGGACGGAGGTGTACATGGTGTTCATCACACCGACGCCGCCGACAAGCAGCGAGATGCCCGCGATGCCGGCGAGGAATGCGCTGATGGTGCTTGTGATCTGCCCGATGGAATCGGCTATATCCGTGTACGTCAAAGCTTGCAGCTCTGACCCACGTGCCATGAGGCCCCCTTCGACTCGATCGGCGACCTCATCGACGTCATAGCCCTGCGCGGTCTTCACCACGGTCAGGACCACGTCCTCCCCGTCGCCCCACAGCTGATCCATCGCCTCGTAGGGAACACCGATGGTCTCTCGGTCAATGCCGGCCCGCCGAGAAGCTGCCGGCCCGCTTGCAGCCGCATCGTCGGTGTCATCCTCTGTTTCGAGAATGCCGACCACTCTGACCACGAGCTCTTGACTGCCGCTCCCACCGATGAGAAGTTCATCCCCCACGGAGAGGTCGAAACGCTGTGCGATATCGGCCCCCAAGACGGAGACAGCAATCTCTCCCGCCTCGAAGAATCGCCCACCCGCCTCAATGCCGATCTCGCCGAAGAACGAGGTGAACTCGGTGAGCATGTCCGTGGTCAGACCCATGACCGGGAAGAATCCTTGAAGGCCTTCTCCAGTCTCAGTTTCGCTTTCGACGTAGCCCGTGCGCTGACGAATGACTGCTGAGGTCTTCACACCCTCAACCGAAAGCAGGTAGTCGATGTCCACGTCATACTGCTCGGTGTCACCCGTGCTTCGCGGTCCGCCAGCAAGTATGCCGCCCGTGCTGAGCATGAAGGTGTCGGAGCCGAACACGCCGGCAATCTGATCGTCAATCGTCTTCTCGAAGCCGAGTCCGATCGAGAGCAGCGCAACAACAGCCGTGATCCCAATGAACACGCCAATTACAGTGAGCCAGCTACGGACCTTCCGGTGAACAATGCTCTGCCCAGCAAGGATCAAGAAATCGCTAAGCATTTCCATCACCCAGCCTCTGCTCCCTGTCATCTATCCGGCCGTCGCGCAGGCGAATCGTTCGATCGGCAATCAGGGCCGCCTCGGGATCGTGCGTGACCAGGATGACGGTCTTTCCGTCGCTTCTGCTCAGTCCTTTCAGAAGATCGAGGATCGATTGCCCGCTCTCGGAGTCCAGATTCCCTGTCGGTTCATCGGCAAGGATGATGTCTGGATCATTGGCGAGACAGCGGGCCACTGCGACCCGTTGCCTCTCACCGCCGGAGAGCTCGTTGGGCTTGTGATGGACCCGCTCAGCCAGTCCGACACGCTCAAGAAGAGCCTGCGCCTTCTTGGCGCGCTGCGATCGCCGAACTCGCTGGAAGATCATCGGAAGCTCGACGTTTCGTTGTGCTGACAGGGTCTGAATCAGATTGAACGTCTGGAAGACGAACCCGACGGTCTGCCCACGGAAGGTCACTAGTTCTGCTTCCGCCAGCTGTTGGAGATCCCTTCCATTGATCGCGGCTGTACCGCTTGTTGGGATGTCCAATGCCCCGAGAATGTGCATCAGCGTCGACTTCCCGGAGCCCGAAGGCCCCATGATGGCGACGATCTCGCCGCTGTCGATCTCTAGATCGAGACCGCGCAACGCCCGGACCTCGGTCTTCCCTAGGCTGTAGTTCTTCGTGATTTCTTTGAGATCCAATAGTGCCATGGTTGCTCCTAGCCCTCGGACAGCGTGTACTCAACGAGCTCGATGATGAAGGTCTCAACCCACTCCCCGTCACGCAGCTCCTCGACACGAATTCGGGGAGAGAAGAAGGTCGGCTGGGAGAGCGCGAAGGCAACGTTCACGCGCCTGTTGCTGTCCTCTGTATCGATGTACGAGCCCTCCAAACATTGAACACCCGCGATGTCTACCGAGACGATTCCCGTGAACTCGGTCCCGCCCGGAAGCAAGTAGTCTTCTCCCACCTGCAACCGATCGCGCTGATCAATCAGCGCCTCCAGCGGGCTGTAGTCAACACTAGTTCCCGTTCCTGAGGAAACGCTCGAGCCGCCGAAGATGAAACCAAACGAGCTTAGGTCATCCGGACTGCCAGTCTGCTCATTCAACATGCTCAGCGTGTAGGTTCCGTCGCCGAGGGAAGCGACACGAAGCTCCATTGTCTGGTACCCAGCGTCCTCGCCGCGGATGTCGTACTTCATCGTCGTCGTGCCTTCAGGGAACGCTTCAAGCTCTGACTGCGCAAACCCAATCCACGCGCCGAGAACCACAATCATCAATGCAATCCATCCGATTTTCTTGTTCATTGTCTTCTCCTTTGTTGCTCGTTTCTGTTGCTCCTGTGTCTCTCGTTATCGACGCTGGTACGTGTTTCCGAGGTCGTCTGTGATCACGATCGCTTCTCCGAAGATGACCAGGACGAGATCTGTCTCCAGCGTTCGGGTTCGGTAGATCCAGCCGTCGGGCAAGGACAGCCGGGTGTCCAACGTTGGGAGGTCGTCGAGCGTGAGGTGGGGATCGATCATGTTGGACACCGACTGCATCACGTAGACAACGCCTTCGGGCGAGATAAGCTCATAGACATCAGAGCCTGCCCAGTACTCGAAGACCGTTGTTCGTTTGACGACGGATTCCTCGTAGGCATCCACGCCGGCTAGGACCGTCGCCACATCCATCGTCTCAAGGACTGTGTGCAGAAGCGCGGTGGACAGTCCTGAGTTCGCGAGGACCTCAGCCAAATCCAATTCGATCGTCGCGATGAGTTGTGTCTCAAGCTCGCCATAGACTCGATGAGGCCCTTCGGGAATCAGGAACAGACCAGAATCCATGGTCGAAAGTCGAGGACCGTTGACCACAACGAAGGCAGCATCGTACTCTGCTTGAATTGCCTCCAGATCGAGCGATTCGAGGGCTTCCGGTAGACAGGGTCCAACCATCTGCGTGCCCCAGACTTCAGCCAGCAACTCGTCTTCTTCGAGAGATCCGAGAAGGATTTCGCAGTATCGATAACCACGTCGGCTGATACGTTCCGGGCTGCTGGGAGAGGCGTAGTACTCGACCACACGGCCTTCGATCTCGGTGGCAGGTTCAATGAGCTGTTCGGCAGGCTCAGTCGAGCCAGGTTCGCTACCTGCATCCACTTCCCCTCCTGGGATTGGCAAAGAGACAGGCCCCTGGAACGAGTCCTCGTTGTCAGCACGGATGTTCACCGTCGGATCTGGAAGCAGGATGGTGAGCATCTCATGCGTCGTGTAGTTGACCAGCGACCATCCATCCGGCAGCGTCGGCACATCAGATGTGCGGCCGGCATCCCGACTAACCCGCACATACTGAGTTTCGTCCGGTGCGATGAGCACCTTCAGTGTGCGGCCGGCATCGAAGCTCAATGCGTGTGTCTTCGAGATGCGATTGGCGCGAAGTAGTGCGCCGTCGTCGAGGGGCACATTGGCCTCAGTTATCGTCGCGACGTGGCGCCATGTATGACCGAAGTGCTCCTCGCGGACGAACACCCCGTCGGCTGCCCCTGGCGAGCTCGCAAAGAGGCCTCCATCTGAATCGCCCTCACGCGGCTGGTTCTTGAACCAGCCCATGGGCAAGTCGATCGCGTCGAACTCCTCTTGCGTGAGGTCGGTCGAGAGCCAGGTGATGATCTCGGTCGGCGAGATCACCTGCAGGATCTCGTACCCAATCCGGACATCCTCTGAGGTCTCGGGAGCCGCAATCGGAACAGGAGCTTCCGAAAGCTCGGACGGCTCTTTACGTCCATCGATGCTTGGCACAATCGACACGTGAGGAGCGACCGTCAACTCGTAAGCGTCCGCGAGGGCCGCCTCTCGGTGAATCTGCGCTTCCGCAACAACGGGATCAGCCAGGAAGGCGTCCCATGCCGCCTGACTGGGGACGTGGTAGATCCAAACCTCATCCCAGTCGCGCCCATCTCCGGTCTGCACGCCCTCTACATCGAGTCGTGCCTTGGGGTAGATGCCGAGGGCCTGTTCAGCGCCACGAATCGTCGATCGGTAGAACTCCATCGCTTCAAACCCGCTACGTGACGACTCAGCTAGGTCGGCAGGATACTGCGCTTCCTCGTGATATCGGAACACCTGCACCAGCTCGAAAGACGGGTCATCCTCGGTCGCCGGATATGGCACGTCCAATGCTCCAACCGGATCAAGTGGCTGAACGTGGGTGACCATGATGATGCTCGACTCAAGCGCTGCATCCTTGTGTACTGACCGCGCCTGGAAGCCCGGATCGGCAGCCAGCGCGAAGCTGGCAATCGGACACGGATACTCGACGATGGCGACGCGATCCCACTTCTCCTCGCCGAGGGTGGTTTCGGTGACCTCGCCCATGAACACCTGACGCGCGCCGACAGCGGCGAGGTACTCGCTAGGCGCATAGAGTGCGTCCGCCTCCCGGCCGGTCAGAGTGGTTGCTCGGCCATCCGCGTAGACCGCCTGCTCCCGGTACTCAATCAGATTGACCATGTAGAAGGGGCCGGCTGTCGAGGCTTGAAGCATCCGCATCGTCTGCTCGAGATTGACCTCTCCATAGGATGGACTGTCGCCCCCACTCTTCATCAGGGAGTCCTTGATCAACTCAAGGTTTGCCGGGTCGTCACACAGATTGGGCGACAGCTCCAGGACCGGCGCTTCGAGCGCGGCGTCTCCCACGCTGCCATCGAGTTCAGGTGTGACGGCATCTTCGACTGGGTTCTCTTCACAGAAGGCAATCATCCGACGGGCGATCTCTTCGCCCTGGTCGTCCTGGAGGAAGTGGCTCGCCTGCGGAAGCCTTGTGTGCGCTTGGCCTGTCGCGCCGGGAATTGAGTCGATGAGCAGCTGCTGGAGCTCTTCGGAGCCCAGATTGCCTGGATCGTTGGATGCCCAGATTGTGATGAACGGCTTCTCGAAGGCGAGGAGCCCTGCCCAGGCAGATTGTGTTGCACCGCCCAACGTGTTCGCTAGTCCCGGGAAGCTTCTCGGACCACCCATCGCGATCCGGGCGGGGAACGGAGCATCGTAGGCCGCCTCTTCCTCTTCGCTGAGCGGGAAATAGGTCAGGGCCTCCACGACAACGGAAGCTCTGAAATCGTCGTCATCGCGCGAGAAGTAGATCCAGTTACCGAAGTAGCCGGCGCCGTTCCCGCCCCCCATGCTTTGCATGGAAGCCATGAGGTTGCCATTCTCATCGAAGAAGTCCGGTTGCTGATCGGGGATCATCTGCAGCAGCAGCTGGAATTGGTTAGCGCCTTGCTCCGGATCCTCGGGAAGCTCAAAGAGCGTTTGCCCCTCCGGAACAACCGGGAGCATTCCGTCGCCGACGGCTACCCGGGCGAATCGCTCTGGGTGATTGCCGATCACATTGAGGCCGATCAGGCTTCCCCAGTCCTGGACGAAAGTCGTGATGTTCCAGAGGTCGAGTTCGACAATGAATGCATAGAGCCGATCCACGTGGCCTTGGTATGTGTAGTAGTCCAAGTCGATCGGCTTGTCCGAGCGCCCCATGCCCAGGTGATCCATCGCAATCACGCGATACCCGGCATCCACGAACACAGGGATCATCTTCCGGTAGAGGTACGACCACGAAGGCTGCCCATGAAGCAGGAGGACCACCTCACCATCGGCCGGACCCTCGTCGACGTAGCCCTGACGTAGGCCATCGATCTCCACGTACTTCGGCTCGTAGGGCCAGTCCGGCAGTCCTTGGAAGAACTCGTCAGGCGTGCGGACAAACGCTACGCCTGCGGATGTCGTTTGAACCTGAAGTTCATGGTCCTCCAGGGGAAACGGCAATGAGCTTGCCAGCTGCGCGCTGGCAAGTGCGGAAAGGCCCAGGACGCCGATCGCGGCGATCACAAGGCATCGTCTGGCTAGTGTCAAGTGGCTCATCTCTTTGACCTCCTGAGCCGCAGTGTAACTAATGGCACTACGAGTGTCAATAGTATTTGACACAAACCGTGCCATTTCCTAGAATGCACTCGTGGACAACATAGAGCAGAAGGTCGATGGAAGGCACGAACGCCTTGAGCGAAGCAAGCTGGCTGTTCTACAGGCGGTCAACGACATCGTTCGTGAAACAGGGGAAGCCCCCACTGCCGACACGTTGTCGAAGCGATCTGGCGTGTCACGTAGGTCGATCTTCCGGCTCTTCGGAAGCAAGTCAGGCTTGCTAAAGGCTGCAGCTGAGTTCATGTACGACGAACTCGTCGAACGATTCCCGTTCCCCGATCTCGCAGATCTTGCACATTCCGACCGAATCGCACGATTCGTCGATCACATCGGATCGATCTATGAGTACATGGCTCCCTTTGCGAGAGTCTCCAGAAAGGCACAGGAAGATGAGGAGCTCATCCTGCGCGAGCGCATGAGGATTCAAGCCCTGTACCAATCCGAAGTCCGTGGTGCGTTCGCCACCTTCGGCAAGGTCGCGACTGCTGCTCCAATTCTCCGGGACTCGGTCCAACTGCTTCTCGCATGGAACGCTTGGGACTACCTTCGGAATGAGAGGAAGCACTCCGTTGGACACTCAAAGGAAATCCTGACGCAGACCATCCTCGCTCTGGTGCGGCAACACGGTCTGATCGAGGAGTGAGTTGGATGCGTCAGCATCTGCCATGGAAAAGAAGAAAGGACCGCGACGCAGCGCGGTCCTTTCTATCATCTTGGTCGATTGGAGCCTAAGGGACTCGAACCCTTGACCTCTTGCATGCCATGCAAGCGCTCTCCCAGCTGAGCTAAGGCCCCGATTGAGGTCTATTGA
>Ga0180007_10006761_pt1 | contig 11100 bp, 10 predicted proteins | sample MM_PC_MetaG_FD_121122 | JGI IMG/M metagenome (GOLD analysis project Ga0180007, IMG submission 121122) | Groundwater microbial communities from the Aspo Hard Rock Laboratory (HRL) deep subsurface site, Sweden - MM_PC_MetaG | ecosystem: Environmental > Aquatic > Deep subsurface > Groundwater...
AAATCCTTGATCTAAATTTGGATGAATTTTAGGAGGTAAAAATATTGCTTTGTTTCTTACTCATATTGGTATTCATACGAAGTCCCACGAGACATTTTCCCTGTTAGGTGGAAACTACCCATTATTCTCAAACACTATTTATTATTTAGATACAGTTGCTTCTAGAAGACTTGAAAACGCTTTAAATGTATACTTTATTTACGGTTTTCGTTGTGTACAAAAAGTAGCTTCTGAATAGATTAGAATGTATCTAAAAATTAATCAAAAAAGCAACATTTTTACATGCGGTAAAACCTTCTAAATCAACAAACCCATTAATCTTTCTTTCAACGAATCCTCATCATCTATATTGCTAAAATCAATATTATTCATTTTATCCTCTAAAACAGCAATTAAACATCTTATAACCGTAGATTTAGTTATTCTATCTTTTTTAAGAGATTTAGGTCTATTTATCTTGATTTCATTACAAACATTATTTAGTGTTTGAATTTCCTCATTTCTTAATTGTATAGCTATTGTATTTAAATTATCTAAAACATCGGAATTTGATTTTTGAACAGATATTTTTTCGATTTCATTTTCTTTTGGGTTAACCTGAACAGACCTATTCTTTTTTAAAGCATCTTTCAATGCAGTGGACTTATCTGTCATTATTTATCCTCCTCAATAATTCATCTGTTAAACAATTAAAGTCTTCCTTACCTTTCTTATCATCCAATACATCAAATACTGTAGATTGATTTATAGGACTAGTTTTAATATTTGTATTAATTCGAATTACATTTTTAAAAACTAAATCTCCCAAATCTTCCTTTATGCTTTCTTCTACTGCTTTAGTTATAGATTCTCTTTTATCATACTGGTTTATAACATAACCTAATATTTTTAAGTCAGGATTTAAATCCTCAACAATACCACTTACAACTTCATTTAATAACTTCAACCCGATCATCGAAAAGAAATTCATACTAACAGGCACTAATACATAATCAGCAACTGTTAAACTATTATCTGTTACCGTAGAAATAGAAGGACTATTATCCATCAGTATAAAATCAAAATCATTAATTCTATTACTTAGTATCTTGAATAAGATTTTTTCTCTCGCTCTTTCATTTATCAACGCTCTTTCAACTAAAACCATATTAGCATTACTCGGAATAATCCAAAGATTATTTTCCTTCGTTTCTAATATAATATCTTCATCTATAGGCTTTTTTTCTACCAAATACTCTGATATACCAGCCCTTGAATCATCAAACCCCAAGAAATTAGCCGACAAATTACACTGAAGGTCTAAATCAATAAGTAGAACCTTAAAACCTCTTCTAGCTAAAGCACTTCCAAGATTCGCAGTTATAGTTGTCTTCCCAACACCACCTTTTTGATTTATAACTGCAATAATTTTAGACATATTCCCTCAATTCTTAAATATTAAGAATTAATTCTCAATATTTAATGTTATATTTTTATTTTCTAATATTTAATTCTCAATAATTGATAATGTATATTTATAATTTGAATTTTAAAATTAAGATACAATAATCATTACACAATAAACTTTCAATTCTTAAATATTAAGATTTCATTTTCAATATTTAACAACTTATATTTAAAATTTAATAATATATTCTCAAATATTCAATATATATTTTCATATTTTAAATATTAATAACCAAATTTTTTAATTTTTTTTAAAAACTTTTTCAATAGCAAGCAAAGATAATAAAACATATAAACAAAAAAAAGTGTAATAATTCTAATCATAACAAACTATTATTACACTCGTAAATACATAAAGTAATGAAAATACTTAAAATAGCGAATGGATATAATTTTTATTTATTAGTAACTTATTAAAGTTATGAGATTAAAGTCAGGTTTGGCTAAAATCAATTAGTTAATTATAAGAAGACGTTTTTGATACGTCTTCTTATAATTAATCTTTAAAAGATTAATTATAAGAATTTATTAAGTTGGTTAACGCTCTTGTAAATTATTATCTCTAAGTAAGATACAAGAGGGGTCTAGTATAGCTATCATAGGTTTTGAGTATAGCTATCATAGGTTTTGAGTATAGCTATCATAGGTTTGGTTAACACTTTTTTTATATTAAAATTTGTAATTATCTGATATTTAAATATATATGGATAAGTATAGCTATCATAGGTTTGGTTAACACTTTTTTGCTAAAATTTGATGTTTTCAGTGTAGTTAAGGCATTAAATAGGTTAACAGTGTCTGATGTTATTGTAAATATCTATTATGTAGTAAGATATAGTTATATGTTTGATAGCAAAAATTCAAATAAAATATAGCTACCATAGATTTGGTTAACACTTTTTTATATCATTTGTTATTTATAATATTATTATAGAATTAGCTATGTTAATAGTTTTTATTAAAATTTTAACTTATAACTATCTATATAGTTATAAGTATATAGTTAATAGCAAAAATTCAAATAAAATATAGCTATCATAGATTTGGTTAACACTTTTTATTTTTAATCTATAAGGTGTCCAAATATCTTTATAATATTATCGTTAACCTTATTAGATATTTTTTTATTGCCTTTTAAGATATTTGTTAGAAAAGGTGGTGATATACCAATAGAAGAAGCAAATTGTCTTTTTGAAAGTCCTGATAGCTTTAAAATATTTGTTATAGAGTTTATATCCAATTTTATATTGTCTTTTAACTTTTTATTTGGAAGTGCTAATTGATATGAAGTAGTTTTTATTTCATTTAATGTATTTTTCAAAAACCAATTAGGAGGATATAATATTAAAGTTAAATCAAAAGAGCTTTTACAAGAAGGGATTTTACGATGGTTTGTTTCTTTAATTTTCCAATCACCAAGATAACAATTATTATTCATGTAATTTAATTCATTTTCGAGTATTTTAAGCCACTTGAGTTTATTAGAGTTAAGTTCTTTAGAATCTTTGGATTCGGGTGTGCAAAGATTGAGTATGGTTATAACCTTTCTACTTATCTCTTTAAAACTCATTCGCCATTGAGCTGTTAAATAATGAGTTAGAAATAAACTAATAGCATGTTTATCTATATCCTCACATGCTAAGGATTGAAGTATTTTAGCATATTGAATAGATGATTGAGAGTTATCTGTACTTGCATATTTAAAGTTTTCAGGATACCATGTAGAACCTGCTGTTATTTTATATTTTGCATTGTAAGATGCTTCAATAATATCTTTAATGTCATATTTACCATCTTCCTTTTTATCTATTTCAATATCTATTTTATCTACTGTTAGTATTTTGCCTAAACTTAAGTTAACTTTTTTGTCATTCTTTTTAACGATTAGAAGGTCTGCGGCAAGAAATATTCTTAGAGTATCAAATATATCTTTTTTTAATTTAATGTTATAACTTCCTGAGGTATCTTTTTTATATCCTAATGTTTTTAAAAAGCTGTCAATTTCAAATATAAATGAATTAGAATAAACTGATTTACCAAGTTCTACTAATATTCCTGTAAAAACTTTTAATCCTTTAGGTCCAAAAGTTTTACTTACAAGACTTGATAAACCTTCAATGTTAGAAGCCATAGAAGAACCTATAATTATTGAATCAAAATTGGCAGTTGTTTCAATGTTGGTATCATTGTGTATAACACCTTTTAAGATCATTCTTTGTTGATTATATGGGATATTAAGTATATCATTTTTATAATGTTCTATTAAATCAATTTTTTTATATCTAGTACTAAAATTTGGTAATATATTTGAGTGAAATAGTTCGTTAGAGGGAATATTAGATGATATTTTATCGAAATCAAATGTAATATCAGGTAATTTTTCATTTGATATGTAGTTATAAATAATAGATTTAAATTCTTCGTTTAAAGATTCGCTGGTAACGGTATTGTTCTTAATTTTTATATAAACATCAATAGGATAATAATATTCAGAGTTATTTTCTGATGATAAAGGTTTAAATAAAAAACTTGCATCAAAGGATTTAGAAGAATAATTAATTTCCTTTTTAATGTTAAGACTTGATTGTAAAAGATATAATGTATTTATATTTAATAACTTATAAAAGTTTTCTTTTAATGGGTTATGTAAGTTATCTATATTTATATCGTTATCATCAAATTGTATTTTACTTATACCTTTTGTCTGTCTGTCGATCATTACAGGATATTTAATAATTCTGTTAATTTCTGTATTTTGGTCTAAATTAGAACTATAAGATAAAGATTTATCAAAAGCGTTTAAGGCAAGTATATTTATTCTTGTTTCGTGAGCTTCTTGATTTATTTTATAATATTCAGTTAATAGTCTATCTGTTTCTTTTATTAACTGTTTTTTAATTACAGAATATTTCATAGAAATATTTACACTCCTTTAACGATTGAAAGCAAATTTGCTTTAGCTATGGGGGATGTAGAAGGGCAATTTTTTATAGTCACAATAATTAAAAATATTGTTGCATATTTTGTGATTAAATTGTATAATATACTATGGCAGAAATGAAGATAAATCGGGTAATAATAATACCATATAAACCAAAGGAAATACATAAAATAGCACGCATGGAAGCTGGTAAACTCTGGACTGATATTGTGAAATTGCATAAATATATTAGAAAACGTTCGATGACATCGCCTGATAAATGGAAATGGAGTAATGAAAGTGCATTTGAAAAACATTTCAAAGGAAGATATAACCTTCATTCGCAGACTATACAAGGCATCATTCAAAAATTTTTTGCGAATATCAATACTGCACTTAAGAATAGGAAGGCTGGCGACAAAAAAGCGAGGCTGACATATAGATATAAGAAATATTTCAATGTTATTTTTAAAGGGCAAGCGATTAAGCAAATGAATAATAGGATTAGGCTTCCGCTTAAGAATAAAAAGTATATTTGGATTAATATTCCAGAGATAAATGGTAAAATAGTTCAGGCTGAGCTTGGATATAACAGGGTGTTTTTGACAATTCAGCGGGTTATCAGTGTTCCTGAGCATACTTCTAATAAAGTTGCTGCAATTGATTTTGGTATCATTCACACTGCTGTAATCACAGACGGTGATAATGACCTTGCGATTGTGGGTCGAGGTATTAGGAGTATTAAGCAGGGACACGCTAAGAACCTTGCGAAAATGTCTAAGAAGCTTTCCAAAACGAAGAAGGGTAGCAAACGTCGCAAAAAGCTTATCCGTGCTAAGTTTAAATTGATTGAGAAGACTGAAAACAGGATTAGAAATGCTCTCCATCAGGTTAGCAGAAAACTTGTCAGTTATTGCACTGAGAATGCGATTTCTGCTGTTGCGTATGGTGACCTTGCCGGAATAAATGAGAATAAGAAGAAAAAGAGGCGTAAGCAATGCAATCAGGAAATTGGCATGATGGAGTTCGGCACTCTGTATAAGTATCTTGAATATAAGCTTAGTGAAAACGGTATTAAGATAGAGAAAATAAGTGAACGTAATACCAGTAAGACTTGTCCAGTTTGTGGTAATGAGCATAAGGCACAAAGACGCACTTATAAATGCAAGGATTGTGGTTATGTTGGTATACGAGACCTTGTAGGAGCGTACAATATTCGTAATTTGTATATTAATAGCATTATTCAACATGGTTTTTCAGTACCTCCTTTGCATTTAAAGTATCTACGACCGATAAAACTAATTCGGGTACGTAGTAGTTTGCCCTTGACACGGGCTAAAACAGCTTAGGTTAAGGGATTAAGACCTTGCGTATTAGCTTAGGCATCCCTGTTTGACATCTAAGAACCCCCTGTCTTTAGGCTTGGGGAGTGTCAGCTCATGTAGTTTGTTTCTTTATCTACATTTTTATTTATAGGATAATTATATATATAATCGCTTAGAATATCAATATTTTCTTTGAATACAAAGCCGTCAAATCGAAATTTTTCAGGAAAGGATTTAGTTTGGAAAAACTTAGATTTATCAATTGATATCGATATTATAAATTCATTATCTTCTTTTTCTTTATAGTTCGGTTTATCCTCTATTTTGGCGTGACTATGATTAAATATATCAAATACATTAGTAGCGGAATTATATATGTCTTTACCTTCGCGAGTTTCTCCTTTGTCGTTTACTTGACTTGCCGAAAATACAATTATTTCGTTATCGACAGCTAATTTTTCAATGCCATAAGCAAGTTCTTTTATTCGTTGCCATCCGTCAGATGATATATTGTTTGCTATTATTTGTATATAATCAAGAAATAATATAATAGTATTATCGGGATAGTTATTTTTTAGAGATTTTATTATAGTATCAAAATATTCATAAGGGATATTATTTTGAAAAGATAAATTACCTTTTGAAATCCATTCATTATATTTTTGCTTGACAATGGATATATCAGAAGGCTTAGCATATGTGTATTCACCTTCTGAATAGCTAATAATATTATTACATTGGGTTTTTCTGGCTATAGTGTTAAGAAATCGTTCAATAACTCTTTCAATACTTGTTTCATAGCTTATAAAAAAACAAGTGACATTTGAATAATTATTTAAGAAATTATATATAAGATTTAACATAAAACTACTTTTACCGTGATTACTCATAGATTGAATAATATTAAAATCTGTTAGATTAAAGAAAAAGTCTTTATCAATAAGATTAAAACCGCTTTTAAGTCCTTTTGCATTTAATAAACTTTTATGCTTAGTTATAAAATCGTCAAAATTGTATTGAGGTCGAAGAATACTTTCCACTTCCATTATGTTTTCAAGTACAGAAGCATTCTTTAGAAGTAGTTTTTTGGCTTCCAAATGGTTATTATCTTTTATAAGCTCCAATAAACCTGTAGATGTTGCTTTTAAGATATTTTCAGTTTTGATATTTTCACGTTTTTTATTTAATAAGCTTTCGTTTTCATCTTTGTTAATATTGAGCTTATAACACATAATATTCCAGAAATCTTTTTTATCATTGAACTTATGGAATATATTATCAGCTAACACAGCTTCATTATAAGCTTTTTCTTTCTCTATGTCTTTATCAATATCATATTTTGAAATTATTCTGCTTGCATACCATTTAGCACCAGAAATAGGATTACTTATTAATTCTTTTAAGTGTTCTAAATTATTTGTTTTTAAATATTCATCGGGGTCTTTATAATTCTCAGGTAAAAGTAGGACAAATGGGGAACAATTATTTTGAAGTATCGTTTTTATAGCTTTTTCAGTACCTTTATAGCCTGCTTCGTCTTTGTCTAAAGCTAATATAAAATACTTTATATTGTGTTTTATAGCTATTTCTATATGTTCTTTAGAGATATGGCTTTGTCCTATTGCAACAACATTATTAATACCTCTGTTTGCCATTATAAGAGCATCAAGATAACCTTCTACAAATATTAATGTGTCAGGTTTTTGTTTAAGAGCATCATAAAAGTTGAATAAATTGTATTTTTTAGATAATCCCTTTGTTAATAGATATTTATTTTCTGGATTTTCGTTATAAGTACATCTTGTAATAAAACCTATTATCTTACCATAAATATCTCTATAGGGTATTGTTATGTAGTTTGTATTTTCAAAATCTGTTCTTAGAAGACCGCATTCTAAAAGTTCCTCCTCTGAGATATCAAATTGGTTTAACCCCCCTTTTATTTTATTCATAGATGAATAAAATCCTATCTCCATAGCCCCGATATCTTCAATTGTGTATTTTCTCCCCTCCATTAGATATAAAAGTGTTTTATAGCCTTTTTTATCGAAATTTGAATTGTAATGTTTTTTTAATTCTTCGATAAATATCTCGTTAGCTTTTTGATAAATAAATGATTTTCTTTCAGCTAATCCAACTTCTTTGTGATAAACCTGATCAAGATCACTAGGTGATTTTCCAGCCATTTTGCATAGGATAGTAAATACTTCTTTATCACTATAAAAGTATTTTTCTTTTAAGTAATTCCATAATGTATTTTGATAATTACACTTATTTTTTCTATTGCATACGATGTTCATACTATTTTTATAGATATATGCTTCTTTTTTACCACAGTTTGGACATTTAACAAGGTAGTAGTCGCCTTTGTTTTGAGCTTCTAATTCAGTTATATTATTTTCTAAATCTATCTTGGGATATATATCTTTATACAAATCATAAGTATTATTTGTATTATTCATCTTCTAATCCTTTTATATTTTATCTAATTCTAAGTAAATAACAATTTATAGTTGTATTTCAATAATTTATTTTATCTAAAAAGTAGTCGTCGTCATCCACTAAATGTGCATATACTTGTGTAGACCTTATATCATTATGTCCTAACCATCGCATTACAATAAACGTAGGTAATCCTGCTTTTAACATTTCAGTTGTAAATGAATGCCTTAAACAATGAAAGGTTACATGTTTGTTCAAAGCCTTGTTAGCTGATTTTTCAAAAGTTAATCTAGCATATACATTACCAATAGTAAATCCTGTGAAATTCTGTAACTCACTTTTAAGACTGCTAATACATGGAGTTTTTCTAAACTTACCACCTTTCCCTAAAACATTTATATATATTTTTTTTCCGAATACTATATCCTCTGGTTTAAGAGAAAGTACTTCACTAACACGCAAACCACTATAAAAACTTATTTTTACAGCTAAACGAAGTTGATTTCCTTTTGGAGTATCAGGAATTGTATGTAATATTTTTTCGATATCTTCTTTTTTGAGAAGTCTTTGTCTTATTTTATTTAATCTGGTATTGTGTTCTTTTTTTGTCCAGTTAGGTAATGTATAATTAAGATTTGTTATTTTATTAATTCTTTTCATAACAGCTTTTAACTGAAGATATTTTGATTTACTGTTAAAAGATGGTTTACCTTTAGTATCAATTATTTCATGTGTTAATCTTATATATTCGTGCTTTGTCTTATCTGATAACATTGATAATTCGTAGTTTAATTTTTTAATTATTTTTTCTTTTGTCATATTTAAAACCTTGAACATATAAAAAACATAACTAATTAAAGATTAGTTATGTCCTATAATATAATAAAGCTTAGATTAAAACAAAGCAGAATGTAATATAACACAATAGGATTTCATTTTTTGGGGAAATATTTATAAATATCTTTCCTTGGTAAGAATCTGAGTAATACAAGATCATTGTTATCTATTCTTAAACCTAATCTATAATTACCGATTTTTATTCTATAATATCCTTTATGATCTTTAATAACTTTCATGTTCTTTATCTGTTTGATGGAATCAGCATTTTTAAGCTCTATAATAATGGTTTTCAATTGTTCTGATAATTTCTTATTTTTTATCTTCTGAATATCTTTCTTTAAATTAGACGAATAAATAACATTCATTTTATGTTATCCAAAATATCGAATATTTCTTTTTCACTTACGGTTTCCCCAGTGTCGCTTTCCTTGAGTATTAGCCCAAATAAATAGTCTTCATAATCGTCTTTATCGATTAGTAGTAATTTGTGTTCAAGGGCTTCATTTAAGGCGTCTTTAACAGCATTGTTTATTAATGTTTTTAATTCATCTTTGTTTATAGTTATTGTTTCCATGTTTAAAATATAATATCAGATTAATATTTTTTTAATAGTATTGTTAAAAAAATATGATAACATATTATCTCAGCAATCCGGCAACAGAAATATCTTCGTCAATATCAGGGAAATGAATACCTAAACCATCACCTATTAGTTGGTAATTCTCTCTTTGTTTATCTGTAGCGGTATTTAGCTTAGGAAACCATTCAAGCGGTACACCTATTTCTCTATTGTCATCAAGTAACACGTAAAGTTTATTGTCTTTAAAATATATTTTTATTGCCATAGGTTCTTTATGCTTTACTAAAGTGCTCATGCCACTTCTCCTTAAAAAAATTAGAATTATGTTTCACATATTTAACAATATAATTGATTTCTTTTACAGAAAACTTATAATTTTTATCAAGTCTTATGGGGTTTAACCATAATTTAGCATATTTGTTGTCTTTTGCAATGTGGATGTGAGGTGGTTCTATACCTTCATTGCTATAAAAAAAATATCTATATCCTTTTTCTATGATAACAGTTGGCATTTTAAAACCTTTTTATGAAAATAATAATTGATAAACAATTAATCAATTATTGTTAGAAATTAACTGCAAAAATAAAATGTGGCTACAAATATTTTTTAATCACACCAATTTCCTTAAAGATTCACCGATTAACTTTACCGACATCACGGAATAATGTTCACGGTAAAAATTAAATATTTCCCATTCATCTTCCGGTACATTTTCCCTTTGATTTCCGGTTAAATTCCGGTTAAGTTTCCGGCTAAGTTTTGTATTTGTTACAAAGTATATTAAATAAAATATGTGATAATTCAATAGTATATCGTTATATATTAAATTATTTTCCAAATAAATATATAAGTATGCATAATTTTATAAAATAGTCAAACGGAAATATATCATTTTAAACATATATATATTAGTTAATAGAAATATATATTGTTGAATATTATTAATATAAAATGGTCAAACGGAAACCTATCTCAATATACATATATATAAAATAGTACATAAATATAAGTAATTATATATTTGTATATACCTATAATGTAATTAATGTTACAGTTTGACAAAATATTAATTAATCATTTCCCATAAATAAAATGTTAAATAATAGTTTCCATTTATCACTTATGTTCCCAAGTTTTTAACTTTCATTGTGTTTTTAGATTTAGTTTTGATAAAGTAAATATTTGAAAAAAATGATTGACCAGAAAATATTTCTGGTCTGACCAGAAGTTCACCAGAAGAATGACCAGAGATGAAAAATATTTGACCAGAACCACCACCAGAAATAAGAAAAAAGTGACCAGAAGGTTGACCAGAAAAATGAAGCTAATATTAAATAGTAATGAGTGAATATTCACATAAAAAATGATTGACCGAGAGTAAACCTAACTTTCACCGTGAAATATTTCACGGTCGACCGAGAAATTGACCGAGAAATGACCGAGGGTTCACCGAGAACCCACCGTGAAAAGTTTGACGGTGACCGAGAAATTGACCGAGGGTTCACCGAGAAAAATAAAATCAAAACTACCCCAAATTGTAAATGAT
>Ga0180007_10006762_pt1 | contig 11100 bp, 9 predicted proteins | sample MM_PC_MetaG_FD_121122 | JGI IMG/M metagenome (GOLD analysis project Ga0180007, IMG submission 121122) | Groundwater microbial communities from the Aspo Hard Rock Laboratory (HRL) deep subsurface site, Sweden - MM_PC_MetaG | ecosystem: Environmental > Aquatic > Deep subsurface > Groundwater...
CCGGCGGAGGAGGAAAGTGATGAGTATGAGGAGCAGCTGTCCGCGAACTTGAGTGATACGGTTCTTCGTCATATCTTCCAGGGTATCTGGCAAAGATGACGTGTCCGGTTTCTTCTCATTGCCTCTCCCGGCAAAAATACTTGAAAATTAACAGGAAGTAGTATATTTAAGCTCATGGCTTATGGCGTGGTATGTTCCGCGGCAGGGGTTGCGCCCCGCCTTGCGGCACGACAAAAAAATTGCCGGAGTGGTGAAACTGGTAGACGCACGGGACTCAAAATCCCGCGACCGCAAGGTCATGTCGGTTCGAGCCCGACCTCCGGCACCAACATATAATCCGGGAACCTCCGGAACAATCTTAAAAGCCCATAGAAATAAGGGCTTTTTCTTTTTTCTATTCTGATTACCATTTGATTTCAGCCAGTGGAATTCCAGAAAACCTGCGGTATGCTGACTATGGGTGCTCCGGCTGGCCGGCTCCTTCCTCGGGTCGTTTGCTGCTCTGGCCTGTTGACTTTTGCCTGCGCGCCCCATGGGCCGGTTGGCAGCAGACCATGGGCAGGGGGATATTGTGGCGCGCTTGTGGGAGGTCCTTTCTGCTCAAGGCCATGCGGTGTTTCAGGTGATTGGCCTTTTCTTTTGAGCCCCTCAACAGTGAAGCAGGAAATTTTTACTTATCCTGCCATCTCTTCGTAGTTTTATCTTGCAAAATTCCCAAATGCGAGTTTTGGTTTTTCTGAACAGTTATTCAGTTTTAAAAAATATGGCGGGGAAAATGGGCGTGCCATTGTCAATATCCCAGTATGTCCATAGGGCTCTTGAGTGACGTGTTGTTGCTTTTCATGACATTGGTATCGTTCAGCGGGCTTAAATCCGCTTCGTGAGGCATTTGTCAAGGATAAAGATTTGACCCTAATGGTCCTCTAAAGGCCCTAGAATTAAAGCGCATACAACTAACTACTGGTGCGGACTCCCTAATGGCTACTATACATGACGTCATAAGTAATTGCGCATGACTTTAAAATTCCATCGCTCTCTCGCAAGTGCGATAAAGAAGGTTTGGGGCATTATGCGCAAGAATTAATGTCGTCGTGTATAATATAAAAATGAATATCGACAAAACAATACAATTTTTTTCAGCTACATTAGGCCTTACAGCAAGTTTTTTTTCGTAAAGGGTGCGTTTTCTCTCACAAACAAGGACATAGCGGATTGGTCTTGCCGCTGGTATGACGTTAATGATCATCTTATACAAACTTTTGTCAGTCAAAGAATCGACTTCGTCTTTGGGGCATTATTCCTCTTTTTGTCATTTCTGTGCGGTTTATTGCCTTTGTTGCTTACGACAGAAATTCTTCAAAAAAACTTCTTAGGGAGGTGCAAAACTTTGGTTGTCGTTTTTTGTTTATTGGGCCTATTCCTTGCTGCAAGTTATCCTGCCCAAGATTTTTTGGTTAAATGGCAAGTAAACAAAGTGAAACAATTAACGAAAGAAGAAGGGAGTATCCTTAAGTAAGTATATAGTTTGCGAGATAACAGGGCATTTTTTTTATTGCTTACCCACCCCCTGTGTTAGGAACAAAACGGCAAAAATCGCCGAACCACAAAATTAAGCAGACCCCAAGAGCCCTGTTTGCCGTCCTTCAGGCCGTGCCTCGTGGGCAAGTTTTTTACGCTTCCAGGCGGTACTTGGGGCAGCTTATTAATAAAATCGTTGAGGCTTGAAACATCGACCTGATTACGAAGGTATTGAGACAGCAATATATTTGTAAATCAAAAAAATCCTGGTGGCGGAATTGGTGGTGGTTTTTCTTCTGAGAAAAGTTTATTTGCCGAAAACGACGCACACCACGCCAAGCAAAATCAAGCATTTCAGCCTTTAAAACTAAGTGTGGTTGCCTTGGGAGCAGGAGGTAGGAATTTCAAATCCTCTGAAGGCAGAAAATGAGGTTACAAGAAATTGCTTTATCACTTCACAGATATACTCCCAAAAAAAGCACACACTTTGAAACATTGACCTGATTATGAAGTGATTGAGAGCTTCAAGTGTAGATTTTTTTAGTTATGCCAAAATGGAATAAAAAGGAAAAATAAAATGAAAATAAGCAACTTGATTCATCTGTCTTTTCTCCTTAACGAAACTATAGATTCAGGCAAGAGTCTTCCGCTTAATGAAACTGCAGATGCTATTGATGAAGGAACAATTTTTGATTTGCTTGCCAATCAACTCCCTGATTTTAAAACATTTATTAACCAGAAAGACAAAACTTATCTTCTTAAGGAGTGGCAAAAAATTTTAAATACATATAGTCCCCACAAATTCGGAGTATTTAATTCGGGATATTGTCTGATTTTAGCTTATTGTCTTCAGACGATAATGGACATTGCTGGCAAAGAATAACATTGTTGCAATTTTATGATAGCTTGGTAAAAAATCGATATCCAATGCCTTTTTAAAAAGCTATAAATAGAAAAAAACTAACAACGCATACATTGAAAACCAGGCCAATAAAAACAGTTTGGTGAAAGGGTTCAACTCCTACGGCTTAACTTTTGGGGCTTTTTTGGGGGGCCCATGAAAAAATTATATTTAAATTTTTTATGTAAAAACGGTATATTATTAATATTGTTCTGGTATGACCTCCGCAGCAGGTAAAGTCAAGGGTTGCAGCAACATCAGCGGTAACCCTTTTTTGGGTAAATGACACCACCTTCGAGGGTTCAGGTTGTTTGCCTGTCAATTAAATGATGCGCTCAAGGGTGAAGATTGTCCATTTCCTGTGCTGTTCAAATCGACGCTTTGGGCAATCGGCAATCTTTTATTGATATGTTCTTGAGTTCGTTATAAAAAAAACTTTGATCCCTATAAATTGCAAAAGAGAAAAATTTATTTAATGACCGACAGTCGCCTGGATTCAAAGGGAAAACTGGCGGATGTCTTCGCCAAAATCAACATGAGCGAACTTCCCGCCATGTCTGCCCATGTGCAGGAGCTGCTCGCGCTTACCAGCAGCAAAAGAAGTGCGAATTATGATGATCTGGCAAAGATCATCCTCAAAGATTTTTCCCTCACCCATAAGGTTTTGCAGTTTGCCAATTCGGCCTATTACTCCTTGGGCCAGAAGGTTTCTACTGTTTCCATGGCTGTTGCGGTACTTGGCTTTGATACGGTGCGGGATCTTGCCATCGGTATCGCTCTTTTTGATGATTTTATTCAGGCCGGGGTCAATACCAAAGAGATCAGTGAACTGCTTGGCCGGTCATTTCTGGCCGCCTTGCTTGCCCGCAGCATAGCTGAGTCCAGGTATCTGAAGGTTTTGCCGGAAGAGGCGTTTATCTGCGGTCTCATGCGCAATCTCGGCAAAATCATTGCCTGCATCTATCTGCCCGTTATCTACAGCTCGATTAAAGAAGAGGTGGGAAAGGGGATTTCGGAAGACGAGGCGGCCATGTCTTTCCTCGATGGACTGACCTATGCCGAGGTCGGCAGGGAGATTGCTATTTTCTGGAATATGACGGAAAGTGTGATAAGATGTATGGAACCGGACCCTGAAGTGCCGGAAGAAGACTATAATGTGGAAAAATATCTGCACTGTATCGTCGATTTCAGTAATCGCTATGTTGAATGTCTGTGGTTTCAGCAGAATATTGATCTATTGATGGGGAAGTACGGCTTCCCTCTTTCCCTGGATGAAGAAGAGGCCGTTGAGATGCTGGTTGTCGCAACCCAGGCCTCAGAGACAATTTTTGATTCGATCCGGCCGGGGATCCTCAAATTTGATTTGCGGAAAAGGCTCAAAGATATTCAGGCCAGGAGTGCGGCAGAGTCATCTGTCGGCCACGGTAAAAGCATCGAGGATTTCTGGAAGGAAATCAACGATATGGTAAAGGGGACTTTCCAGCTTAATGATTTTTTCCCCATTTTACTCGATGCTCTCTATTTTGGTGTAGGTTTTGACCGGGCTGTTTTTGCCATGCTGCAGACGCGGGGGAAAAGCAAAGTCCTTGTCGGCCAGCTGGGGCGCGGCGATGTTGCCCATGAACAGCTCAAAAAGTTCCGGGTGGAGCTTTCCCGGTCAACACCGGATCTGTTGCAGAAATCTTTGATAATGTGTAAGGACATTGCCCTTGCGCCCGATAAAGTTGATGCCCTGCCTGATGAACTGCAGTTCCTCGTTCAGAATCGCACGGTCTATCTTTTCCCTGTTTGTTTGAAGGAAAAGGGGATTGCTCTTCTTTATCTGGACAGAAGCAAAGACAAGCCGATACTTGATAATGAACAGGTGAAGTATGTAAGGCAGTTGCGCGATTTTGCCGAAAAGACAATTCAGATGAAATGCAAAAAAGAGTAGGCCATGAAATGATGATGCATATTGGATGGACAACAATTTCTTCCCTTGAAGAAGCGGAAAAGCTGGCCGGGGAGGCAGTGAGCGAACGTCTGGCTGCCTGTGTCCAGATAGACGGGCCGATCCGGTCGTTTTATCTGTGGCAGGATAATCTGGAAAGTGACGAAGAGTACCGTATTACCTTTAAGTTTCTGGCAAAGGATGCCGGCAAGCTCGAAATATGGCTCAAGGAAAAGCATCCCTATGAGTTGCCGCAGTGGATCACGGTTGAGGCGGAGCATGTTATGACCGAGTATCTGCAGTGGGCCAAGGGCAACATGCAGTCTGATCATAAGAGGGCCATAGAACTTTCCCGTCAGGGTTCGGAATTCTTGAAGAAAAGGAGCTGGAAGGAGGCGGAAAACGCCTTTCTGGAGGCCTTGGCCATTGACAGTGAGAACTCTTACGTGCTTGTCGGCCTCGGCGATCTGCATCGGGAAACAGGTAAATATTATAAGGCCATCGGTTTTTATGAAAAGACCCTTGAAATCGATCCGCTGAATATGTTCGCCCTGCGCGGTGTCGGCGATGCCTATCGGGGCCTTGGCCAGGCAGGCAAGGCCATTTCTTTCTGGCAACGCTACCTGCAGCAGAACCATGATGATATCCATGTTCTGACCCGGCTTGCCGATTCTTACGTGAAAATAGGCAATTTTTCCGAATCCGAAGCCCTTTATTTCAAAGCCCTGTCTCTTGACGGCACCGATAAATACGCCCTGCGCGGCATCGGCAATCTCTATTATAAGCTGGCGGATCACGATAAGGCACTGGCCTATTTTGAGAAGTTCATCGAGATTGATGATACTTACTTAGCCGTGCTCACCATGGCCGGCAATATCTACCGCCGGCGCAAGCAGTATGAGAAGGCGGCGTACTTCTATGAAAAGGCACTGAAGCAGGAGCCCGGGAATATTTTTGCCCTGTACGGCATGGGCGACTCGCAGAGGGGGTTGAAGAATTATGAGAATTCGGTCGGTTACTGGCTGAAGATTCTGGAAAAGGAACCGCATAACCAGAATCTCCATTCGCGGGTTGGTGATGGGATGGTTATTCTGGGCAGGCTGGATGACGCTCTTGTCCATTATCAGCTGAGCATGAAGATCGGCTATGACCAGTTTGCCCTGCTCGGTATGGCAAAGGCCTGCCGGCTTAAAAAGGACTTTGCCGAGGCGGAGAAATGCTGCCTGCAGCTCTTGGAAAAAAATGCCGACGACCCGAGGGTTCTTGAAGAACTGCTAGCTCTCTATGAGGATATGGGCGAGAAGCAGAAAGCCGAGGAAGTGCGGGCAAGGTTATGAGAGGTGCAGGGCCTTGGCAACGGCCTTGCGAAAAACGGGATGAGTGTGGTTGCGGTGCGGGAGGAGAAAGCTTCTGCTCGGATTGTTCGCAAAAATGCTGCCATTTTGTGCTGGTGGGATCACCCAGCCCTTTTGCTACCAAGGCTTGAGTTCGTTTTTAAAAATGCGGCGAACCGTTTCGTGGAGATGCTGTCAACATAGCCAAGTTCGACTGCTTTGTCCGCCGCCAATAACCGCAAAGACCATCGAGCAAAATCTTCTGGTGGCTCACCGCAGCTCAATGCAACCAAGTGAGTCAAAATCTCCGTCTTTTACGACATTTCAATGTTGACATGACACTGGGAATAGCCGGATATCTACTGAAATATATTTTCCCTGTTGAACAGGAGAACGGTATCAGCTTCCAACGTTATATTCCTTGATTTTGTATAAAAGGGCGGGAAGGCTGATTTCAAGCAGAGTGGCGGCCTTGGTTTTGTTGCCTTTCGTTTCAGCCAGGGCCTTGGTGATAAGCTGCTTTTCGAGCTTTTTGGAGTTGGACTTGATAGAAAATTCGTCCCAGAAAAAAAGATCGTCGCGCACTGAGCTGCTGCTTTGCCGTAATAGTTCCGGCGGCAGGATTTCGGTGGCCAGAAAATCTTTCTCCGCCAGCACCATGCTTCTTTCCACCACATTTTCCAGTTCTCTGACGTTGCCGGGCCAGTCATAATTCATCAGCCTCTGCAGACAGTCGGGGTGAATCTCTTTGATATCGAGCCCGAGGCGGATATTGTATTTCTGCACAAAATGCTCTACCAGCAACGGGATATCTTCCCGGCGCTCACGCAGTGGCGGCACCTCGATGGTCAGGACGTTGATCCGGTAAAAAAGGTCTTCACGGAAAAGACCCTTGTTGACCATGTCGCCAAGGTTTCTGGCCGTGGCCGTGATGATGCGCACATCAATCTTGACGGTTTTGCTGTCACCTAAAGGACGGATTTCGTCCTCCTGCAGGGCGCGCAGCAGTTTCACCTGCAGGGACAGGGGGAGTTCCCCCATTTCATCGAGAAACAGGGTTCCGCAGTCAGCCTCTTCAAAAAGGCCTTTTTTGACCCGGTAGGCATCGGTAAAGGCCCCTTTGGTATGCCCGAACAATTCGCTTTCCAGCAATGTTTCCGGAATGCCGCCGCAGTTGACATCAATCATGGGTTTGTCGCGGCGTTTGCTGTTGTAATGGATAGCCTTGGCAATCAGCTCTTTTCCTGTGCCGGATTCTCCGGTGATCAGGATAGAGGTCTTGAAATCGGCAATTTTTGTAATGGTATGAAAAATTGCCTGCATTTTGTGGCTTCGGGCGATTATATTCGAGAAACCGTATTGGTGAAGGACTTCCATATGTTGTTAACTGTTTCGTTGCTCATTTGAACAATAAGGTTAATAAGGCATTTTCTGTCCGCATCATGAAGTCTCTCTCGCCCCAGGTTCAGTCACTGTGCCCAAGATTGACGGATGCCGGTTTTGCATCTTTATAATAATAAACAATACCATAAGCTAGTCCTGGAGTAAAAGGGATCGTAAATAAAATTGAATTTGCGGTTCAAAAAAGAGATAAATTAATGCACCGGCGGCAAGAAAAGGACCGTAGGGGATGACGGTTTGCCCACCTTTTTTCTGCTTCAGCATGGCGCCTAGGCCTGCAACCGTGCCGAGCAGGGAACTGCTGAAAATAACAAAAGGCAGCGACTGGTAACCGAGAAAAGCCCCAATCATGGCCAGCAGTTTGATGTCGCCCCCACCCATGCCCACCCGTTTGGTAAGAAAATAGTAGCCATAGGCTATGAGGAAGAGTATCCCCCCGCCAAAGAGAATGCCCAGCCCTGAGTCGCTCCAGGAAAGGGCTGGGTTGAGGAAGGAAAAAACAAAACCCAGGATGATGCCGGGCAGGCTGATGATGTCGGGAATGAGCTGATGTTTGAAATCGATAACAATGATCACAAGCAGTGCCGCGGTAAAAAGGAAAAATCCGATAAACGGCCAGGGGAAACGGAAACTGTGGAATAAGGCCAGAGAAAAGAGACCCATTGCCAGTTCAATCAACGGATACTGCCAGGAAATGGGACATTGGCAGTAACGGCATTTTCGTCTGAGGATGATAAAGCTCAGGAGTGGGATATTGTCATACCATTTGAGCGGTGTTTGGCACTTCGGACAATGGGAGGCCGGATAGACGACGGACTGGTCCGGCTGGGGAATACGGAGGATCGCCACATTGAGAAAGCTGCCGATGACGATTCCAAAAACAAAGACAATGAGAAAGATAGGATATAAAACCATAGTTATGTATAATCTACTATTATTGCTTATGTTCCCGGCTGCGCTTGCTTCTTGCACCTGAGAAAAAATATTGTTAAGAATACCACAAAATTCAATTATGGCATACAATGAAAAAATGATCTCTTCAGCAGGCTGCTTCCAGGGAGAAAAAAGTGATTCAACTATCCATTAACGAGTCGATCAAGCGGCTCAAGGTAGAAATTATTGCACAGGATTGGGGGCTGAGCGAGAAAAGGATTGATCTGCTTGAGGCGGCTTTTTCCTGTCTGAAACAGCGGTTTAAAAACAGAAAGGCCGCCCACGCCATCCTGATCATGGCCGGGAGTGTGCTCGATTACGTGAAGAGGAAGGGGGAAAGCACCCCTTCGGAATCCATTGATTTTCTCAAAGAGGCAATGGCCCATATCGTTAATCTTTACGAAGCGGATGATTTTGATCTGGAAAAAGATGAAAAGCTTTTTAAAGGTCTCTATTACCGTTTTAATGCCCTGAAAGAAAAAATAAAGGCGGGAAAAACGCCGGGGGTGTCGGAAACGGCCCAGTCGCCTGCCTCCCATGCCGCTGCCAAGCGGCAGGATGTGCCGGAGGATGATTTTGATGAAGATGCACTGGTGCCGGAAAATATCGATCAGTTGCGACAGAAGGTCCTTAATCTGCGGGAAAGCGAGCTTGACCTTGACAGGTCTGAGGTGGACCGGCTGGTGCATGACCTGCAGAACTCCCTGGAGCGGGCCGAATATGTGGGTGAGACCATCAGGCAGCTCTTGACCGAGCTGCTGCATGTCAGAGAAACAGCGGCTGCAGAAAGAACTGAAGAAAATATCCCTGAAGATATCGTTGATGATATCACCGCTGAACCGCAACAGCCATTGCCGGCCAGCGGGGTAGCGAGAAAGGATCTTGCCCCACAGATAGCTGCTGAAGACACTTCGATAAAAAATTGTCCGGCCACGGAACTGCGCGGCATTACCCTGGCAGGATCCCTTGTCTACATTCAGGAAAATGCCATTGCCCTGGTTCGTGAGGTGACAAAGGACAAACTGCAGGAATATCTGAAAAACAGCAATGTGCCGCTGAAGGATTTCGGCAGTTTTTTCAAGCGGCTGGCAAAACAGTTCAAGGGGTCGCTGGCAACGATCCCTGATAAGAAACTGAAAAAGCTTACCTTGCCGATCATGGTTCCCGCCGGCCATTTGCTGGAAGATGTTCCCGATGAGAACGGTCTGCAGTTGGTGTTTGTGACGAACGGCCAGTGGAATGGGGTCATTGTTTGCTCAGATGTGGCAAGGGAGCCTGTTACCATGGTGAAGTTCAAGAATGCTAAAAACGGTGATTTTGTGGGAGTCGGGTTTTCCGGGGGCGGCCTTGAGCTGCCCCTGTTGAATGTTGTTTCGATATTGCGGCGGGAAGGGTTTCTGACAATGGTATGATAATTTTTACGCTGGGGACAAAATCATGACACATGAGGAAAGAAGAAAAAATACCAGGGTCGTTTTTCAAGTAGCAGCCACTGTCCGGTTTGGCGGGGATGTCTTTGAGCGGCTTGCCATAAGGAACTTGAGCTTGCGGGGCGTTTATTTTGAAGGGATTTCCGGGCACCGCCTGGGAGAAAAGTGCGAAGTGGCGCTTTTTCTGACCGGCGCCAGCAGCGAACTGAAACTGAACATGGCGGGCAAGGTGGTTCGCCAAGATGACAGTGGGGTTGGTGTTCAATTTGAAGAAATTGATATTGATACTTTTTATCACTTGAAGAACATTGTTTATTATAATGCCGATGATCCGGATCAGGTGGAAGATGAACTGGTGGAGAACATTCCTGAAGGATCCTTTGTCGAATAGTGGAAACGGTTAATCAAAAAAGGAGTTTGTCATGGCGCTTTTGCAGCTCACAATGATCCCTCTTGGGACGGGAACTCCCAGTGTCGGTGACTATGTTGCTGATATTCAGAGGGCGCTGGAAAAAGAGAACGTTTATTTTCAGCTGAACGACATGGGAACACTGATAGAAGGCGAGGCCGGAGAGTTGCTGGCCCTTGTCGCGAAAATTTATGAACTTCCATTTCAGAAAGGCGCTCAGCGCGTGGTGACCCACATGGTTATTGATGACCGGCGGGACAAGCATGTCGCCATAGGCGATAAGATTGATGCTGTGCGCAAAAGACTCTAATGGAGGCATGCCCGGTTCTGCATCATGAAAAAAAAGAAGCCGTTACGGAAACTTCCCTTTATTGTCCTGATGTTTTTTCTCATTCTCTTCCTGGCCGGAGTGATCAGTGGGGAACCTTCCCGGATTCTGGAGCAGTCATGGCTGATATGCCTGAGCTGCATAGGAATCGGCTGATATGGAACTGGGAAGAAAGTGGGTTCAGCTTGTCATCGCCTTTTTGACCAACGGCTACTGGGGTTTCCCTGTCACCAGGACGATCTATCAAGGGCCGTTAAAGGTAGTCTGTTCCCCTGGCTTGAACTGCTACTCCTGCCCGGCCGCCACCACTTACTGCCCCATGGGCGCCCTGCAGCAGTTGATGGGGAGTATACGCTTCAACCTGGAAAACGGCCAGTATTACCTCGGCTGGTATGTGCTGGGATGTATCGGCGTGGTGGGGGCTTTTCTCGGTAGGCTTGTCTGCGGCTGGGCCTGTCCTTTTGGTTTTGTCCAGGAACTGCTCCATAAAATTCCTTCACGGAAGTTTTCCGTTCCCCGGCCTTTGCGCTTTATCAAATACGGCATGCTGCTTTTCTTTATCTTTCTCCTGCCGTTGTTTGTCGTCAATGATTTCGGCATGGGCGACCCGTGGTTTTGCAAGTATGTCTGTCCTGCCGGCACCCTTGAGGCCGGGCTGCCATTGCTCTGGCTGCAGCCGGATCTCAGGAATACGATCGGTCTTCTCTTTTATAACAAGCTGGGGATTCTTATTTTCTTTGTGGGTTGGAGTGTGGTGGCAAGCCGGCCATTCTGCCGGGTGGCCTGCCCGCTCGGCGCGTTTTATGCGCTGTTCAGCCGCGCCCGCCTGGTGAAGTTGGAGCTTGATACAGCAAAATGCACCAAATGCGAAGCGTGTCACCATGTGTGTCCCATGGGGGTCAAGTTTAATGAGTCG
>Ga0180007_10006763_pt1 | contig 11100 bp, 5 predicted proteins | sample MM_PC_MetaG_FD_121122 | JGI IMG/M metagenome (GOLD analysis project Ga0180007, IMG submission 121122) | Groundwater microbial communities from the Aspo Hard Rock Laboratory (HRL) deep subsurface site, Sweden - MM_PC_MetaG | ecosystem: Environmental > Aquatic > Deep subsurface > Groundwater...
GGCAACCCGGACTCACGGGTGCTGCAGCGGGTGGCCAGAATACTGAATGCCGGAGGGCTGGCGGCCATCCCGACCGATACCAGCTGGAGTCTGGTCTGCTCAATCAGCTCGGCCGGCGGTATTGCCCGGCTTAACAAATTCATCAAGCCGGGGGCGATACGGCCGCTTACCGTAATCTGTGCCTCGATTACCCAGGCTTCGGCCCTGTGCGAAATCAATACCGCCGCCTTCCGGACCATCAAGCCGCTGATACCGGGACCGTATGTCTTTGTGCTGCCCAGTACCAGGGCCGCCACCCGCGATTTTGACCTGAAACGGGCCGAAATCGGTGTGCGTATTCCCGACAATGCCGTGGCTCTGGGCCTGGTGGAAACCCTGGGCCATCCTTTATTATCCCTGACGGCCAAGCGCAGCATGCTGGAAGACTATAGTGACGAAGCCGCCTTTCCCGAAGACGAGCTGTTTGCCGCCGGCTGGGAACTGGAGGAGCTGCCCGATCTAGAGCTTATTCTGGACCCCGGTGAGGATAATCGGCGCGAGCTGGCTACGGTGCTGGATCTGCGTTCGGGTGCGGTGGAAGTGCTGCGCCAGGGAATCGGGGTGTACCCGTAGGCAAAATGGCAAAAAAAAGCCGGACTTGCAAAGCCCGACTTCTTCCATGTACAAGCACTTATTGCTGCCCGCTGGAGTTCTAAAGCCTCCGGTGGGTTTATTTTTTAAAGATACTTTTAATCCGGTCCAGCAGGCCTGGCTTTTTGGCTTTTGCCGGGCTGCTTGTAGTGCTTATGGGGGGTAAAGCTGCTCCGGCTGGTTTAGCCACCGCCTTGGCGTTGCCGGTTTTTCCGGTGGCCGGATCGGTGTTCTGTGCCGGTCGGGCTGGTTTTTTGTTGCCGGCTCCGCGGTTTTGCTTATCAGCCGGACGATTTTGACCAGCTGGCTTGCGTGTCCGCTCTCCATCGCTCCGGCTGCTGCCCTTGGCTGTAGAACCGGTACTTTCGGTTGCATATTTTTCTTTGTACCGCTTCATGCGCTCTTCGGCGCTCATATTGTAGGGATTGTTCTGCTGGGTGACCGCCGGGCTGCGGCCGGTACCAGTGCTGGCTCCTGAACCCTGCCTGCGCGGCTGGCCCTGCCCGCTATAGCTGGTACTATTGCGCTGTCTGCCGTCCTGGCTCTGCTGCGCCGGCCTGGGCGGTCGGCCGCCGGCTGAATCCTGCCCTCGTGCCGGGCTGCGTTCGCTGAAGGTTCCAGTACGTTCGCCGCGTGCCGGACCAGTGCGGCTGCCGCCGCGCGAAGCTCCTCTGCCGCCAACACCATGAGGGCCAGGTCGTGCGGCACTACGCTGCTCGGAAGTGTTCCGGCCGCGATTCTGGCTATAGCCGCTGGAAAAGCGCAGATTGCGGCTCTTGTCTTCTATTAGAAGTTCTTCGGTTACATTGCATACCGGGATTTTCTGCCCCAGATATTTTTCGATAGCCGGCAGACTGTACACAAATTTCTCGCAAGCCAGACTAACTGCCAGACCGGCCGCGCCGGCGCGGGCAGTGCGGCCAATACGGTGCACATACGATTCCGCGTCCATCGGCAGATCGTAATTGACCACCAGGTCTAGTCCAGTAACATCCAAGCCGCGCGCTGCCACGTCCGTGGCAACCAGCACGGCGATCTTGCCGGCTTTCAGGCGTTCAATTACCTGCGAACGTTTGGCCTGAGGCAGGTCACCCATGATGTATTCGCATTCCACACCATTAATGCCCAGTCGCCGCGCGATCTCCTCGGCCACAAACTTCTGGTTGCAGAAAATAATAGAGCCCTGCGGTTTTTCGCGGGCCAGAATGCCCAACAGCATCGGCAGCTTTTCGTCGCTGCCCACATGGTACAGTTCCTGGGTAACCAGTTCCACCGTAACCGTGTCCGGCTCGATGGCAATTTCGTGCGGATTGGCCATATATTCCCAGGCCAGATTTTTGATGCGGAAGTTTAAGGTAGCACTGAACAAAAAAGTCTGGCGTTCGGCCGGCGGCGGCAGATAGCGCAGTAATTTACGCAAATCGTCGATAAAGCCCATGTCGAACATGCGGTCGGCCTCGTCCACCACCAGAAAACCCACCTCGCGCAGCAGCATCTTGCCCTGCTGCACCAGATCGATGATGCGGCCAGGTGTGCCGATGATCATCTGCACGTCGTCGCGCAGCATGCTCTCCTGCGGATTATACGAAACACCGCCGTAAAAACAGCCCATGCTGATCGGCAAATATTTGGCCAGTTTGCGCGCCTCGCCCTCGATCTGCACCGCCAACTCGCGGGTCGGAGCGATTATTAGCGACTTGCGCCGGCGCAGCGCGTCAATAGTCATCATGCGCTGGAATATGGAAATCAGAAAAGCGGCCGTCTTGCCGGTACCAGTCTGGGATTGCGCGTAGATATCGCGGCCATCAAAGGCCAGCGGAAAAGTCGCCGCCTGTACCGGCATGCATTCGACATAACCAGCTTCAGTGATGGCGCGAGCCAGGTCCGGATGGATGTTTAGCGAATCATAGCGGAGACCGGTTTCGACCGGTGTGACTGCCTGTTGTTCAGGATTGGAATCTTCAGAAATTTGCATGTATTTCACTCGATATTGCTTTAAGACTTCAGCCCCGGCCGGTACACAGAAGGCGCTTCCGGGGGTGGGGCTGCGGGGCAGCCGATAAAACCGGGCTGTAAGTGCCGGCCAACGCAGGGTGTAAAACCGGAACTTCCCTGCACACAGCATACTTCATATCGTAAAATTAGTTAAGTGCTGCCACTGTCATAATTCTTTGCATTAAAACCAAACAGCCCTTATACTAAAACTGTATGTACACACCAGCCAGCCCCGTACCAATACGCTCCCGCTCCGGCCTGCCCCTGCTTATAGCTGCGGTCTGCATTGGTGCCACCCTGCTGGCCATGCTCAGCTCCTGGATTTTTGTCCGCATAGCCACCCGCAATTTTGAGCAGCGCGAACTGTACACCCGCAGCGCCCAGTTTTCTGCTTTCCTGGAGCGCGAACTGGAAAATATGAGCAGCCTGGGTAATTCATTTGCCGAATGGGACGACGCCTGGCAGTTTTTTATACAGCCCGATCTTAAGTTTATGGACGACACCTATACCGATGCCTGGCTTAGGCAGACCCAGATTGACTACGTGGCTATGGTTGACAGCGGCGGAACGCTGGCCTGGTCCTCGCTGGACCGCATAGAAGCCGGAAGCAATCCACCCACACTTTCCGGCCAGCTGCCGCTCTTCGGCTCAAGCGCTAAGACAGCAGCCGGTAGCGAGCCGCGCAAAGACCGGTCTGCCCTGGGACTGCTGGGCGGGCGCAGTTTTGACCTCAGCGACCGCCGGCTCTTTCCGGCTGCTGCGGACAGCCTGGATTACCAGCCAATACATGGCTACCTACTTGGCAATAATATGCTATTCATGTACGTCGTATGGCCGGTCAGCAACAACCTGCGCACCGTTGTACCCAACGGCTACCTTATCTTTGCCCGCCATATGGATGCTTCACGCACCTCCTCCTATTTGGCCAGCCCCTACATTCAGGCTTTTTTCGACAGCGCATTACCGCAAGGCCAGAATACCTACCCGGTAAACGCGATTGTGCAGAACGGCGAACTGGTATACTTCCAGGTTGTGAGCGATGTTCTGGGGCGGCGTCTGGGGGCCTGGGCCATCTCCCTGCAACGAGCCTGGCAGAAGGACGCCTTCGACCTCTTGGCCTGGCAGCTGGCCGTGCAGCTGCTGCTGAGCCTGCTTATGATCTATCTATTGTGGCTGGCCCTGCGCCGCCGCCTTACCGATCCACTGGCCCGCGTATGCCGGCAGCTGGACGACTTCCTGGTACAGCCGGATGAATATCAGCCTTTACCGGTTTTTTCCGAGTCCATAGTGACCAGGGTGGCTGTGCATGTTGACCAGATGGCCGGGCGCATCGTGGCACAGAGCGCCGAATTATCGGCGCTGGTGGGTAACGACAGCCTTACCGGCCTGCCCAACCGGCGCAAGCTGGAAGATTATGCAGCCGGCGAGCTGCGGCGCATCCTGCGCCGCAGCTATGAGCAGGCGGCGGACTTCCATAGTACCCGTCATGGCTGGATGGCCTTCATAATGATGGATATCGATTACTTCAAGAACTATAATGAAGTATATGGCCACCCGGCCGGTGATGCCTGCCTGCGCGATTTTGCCCGGATTCTGCGCGAAGTCATCAAGCGGCCTTCCGATCTTCCCGGTCGGCTGGGCGGCGACAGCTTCGGCATGCTGCTGCCGGAAACCAATGAAAAAGGCGGACTGGTAACCGCCCGGCGCATCGCCGCCCTCCTGCAGGAGCAGCAGCTGCCGCACCGCAGCTCGCCTCTGCAGCCCTTTGTAAGCGCCAGCTTCGGTGTTGCCGCAATAATGGTAGACGAGCACTTTAATCTGGAGCTGCTGATGGCCATGGCCGACCGGGCCTTGCTGGCTGCCAAAGACCAGGGCCGTAACCGGGTTGTGGGTATGTACGCGCATAGCAGTCCCGGCCCGCAGTAAGAAAACACACATTTTTTGCTGAAAACATTTTTATTTGATTCAAAATGCTTATACTTGTACTAAGCGATGGATTGCCGCATCCTGCCAGGTGTGCAATTAATTGCACACTCTGTATGATCTATCATACCGTCAACCTTGTGCGAATAACGCAAAATACCGGCATATTTGCGGAAAACATAGGTCATGCTTGTCTTGCCGATGTAAATATTTTTTTATTGACAAACTGCATAAATATGTCAAAACCTAGCTTTTTTAATAAAAATAATGCTTGACAGCTAAATTTCACGCTGATATACTTCCCGTGAAGTACAGGGAAGTGCCAGCCTTTGTGGTTTTGGTCTCCCGCTTTTAAATTCTTTAGGAGGATTCCACATGAAGAAAGCTCTTGCTATTCTTTTGGCTCTCGCTCTGGTAGCCGGCGCCGCGTTCGCCGAAGAGCCGGCCTACGACCTTTCCGGTTCTGCCAGCCTGACCTGGGGTATAAACCTCAACACAAACAATCATGGTTTTACCAATGATGCTTCTGCCAGCCTGTCCTTCCCCCTCGGCGCCACCAGTGGTTCCGCCGGTGAAGAGCCGATCACCGGTTACATCGAAATCAGCGAGTTTAGTGTTGATATCGTTGATGGTGAGATTGATGCTACTAATGGCGATGTTACTGCCAAGATTATGTTCCCCAGCAACCTGTACCTGCAGATCGCTTCTGCTCCTTCTTTCAGCATCAACCATGCTCAGAAACTGTCCACTTGGGTGACCAAGTCTTGGAAAGATTCTAAATTGGTAGCTCCCACTCTGTCTTCCGCCGGCGGCTTTGCCTTCGGTATGACTGGTGACCTGAGCTTCGCTCTTAAAGTTGGTTCTACTAATACTCATGAATCCATTGCTGCTGATGCAGAATACGACTGGATTGATGATGATGATGATCCTTCCACTGCTCCGGTTTGGGGTGAGAGTGAAGAAGCTGTTGTGGACAGTTTTGACAACGACTATATGATCGGTGTTGATTTCGGTTACACCATGGGCACCATGGTCAAGATCGCTGCCAATATCATCTACGGTGCTTTCCAGGCTGATCCCGCCACTATCGGTTTCGGCCTCAAGGCCACTGTAACCCCGATCGATGGTCTGGCTGTCGTTCTGGCTACCGATGTTTCTTCTATCGACCCCGAGACCAAGCTCGATGTAATGTTCACCGCTGACTACACCATGGCTGACATGTTCAAGTTCGGTGCCGGTGCTTACATGTACAAGGTTCTGGAAGCTGATCCCACCCTGCTCGACGCTCGTGTTCGCGCCAGTCTCCTGGCCGTTCCCGCTCTGACTCTCGAAGTCGGTCTGGACATGCTCGACCTTCTGGCTGAAACCGGTACCTATACCGATGACGCTTTGCAGATGCTGATCGGTGCCAAGCTGGCTTACAAGGCCATGCTCGGTGAGACCAACTATGCCAAGCCCTATGCCAACGTTTCCTACTCTGTTCCCTCTGAAGGTATGTACCTGAACGTAGGTCTTGACCTGGCTGTAATTCCGCTGACCGTTTTCAAGCTTGACTACAGTGCTGGTACCGTCACCAATAACAAAGTTACTGTTTCTCCGATCCTCGGATCCGAAACTGACAAAGGTACCTTCACTTTCGTTACCACCATCACCTACTAAGCTATAAGCTTACCTAGTTGATTTTGGGCCGCCGTAAGGCGGCCCTTTTCTTTTTGCTGCTTATCTTGCGTTCAATTCTTCATGCTGTATACTGGTACTATGTCTATTCTATCTGTCTCCAAAATTCGTACCATCAATTACCGCTTTAGTTTTGACTGCCTTCTGAATACCCTAGGGGGGTGTTGACCATGATCCTTGTCGACTTCCTCTTCAACATCGGGGTTATTATTTCCTTCGCCATTATTTCCGGTGCATTAGCAATGAAGCTGAAAAAAGGCTTGCTGCCGATGCTGTTGCAGGGCCTGCTGTTTGCTTTTCTGGCCATACTGGGCATGATCCGGCCTTTTACGCTGGCTCCGGGTATTTTCTTTGATGCCCGTACTGTTGTAATAACTCTGTGCAGTCTGTTTTATGGCCCCGTATCCACGTTGGTAGTCGTTGTCTTTGCTTCAACAGTAAGAATTCTGCTTGGCGGTGTTGGCGTTCTTACCGGTATCCTTACCATTTTAAGTTCTGCCCTTATAGGCTTGCTGGTTTTTTACTGGCTTAAACGCACCCGGCGATCACCCAAGTTGGTGCTGGTGTATCCTGTTTCTCTCGTGGTGCATCTGGTAATGCTGCTGGACATGCTTACCCTGCCGGCCGATGTCCGCTGGTCAATAATACAAGGCATTACTTTGCCTGTGCTTATTCTGTATCCTGTCGCTGCCACTATGGGGGCCTGGGTGCTGCTGCTGCTGCGTAAAAGCGATAAGGCCCGGCAGGAGGCATGGCAGACCAAGCTTATGCTAGACAATCTGCTGGAACATTCCGCTTCGCCGGTCGTGGTGTGGGATGCTGCATACATTATTCGCCGTACCAGTCGTGCGCTGGAGCTGATGACCGGCCGCAGCCGGGACGAGCTGATGGGGCAGCCGCTAGCGATGCTTTTTCCGGCTTATCAACGGGCTCTGATCATGCAGTTGATTCAAGATTCAATGCAGGGAGCTTTGCTTGAAAATGTGGAATTTTCGGTAGAGGACCAGGACAGGCATCTGCATGTAGTGCGCTGGAATTCAGCGGTAATGTATGCCGAGGATGGTCGCACTGCCCTAGCCGGAATTGCCCAGGGTATAGATATCAGCGATATAAAAAACACCGAGCAGCGGCTTCGTGCCAACGAGAGCAAACTGCGTAATTATATTGACTACGCTCCCATCGGTATCGCGGTAATTGATCAGTACGGGCGCATAAGCGAGGCCAATCGCAAGATAGCTGAAATCGTCGGCTGGCCCTTGGATCAGCTGACCGGGCAGTCACTGGTTCGCTTTATGGCTACAGCCAACCGTTTTCAGCGGCGGCGGCAGCTAGAGCAACTGAGTCGCGGATTTGCGCATCAGGCAGAGTTTCCGGTGCGCAAATATGATGGTTCTATCGTGCATTGTGCGGTTACTGCAGCCAATCTGCTAAACCGGCAGCAGATATTATTTATTGCGGATAACAGTGAGCGCAAGACTATCGAGGCGGTTATGCGCGCGGTTGCAACCAGCAATATGGCTGGCAGCGCCAATATTTTCCGCTTCTTGGTGCAGCAGCTGTCACTGGTCTTGCATTGTTCGGTTGCCTTGATAGCCGAGATTGACAGTGCCAACAAAAATCAAGCCCATACCCTGGCCGTTTGTGATCATGGCAAGATTATCGAAAATTTCAGCTTTGCCGTTACCCATACCGCAACAGTAAAACCATTGCCGGTAAAGCTGCGCAAGGATCCGGCACTGGAATATGCCGAAGACTACAGCGAAATCGAGGCTGTAGACATCCACTTGCTGCTGCCGGGCACCCGCAGCTACTGGGGCCTGTCCTTGCTGGACAGTAGCGGTGCCATCTGCGGTCTTATTGCCGTGCTTGACGAGCAGCTTATCGGCCATGATGCGGTACGCTTCAATATAATGCAAACTTTTGCCGGGCGAGCTGCTTCGGAGATAGAGCGCAAGGCCACCGAACAGAAATACCAGATTCTGTTTAACGAGATGTTGGAAGGCTTTGCCATACACGAGCTGGTATGCAATGAGAATGGGGATGCAGTGGATTATCGTTTTCTGGCAGTGAATCCGGCATTTGAGAAGATGACCGGCTTGAATGCCGCCGATATTATCGGTAAAACTGTGCTTACTGTGTTGCCGTCAACCGAAGCCTACTGGATCGAGAACTATGGCCGGGTTGGCCTGTATGGCGAGAGTCTTCAGTTTGAAGGCTATTCGGCTGAGTTGAACCGCTTTTACAGTACCACCGCCTTTCAGACCCAGTACCGTCAGTTTGCCTGCATTGTTACCGATATTACCGACCGCAGAATCCATGAAACCCAGATGAGGCAGAGTCTCAGGGAAAAAGAGATCCTGCTGAAGGAAATACATCACCGGGTAAAGAATAATCTGAATATTATCGCCAGTCTGCTTAATCTGCAGAGCGCGCATACGAACAGCCGCGAGGAGGCCATTGCCGCCTTTAATAACAGTCGCGACCAGATTATGAGTATGGCTCTGGTGCACGAAGAATTGTATCAGGCGGAGGATTATGCAAATGTAAACATGCCGTCTTATATTGAACGCATCAAGGCTAACTTGTCGCATATCTACCACACCGGCAAGGATATCCGCATCGAAACCGAGATTCAGGATCTGAGTCTGGACGTAAACAGTGCCATTCCCTGCAGCCTGATTCTCAACGAAATGATAACAAACAGCTATAAATACGCCTTTAACGGCCGGGATCGCGGTCGTATCTATATTTGTATGAAGCGGCTGGATTATGATACAATCGAATTCATCTATGCCGACGATGGTGTTGGCTTGCCGGCGGATTTTAAGCCGGAAGAGAGCGGCAGTCTTGGCATGACGCTGATCAGGCTGCTGACAGAGCAGATTGAAGGGCACTTGCAGGTGCAGAACCAAAACGGGCTGGAATATCGTATTGTTATTCCGCTTAATCAAGCTGCTGTAGAGACCACTTCTGAGGCAGCTGCGGGAGGTTTGGATACCGATGGATAAAGATACACTGATTCGCCTGGGAACTACATTGGCGGACAGCCTGAATGCTGAACGACTGGTTCCGCAGAAGGTATACATTGAAACTGCGGAGATCCTGAGTAACGGCGATCCGCAGGCCAGGGAACTTTTAAAACGCCTCTGGGAGGACAGAGCCTCGTCGGCTCCGGTGGCCAGCGGCCCGTCCGATCCGCAAGGGCAGGCCGAATTGATTCTGCGGGCGGCTGAGCAGTCGTTTGGGCTTACGGCGGACAACCTAACCAAAATCAACGGCGGCAGGGCTCCCGAGCGCGAGCTTATGCGCACCGTCCTGGCGGATTCCATTACCAGACGCAAGCTGCATCCACAGATGCTGCTGCATTTTTTTGGGCATCGAACCGAAAAATACGGTGAATTGCTTAAGGATTTTATGCGCCTGACCATCAGTCTGCGCGATGAAGATCCGGCCGAATTCATCATGTATATGGGCATGTATCTTTTATATAACAGCGCCGAGCAGGATAATCTCGCGGCACTTAATCTGGCTTCGCCGCTGCATTCGTATATTACCGACCGGATCGGGCGCGTCAGGTCAATCTATTATGCTTCGATGTTGTTTATGCACAGTTATGTGTATATTTTATTCGCCCAGGCCTTCGAAATATCCGCTAAGTTTTACCAGGCTGCGCCGGACCAGCGGCAGAAACTGCAGAAACTGTATAGCGGTCCGGACCGCATTGCCGTACTGGTCAATAATGCCATGACCATAGCTAGCCGGAAGCTTGCGCCGTTCAAGCTGGAAGCCCGTGAAGTGCTGACCAATTTCAAGAATTTCAGTAACGCGCACCGAAACATGTACGGGCCGGATGATCTGTTCGGCATCGATTACCGCAGTTGATTCAGGGAAGGACGCTATGATAGTTAACCCCAAAAAAGGTTTTGGCAGTCTGGTAAAAGTTCTTGATGCGATAAATCCGGTGATGGTTCTGCTTTCCATTATCGGTTTGTTTATGGAATATACCGGGTTGCGTACCTACGTACTGCTGCCAAATATGATTATATCCATTGTTTTTGCTGTCGATTTTTTACTGCGCCTGATAGCCTTCCCTGCCGGTAAATATTTCTTTAAGGGCTATGGCTGGGTGGATTTTCTGGCCAGTCTTCCTGGTTTTATGGTCCTGGTAGCCAATACACCGATTCTGGCAGTATTTAAAGTAGTACGTATCGGACGTTTTTTCCGTATCATCCGCATTCTGCGCTTCCTGCGCGCCTTCGACTTCATGAAGCGCATGCGCGGCGATTCTGCCTGGATACAGGAACGGGTGATGCAGACTGGCGTGGCGATTGTTTTAATCTTTGTCGGCGGAATTATATTTACCGACCAGGCTTTAAGCAGCCAGCATGTCCAGCTAAACCAGCAGCGGGCCGAACTGGCCTGGCAGAATGCCGGCAGGAATACCGCGCGTATGGCAGCTTCCTTTGCCGATGCCGAGTTATATTTTCTTGAAGGCCGCATCTACCAGCCCGGCACGGGAGCGCCGGTAGATGCAGCTGAATATCTTGCCCGGTCCGGCGATATGGACGGCCTGCAGCTTGTGGCTTTTTCTGACGTCAGCATCAGTCCGCAGCCCGGTCTTAATTATCCGGAAGAGGGCTTGTTGATGCGTACTGCGCAGACTACGGCCTGGTACAATCAAGTGATGTTGGGTGTTTTAGGAACACTGCTGCTTATACTGTGCGCTATTATTTTCTATATGGGCTATGTATTTGCCAAGGACATGAGCGTGGTTCAGCTGATTATCGATTCGCTGGACGCCGAAGATTACATGCTGCTGGCCAACGAGGCCGACCGGCTGCGTAATGCTGATGGCGCGATCGAGCTTCATCCGGA
>Ga0180007_10006764_pt1 | contig 11100 bp, 8 predicted proteins | sample MM_PC_MetaG_FD_121122 | JGI IMG/M metagenome (GOLD analysis project Ga0180007, IMG submission 121122) | Groundwater microbial communities from the Aspo Hard Rock Laboratory (HRL) deep subsurface site, Sweden - MM_PC_MetaG | ecosystem: Environmental > Aquatic > Deep subsurface > Groundwater...
AGAATCAGCCTCGTAAGGAGTAATCATGTCCAGCAAAAAACACGGTTCGGCGGAAAAATTCCGCTATGCCTTTGACAATTTTATGTCGCGCGGCGGTTTTTCAGTTTTTATGGCTCTGCTGCTCTTGTTTGCCGCCGCCTTTGTGCTGATGACAGCGGTGCGCTTCGTGGTCAATCTGGTAGCACCGGAGGCGGATTTTGCCTTGTTTGACCAGATGTGGCGGGTGTTCCTGCAGATCAGCGATGCCGGTGCGGTAGCCGAAGACGGCGACATGAACCTTTTACACAAGGCGGTCGGCATTGTTACCATATTCCTGGGCCTGGTACTGTTTTCCAGCCTGGTTGCCTTCATTACCGCCCAGTTCGAAGAAAAACTGAATCAGTTGCGCAAGGGGCACAGCCGGGTAATCGAGCAGGGGCATACCCTTATCCTGGGTTTCGGCGACCGTGCCCTGGAAATCATCCGCGAACTGATTGTGGCCAACGAAAGCGAAAAACGCGCTGCCGTGGTGGTTCTGGCCGAGCCGGAAAAAGACGAGATGGACGATTTCTTCCGCGACCGCGTCGAAGACTGGAAAAGTACCCGTATTATAACCCGTTCCGGACTCAGTTCCAGCTTGCAGATGCTGCGCAAGGTAAGCCTTAGCCAGGCTCGGTCGGTAGTGGTGCTCAATAGCGCTGCTCCCGATGCCAGCCCGGAGGAAAAAGCGCTGGCCGATGCCCGGGTGCTGAAAACCATTATGGCTGTTATGTCCTGCACCGGCGAGGCCGACATGCCGCGCCTGATAGCCGAGCTGCATCTGGCCAATACGCAGAAGCTGGCGCGCAATATTTCGCCTCAGATTTCTATCATAGAAGAACATAGTGTGCTGGCCAGGCTGATGGTGCAGACCTCGCGCACTTCCGGTTTGGCTCAGGTGTACGACCAGCTGGTAGGTTTTGAGGGTGACGAGTTCTATTTCTACCGGCCGGCCGAAGGCTGGTCCGGGCGAAGCTACAAACAGCTGCAGTATCACTTTCCAACCTGCACCCTGTTGGGCTACCGCAGCTCTGACGGCAGCGTCAAGGTAAACCCGCCGGCCGCTACCGTCTTTGATGAAAGCTGGGAGGCTTTACTGCTGGCCGAGGACGACTCTACTATCCGCTGGAACCGCGATCCGGTTCCGGTACAGCCGGTCCAAGCTGCCCAGCAGAAAGCCGCCGCCAAGGTAATTGAGCGGCAGCTTATCATCGGCTGGAACGATAAATGTGCGCTGATTGTAGAAGAGTACGCCAATTACCTGGTAAACGGCTCTTTGATCAACGTTGTAGTTCCTTCCATAAACCCGGCCATGCAAGCGGAGTTTGCCGATATCCGGGCGCGTCACAGCACACTCATCATGAACTTGCTGGAGGCCGACATCCATGAAACCGGTCAGCTGCAGTCCTTGAAGCCAGAGCAGTACGACAATGTGATTATCCTGAAGGCCGACGGCGGCGAAGCCGAGCTGCGCGATTCGCAGACTATCGCAACACTACTGGAGTTCCGGCATTATTTCCGCGCGCTTGGCTCTGCCGGGCAGAAAACCCAGCTGATTACCGAAGTGGCCGATTCGGACAATATCGATGTAATTCAGGCTGTCGGCGTTAACGATTTTCTTATTTCCAATAAATTCGTGTCTAAAATCTATGCCCAGGTCTCCGAAGAACCGGCCGTTCTGCGCGTATACGAAGACCTGTTTAATGCTGACGGCAGCGAGATGTATCTAAAGCCCGCCACTTATTATTGGCAGACGTCACCAGGCAGCCTGAACTTCGCCGATATTTGCGCCGCCGCCACAGAACGGGGCGAAACCTGTTTTGGTGTACGTCTGCAAGCCGAGAGTAATGACCCGGAATCCAATTATGGCATTTACCTGAACCCGGCCAAAGAGCGTGTTTTTAGGCTATCCCTGGCCGACCAGCTGATCGTGCTGGCCGAGGACGAAACCTGAACTATAGTTAGCTGCTGAAGTATCAGCAAAAATTTTGACATTTTGCACATTTAGTACTAAAATTCCGATATGAATGAGCAAATGGTCCAATTCATTCTCAGCCACCCCTTGTTCAGCCAAATTCGGCCAGAATCGATCATGGCTATCATGAGCAATGTCATGGTACTGCAGGTAAAAGCCGGGCAGGTGATCATGCGCGAGGGGGATGATGATGACGGACTGTATCTGATTCAAAGAGGATCCTGCTTTGCCCGTAAAAGAACGGAGTGGGGCGAACGTGAGCTCTGTATCGTAAAAGCGCCTGAGCTATTCGGCGAGATGGAGATTTTAAGCCCCAGCGTGCGGCTTGCCACCATAATCGCACGTGAAGATACCATCTTGTATCGTATTGACCAGGCTGGTGTTGCCCGCCTGGTGGCCACGGAAAATTCCTTCGTGCGCAATCTAGCCCGGGAACTAGTACAACGCATCAAGACCCAGGATAGCGTTGTGTCTGCGGAGCTGTATAAATCATATCGTGCCCTTACCTTTGCCCTGGCCAACCTTACCGATTCGCGCGACCCGGAAACCGGCTCGCATCTGGCGCGCACCCGTAGCTACTGCGCCATTCTGGCCGAACTTCTGTCGCGGCAGGCCCGGTACAAAGGCATCATCAACGCCGATTTTGTCGACAATATCTACGACTTGTCTCCTTTGCACGATATCGGCAAGGTGGCTGTCCCCGATGTGATACTACGCAAGCCGCAGCCGCTGACCATCGAAGAATTCGAAATTATGAAGAACCATACCACTGCCGGAGCGCTGGCTTTCGACCAGGCCCTGCATGAATCCGACAACTATCTGTTCCGCATGGGGAGGCGCATCTGCCTTTCCCATCATGAACGCTGGAATGGTCTGGGGTACCCACAGGGTCTGCGTGGCGAAGAAATACCGATAGAAGCCCGCATCATGGCTCTGGCCGATGTGTACGACGCCCTGCTGTCCAAACGGGTCTACAAGGAAGCCTTCTCCTACGGACAGGCCATGTTTGAAATCCGCCGGGGGGCCGGCAACGCCTTTGACCCCTTATTGGCGGAGCTGATGCTCGCGAATATCCATGATTTCGAACATGTGAATGAAAAGTATGTCGATACCGGCTTGGATGACGGATCCGGCTGGCCGGACTTGTTTTCAGCTTTTTCTGTCTGACAACTGCCGTTTTAGCGTATTGTTAAATAGTAACGATAATATTGACAGATCCCCACTGCTGTGCAATCATTAAGCATAAAGTTTTTTTTCATCAAGTGTGTTACTAAAAAAGTGCAGGCCGCAAGGCATTTATGAAACGGGGGCTCCATGATCTCATTACCTTCGGAGGGTGGATTCCAGTGTAATTGTTATTTACTGGAAGAAAATGGCGAGTGCTACGTCGTTGATCCAGGTGCGGACAGAGAAAAAATCCGCAGCGAGGTAGCCAAACGTAAGCTTATGGTAAAAGGTATCCTGCTTACTCATGGTCACCTTGACCACATTGGCGCTATCGACTGTTTTAAAGTACCGGTGTATATCCACCGCAAAGAGCTGCCGGTGCTCTGTGACAGTTATCGCAAAGGTTTTCTGGCCATGGGTGCCGAGCCGCCATTCAAGCTGCCGGATATCCGTTTCGTAGCCCTGCAGGGCGAGCGCGAGCTGCCGCTTGGCCGCAGCAAGGTTCTGGTGGTGCCAACCCCCGGCCATTCCGTGGGTTGTGTCTGCTTCCGGTACGGCAAGCAGTTGTATACCGGCGATACCCTGCTTAAAGGAACGGTCGGCCGCTGGGATTACGCCACCGGTGATCTGCCCCGCTTTAAAAAAACCATCAAGCACATGCTGGAGGATTTCGAGCCTGAGCTGGAGGTATATCCCGGCCATGGCGCGGCAACCACCATCGCGGCGGAGCGGGAAAGCAATACTTTTTACAACGAATGGAAAGATACAGAGCAGCAAAACCTGACGGAGGACGAAGCTTGATGCTTGACCCGATAGCGGCGCTTGACCGGCTGTTTGATGAAGATATCCGGCAGAGCCGGCATTTTGGCGCACAGTTGGCGGTTTACCGGAACGGTCAGCTGCTGTATAGCCGCGATGGCGGTACTACTGGCCCGCGCTTTAACCGCCCGGTTGGTCCCGATACTCCCTTCATGATTTTTTCGGTCAGTAAATCCATCGTGGCGGCGGCTGTGCACCGTCTGGCCGGGCAGGGACGTCTGTCGGTCGATAAGGCTGTGGCGGAGTACTGGCCGCAGTTTGGCCGGAATGGTAAAGATAAGGTAACGGTCCGCGATCTCCTTACGCATCATGCCGGCCTGCAGCGTCCCGGTACGCTGGCCGATATTGTATCTTGGCTGCAGCCGTCCTGGATGAGCCGGCGCATCGCCGCAAAGTCCCTGGTTCCCGGCCAGTACGGCCGCTGTGTCTACCACAGCTTCAGTGCCCATGTAGCACTCGGCGAGCTGGTACACCGGGTTAGCGGCCGGCCGGTGGCGGAATATCTGACCGAGGAATTTTTCCGGCCGCTTGGCCTGGCCAATACCTTTGCCGGTCTGCCGGCTGACCGTTTCCGCAACGCCTCCGGTGTGCACACCGCCGACCCGGCCCAAAATACGCCAGCCCGAGTTTTCAGTTTTGCGCTTCTGCGCAGCGCCTTCCTGCCTGCCGCCTCGGTGAACACCACAGCGCTGGATCTCGGCCGTTTTTACTCGATGCTTGCCGCTGGCGGCCGGCTGGACGGCCGGGAATATATCAGTGCCGATGCGCTGGCCGCAGCACTGCAGCCGGCCTACGACGGACCCGACGGCGATACCGGCCGGCGCATTGTCTGGTCGCAGGGCTGGACTCTGGGCGGCTATTCGGCCTGGCCGGACAAAGATATCCGCATCTTCGGCAAACAGAGCAGCCAGCAAACCTTCGGCCATGCCGGGCAGGGCGGCTGTGCTCTGGCCTGGGCCGAGCCGGATAGCGGCCTGATAATGGTGTTTGTAAATAACCGCTTTTTGGAGTTGGAAGCCTCGCAGCGCCGGGCCGAAGAGTATTCTGACGCGGTCCGCCGGGCTTTCGGCTGAGAAGCGGACCCGGCCGGCGACCTAAATCCGCCTAGTTTCCGCTGCGGCTCTGGTCGTATTCTTCGGCTTGCGAATCCAGCCACTGCTGACTGGCCTGCAGGCCTTTTTCGATGTTTACGATAAGCGCTTTCAGCAGTTTTTCACCAGTTTCGCCCAGGCGAAGCAGACCCTGTGCCAGGGGGGACTTGGCTACGGCGGCAGACTGATCCACGGCATACACATATTCATCCTTGCTCATTTGCAGGATAGCATCTTCTACCGTTACCGACTTCTGCCCGCTGCTGCTGTGATCTTTAAAATAGTAAAACAGCAGGGTAAAGCGGGCGATATCCATTTCAGCCGGACTGAGTTTTTCGCCGGCGGCTTTTTCCACATCGCGCTGCAGGTTGCGGTTGCGCGGACTGTCCTTGTCTCCCAGTGCCGAAACCATTGCCAGCGCCAGAAAAAGAAAAGTTACGATACATATAAGCTTCTTCATGCCGTACAATCTACACAAGCCGGGGTATAGAATCAAGCTGATATTATCGTTCAGGGTGACTCGAGCAAAGCGCTCCCAGCCAACACTGGCGCAGCCCTTGACGTGTCGGCCGGGCCGTTCTACACTTTCAGGCAGAACTGAATCAACACAGGACCTTTTATGGCCCTCATGGCAACTGCCCGGCCGGGTTTGTGCTTGCAGGTGGCTTCAATTTTCCGACCGCTTATCAGGTTTCAGTGGTCTGCTGCTGAAATTTGCTATCTGCATTCTGCCAGCAGGCAGTCCGGGAGGAAGATCATGAAAAAAACAGCACTTGTGGTTTTGGTGTTTCTATTGACTGCCGCAGCTGTCGGAGCGGAAGAGTTAGAGGCAGCCCTGTACCGCAGTATCGATGCCTTGTCGCGTGCCTATCTGACGGAATATCCGGAACAGGGCATGAAAGCCGGCCTGGTCATCCTGGAAATCAGCGAAAATTCGGTTTTGGCTGAACGCAATCGCCTGGGCAGTACTATAGAGGCCTACCTGCGCGACATGGTTAACCGTTCGCTGGTGTACGAATTGGTGGACCGGGCGAATCTGGATACCCTGCTTAAAGAAATCGAATTCAGCCTCAGCGGCATGGTAGATCCGGCAGCCGTGGTGGAGATCGGCACCCTGGCCGGCGTGCGGGCCTTTCTGTGGGGCGATATCAGTGAGCTGCGCGACCGTTTTCTGGTCAACCTGAGTGTTACCGATGCCGAAACCGGCCGGGTTCTAGGTACGGCCGGCTTCGAAATTGAACAGCGCGCCCTGGTCAAAATTGCCGAGGAGCTGCAGTATTCTTATGTTGCTCCCAATGGCATAGGACTGACTGCACACGCGTTTATTCCGGCCTATATGTTTTATGATATGTACAATAATAATGTCCTGGGCATGGCCGATCTGGGGTTGGCCTACCGCTTTAGCCGCAACTTTATGCTTTCCGGAGCTTTACTGATAGCTCCGACTTTTACCGGCGAACATTATCGCTGGGATGAGGATGTTCCGGTGCTTGATGTTCAACCGCTGCTGGCTGCAACGGTGGATCCCTGGGGGCAGGGTGGCGGCTATGATGTGTTCAGCCAGTGGACGGCCCAGTTCCGCGCAACTTTTTTGCGGCTGGACGCCCAGTACACGCTCAACTTCAGCCCCAAGTTCAATTTAGGGCTTTCCGGCGGCATCATGAACGCTATCGGAAACGTGCGCATGTTTGTGGATATCGGCGGCGACAATAGCGGCCCGTATTATCGGCAGCAACTGGCCAGCGAAGATCCGGTAGTGTATTATCAGCAGCCTTTTATTGATACCGCCAGTGTGGAATATCTGTTTGAAGACCAGTTTCTGCCGGCTTTTAAGGCAGAACTGCGTCCTGAGTTTTTTATAACACCACGCATTGCCTTAAGCGCCCGGGTCGGCTTTCTGTGGATGAAGCCGCTGAAAGTACGTGAGATTTACGCATTCCATGCCAGCTGGTGGTTTTATCAGGAAGGCAAGGATGCCGCCACCTGGACGCCTGATCCGGATTTCGATCCGGGCAGCTTCTACGAATCGGCCAGCCGCGACGAAGGCGAGCAGCGCGCCAGCTGGATTTATTACGGCTGGAATCCGCTTTTGCGGCCGGACGGCCAGTACTGGCAGTATGATCTAACCAGTGTGTACGCACAGCTCGGGTTTTCGTTTTTCTTCTGAGAGTGGCCAGTTTCAATAGGTCAATGTAACTGCCGGCGTAACATCCATTTCAGGAAAGCCGCTACTTTCGGTGTCAGTCGTGTCCTGTTCCATACTCCGGCCACTCTCCTGATGGCATCTGCCTGGGTCGGGTAGGGATGTATAACGTTATATAATTTTTTCAAACCTACTTTACCGGCCATGGCTACTGAAATTTCGCTTATCATGTTTCCTGCCTGAGCTGCCATGATGGTAGCGCCGACAATGGTATCTGTACCTTTTTTCACACTTATTTTTATAAATCCTTCCGTCTCGCCTTCGGTGATGGCGCGATCATTTTCGCTCATGTTTACTGTATAGCTTTCTACTTCTATGCCGAGTCTGGGCGCATCCGCTTCGTACAGGCCGACATGGGCAATTTCCGGATCGGTATAGGTGCACCAGGGCATGGTAAGGTCGGACAGGCGTTTTCGGCCACCGAACAGGGAATTTTGCAAGGCAATACGCGCTGCTGCATCGGCGGCATGGGTGAATTTCCAGGCCATGCAGATGTCGCCGGCAGCATAAATATTGCGGTTGCTGGTTTGCAGGAAATCATTTACTTTTATACCCAGCTTGGCGTCATAAGTAACTCCGGCTTTTTCAAGCTCCAGGCCGTCCACATTGGGCTGACGCCCCGCTCCTATCAATATCTGATCGGCATCTATATAGCTGTCGCCGTCTTTATTGTGTATGTGGATACGCTTGCGGCCGTTACTAAGCTCTACTTTCAGAGTGGTGGTTTCCAGTAGTACTTGTATCTTTTCACGCCTGAAAGTATCGGCAAGCAGTGCTGCCGCATCGGGATCCTCGCGCGGCAGAAAGCGGAACAGTTCGATTATGGTAACTTCCGCACCCAGTCGGCGGAAGGCTTGCGCCAGTTCACAGCCGATAGGACCGCCGCCAATTACAACCAGATGCCCAGGTAGTTTTTTCAGGTTAAAAATTGTTTCATTGGTAAGGTATCCGCTTTCCGCCAGGCCGGGAATAGGCGGGCTGACGGCCCTTGCTCCGGTAGCTATAATAGCTTTACGGAAGTTCAGGGTTTTACCTCCGACGTCTATCTGGTTCTTGCCGGAAAATACGGCATTGCCTATAAACACGTCTATGCCCATATCTTTATAGCGCTGGGCTGAGTCATTATGACTGATGTCGGCACGGATGGCGCGTACCCGTTGCATGACGCCAGGGAAATCTTCCGGATCTGCCGGTTTGGATCCCAGTCCGGCTTTTCCGGCATGGGCAGCCCGGTGAGCGCTATTTGCGGAATGTATCAAGGCTTTTGAGGGAACACAGCCGACATTGAGGCAGTCGCCACCCATGAGATGCCGCTCGATCAGCGCCACTTTTGCGCCCAAACCAGCTGCTCCGATCGCGGAAATAAGGCCGGCCGTACCCGCTCCGATTACCACCAAATTATATACAGTTTGTGGTTCGGGGTTCTGCCATCCGGCTGGATGCACATTGTCCAGCAGTCGGCGGTTGTCTTTATCTTTCTCGTCCATTAAAAAAGTATCACTTATTTTATTCATGGTTTTTTCCTTCCGCCAGCATGGCTTTTGCCGCCTTGACGATTGTTTCGAGAATGGTTTTCAGTACGCTTTCGTCGATGTCGGGGTTTACGCATACCAGCCGTATAGCCCGGTGTGAACCGGCCTGCCCGTGGCCGATTTTCATAATTCCCTTCCGGTCAAGGTAGTCGCACAGCTCTTCGCTGGAAATCTGCGGGTGATAAAAACATACATTGATTGAAACCGGCTTTTCGACCAGACACAGCTCCGGACTTTCGTCGATTAGTGCAGCAGCGTTTTGCGCCAGCTGCAGCTGCCGGTCTATGCGTTTTTCCCAGCCGGAATCTCCCAGATGATACCAGGCAGCCCACAGCTTCAGTGCATCATTGCGCCGGCCGCATTGCAGCGAACGGTGACCGGGATTGTATTCTTCAACATCGGCCTGAAACAGATAGTCGGCGGTTTCATCGAGGCTGGCCGCAAGAGTGCCGCGCTTTGGTGTAAGCAACACCGAGGTTTGCAGGGGCACTCCCATCATTTTATGCGGATTCCAGGCGAAGGAATCAGCCTGCTCCAGTTCCTGTAGTTTGGAGCGGTGGGTGCGTGAAAGAATAAGACTGCCGCCCAATGCCCCATCCACATGCAGCCACACTCCGTATTTTTTTGTTACTTCGCTTATGGCCATAATTGGATCAAACGCACCTCTGACTGTAGTTCCGGCAGTAGCGTTAACGAAAAACGGCGTTAGCCCGGCTGCTGTATCTGTTTCTATCATTGAAGCCAGAGCTTTGGCATTCATTGCTCCGGACGGATCTACCGGTACCAGGCGCACATTGGAACGGCCCAGGCCCAGTATTCCGGCGTTTTTCGGAATTGAATAATGGGCTTCGGCGGAGGTGTAGGCAATCAACTGCTGTCCTTGCCAGCCGTGGTCGCGAATAGTCGGTGCAATACGGTCCCGAGCCAGCAGCAGAGCCAACAAATTTGCGCTGGAGCCGCCCGGAACAAAGCAGCCTTCACCTTCCTGGAAACCGGCCATGCGGCACATCCGCTGCAAGACTTCGTTCTCGACCAATACCTGCGCCCCGGCGGCTTTCAGGGTGTACATTGATGAATTTGGCAGGGTAGCCAGCATCTCCGCCACTGTGGCCACGCCGATGCGACCGCCGAACAGCTGGTTTAAAAAGCGCCAGGATGAGGATGAAGGAGTAAGCTCCAGGGCACGTCTGATTCCGGCCAGTACTTCAGTACTACTATGCCCGCTTTCACCCAGGCCGGCCTGCAGTTTCTGTTTCATTGCATCCGGGGTTCGAAAAACCGGATCGGGCATGGCACTTTCCTGTGCCAGGTACCAGGCTGCCATTTTCTGCAGGTCCGGAAGCAGTTCTGGGAGCGGACTGCCGCTGAAGCTTTCGCCTTCCGAAGTGGTTTTTGCGTTCATAGTGGCTCCTTGGATCGTAACGTCATAAATCTTTGCGGATTGCTGCTGGTGTATCCATCAATAAAACGTTTGCGGGTTTTTTCGTTAAGGCTGGAAACCGGCACCATAATCGCGCACTCCAGCGCTCCGCCAAAATCATGGTCACAGGCCGTGCCCAGATAGAGCAGCTTTTCGTTTGCTCCCAGGTAGGAAAGCAGAATAGGCGGGATACTGCTTTTTATCGCGGCAAAGTATTTCAACACTGCGTCGAAATCTTCCTGCAGCGAGCCGTTCAATATTGGTGATTGCGGTGGAACCGGCGTGTATTCCAATCCGGAATGTGGCAGCAGTAACTCAGGGGTAGCAGCATGATGACGCTCCAGGTAGGCCAGGAGCAAACTAATTGCAGAGCCGGGCAGGGTAGTGTAGACCGAAAAATTCCCGAAGAAATATTTAAGCCAGGGGTATTCCTGCATCAGGGCACCCAAGCCCGCCCAGGCGCAGTACAAGCCCATAATTGCCTTATCCGCCTCCCGGTTTACTACCGAGCGTCCCAGCTCGATGGCATATGGCAGATAATCAGTGCGCAATCGATCTGAGTAATTGAATAGGCGGGCGGTACGCAGATGCTCAAACCCGGGACCTTCCTGCAGGTCGCCGCACAGGAGATAGCGGTAGGCGGCTACTATTTGCAGTTTTTCGGGGTCCCAGGCCAGCAATTGCCGGTAGGCATAGGGGCCATAATCCAGATCGTCAAGATCGCGCGGCAGATTGCGGCCGGCTCCGACGTCTCTAAATTCTTTTTCACGGATTCGCCCTATTTCGTCCATCACAGTTGGTGCTTCTTCGGCACGGAACAGGTGTAGTTCGATACCGCGGAAGCTAAGAACCCTGGTATTCTGTCCTAATTCTGC
>Ga0180007_10006765_pt1 | contig 11097 bp, 9 predicted proteins | sample MM_PC_MetaG_FD_121122 | JGI IMG/M metagenome (GOLD analysis project Ga0180007, IMG submission 121122) | Groundwater microbial communities from the Aspo Hard Rock Laboratory (HRL) deep subsurface site, Sweden - MM_PC_MetaG | ecosystem: Environmental > Aquatic > Deep subsurface > Groundwater...
AAGCCGGAGGCGTAGTTTATCTACGTCGAGGCTTGAGCGCCGCCGACAACGCAGCATGGCGTTTCCTGGCGAAGCCGCGCGCATGCATTTCTGGTATTATGATGTAATACCTAAACCTCACCTCGGGGGACGATGATGCGCGTATGGTTGATGCTCCTGGCCCTCCTGGCCGCCCTGGCCTCTCCGGCCGCGGCCGCCGACCAACCCATTACCGTGGGCGTGTCCATCCCGCCCCAGGCCTGGCTGTTGAAGCAGGTGGGCGGCGAGTTCGTGAAGCCCTTGGTGCTGTTGCCCCCCGGAGCCAGCCCGGCCACCTACGAGCCCGGACCCCGCCAGTTGGCCGAGCTCAGCAACGCCAAGCTTTACCTGGCCGTGGGGGTCCCCTTTGAGCGGGTGTTCTTGCCCCAGCTCAGGGCCAAGCTGCCGGGGCTCACCATCGCGCCCATGCAAGCGGGCATAAAGCTGCGCCGCCTGGAAGGCTCCCACCACCACGGCGGCAAGGAGCTGCCCGGCCACGGGGCCGGTGCGCCCGACCCCCACGTGTGGCTTGGGCCGCTCCAGGCCCAGGTGATGGCCGTGAACACCGCCCAGGCCCTGGGCAGCATCGACCCGTCCCATGCCGCCGCCTACCAGGCCAATCTCAAGAAGGTGCTGGACGAGCTGGGCGCTCTGAACGACGAGCTGGCCCGCACCCTGGCCCCTCTCAAGGGGCGCACCGTGCTGGTCTACCACCCGGCCTATGGCTACCTTCTGGAGGCCTACGGCCTGAAGCAGGAAGCGGTGGAGCTGGAGGGCAAGGAACCCGGCCCCCGCCGTCTGGCAGAGCTGATCGACGAGGCCAAGGCGGAGGGCATCAAGGTGATCTTCGTGCAGCCTCAGTTCAACCCGGCCAGCGCGGCCACGGTGGCCCAGGCCATCGGCGGCATGGTGGTAAGCCTGGACCCCTTGGCTTATGATTACATGAGCAACCTGCGGGCCTTGGCCGCCAAGATAGCCAAGGGCCTGCGCTAAAGCGCCCGCCCCCCAACCTCAGGACCGGTATGCAGCAGCCCGCACAGCTAGACCTTTTCTTCTCCCTGGTCCTGGCCCTGTTCTGGGAGGCCGCGCCCTTCCTCTTGTTGGGCTCCTTGGTGGGGGCGGTGGTGGAGTGCTACCTGAGCCGGGAGTTCCTGGCCCGCCACCTGCCCCAGGGCCGGGTGGGCGCGGTGTTCCTGGGCCTGGGCGCGGGCATGATCCTGCCCACCTGCGAGTGCGGAGTGGTGCCGGTGGTGCGCCGGTTGCTGGACAAGGGGGTGCCGCCCACCACGGCACTCACCTACATGCTGGCCGCCCCGGTGATAAACCCGGTGGTGCTCATCTCCACCTATGTGGCCTTCCAGGGCCAGCTCTCCATGCTCCTGGGCCGGGTGGTGCTGGTGGCCATAACCGCCGGGGCAGTGGGCTTCTACTTCAGCCGCCGCTCCATAGCCGACATCGTGCGCCCCACCGCGCCGCTGCCTGGCCAGGCCCAGATTCAGCCCCTGGGCGTCATGCTCCCCAGCGAGGAGCCACATCCGGCGGGCTGCGAATGCGGCTGCGGCCACGACCACACCACCGGGCAAAAGGGCATCAAGCAGGTACTGGTGCGCACCGCCGAAGAGTTCATGCACATGTCCCTGTATCTGCTGGCCGGGGCCCTGGCCGCGGCGGCCAGCAAGGCCTTCTTGCCGGTGTCGGTGCTCACCGCGGTGCAGGACAACCTGATCCTGTCGGTGGTGGCCCTCATGGCCCTGGCCGTCCTGCTCTCGGTGTGCTCCGAGGCCGACGCCTTTGTGGCCGCCTCCTTCCTGGGCTTCCCGCCCGCGGCCCAGCTATCCTTCATCGCCCTGGGGCCCATGCTGGACCTCAAGCTACTGGCCATGTTCGGGGGGGCCTTCCGCAAGCGGGTGGTGCTGGTGCTGGCCGTGCTGCCCACGGTGCTGGTGTTCGTGCTGTCAATCGTCTGGGGGTGGCTGTGGTGGTAGTAAGACCCAACCGCCTGTTCGCCTCCCTGGAGGCCCTGATCCTGGCCGGGCTGGGCCTGTTCATGCTCACCCTGTCCTTCAGCCAGGACTACTGGATGCTCCTGAACCCCAAGTTCCGCTGGCTCACCGGCAGCGCCGGGGGACTGCTGGCGCTGTGCGGCCTGGTGGCCGCCCTGGCCGCCGGACGCCGCTCCGGGCCGCTCAAGACCCTGGTCTTGGCCGCCCTGCTCATGGTGTGCCTGGCCTGGGACCAGGGAGCCTTTTCCCAGCCCGGCGTGGGGACCGATGCCGGGCCCTTCACCCACTCCCAAAAGGAGCGCATCGCCTCGCGGGTCACCCGTGACGGCCACGAGTACATCAAGATCAACCTGGCCGAGTTGTTCGTGCTGGCCGAAAAGGGCGACCAGGCCAAGCTGAAGCAGCGCTACGTGCTGCGGGCCCAGGTGGTGGAGACCCCCAACCTCAAGGGCAAGGGCCGGTTCGCCCTGGTGCGCCTCAGCGTGTACTGCTGCCTGGCCGACGCGGTGTGGGTTGGCTTTTTGGCCACCCCGGTGGACGGCGCCTTCCCGCCCATGGGCTCCTGGGTGGCGGTGTACGGCGCCCTGGAACTACGCCCCAATGCGCCGGAGAAAAGCGAGGCCCAGCTGGACAAGCGCACCAACCGGGTGAGCGCCATCAACCAGCGCTATCTGTTCAAGGCCGACAAGGTGATGCCCATACAACCCCTGGCCGTGCCCTATATGTTCGAGATACGGCCCGAGGAGCCTTACGCCTATTAGGCGGCGTAGCCTGGCGGCCGGGGCGGCGTTATCGGCTGCGCTTGGGCCTCGGTGTAGGCCAAGCTACGGTGAAGTTCCTCTTGCCTCGCGCCCTGCCCTAGAGTTTGGCCTGTGGCCGATAATCCTGAAAAACAAACATCCCATGTCGTTGCGAGGAGCGGCCCTGCCGCGACGAAGCAATCTCTGCCCGACAGCAGGCATTCGCGTCTCTACACCGGCGCCCGAATGCTTTGCGGGCACCCGCACCGCATCCCTTTACCTACAGCAATAGCCGTCATCACGAGGAGTATCTCGGAAGAGATGCGACGTGGTGATCTTCCCCTTCCCCCGGGCGGGAGGGGTTGGGGCATGGAAGGTGGCGCGGTCGTGTCTGGTGAGCAAAGGCACGACAAGGGAAACGGAAGATGGCCACGTCGCGGCGGGACTGCCCCCCTCACCTGCCCAGCCCTTGCCTCCGCCGCTCCTCGCCATGACCGCTATTGGCTTGAGGTAGAGGGCGGGCGGGTGTGCCCTGATCGGACATTGGTGCTTTCGCGGTAGCAACTCCTGCGAACCGAGATTGCTTCGTCGCTTTGCTCCTCGCAACGACAAAGATTTCCATTTTTTAACCTGCTATTCCTCCTACCAGCGGCGCAGACCGGCAACCACCGCCCCTACTTCCCAGCCATCCCCTTGCCTCGCCACCCGCCAAAAGGTAAGGTGGCTTCTGCCTCTTGTGCCCTTGAACCTTTTTGGGGGAGGAGCCGGTGAACCCTGAAGAGCGGCGGCTGTTGGCGGTGACCTGTTTCGGCCACTTCCTTTCCCACTACAACATGCTGGTCTTCCCCTCGGTGGCCATGCCCTTGGCGGCCATGCTGGGCCTGCCCCTGGGTGCAGTGCTGCCCATAAGCCTCTACCAATACCTGCTCATGGGGGTCACCGCCCTTCCCTGGGGCCTGGCCTGCGACCGCTTCGGGGCCAAGCCGCTCTTGGTGCTGTTCTTTTTGGGTGCCGGGATCAGCGGCCTGGTGGCCGCCCTGGTCATCACCGATCCCTTCCTGCTCACCTTGGCCCTGGCCGGGGTGGGCCTGTTCTCGGGCTGCTACCATCCCGCCGGGCTGGGCCTGGTGGCCCGGGGCATCACCCGCATCGCCCGGGGCATGGCCTACAACGGCATCTTCGGCAACCTGGGCCTGGGCGCGGCGCCCCTGTTCACCGGGGTGGCGGTGTGGCTGTGGGGGCCTCGGGCCGCCTTCGTGGTGCTGGGAGTGCTGAACCTCATGGGCTTCGTATCCATGGTGCTGCTTAGGGTGGACGAGCCCCAGCGGGCCCAGGGCCAAGAGGCCCGCAGCACCCAGGGCCTGGCGGGGCCGTTTTTGATCCTGCTGTGCGCCATGATGCTGGCCGGGTTCACCTACCGGGGCATGACCGTGACCCTGCCCGCCTATCTAGAGTTTCGCGGGCCCGAGCTCTTGACCTGGTTCCAGGCGGTGGGCGGGGCGGGCATCTCGGGCAACCTCATGGCCACCATCATCACCAGCGGCATCTTCACCATCGGGGCCTTCGGCCAGTTGGCCGGGGGCTGGCTGGGCGAGCGGGTGGACCCCCGCTGGGGTTACTTCAGCTTCCACGCCATAAGCTGGCCCGCGGTGCTTTTTATGGTCTGGGCCTCCAATTTGCCCCTGGCTCTCTTGGCCCTGGTCTACGCCTTTTTCCTCATCGGCATGCAGCCCATGGAAAACACCCTGGTCAGCCGCCTGAGCCCGCCCGCCTTCCAGCACACCGCCTATGGGGTCAAGTTCGTGCTCACCTTCGGCATCGGGGCCCTGGCCGTGGAACTGGCCGGGCTGGTGCAGACATCCTGGGGCCTCAGCTCGGTGTACCTGGGCATCGCCGGATTCACCGCCCTGGTGCTGGTGGCCATCCTGCTGTTGATCTCCCGCACCCCCAAAATGAACCCGGCCTGAGCGGGAGCTTCAGGCCGGACGGCGAGGCGTGGGAGGCAGGATCCCCGCCTAGAAGTAATAGGTCAGGGACAAGGTCCCGGCGGTGCGGGCCACGAAGGTGGCCTGCAAATCCAGGGTGAAGTGGGGGCTGATGGGAATGAAGGCCCCAACCATGGGCATGTAGGGGTCCTTGTCCTTGAGGGTGAAGTCGGCCCCTTCCCAGGTGTTGTCATTGTAGGCCCACTTGAGGTCGTAGCTTGTTTCGCTGTAGGTGTAGGCGATGCCGATATAGGGCGTGAACCAAGGGAAGGTCACATAGAATATGGCCGAAACGTCCACCTGCCAGTAGTCCACCGACCCCTCGTCCGAAGCCATCCAGGCAGACGAGGAGCCGGAGTCGTAGGAGAGCTTGCGGTCGTCGTAGCGCAGGTACTCGATGCCCAGGACCAACCCGCCGTCGTTGTCCCCGTACTCGATTACCTTGCCCTCCAGGCCCAGGGCCCACACGAAGTTGGTTTTGAGCTTCTCGGTGTCCGCGCCCGAGCCGCCGCCCTGGTACAGGCGGTTGCTCTCCAGCTTGCCGCCGGTGACCACGCCCAGCTTGGCGTAGACGTTGAGGCGGTCCATTATCCCGTAGGCGAACTTCATCATGTAGAACTGGTCGTTCTTGATCTTGAAGTCCCAGGAGGGATCGTGGAGGGTGAGGTGCTCGCCCATGCTGTTGCGGTAGTTGTAGGAATCCTGGCGCTTGAACTCCTGCTGGGCCATCCAGGTGGCGTTGAAGGACACGGCGAACTGCCCCTTGCGCACCATCTGAGGCGAGGCTTGTATTATCTCGGCGGCGGCTGGTTGGACGGCAAGGACCAAGGCGCAAAGCAGCGCCATGGCCAAGAAGGCCTGAAGAAAGCGCATTTTCTCTCCCATCACAAATCGAAGCGGAGCGTTCGCTTTAAAACAATCCAGCGTGAAACGGAATACGGGCAGTAGTATGGGCAGGGGTCTACCTGGTGGAAGCGCTGATATCCCCCAGGTATCTTCGAGTTGTTATTATGCACATCCCGCCGAAAAAATCACGGCTTTTCGTGTCGATTTGTTGGGAAGCCCAGCAATCATGCATAAAAAACCGGAGGCCCCCAGCGGGGCCCCCGGCTGCTTTCGAGGATGCGCGCGGTTCTAGCCCTTGAGGCTGAACTTCTCGGCGATGACGTCGTAGTAGGCCTTCTCGGAGACTTCGCCCCAGACGCCCACCTGTTTTTGGAACTTCTTGAAGGCGGCGTGCACCTTGCCCGCCTGCTTGTCCTTGGCCGCGATCTCGTCCAGGGTCTCGTAGGCCAGCTTCCTGAGCTGGGCCATAACGTCTTCGGGGAAGCGCACCAGGTTTACGTGGTGCTTGGTGATAAGCTTTTCCAGGGCCGCGCCGTTGTCGGCGTTGAAGCCGGCCAGCATCCAGTTGTAGGTTTCGGCGCAGGCCATATCCAGCATGACCTGATATTCCTTGGGCAGCGCCTCATATGCCTTCTTGTTGAAGAAGTTCTCCAAGACGGTTCCCGGCTCATGCCAGCCGGGATAGTAGTAGTACTTGGCCACTTTGTAGAAGCCCATGATGTAGTCGTGCAGGGGACCCACCCACTCGGTCGCGTCGATGACGCCGCGCTCCAGGTTGGTGAAGATCTCGCCGCCCGGGGTCAACACCACGGTGCCGCCGGCCTTGGCCAGCACCTTGCCGCCCAGGCCGGGAATGCGCATCTTCAGGCCCTTGAAGTCGTCGATGGAGTTGATCTTCTTATTGAACCAGCCGCCCATCTGCACGCCAGTGTTGCCCGCCGGGCGGGGCACCAGGTTGAAGGGAGCGTAGGTTTCTTCCCACAGCTTCAGGCCGTCGCCGCCCCAGAACCAGGCCGCCATGCCCACCGCGTTGAGCCCGAAGGGCACCGCCGCGAACCACTGGGCCGCCTGGGACTTGCCGGCCCAGTAATAGGCCGCGCCGCTGCCGGCCTGCACCGTGCCGTTGCTCACCGCCTCGAAGGAGCCGAAGGCGGGCACCAACTCGCCGGCCGCGTAGACCTTGATGTCGAACTGGCCGCCGGACATCTCCTTGACCCGTTTGGCCAAACGCTCCGCACCGGTTTGCAGATAAGGCAGCTTGGGCGGCCAAGTGGTGACCATTTTCCACTTGATCTTTTTCTTGGCCAACACCGCCGGGGCCGAAATCGCGGTGGCCGCGGCAGCAGCCGCGGCGCCCGCGCCGGCCTTTTTCAAGAAGTCGCGTCTTTTCATTCGCTCTCCTCCTGCGAGTTTTAATAGACACTAGGCCGCGCGGAAGCGCGGCTCATCCGCCTAATTGGGAATCGGCCTATGCCCCAGGGCCTCACCCCATAAAACAGTATTCATAATGTGTAATACAAAAAGCCTGTCGGGCACAACCCCGGATTGCCCATCGGTCTAGTTGCTGTAGACGACCCTGGGCAGCCAGGTGGACAACTCCTGCCAATAGGCCACGATGAACAGGCCCACAAGCTGCAAGGCCACGAAGGGGATGATGCCCCGGTATATGTGGCCGGTTTTCACTTCCGGCGGCGTCACCCCTTTCAGATAGAACAGGGAGAAACCGAAGGGCGGAGTCATGAAGGAAGTCTGCAGGTTGACCGCCAACAGCACGCAGATCCACAGGGGGTCGAAGTGGAACTCCTCGATGAGGATGGGCACCAGCACCGGCACGTGGATGAAGGTGATCTCGATGAAGTCCAGCACGAAGCCCACCAGGAAGATCACCGCCATGACGATGACCAGCACCATCTGGTGACTGTAAAGGTGAGCCACGTGGGTCAGGAAATTGCGCACCAGGTCGTCGCCGTTGAGCTCCCGGAAGGTCAGGCCGAAGGCCGCCGCGCCCACCAGGATGATGAACACCATGCAGGTCAGCTTGGTGGTGGCTTGCATCACCTCCCGGAGCATGGTGATATTGAATCTCTTGTTCCAGATGGCCAAAAGCACCGCGCCCACGCTGCCCACCGCCGCCGCCTCGGTGGGCGAAGCCACCCCGGCGAAGATGGAGCCCAGCACGGCCACGATGAGGAACAGGGGCGGGAACAGGGCCTTGGCCACCCGCAGATAGAACTGAGTGCGACTCAGGGCGTCCAACTCCTCGTCCCGGGGGATGGGCGGGGCGATGTCCTTTCTGATCATGGTGATGACGATGATGTAGATGACGTACAGGCCCACCAGGATCAGGCCGGGAAAGATGGCGGCCATAAAAAGGTCGCCCACCGGCACCTGCACGATGGTGCCCAAAAGCACCAGCACGATGGACGGCGGGATGATCTGTCCCAGGGTGCCCGCGGCGGCCACCGTGCCGCAGGCCAGCTCTTTCTGATAGTTGCGCCGGAGCATGGTGGGCACGGCCAACAGGCCCATGGTCACCACCGTGGCCCCCACGATGCCGGTGGAGGCCCCCAGCAGGGCGCCCACCACCACCACGGATATGGCCAGGCCGCCGCGCATGCGACCGAACAGCCGGCCCATGGTGTCCAAAAGCTCTTCGGCAAGGCCTGAGCGCTCCAGGGTGACCCCCATGAAGATGAACAGGGGCACCGCGATCAAGACCACGTTTTGCATCACCCCCCAAATGCGCATGGGCAGAAGGTTGAAAAAGTCGAAGCCCGAACCGATGAGCCCGAAGCACAGAGCGGTGCCCATGAGGGTGAAGGTGACCGGGAAGCCCGCCATCAACCAGATGGTCAGAGCCAGGAACATCCACCCCGCCAGATAGTTCTCAAACATCAGGCGGTCTCCCGTTTCTGCTCTTCACGGCCTATAATCACCAAAAAGCTGTTTATAAACAGGCTTATTCCTTGCAGCCACACCAGCGCGAAGCCCAGGGGGATCATGCTCTTGAGAATGAAGCGCAGAGGGATGCCCCCGGGGTCCGGCGAGCCCTCGAAGATGGTGAAGGAGTTCTCCACGAAACCCATGGAGGTGGTGATGATGAGATAGCAGCCGGGAAAGAGAAACAAGAGGCAACCGATGAAATTGACCCAGGCCTGGGCCTTGCTGCCCAGTTTCTGGTAAATGATGTCCACCCGCACGTGGCCGTCGTGCAACAGGGTGTAGCCCGCACCGATCAGGAAGATGAAGGCGAACAGGTGCCACTCCAACTCCTGGGTGAAAACAAAGCTGATATTGAACACGTAGCGCATGACCACGTCGACGAAGACCACCAACACCAGCAGGGCAGTGATCCAGGAGACGAAGCGGCCCACATACTCGTTGATCTTGTCGATGCCGTTGGCGAAGCTTCTCAGGGCATTCATGCAAAATCTCCGGATGTCTGGCGATGATTCTCCATAAAAATCGCCCGGCTTCCTCGCCTGGGCATATAACAACTATGTTGTAGTCGTTACTAGTTGTAACCCATATCAGTGCAGGCAGACAAGGGAACTTTTGTTTCGGCGTGTGAACCGGGCCGCGCCGCCCCGGCTTCGAGCCGGCGGGGGCAACCCTTTGGAGACAAAACTAAAATCCCCTTGGCATGGGCCCCTGGAAGCTGCATTATCTAGAGCAGATTCTGTTCACTCTGGTTGGAGAGCGCAACGTGAGAAGCACTTGGCAAAAAACCCTTGCGCGCGGGACGGGGGCGCTGTTTGCCGCCTTGTACCTGCTTATCCTGACCGGCACGGCCCTGGCCGCGGTGGACAACGCCCCGCCCGACAAGTTCATCCAAAAGATCAAAAAGCCCTGGACCGGCGACCTGCCGGGCATGATCGAGCGCCGGGCCATCCGAGTGCTGGTCACCTACAACAAGACCAACTACTTCCTGGACGGGGCCCGGGAGCGCGGCATCACCTACGAGGCCATGCAGCTCTACGAAAAGGCCATCAACAAGGAACTGGCCAAGCAGGGCAAGAAGAAAAAGCACCTCAAGGTGCACATCCTCCTCATCCCCGTGGCCCGGGACAAGTTGTTCTCCTACCTGGTGCAGGGCAAGGGCGACATCGCCGCCGCCAACCTGACCGTCACCAAGCAGCGGCTCAAGGAGGTGGATTTCTGCACCCCCTTCGCCACCGGGGTTCGGGAACTGGTGGTCACCGACCCGAACGCCCCCACCATGACCAAGCTGGAGGACCTCTCCGGCAAGACGGTGTACGTGCGGCGCTCCAGCAGCTACTACGAGAGCCTGGGCAAGCTCAACCGGAAGTTAAAGGAAAAGGGCCTCAAGCCGGTCAAGATCGAGCTGGCCGACGAGAACCTGGAGACCGAGGACATCCTGGAGATGGTCAACGCGGGCCTGGTGCCCATCACCGTGGCCGACAGCCACCTGGCCGACTTCTGGTCCAAGATATTCAAGAAGATCAAGGTGCACGACAAGCTGGTCCTGGCCAAGGACGGCAAGATAGCCTGGGCGGTGCGCAAGAACAGCCCCAAGCTCATGAAGTCCCTCAACGCCTTCGTGAAAAAGAACAAGCAGGGCACCTTGATGGGCAACATTCTCATCAAGCGCTACTTTGAAAACACCCAGTGGGCCAAGAACGCCCTGTCGCCGGAAAACATCAAACGCTTCGATAATACGGTCAAGTTTTTCCAAAAATACGCCAAACAATACGGCTTCGACTGGCTGATGCTCACCGCCCTGGCCTTTCAGGAGTCGGGCCTGGACAACAGCAAGGTGAGCCACGTGGGCGCGGTGGGGGTGATGCAGGTGATGCCCAGCACCGCTTCCGGTCCGCCGGTTTCCATACCCAACTACAAGAGGCTGGAACCCAACGTCCACGCGGGCACCAAGTACCTGCGCTGGATCTACGACCAGTATTTCAAGGATGACGCCAAGGTGAGCCAGATCAACAAGGTGCTGTTCGCCTTCGCCTCCTACAACGCCGGGCCCGGCAGGGTCATCGGTCTGCGCAAGCGGGCGGTCAAGATGGGGCTGGACCCCAACGTGTGGTTCCACAACGTGGAGGAGGCCGCGGCCAGGGTCATCGGGCGCGAAACGGTGCAGTACGTGTCCAACATCTACAAGTACTACATCGCCTACCGCCAGATAATGGCCCAGCAGAAGCAGCGCGAAGAAGCCTTCAAGAAAAAGTAGCCCTCAAGCCAAGACCTCAGGGTTGAGGCAATCCGGCGGGGCCTCGCCGCGCAGCAGCAGGGCGGCGAGGTTCTCGGTCGCCTTGATGCCCATGGCTATGCGGGTCTCCGCCGTGGCGCTGCCCACGTGGGGCAGCAGCACCACGTTGTCCAAACCCACCAGGCCCGGATGAATCCGGGGCTCGTTTTCAAAGACATCCAGCCCGGCCCCGGCCAAGCGGCCGGAGGTGAGCGCCTGCACCAGGGCTTGTTCATCCACCACTGGGCCCCGGGCGGTGTTGATTAGAAAAGCGCTGGGCTTCATCTTGG
>Ga0180007_10006766_pt1 | contig 11094 bp, 7 predicted proteins | sample MM_PC_MetaG_FD_121122 | JGI IMG/M metagenome (GOLD analysis project Ga0180007, IMG submission 121122) | Groundwater microbial communities from the Aspo Hard Rock Laboratory (HRL) deep subsurface site, Sweden - MM_PC_MetaG | ecosystem: Environmental > Aquatic > Deep subsurface > Groundwater...
ATGTCGTTCAAATGATTTTTCAGAAGAGTGAAAAACTCCTTTGAATAATACACATTCCACATGGCATTCAACGGCAGGGGTATATTCAGGATCACAACATCGAAACAGGGTGTTGACTGCCGAAGGAATTTTAAGGGATCATCAATAATCCGGTGGATTTCAATTTTACCGATGGATTCCGATCCGGTATATTTGTCAAGAAGATCACTCAGTGCTTTATCACTCTGAATGGACGTTATTGTTTCTGTTGACGGGTATTTTCCCAGTTGAGTGATAAGGTCTTCATACACCGGCCCGATTATCAGGACATGATGCGGAGCGGGGTGATTTAGCATACCGAAATGCACCAGCTCTTCGGCATTTTCCTCAATCCCAAAACTCCACAGCGGTTCATTATTAGAAAACAAGACGACATTTTCGTCATAAGACAAGGCCGTTATCGCCTGATGAGGCGATTCCCGGATTTCATTGATCCGGTACGGCGACCACCTGATTGAAGAGATTTTAGGAGAAATAAATTGCGCTAAAACAAAAAACAGGAAAACGCTGATGATAGCAATGATTAGTTTATACAGAGATTTTTCAATGAAAACAAAGCCGGCGGTCACAATTAAAATTGCCGTAATCAGATTTAGCATATTTACCGTACTCACTCCGATCAGTATCATGGCAATGAAAACCATCCCTCCGGTTGCAGATCCAATCGTCTCGGTGATGTACACTTTATGAATGGGATTCTCAATGTTCTGCCATGACACCCAGTTCACAAGCAAGGGAAAAAACAGTCCGTTTATCAGTGACGGCAGTATAAACAGTAAGCCGGTCCAGAGAAAAATCCGCCCCAGTCCCAGCATTTCGCTCAGATCCGCATCAATAAACCGACGTATTAACAGTAGTAAATTTGCCGCCACTATCAGAAGTATTGCATACGTTATTATAAGAGTAAATAACCCTTTTTCATTCCCCCGATCCGGGGCAATGCGGCTTCCTATCAGACTCCCGATACCGGTCCAGAGCAGCCAGTGACCTATTGCAACACACATGGTCAGTTCATTTCCATTGAACGACTGAGCTGTCAAACGAATAAAAACCAGCTGCCCGATGATCGCGGTAAATCCCACCGTAAAAATCAGGCTGTTGGTTTTCAGCGATTTTCTAGTTAATGACATTTAAGTATAAATAGTTAGTTTGGATTGGTCGGAGGGCGTTTTATCGGTGCGGTTTTCGGGTCCCAGGCAACTCTGAAACCAACAAAGCTGACCCGCGCCACCGGCATATAGCGAAACCGATCGGAACAGCGCATTTCGTCTTCGCTATGATACCATGAACCACCCCGCAGTACTTTGAACATGCTGGTAGCAGGTCCGCGTGGATTCTGATATCCCGGCATGCTGTAATAACTGCTTTTATAGTAATCATAGCACCATTCATAAACATTGCCGGCCATGTCATAGATTCCGAGGATATTATGAGGAAACTTAGCCACCGGCGACAGTTTTTTCCAGCGATCCTTTTTTCCGGTACCACTGTAATTAACCATATTTCGACTAATCTCGTTTCCGGTTGGATATTTTAGAGACATTCCACCGGAAGTGGCGGCAAACTCCCATTGGGCCTCTGTGGGCAAACAGCCGCCAACCCATTCACAAAACTCCTGGGCATCGAACCAGGTCACAAACGCTATCGGGTAATCGTCATTACTGTATGGTTCCTGCAGAGGCATTGCCCGATTCGTTTCACGGCAAAAGGTTTTGTACTGAGCAACCGTTACTTCTGTAATGCTTATATAAAAATCCGAAAGTTTCACTTCATGTACCGGTTTTTCGTCACTGTCACCGACATCGAAATTATCTCCCATTTCGAAAGCACCACCGTTCACGAGTACCGCATCCATTTCCAGTGGACCAATCTTAACGACCATCTGGTTTTCAGGGCTATCAGGAAGGGGATCAGGCTCATCACCGACAAGTGCTAAAGAACCGAATAATAGCAGGATTAAAAACACATATTTAAGGCTGAAAAGCAACTTCATAAATTTCAGGCCCTCATTTGCCCTAAAATATCAAATTCAGAAGGCAGTTACAAGGATATTTTTCCTGTTTAATCAATTTTATATTCAGACGGATAGCATAATACCGGTGGATTCTGGTAATTGTCAACTTGTTTACCGGGAAAACAGGATTTTTTTATACTTTTATTATCTTGAAACTGTTAAAATACGTCGTTAATCAGATAGAATATGCTAAAAGGTAAAACCGATGAAATATCATTCACAATTCTCCCGGAAATATCGGGCAATTTTCTTCCTTTTCCTGTCTTCGTTTTTATTAAACTGCAAACCATCCGGAAATAAACCAATGAACTCTGTAACAGTCCACTACCACCGTTTTGACAAGCTGTACACTGACTGGTCACTCTGGACCTGGGTCGATCAGAAAAACATTGAAATACGGTCATCCGGAAGTGATGACTTCGGGGCTGTTTATACATTAAGCATCGATCAGTATCCACCGAAAGGTAATCTCGGTATCCTGCCAAAGTACAAAAACTGGGAACAGCGGGATGACCCCAATCGCCACTGGAGCCGGTCTATGCCCGGCGAAATCTGGATTTTACAGGGTGACGCCACTATTTATCTCCATGAACCGGATACTGAACCATTCATCCGAAAAGCGTTCTTAGACAGTTCGGAAACATTGACTGTAGTGCTTTCCAACCCGATAAAAAAACAGGAATTAGCTGCCCTTAATCCGACACTGAATCTGCATTTAAAAACGATTAACAAGTTTAAATCAATCACAATGATACCTGAAACAGCAGATTCTTCTAATTTGCTTAAACTGGTGCTCAATCAGAAACTTACCCCCTCTGATTTGCCGGGAACAATCGATGGCAACGGCTACAAGTCCGGTGATATATTCCTGCGGGATATTTTGACAGAATATCAGTCGGATGCGGATTTAGGATTGATTTATTCCCAGGAAAAATCAATTTTTTCACTGTTTGCCCCCGGCGCAAGCAGTGTCACCCTGAATCTGTACAAAAAGGCGATTGGTGGGAAAGCGAGAAGAATATCCTTAGAGAAAAAGGAAAATGGCGCCTGGTCAACCGTGGTCAAAGACGACATTATTGGTCAATACTACACCTATTCCGTCGATGGACCCGATCCTGCCTATAAACCAGACCTTGAATATATAGATCCCTATGCTCGTTGTGTGACGACTCATGACGGCAGAGCGCTGATATACCAGGACAATACACCTGTTGCCGATTCGCCGACATTTCCGTTCAGCGACGCTATAATCTATGAAATTCACGTCCGTGATTTCAGCATTGCCGAAAATTCCGGCATTCGGAATAAGGGTAATTACCTGGGCTTCGTCGAAGAGAATACAACATTACCGGGAACGGACATCAAGACCGGTCTGAACCATCTGATCGAACTGGGCGTAAATACGATCCAACTCATGCCCATTCAGGATTTTGAACATAATAACGCGGTCAATAACTATTTCTGGGGTTACATGACCGTCAACTTCAATACGCCGGACGGCTGGTTTACCGGCAACCAGTATGACGAAAGCCGAATCAGGGAATTCAAACAACTTGTCGACGCCTTTCATAAACGGGGCATCAAAGTCGTACTGGATGTCGTTTATAATCACACGGCTGAGGAAAATCCCGAAATTCGTTATAATTTCAACGGAATCGTGCCCCATTATTATTACCGGGAAAAACCCGACGGCAATTACTGGAATGGTTCCGGGTGCGGTAATGAAGTCCGTTCAGAATTGCCAATGGTACGACGTTTTATTGTAGAATCACTCAAATATTGGGTTGAAGAATATAAAATCGATGGTTACCGTTTTGATCTGATGGGGCTGATTGACATAGAAACCATGACGACAATTGTGCGGGAATTGCGGTCCATCCGGCCGGATATTTTCATCTACGGCGAGCCCTGGACGGCCGGTGATACCCCGATTACACCAACGGTAAAAGGAACTCAGCGTGGCGAAGGTTTCGCCGTTTTCAATGATAATTTCCGGGACGCACTAAAAGGCCCCTGGTCCAATACCGAGCCCGGTTATATTCAGACCGGCAAAAATATTGACGGTGTTAAAAATGGAATTATCGGCAGTATAAACGACTTTGCCGATTCTCCGGTTGAAGTTCTGAATTACGTCGCCTGCCACGACGGTCGCACTCTATGGGATCAGCTCGTTGCATCCACTGAAGGAGACAGTTCACTAACCGACACCGAACTAAAAGCGATGGACAAACTGGCTGCTGTCTTGCTCTTTACATCTCAGGGGGTTCCGTTTATTCATGGCGGGCAGGAAATGCTGCGGACAAAATTCGGTTCCCATAACAGTTACAATCAGCCCGACAAAATCAATAAAATCCGCTGGGATTATAAGCAGGAAAATTGGGATATTTTTAATTATTATAAAGGTTTGATTCAGTTGCGCAAAGAACACCCGATGCTGCGATTGGCAACTGCTGAAGAGGTTCGAAAGAATGTGAAGTTTTTGGATCGCCGCAAATTCAGAACACCAAAAACCGGGATTGCCTATCAGATCACACGTGGAAATACAAAAGACAATTGGCGCCGGATACTGGTTCTTGTAAATCCCAATCACCAACCCGAATCCTTTTCTATTCCGGAAGGTAAATGGATACTTATTGTAGATCACTCAAATGCCGGTGTGGATATTATCAGTCCGGTCAGTACAACCACCTTAGAGCTAAAACCGATTTCGGCGATTGTCCTTTATGAATTATAACCGGAGGAATTTAAATGAATTTTGTCGTTAACCGAAAACCAATACTGTTCCTTACAGCAGGATTATTGCTAGGTTTGCTGCTGTTTTCGTGTTCCAGTACCAGACAATCATACCAGACAAAAGACCTGATTGAATTCCTAACCATTGATCCGGGTCAAAGCACTACGCTTCCAGTTTGTGATATTTTTTTTGCGAAATCCTATAATCTGAAATTCAAATCGAATAACAATATTGCTTTAAATTATTCATCGATAGCCAATGAACTGAAACTGACACCTGCGGATGGATTCACCGGTCTCAGTTATATTCATTTCAGAAACGGAAATGAAGCAATGATTCTGCCGGTGATTGTCAAGTCCAAAACCGAAGTAATCTTTCAGTGCGCCGTTGATGAGCCCGATGTGAATGTTTTTGTCATGGGTAATTTCAATAACTGGAGCCGGAATTCCACACCAATGACCGATGACGATGGCGACGGTATTTTTACCCAATCTGTATTTTTAGACGACGGGATCTATGAGTATCAGTTTGTGATCGGCAAGCGGGAGATATACGATCCAGAAAATCCGGTAAAAGTGGACAACGGTTTTGGGTATTTCAATTCTTTGCGGCATGTTCAATCAGCCAACAGGGATTCGATCCCAAAGCTTTATTTTCTTCCAAATCATGATAATACAACCATACGCCTAGCGGTTGACAGAAAAAGTGAAATTAATGACATTACTGTCACTGCCCTGATCGATAATGAACTCTATCCGCAAGAAAATATTCAAATCGACGATCATGAAATCATTGTAGATTTAAATCAGGCAAACCGCAATTCAGAAACTTCGACGATGCGCATTGTATCGACGTATAAAAACCTGCCGGGAAACGTGTTGACAGTCTGGCTAAAAAATGGGCAGCCGGTAACAAATAAAGTTACATTTCAATGGCAGGACGCGATAATCTATTCCTTGATGATTGACCGTTTCGCCAATGGTGACCAGAAAAATGACAGACCGATCGATCACCCGGAATTGAACCGGCGGGCAAACTTTCAGGGCGGTGATTTTGCCGGAATTACCGGGAAAATTGAAAGCGGCTATTTTAACGATATAGGCGTCAATACACTCTGGATTTCACCGGTAAACAAAACGACCGATAAAGCCTGGCAGGAATGGCCGGAACCGTACCGTTATTACAGCGGTTATCACGGATACTGGCCGGTCAGTCCCGATGAAACCGAGCCGCGTTTCGGCACTATGGATGAGTTTATAAAACTCGTCGAAACCGCTCACCGGTACGATCTGAAAATACTGCTTGATTTTGTGTCGAATCACGTCCACATCGAGCACCCCTATTACCAGGAACACCGGGATTGGTTCGGCACATATGATCTCCCTGACGGAACGCAAAATATCCGCCGTTGGGACGAGTATCGACTGACAACCTGGTTTGATACTTTCCTGGCATCATTTGACTATGAGAATTCCGCAAATGCCGTTGAGGCAATGACCAACAATGCTTTCTGGTGGATGAATGAAACCGGTATTGACGGTTTTCGTCATGATGCAACCAAACATGTCCCTTACAGTTTCTGGCGCAGTCTCACACTAAAAATTAAATCTGAAGCCGATCCAAATCGTCCCCTTGCCAGTTACCAGATTGGCGAGACATTCGGTGGTGACGATCTGATCAAATCCTACGTCAATAACGGGATGCTGGAATCCCAGTTCAATGCCAATCAATACTTTATTCTTCGTCGTCTTTTCACCGATCCGAATGGAGATTTAAGCGAATTAAAAATTGCCATCGATAAAGCCCTTGAGGTTTACGGATATAACAATCTGATGGGTAATATTATCGGCAGCCATGACCAGATTCGAATCATGGGATTATTGGAAGGTGACATCACTCTCGCCGAAAATGGCGTTGAACGGGCATTTCGTGAACCCGCTATTGAAGTTAATGAATACTCGACTTATTTAAAGGAGCAGATACTTTTCTGTTATCTCATGACTGTTCCGGGTGTGCCGATTGTTTTTTACGGCGATGAATTCGGAATGACCGGAGCAAGTGATCCGGATAACCGCCGGATGATGCGCTTCGATGACGATCTTTCGGAATTCGAGACAAAGCAGCTTGAAGCGTTTACACAATTAACAAATCTGCGCAACAAATATTCCTGCCTTAGACGTGGCGACTATCTTAATCTTTACACCGATACCAATATGATGGTTTACAGCCGGGGCGATACGCAAAACCGCTTGATTATCCTGATCAATAAAAGCGAAAACCCGAATGAAGTTTCGATCTGCCTTCCTGCCTGGCTCGAAGGAAGGACATTAGAATCATTAATCGGAAACAAGCAATATCGGATTTCCGATAAAAAAGTCACGCTCCGCACTCCGGGACTGGCTTATGATGTACTGCTGGTTAGGTAGCTAAGCACTATTTTAATAGCAGCATTTTCTACATCAGATACGAATGTTTTAATTGAAACGTATAAATATACACGCCAGCTGTGGCGCGTCTTTCATCATCCTGGCGGGGCCCGTCCCCAGTAAGCCGATAAGTTGTCACCATTTACTTTATATCCTTGCGGGAATGATATTGCTGAAATCGGTTCGGTTACCCTGAATTGATCTGTACAAAGTCCAGGCGGTTTTTTCAACAACTTTACCAATAATTATTGTCTCGTTATGATAATCGTCTTCCGATATATCAAATCCGGATTTAATTAAATTATAAAATTCCGTGGCAGATGAAACGGTATCGTCCCGGTTAATCTTCAAACGTATTGTGCGAGTCCCAAGTATATCGCCGGCTTTGAATGTGCCGGGCTTCCGCATCTCGATATCCAGGCTGATGTATATCGCACTGCGCGTTTCTTTGCGCCGATAATTTCGCATAAATATACAATAGTCTTCACCGAGTTCCAGAATTCCCGCCCAGTCTGATTGAGAGAAAACCAGCGTTGTGCCCAGTTCGACAGGCAACAGTTCCGTTTTCTCATCGAAAGTGGTTTTAATATCAAAATAAACCCGGTCCTGCGCAGTTACTATTCCGGATAATAGGACCAAAGTCATGATGAATTTGGATAAGCGGAAATTGCAGATCATGTTATTTCCGAATCACGGCTATTTTACCGACAGTCGTATCGCCCTCTTTAGTGTAGGCCATGCAGAGATAGACACCACTACTGACGAAACGACCGCGGTGATCTTTTCCGTCCCAAAACGCCTGCTGTCCGATGACGTCACCCTCAATATAGGACAAATGCCGAACGAATGTCCCGTCAAGCGTGATTATTTTAACGTCAGATTCCTGGAGCAGTCCGTCAATAACCAATGCTCTGGTTGACGGAATTTCATAGGGCATGGGAAATATCTTCAGATCTTTATATTTATCACCGTATACTGCATAAGCTGATTTGTAGACCGAGATTCCCTTGGTTGTTGCCAGATAAACTAATCCTTCAGCGTTATTAAAAGCAATATCAAGAACCGTATTGCTTAACAGACCTGAATTTTCGCTTGTAAATCCTTCCACATCATTCAGCCATATCCCGTTATGTGTATAAACTTTAACACCATAACCGACAGTCGAAATCCATTTATTATTTATACCGTCAACTTTAATGCGACATTCTTTAGCAAAGGGCACACTTGTCAGAACCGCATCATCAATCTGACTAAAATAACGACTGGGAAAATTGGACGCGATAGTCGCCCGCTGAATCCCGTCTGAGCTCATTATCCAGAGATTATTTTCTCTATCGAAAGCAATCGAATAAACCGCATTGTTCGCCAAACCATCTGAAGTAGAGATCCAGTACCATTCATCATCCTCTTTATTAGACAAGGTACCGTGATAATCCAGTACAATAATACCACCATTCGCTGGTGATGGGGTTTCCCCTGTGTGAACCTCAGAAGCAAACCAAACCCGCCCTTCCTGGTCAAATATAATCGATGTTGTATGATAATTTAAATAACCGTGGGATTCCGCGATGTTGAAATGAGTCCATTGCCCATCGCTGTTCAATACGGCAATGACATTATCATTCTGGGCGTATTGATTGGCAATCCACAGATTTTCATCATCATCCAGGGCAACATATCCGATACCTAGATAGTAATCGCTACCACCCTTTCCGGCCGATGCGGCTAACTTTTGATCGGTAGTATCGTACACTGTATAATTTTCCAGACTATCCGGATTGAACTCCAGTAGTCCACCAGGTCGCAAATATCGCTGAAGCGATCCATATAAGGGTGCGAAATAATCGCCTTGGCTGTTCCTGACCAGGTTGTAAATACGTCCGTCACCGGATAAACTGTACGCGATAGTATCTGCAACAAACCGCGACCAATCTCGATCTTCGTATCCATCAATAGCCGGAGTTGTAGTCGGCAAACCACGGATATTATACCAGCCATTATCGGTCAGCAGACTAAACCCTTTTTGGGTTCCGGCCATGAGTGAACCATCTTGATTTACCAATAATGCTGTGTAAATGTTGTCCAGGATCGTATTCGGTATTAAATACTGAGGTTTGTCAGTCTGTTCAAACCAGATGCAATGGGTTGCTGATCCACCCCACAAGATATCTTCACTATCAAAAATACATTTTGTGGCAGCAACAGTCACCTTTCTGGTCCATGTACCTGAATTAAACCGATCAATACCTGAAGATGTCATTGCGTATAATTCACCCGTATTATCAAGAATCAAATCGGAAATACTTTTTGACTGATTACTATTAAAAAGCTGGGGGCCACTAGTATGAATTTCGTAAATCTCATTATCGAAATTAAAAATAACTTTTCCGTCGTATTGAACAACTCTGGCGATATTTCCTGAACCGGGTAAGTCGACATTCTGCCAGGCAGATTCCGGTTTCAAATCAGTTTGATATAAATCAGCAAATAATAGTCCCGTAGTCGTCGCCAGCCAGAGAGTATCATTGATCACCTGTAGTGAGTTGATTCCTGAAACACCCGAAGGAAATGCTTCCAGACGATCCTGATAGCGATATTCTCCATCAATAATTTTGAAGTAAGCAATTCCCCAATCCACGTTGTGCCGGTAGGCGGCAAAGGCTTTGTTGCCGGTAAATACAATCGACACAATACTGGTTAATTCATCCCCAAATTCAAAGGAATTAAAAACCTCCTCGACGGTTTTTGTCTGACTGTTCCAGATATTGATTTCACCATCCGGGCTGCTCATCCCCAGCCAGACACGGTTATATTTATCCAGAGCCATGCACTGAATGTCATTCCGGGATAGACCATCTTTGATAGTATAAGTCTCAAATTGATCGGTTATTTTATCATACTCGACTAAGCCGCCACTGCTGGCAGCAAAAATCGAGTTTTCAATTGCCAGGATATCCCGAACATTCAGAGCGGATGTATAACTGTCCCATTCCCCAATTACGGACTGACCTTTTATCAGAATTGGAATAATCAATAAAAGCGTAAAAAGTACCTTAGGCCTCACCAATATTACCTTTTGATTGTGCGGAGTAAATTAGCCATTTCAATCATATTTAATGCCGCATCCCAGCCTTTGTTTCCTGATTTGGTACCGGCACGCTCCAGAGCCTGCTCAATCGAGTCCGTCGTTAATATTCCAAAAATAACCGGCACATCCGAATCCATTGATAAACGGGCAATGCCTTTGGATGATTCCGCAGCAACTACGTCAAAATGGGGTGTCGCACCGCGGATAATGGCGCCAAGGCAGATAACCCCATCGTATTTTTTTGATTCAGCGACCGCTTTTGCAATCCGTGGGATTTCCATTGCACCGGGAACCCAATGAACATGAATATCCTCTTCGCTGGCTCCATGACGTTTCAGACAGTCGATAGCCCCCGCCATCAATTCTTTGGTAATCATATCGTTAAACCGACTGACGACAATAGCCGTCCGCATTTTTTCCGCTGATAATACACCTTCAATAATTTTTACCATAACACACCTACTTTTTGTTATTCAGGATCATATGACCCATTTTATCCCGTTTTGTTTTCAAATACTTTTCATTCTCCGGATTGGGCTGAATTTCAATCGGAACCCTGCCAATAATTTCCAATCCGTATCCTTGCAGACCAACAATTTTCTTTGGATTATTGGTCAAGAGTGTCATTTTTTTAATACCCAATTCCGACAGCATCTGTGCACCCATTCCATAATCCCGGAGATCAGGCAGAAACCCCAACTCAACATTTGCTTCAACCGTATCCATGCCCTGATCCTGAAGGTTGTAGGCGCTGATCTTATGTTTTAATCCAATCCCGCGCCCCTCTTGCCGC
>Ga0180007_10006767_pt1 | contig 11093 bp, 11 predicted proteins | sample MM_PC_MetaG_FD_121122 | JGI IMG/M metagenome (GOLD analysis project Ga0180007, IMG submission 121122) | Groundwater microbial communities from the Aspo Hard Rock Laboratory (HRL) deep subsurface site, Sweden - MM_PC_MetaG | ecosystem: Environmental > Aquatic > Deep subsurface > Groundwater...
CGCTGATTTGTAGCCGATACCGAGCGTTTCAAATTCTTCTAATAAAGCTAAAAGATCCTTTAATTTTCTGCTAAGCCTATCTTGCTTATAGACCATCACTAAATCAAACTGCTTATTCTTAGCGTCGAAGAGAAGCCTCTGCAAAGCAGGCCTGTCCATGTTTCCACCTGAATACCCGTCATCCATATAAACATCCCGGCCGGACATACTGCAAAACACATCCCAGCCAAAATTCTTGGCATACTGCAAAAGATAATCTCGCTGAACCTCAAGCGAAAACCCTTCTCTTGCCTGATCCTCTGTGCTTACTCGTGTATATAACGCTACTTTCATATTCATCCCGTTAGAGATAGGAAGCGTTTTAGCCTGTTATTCAAGTAACGCTTACCCATTCCAGATTTTAAATATTTTTCTCGAGCAAAGGCATCCGAACTATTCAATGATGCCTCATAATATATCAATTCAAAAGGACCGCGCCCTTTCGTAGATAGAACTTTGTTGTTATTATGTTCGCTAAAACGCTTCCGTAAATCTTCTGTACAACCTGTGTACCATTTACCATCTTTTACACTTCTTAAAACATAAACAAATTGCATATCACTTATCTCTAACGGGATATATCCTACTTTAACTTATCCCGCCAATCCTTGATCTTCTTGATACACTCATCCGTAAACACCGGCCAGTCCTTATAATCCCTTTTGGGCTTAACCCAACCCCTACGAATCCAGTTAATCATAGTCTGGCGATGAACTCCCAGCATTTTAGCCGTCTCTGTCATTGAGTAAGTCTTCATCCCGTTAGAGGCAGGTTGCCGTAGGCGACCGACAGACGCCTTTGGCGTCTTGCCTCTAACGGGATTCATGCCTGTTATATTATTCTTTTCTTTACTCATAATATCTTTATCCCTTCACCTTTGAAGCGTAGTATACCGTATTATACAATCTTATACAAGGTATTTCTTCTCATCATTTTTCTTGCTTCTCCGCATCATAGCACACCAAAAACATCTTAGACAAAAGCTCTATCCCTTCATAAAACGACTTGCGAGCCTCTTGAACCTCCGCTACGGACAGACCCCGGCTTTTGAGCTTTATCTCTAAAGCATCCCATCCGCGCGGCTTTACTTGCGCATTATTATTTCTGCTCGTCCCTTCGTCCATATCTACTCATTCTGTCACGCCCAAAATCATTGATTATCTCCCTGATGGCCTTATAAAGGATAAGCTCTATCTCTTCCTGACTCTTCATCACCAACATAGGCGCTATTTTTTTCGGTAGAACAAAAAACACGTTCTTTGCCTCTAAAATCCGCATCCTATCGCGCAGTTCGACATCTTCCCTTGGAATAAGCTTGCCTTGCAGTTTTTTGACCTTTACCTCTAAAAGACGAGCCCTATTCTTAGCAATCATCTCCCGCCAATATGGCTCGCCATCACTTGCATTCGTCTTCATAAGGCCAAGCATTTTCTTGCGCCATATCCCGACTGCCTCAAGGTCATAAAAACCCTCTTTTTTAGGCGGCATTCCCTTTTTCTTCCACCTTAAAATTGTCCTTTCCGTAACATACATAAGTCTGGCCAACTCCTTAACGGTCTTTACAGCTAGTTTCTTCTCTTCTTCTGCCATATACCCTCACCTCCTGCTTGTCCCCGTGAAAACGGGGAATAATGACAACAATGACACGATTTTTCAAAATTCGGAATCACTGACAAAGTGCGCCTCAGCAGACCCGAGGCCCAAGCCCCCCTTCCAAGGACCCAATCTATCTCCACACATATAGCTAAAAAAGTCTCTCAAAACGGCCTCCGGGAAACGTCAGTATCGCAAGAAACGTCAGTAACATAAGGGTCTTTAGGTGTATCTGACGTATCTGGTGTTTCTGACGTTTTGCTCAACCCGTATGAGTCCTTAATTCTCTCCAATTTCTCCTCATCCCAGACTATGGCAGAAGCGCCGTTACTTGTCCTTACCTTACTAAACCCCATGGCCGATAGCCTCCGGCCAATCCTCTGATAGGTAACCTTGTATTTATCACTCCTATCTTCGTTAAAGCTATCCGTAATCTCCTTAACCGGAAGCATGCCCTTGTCCACACTGCTTCTGAGATTCGACAAGACAGCCAAGATCTGAGCCTCAATAGTATCCGCTTTTTCAATCAATTTCTCGGACTCTAACCTCTTAACAAGCTTTAGGAAATAAGCTTCCCGCTCCGGCCTGGCCAGGCGCATGATCTGCTGGATAGGCTTAAGTATGTCCCCTAACCTGCCTAAAGCCGGTTTCGGCATACATGGCAAGGTCTTCCCGTAATGCCTTGCCCGGAACGTGATTAATTTTTCCTTGAGCGGTAAGGCACGTAAAGGCGTAACATCATCTTCAAAACGTCTTGTCGTATCGGGCATGTTAATGGGGATAGCCCTTGTCTCAAGAATCCTATGTATCCCCTCGTTTGTGCTTATTATGGTAGGGCCGAATATGGAATAATACACGATATCCCTGTGCGCGCCTTTGTCCGGAAAGAGAACCCTCGGCACCTTAGCCCCTTTCTCAAAGCGGTGAAGAAGAATATCTTCGCTCCCGTTTTTCTCAGCCTTTTTCCATATCTCCTTTACGTCAAGAAACAAAGAGGCTATAAGGTCATTCGCAACCCGCACAAGGTAGGCGTCTCTTAAGGACTCAACATGTATCCCGCGAAAGGCAATGTAAATCATACCCTTGCCGGTGCGGCTCTTACCGCGCTCCGGAACGGCAAATAGGCATATAATCGGCGTATATTCTATTGTTTCCAAAAGATAGGTGTGTAGGTCCCAGGCCGTTATGAGGTCGTAATAACTATCCTCCGGCAATTCCGAAATTGACTTATGGTAAGCTAATAGCTCGTCATAAAGCTCTCTATCACATTCCTCAGCGGATTTTTCTGATTGGGTCTCATATAATTTCAATATCTCCTCTCCCCGCGGCATAAGCCATGGAATCTGCTCTTTAGGCGGCGGGAGATAAAGCAATCCGTCTTTTCTTACGCTGTTCGCAACGACAAGTTTATCCTCTTCTTTTATCAAAAAAGCCGGTTTTCCGTCTTTTTCCACTATATCGATCAGCCCATCGAATAAAGCGGTATAAACAGGCTTAGCCTCTTCATCCTCCGCATGGCTTTTACTTATCTGCATATCCGCCTTGCGGTATTTCATAATGATATCTCTATAGCCGTCTACATCCTCTTTTTTAAGCTTGAAACGCGCCTTGATCTCATAATTGAGATATGCCTCTATTCTGGCCTTTTCCATAGAGCTTAATTTTTTCAAGATAGGTTCAAGCTTTTGGGGAAGTTCGGTTTTATCCGTATCCGGCGGGATAAAACTAAGCTCATATTTAATAGGATCTTTGGAGGAGGCGATTAACTTATCAAAATCATCTTTCGTATAACTATTAAGATAATCGTTGATATCCATACCTTCCGGTAAGGAAGCGATTCTTGCTTTATCTCCTATCATATTGCCGATTTTAAGCGACCCCTTTATGCCTGCCTCATCACCGTCAAGACAGATGTAAACCTTTTCGCACTGGGAAAACTTTTGTAAGTATTCAGGCTTAAAATTGGATGCGCCTAAAACGGCAACGGCAGGATAACCGCACTGGATAAGAGAAAGGCAGTCAAGGATTCCCTCAACAACATAGACTTCCTTTTCATAAAGCGAGTCTTCATTATATAGGTACTTTATTTCTCCCGGAAGATGCAGGTATTTCGGCTCGTTATCACCTAATCCTCTTGCGGACATGTGAATCACCTGGCCGCGCCTGAAATTAGGAAAAATAATCCTATCGCAGAAGTAGTCTTTGATGGTGCCGTCTTCCCGTTTCTTAAGGACTCCGGCCTTAAGGCAAATATCAAGCGGGAAACAGCACTCTTTAAGCAGGTATTCGTTTAAATTCCCGTTTGCATAACCGATTTTGAATCTGGAGATTATCTCATCCCTAATGCCTCTTTTCTTTGTCAAATAATCGCTTGCTTCTTGCGTAATGCGCTCGTGATAATATTCCGCTGCGACGCTAAGGACATCGCGAGTCGTCCTTTCTTCATCAATATGCTTGTGCGAATCAGAACCTAAGTCTGGAACCTTAATACCGGCCTTATCCGCGAGCTCTCTTAAAACCTCAATGAATGATTTTCTGTCATAAAGCTCAAGAAATTTAAAAACATCTCCGCCCTTACCGCAGCCAAAGCAATAAAAATACTGCCCTTTCGTATTTACCGAGAAACTCGGCGTCTTTTCCTCATGAAAAGGGCAAATACCTTTCTTGCTATGAGTAAGCCTTACATACCGGCTTACTACTTCGGCAATGTCATACCTTTCCCTTACGTTTTCGATAATGTCCCTGAAATCATAATTTTCCATATTCTTCATATCCACCTCTTTCTTTCACCTTTTCGGTTAATTCTTCTATTTTGTTCACGATCGCGTCTTTTATCAGCTCATAAGTCTCGCTGTTCACCGGGTAAAATATATTTATTTCCTTATTGTTCGGGAGCCGCTTTGAGGGAAAAAGAAGCCTGTAGTCCTTTCCGTCAGGGCGTGTATATATGGCAATACTGCTCAAGGAAAGGCGTCTATCGAATAAACATGAGGCAAAACCGATTAAACCTTTTTCGGTAGGACGTATGGGATAGAAAACCACTTCATCAACTTTTACTCTTCTCATTTTTATCTCACCTTTTGTCGTTGCCATAAAATAAAAAATCCCTGCAGGTTTTTTACTTCCTACAGGGACTATACCCTAAAAAAGCTTCTCTGGATATGTCGTAAACTATAATAAATTTACACGCATATGCGAGAATAAGCGCGAGAGTTTACGACATATTCTTTGTATAAATAATTCTCTTAATCCTTTCGGTGGACAAAACTGGGATCTCCGTCTTTTTTGTTTCTTCGATAAGCCGGTCGATCAAAATCCCGCTGGCTACACTTGGTTTCTCTTTGCGCATCATTGAGTAAAGCTTTCTCAGTTTCTCGTTGCGCTGTTCCATAAGTTGCTTTTTCCCTGAACGCTCTCCCCATCCTTTTCGTCTGTATCCAAAACGGCTTTTAAAAATAGTGTAAATTTTATCTATCGCGCCTTTTAAGGGAGTGCTCACTTCCTTAGGATTTGTTATCTTTATAGTGATTGCTTTCCTATCAATTTCCACAGAGAAATACGGAGTCGCGAAAAAATCGATAAACTGCGAGTACATCTTAACGGACTCGATTGTTTCCTCCCAGTTAATTTGCCTAAAATCCAACCGCTCCTTTGCTGTCTCAGGCTTTTTAAACTCAACTTGAGGGCTGTATCCCGATAATATCTTATTATAATAGTGCTTCATATCAGATATGCGCTCACGCTCATCGTAAAGCTGTTGTTCAAAAACAACTTTTACCACTTCATCCTTCTGCTGTTTGGATAAGCCCTTCCATTTCCACTTTGCTAACTCGGTGACAACCTCTTCAATGGTGGCAATATTTGCCTCTGCATTTTTAACCAAATCAGCAATCACTCTTTTTATTCTTTTCTTTTTTACATCATCAGCGTATTTTTTATTAATCGCATCAAGCGCCTTCAAGTACTCTTTCCTGCCATTTATCTCAAATTTAAGCCTCTTAATAAGCCAGGTCATAATATTCTTTCTGTTAGCATAATAGAAATCACATGCCTCGTTTGAATACGGCAGCGACTCGTTCTCATAAGCGATAATCTGCTGTAACCTTGGAACCGGATAATTAAGATTTGCCTGTAATTCCTTTATAAACGCTACCCTGTCAGCTATAAACTGAGGAAACATCTTTTTTCTGTCTTTTTTATCCAGAATGAACTCTAATAGATCCAGCTTGCACATATCTTCTATATCCGAACGCGACACCTTAATCTTATGCTCGTCCTTGCATTTCTGAATCAATCCTTCGGTCGTGGTGCAGATATAAAAGTTGTAATATCCTAAGTCAAATGCGCCCTTATACCACGCATCGGCCAATTCTTGGACATTCTCTGTTAAATCTTTTCCCTTCACTTCTTCAGTCATCTCTTCTCTCAATTATTCTTATTTAACTCTCTCGTCAAAAATACGCACAAGGGAATCTTCCCAACCGAAACAATACTCTTTCCCGCAAAGGGGCTCAAAGGCATCAATACATGAGGAATCGATTCTTGCGAATTCTTCAAGCAAAGCCACTAATTCACCAGCTAATCCTCCCACAATACCATTTGAATCATCTACCCCACCCCTACTCACCTTTCTTTCCAAGCGCAAAAGCAACTTAACCAAAACATCAGCCACCTGCCTGCTGACCGGCAGGTCAGAAATAACGGCTGATAACCGGTTGCATCCTTCACGCAAAGAATCCTGATTGGCAAACCATGTACGTGAGGGCCCGCGGTACGGCTTTATGTATCGCATAGACTCAGTGATAGATTTCTTAAGTGCTTCTAATTCTTCTTTATTCAGTACACCTCGCCGTCCGCTGCATTCAATGCCACGAGAAAGCTCTTTATCCTTATCGCTCAGTGGCTTGCCATCCATAACCGCATGGATTGCCAAAGCAACCATGTGCTTACAAAGCGTGCCTTTTTCTCCGAGATAACAAGTGCAATGACCGTGTTTATAATTCCATCCTGATACAGAAACCCGGTACGGCTTAGTCCCAAGCACAACGGCTGTCAAATCACCTAAGGCCTCCTCAACCTCCGTCACCTTGCCGCCCTCATATAACCCCACCGCGCGCTTAAACGTCGCCTCATCAGTGGCAAATTTTATCTTATTAAAATCATACGTCGGAGCCATTAAATCTTTATTTTCTATTCTTTTCACGGATTATCTGTTAAGAACAATATTTATTGATAGTATTTAGGATTTCTGAAATATCCTTCCAAGCTGGCGACGAAACAGTCGAAGCAGTCTAGTTCTTCTGGAACCCTTCTTTTGACTTTATTAAACCAGTCTACTATATTGTTCACTACCAGACAATTTTCAAAATTAGTCAAAGCAATATCTTCGGTATCCTTAAAGGGGCGATGCTTTATACTTTTTATCGTTGGCAAGAAGAAATTGAAATCATCCAAAAGCCTCTCTCTAATTTTTTTATATTTGTTTTGTAAATCGGGGGCTTTTTGTTGCTGGTATTTTTCTAAAATATGTTTAAATTCTTTCCAGCTCTTGTAGAAATTCTTTGCCCTCTTTTGGAAATATAGCCGATTTATATTTGAGGGAAGCAACCTATAAATTAAAACGACAATCAATAAGACAATTAAAATTTCTATTGTATTTAATGATATGAGTGGCTTTGTTAAGATTCCCCACTCAATGTTCTTTAACTGTCTCGATAAAACATCTATGATTGTGGCGATTGCGGCTATGCTTATTAATATCTTGTTCATATTTATATTACTCTATAACATTTAAACTCGGCAGTTGGAAACGTGCAACGTTTACAACTGCTGAAACGAATTGTTATGGTTTTATTTATCTTGCAACAATCAATGGCAATTTAACCTCTGTTATTAAAGGTACATCTATTTCAATGCTTGTTTGTTGCTCCCATTTAATGTCAGAAATTTCTGTTAAATAATGTACGCTAAACTCTTGGAATAAACGAGCTCCTCTGAGAGACAGATCAAATAATGTGTCCATCAGCGCTTGGTTATCTCCTTTAAAGCCTAATTTTGTCATTCTAGAGAAAATTACTTTTAATATAACGGCATTTGTTGATGCAAAGATTTCATTCGCCGAATTTTCAGAGGAGAGCCACGCTTCATAACAATCGAAATCCTTTAAGGCATTTCTAATTAGCTTGTCAACATCATTCCAGTATTCGTAATGGAAACCAAACTTATTCCTAACGAATGTGAATATTTTTTCGGTTTTTTTGTCATCAAAAAATAATACGATTTCATCAATTTTATTTTTTAGATCGACAGAGAACGAACCACGATCATTGGCGATCTTGTTCTTCTTTAGGAAAAACCACATTTCATGAATTTTGCTAATCAATGTTTTTAGAAAAAAGAAGCTTATCGTAACATTTGCTGAGTGAAAAGGGTCATCAGTTCTCTTATCATTGCTAATGTACCCTAGACATTTTTGAAGTAAATTAAGATCCCGTATTATGCAAGTAAACATTATGAATCGTTTTTTCTGCCTTTTCGATAATTTATTTAACTCTTCTTGAGATAACGTTAATTTTGATAAGTTAATTTTTTTCATATTTTTTTACCATAACATTAAGGCTCTGACGCAAAACACGCGGGGTTTTATCACCTGGAACGAATTGTTATGTTGTCAATTTATTTATGTATATTCTCCCGACCAAAACCAATAGTCTGAAGCTAACTCAAACAACAAATTTACGTTTTGACGACTGTAAACATCAAGATGATAATAATCAAAAGTCTTTATTTCTGTGTGGCCAGTAAACAACATTCTCCACAATGACAATAGCGTAGTTTCTCCGGTTGACAGTCCAGACTCATATTTACATTTTTTTAAAGCAGGTATCTTATCGCCATGAACATCTATATGCCAATAATCTTCAAATTTCATTACATCTGAGTGGAACATGAAATACCATAATTCTTCTGCTGCTTTTATATATGTATATTGTGCATATTTCTCTACAATCGATTTTTTTATATCATCTAAAAATATATTCATAACAACAAGGGCGTTTTTTACATAATTGGAATCTAATTTCAGTTTTTTGTTTTCTGTTTTTTCTCTAGCGAGATTTCCGGCTTTAAGGAGATAGATGGCATTTACCAATAAGTTATTATGCAAAAGTAAATTCCTAGTCTCTTTAATTTCATTCAAAACATTTACTTGATCATCATCAAAGGATATTTTGAGCGCAAGATATTCAACAAATTCGTTCAAGATTTCTTTAATAGGTTTATAAGTTAAACTGCTTATTTCCTGTTCAACAATATTGTTCAAAATATTTTTAATATAGGCTGTTTCTATTGCTAAATTTTTAGTAATTTTATAGTTTTCTTTTGGGATTTTTTCTGGAAATTTTTGTAAAAAATACGACAAGGCATCAGATAGCAGATTTTCAAAAAAAGAGACAGAAAGAATAAAAAGGCCTTGGATAATTAATTCATCATGGACATTATTTATTTTAGTTTGAATTTCTTGTAATTTTTCTTCAGCAGTTAGGAAATGCTTTACTAATTTATTACATATAAAGAGTTGTGGTTTTTTCATTTTCCCTTTTTCCCAATATAACAATTAATAGACGAACTTCCTTTTTTCGGCTACTTTTTCTATTTTTGCCGCTTAATTCGGAGGATCCAATACCTAATAATTGAAATAAGTATTGCGTCCCTAGAATTCTGAATTCTAAATACCTTGATTATTCATTGCTTTTTGCCTATTAATTCTTCGAGGTTATTTTTGAGCATTGAAACTTTAACAAACTGAACGTCTGTTTGATACGGCGGAAACTCATACCAATAATAATGGTTTCTGGAGACAAACCATGAAACAACTTTTGGCTGTCCATTGGAACCTATCCAATTTAAAGTCTTGAATATTCTGACAAGGTTATTCTTTAAATACGCTTCACGATATTCCACTCTACCAATATAGCCATCACCCTTTCTATTCCCAAATAGGGCTTCTCTAAGGTTTTTACTATCTTTTGGGCAATACCCCCCGGTTAAATCTTTGCATTCAATATTTAAAAGAGTATTATGCTCGGGCACAAAGGCTAACACATCAAAATCACCTACATCCGGATACCCAGAGCTCTTATCGCGTTTATGCAAATATAGCTCTTTTTCAACGCACGACGTGAACTGCTTCATAAAACCAAAAACGTGCTCAACTATTTTACATTCTATATCTTGTTTCCTTTTCTCGATTACTGCAATAATTTTTGGCTTTTGTAAATCAAATGGCATATCGCCATTCATCACCCGGCTAAGCCAATTTTTTTGCGTCTTATCAATAGAATATGCACCCCAAAAAATATTATTTTCAATCCTTATTAATGGTTTGACAATATATCTATTGCGCCTTTTATTAATTTCCCAAACCGGCAAATCATCTGCTTCATGGGGACGCAAATCATCCCAAATTTCATCAAACTTTCTATCTTGAATTTCATCGGGCCTACTTATTTGTTTGCTTTCATTTATCCTTAGAAATACATTCCCAGCGTTATACTCAACTAAAATACCATTGTTAGTTAGAGTTTTTAAAATCATGTGGCCATTGGATTCGGCCTTAAGAAATTTTGATTTTGCAACAGGTTTACCCAATATTGTCAACATATGATTTTGATCCAATATCAATGATTGAATTAGGTTAGAGATTTCAGTAGGTGTAATATTCTTTAAATGTTGCTTGCAAATATCGGCAATCGTCGCTTCGTCGGCTGAATATAAATCGCTGATTTCCGCTGTTTTATTAAAATTAGGCCAGGTAGCAAGAATATCGCAAAAATCTTGCATATTGCGAAAAGTAAAACCAAATTCTTCCTTAAAAGCGGTGTCCAGATTATCTAAATATGCTTCGAGTTCATTTTTCTCCCACAGAGATTTTTCTGTGCTCAGATCACCATATATTTGATGTGAAGCAAGAACTTCTCCATAGGAAGACGTTTTCCCTTTAATTTCGCCTTTATCTTTAATGCGGAATATATAACTATCTGATACCTCCAACATCACAGGAAGAATGCCATAGTGCAACAAATCACTCGCTTCATAGAAAACATGGATTTCATCAGCAAAGGCCAACAGATATTTAATGTCTGCAACTAACGGTTTCTTTGCGCCAGTCTTGCTATGCTGAACCGCTTTTTCTATTAAATACCTATAGTTTCTGTGAGCAGAGAGATAATCTGAATGAATTTTCGCATACTTTTTGCTACGGTCATAATCGACGTCAATCTCAACTGATTTTTCTATCAATTCTAAATCTGCTTTTACATGGTGCATCAACCGCTCTAAGTTTTTCATCAACAGAACAAGAAGGCTATGGTAATCAAATTGACAAATCATGGCGTCAATTATTTTAACAGCCGCACCTCTCGCCTTATTAATAAGAACCTTGGCTTCGTTTAATTCATAAA
>Ga0180007_10006769_pt1 | contig 11088 bp, 7 predicted proteins | sample MM_PC_MetaG_FD_121122 | JGI IMG/M metagenome (GOLD analysis project Ga0180007, IMG submission 121122) | Groundwater microbial communities from the Aspo Hard Rock Laboratory (HRL) deep subsurface site, Sweden - MM_PC_MetaG | ecosystem: Environmental > Aquatic > Deep subsurface > Groundwater...
ACTGGTTTCTGGTAACTTTATTTTCGTATATCGTATAGCGAATGTCGTATAGCGCGAACAGAAATAAAAATATATTCTGGGGACATTCTTCGGCCAGGGTTTATGCTCCCACGGGAAGAGTGTCCTCAGAACTTCAATCGTCAACTTTCAGACTGCCTCCTTCCCATCACACATAAAACATAACACGGCATCCCGCATCTTTCTTCCGGTAACTGGTAACCGGTTTCTGGTAACAACTTCTAAGGCATATCGGGCACGGCATGCCGTGCCCCTACGGTTTCCCATTAACCATCCCCCTTGCCAATCCGCCGGGCAATGCCGTATAATGGATGCATTCAAACCGACCTTCCAAGAAAGGGGAAACATGAAAATAAAATATCTCCGTATTACGATCACTGTCATCCTTTTAATATTATCCGCTGCTATCTGCTACGCCGGTGAGAGCGAAAATGAATATTGGGATAACGGCAAGGTTCGCGTAGCCACGGAATATGGTGAGCTCGGCACGCCTATAAGCGTAAAATATTACCGTGAAGACGGATCCGTGGAACAGAAGATGAAATGCGACGAGGACGGAAATAAGACCGAAGAAGCTCATTATGATGAAAAAGGGGAGCTTGAAGAGACATCGGACGGATGGGCCGCTATGAGATGGCAATATTCCGGCGGGAAAATGACAGCCGAAGGTTATTACGGAAGCGACGGTAAACTTAAAGAGTACAAAGAGTATAACTCGTCAGGTGACTTGGTAAATAAAGGATATATAGGAGACGGTGAACCGGACCCGTCGGAAGAATATGAACCTACGCCCGGAGAAGCGGGTGAAGGAATATCATATTATGATGCGAGCGGGTCCAGCGAAGGGACCACTTTCGGAAGGACAGGTACCGTTCTTTTCCCGGAAAGATGGGAGATGTAGCGGTATGACCCGTCCCAAAAAAGGATACCAGCTATAATGTTGTCACTGAGAAAGATCATCTTCTATATTTTTGCCGCGATATATGTATTTTTATGTCCTGTTCTTATCCTATACGCGTTCGGATATCTGTATAAACCCGGCCCGTTCGGAGGAATAGTCAAGACCGGGCTTATTTCTTTATCCACGGCGCCTAATTCAGCCTCTGTTTACATAAACGGCAGAAAATATACCGATAAGACACCAACCGTTATCAGGGAGCTTTTGCCAGGAGATTATGCTGTTAAAATCAAGCTTAACGGCTATCGTGACTGGGAGCACGCAGTAAAAGTAGAAGAAGAAAAAGCCGTGGTATTTAAGAATATATTACTGCTTCCCGAGGTGTGGAAACAAGAGATAAGCGTTCCGGGCAAATTTACGAAAATGATAGTTTTGCCTGGAACGGACCTCATGATTCTTTCCGAAAGCGATGAACTTGGTGCTCATATAGTATATGATCGAATAAGAGGTAAGAGATTATCCCTTCTTAATAAAAAGTCCATTCTAAAAAACCTTAAATACCGTTCTTCCTTCACCTCGGAAGGCGATAATTCTATTTTAGTGCGCGCCGATAACGTGAAAGGAGAAAAATATCTATGGTTCCAGATATTGCCAGGGAAGAATATGGTTAAAGATGTAACAGCGCTATTTCCCGTAGCACCTTCCGATGTTAAGTGGATCTCGGGCCATTCCGACTATGCTTTTTCATTGCAGGATAAATATCTGAACCGGGTTGATGTTGCCGCGGGAGCGGTATACCCCAGATATATCGAAAAAGTGAAAGGATACGGTTTGTTCGGCGGCGATATATATATAGTTGGAATGGATAATACTTTCACCAAGATGGATTTTGATAGATCAGATGAAGAGGTTGTAGTAAAAACGAATGATACCGCGGCATTGATCTTCAATGGAGAATCATATTATGATGTTACTATACCTGAAAAGGATTTGATATTATTTCTTGGAGACAGGGGAGAACTCCTGGTAAATAAATTACCGTATCGTTTTGTTGGTAACGGCGTTTTGGGGATGAAATTGTACCAAGATGAGAAAAAGATATTGATCTGGGAGAAAAATAAAATAGGGATATTAGATCTTAATGAGGAACGGAACGGATCGGTCGAGTTCGAAAAAGGACCCTCGGTTAACTGGGTCTATACGCAGGGTAGAGATATTAGACAGTGTTTTTTGATATACGATGATTCACATGTATTATTCATGGATGGGAAAACGCTATTTATCTTGCCTGTAGACGGGGACGATGATGGCGGGGCGAGCAAAGTCTTTACAATGCAAGAGAAAGGATGCGTAGATTACTCGGAAGATACCGGCAGGGTCTATTTTGTGCTTAATAGCGGAAGCGGATTAACTGAAGCAGAGATAGTTCCGAAGTACAGTATCCTTAGAATAACAGAAGACAGAAGACAGAAGTCAGATAAGTATTAAGTGTTAAGTAGGGAAGTATAATACGGAAGAACGAGATTGCCGCGTCGCTTCGCTCCTCGCAATGACGGAGGCGGAAACAGTTCAAAAGTTTGGTGTTCGGAATTCGTTGTTAGTAGCCGTAAATTAGAGTTACAGTCGACCTCTATTTGCTAGCGTTCTCACTACGAACTATTAACTACTAACTACGAATTAATATATGAATAACGGAGTAAGATATATGGAATTCACTTTTTCAGCTAGCGGTCTCGGACCTAAAGAAAGAGCGGTCCAGCGGTTCTTCGAGATACTGCCGGGGGCGGTAAGCTGGAGTATTATCCTAGGAATGGCAGGATTATCCTTCATTAAACCGCTGACGGCTGCCGTTATTGTTATAGCGTTCAATCTTTACTGGCTTCTGCGTCTTTTGTATATGACACTTTTTCTTATTCTATCTTACATCAGACTGTCCTCGGAAAAAAAGACCGACTGGATGAAGAGAGTGCGCGGAGTGGACCGCATCGAGGAGTATCTGGGAGAACTGAAAAAAGAAGCCGCTGCAGTAGGGATGAAAGAGGGCATGTCCCTTGCGGCTCATATAAAAGAGATCGAAGCGCTCAGGAAGTCCCTTCATCGGCGGCCCGTTTCGGATGAAATACACCATGTAGTGATCGTTCCCGTTGCAAAGGAGACGCGCGAGATTGTAGAACCGGGTATAAAAAGTATCACCGAAGGATGTTTTTCGTCCGAAAAGATACTTGTGGTCTTGGCCCTTGAAGAAAGAGCTAGTAAAGACGTTGCCCAAGGCGTACGCGAGATAGCCGATGAATATAAAGAAAAATTCATGGATATCATAGTTGCCGTTCATCCCGACAACGTTACCGGAGAAGCGCGTGTTAAAGGAGCGAACACCTCATTTGCCGCGGCTCAAGCGGCGGAATATCTTAAAGAAAAGCACATACCGTTCGATAACATCATAGCTTCGTGTTTTGACGCGGATACGGTGGTCCCGCGGGATTATTTTGCGGGACTCACTTATTATTTTCTCAGTTGTCCCGACAGGGAACGCGCGAGCTTTCAGCCTGTACCCGTATATAACAACAATATATGGGACGCGCCCGGCATCACCAGAGTGCTCGAGACGGGATCGTCTTTTTTTCAGCTTATAGAATCCACCAATCCGGAGAAACTTGTTACGTTCTCTAGCCACAGCATGAGTTTTAAGGCCTTAGTGGACGTAGGGTACTGGCCGGTGGATATGATATCGGATGATTCCGCAATATTCTGGAAAGCATTCGTGCATTATAACGGCGATTACCGTGTAGTGCCTATGTATATAACGCTTTCAATGGACGCGGTGGTCGCGGACACATGGCGTCATACAGTGGTCAACGTTTATAAACAGAGAAGACGATGGGCCTGGGGCGTTGAGAATTTTCCCATAGTCATGAGAGCATTTATTAAGAACAGGAAGATAAAATTATATGATAAGGTCAGATATACGTTCAAACTGTTCGAGGGGCATATCGCGTGGACTACCTGGGCGTTCCTTTTGACCTTTATCGGATGGCTTCCGGCGATCTTCGCGGGGAGAGAGTTCTCTCATACCGTGCTTTATTACAGTGCGCCCAGGATAGCGGGAATGATATTCCACTTGGCATCATTATCTATGGTGACCAGTATTGTGCTTAGTTTGTGCCTACTGCCCCCTAAAAAAGAGAAAAGTTCCATATTCAAAAGGGCAGGGTATGCTTTGGAGTGGTTATTGGTCCCGTTCACGGTGGTATTTTTAAGCGCTTTACCCGCATTGGACGCTCAAACCAGGCTTATGCTGGGAAAGTATATGACGTTCTGGGTCACGGATAAAGGGCGCGCAGAAAAAAAAGAACATGAGTTAATCGGGGAGTAACTCATAATTGCCCTGCCTAAGCCTGTATGGTAAACTCTTTTCCATGAAAAAGAAAATACATATAAATATCGAAGAGATGAACGACGAAACTTTGCTTTCCGTCAGGATGTGCGATCTAGGGCTTGAAATAAAGGACACTTGGCTCGAAAGCTGTGTCGACCAGCTTTACCGCGAACTTGACAGTAAGGGTATAAAAATACATCCGCCATGCTATATCGCGGACGAATGGCTGTGCCCGGACGGCGAACCTGTTATCGGCATAGCGTTTTTCCTGGCGCATCCGCGCCTGAAAAAACTTGAACAAACGATGATGCTTGAAGTGGAGGGCGGAGACAGAAAAAGCTGTATGCAGCTTCTCCGTCACGAAGCGGGACACGCTGTAAACTACGCGTATATTCTGCATAAACGGAAACAGTGGCGCGCTATTTTCGGGGAATTTTCGGCGGAATACGGAGATAGATACAAATACAGGCCTTATAGTAAAAGTTTTGTCAGGCATTTGGAGGATTGGTACGCTCAATATCATCCGGATGAGGATTTTGCCGAAACGTTCGCGGTGTGGCTGGACGGCGAATCGGATTGGGAGAACAAATATAAAGGATGGAAAGCTCTGACAAAGCTCAAGTACGTGGATAAACTGATGAAAGAGGTTTCCGAAAAGAAACCCAAAGTAGCTAAAGGCGAAAAGTTCTGGCAGGTAGCAAATCTGAAAACCACGCTTGCCACGTATTATAAACGAAAAAAAATGCTATACGCGGAAAGTTATGCTGATTTTCATGATATGTATTTAATGAGAATATTCCCTTCCGAAAACGCTAAGGGAGATAAAGCGTTCAAACTTATCAAACACCATAGTAGGGATATGCTTGATGAGGTCGCGCTGTGGACAGGAGAGAAGAAGTTCATTGTAAATAGGCTTATAAAAGATGTTATAGACAGATGCCGGGACCTTGGATTGAAAACCGGCAAAGATAGGACAGGGGATATGCTTAAAGTAACGACTTATGTGACGACACAGATAATGAATTATGTTTACACCGGCAGATATAGGAGAAGGAATGAAAAAAATAAAAGTTCTCGTACTGTTTGACAGCGCAGGAACGCCGCCTGCGGACCAGAATTTCAGCGAAGCGTTCAAAACTGAGGATTGGAGCACCGAAGCTTCGATATGCCGTGCGCTGGAAGAACTCGGACATGAAGTGCAGACCCTCGGTATCTACGATGATGTGGGGCTTGTGCTCGAGAAGATCAACGAGAATAGGCCCGATGTAGTGTTCAATCTCGCGGAGATATTCATGGGGAAAGCGCATCTCGATAAGAATATCCCGGCGCTTCTTGAACTTCTGGATATACCGTATACCGGGTGCGGACCGGCGGGGCTGATGATATGTAATGACAAAGTTATCACGAAAAAAATATTAAAGTATCATAGGATAAAGATCCCCGGGTTCAATATTTTCAGAAAAGGAAAAAAGATACGGCTTCCCAAAAGGCTGAATTTTCCCATTATCGTCAAACCGGTCCGGGAAGAGGCTTCTACGGGTATATCTCAAGCGTCGTTCGTCGATAACGAGAAAGATCTGGCCGAAAGAGTGAATTTTATACATGAGAAATTCAACATGGACGCTATGGCGGAAGAGTATATCGACGGACGGGAACTCTATATGAGCGTAATGGGACGGGAACGGCTGCAGACATTTCCCATACGTGAGATGAAATTCCTCGAGGTGTCGGATGATGAACCTAAGTTGGCTACATACAAAGCTAAATGGGATAACAAATACAGGAAAAAATGGGGGATAAAGAACGAGTTCGCGGGACGTCTTCCCGAAGGGGTACAGGAAAGAATAGTGAGTATGTGTAAAAGAGCCTATAAAGCGCTGCATATAGACGGATACGGCAGGTTCGATCTCAGGCTCAACCCCGAAGGAGAGGTATTCATACTTGAAGCGAACGCCAACCCAAGCCTTGATAAAGAAGACGAATTTGCCGAATCCGTTCAGCGGGCAGGGACGAATTACAATAATCTTGTCCAGAGCATCCTTAACCAGGCGTTGTCAAGGTGATGCCCGGAAGCTAGATGGTAGAAGTCAGAGAAAAACGAAGGACGAAGGACAAGAAAGAAGTGTCAGAGTATCCCCGTACCAGTCACTTCGTTCCGGTACAGGGCAGGCGCCGTGTCAGAGTGTCAGAGATAGGCACCGAGAACGTAATGTTCGAGGTGGGCAAAACGTCCCCGTTCCGGCCAGAAGTGTCAGAGGGTCAAAGAGTCATCGCGCTTCGCGCTAGAGTCAGAGAGTCATAAATAGAGTCTAGCGTGAAAAAACCGACGTCCCTAAACATGAAGCAAAAAGAAGCTCCACAGATGCAATACAAAGGTCATTCGCATTCAAGCGTTTTAAGTAGAGAAGCAAGTAACTTTATGGCACGGATATATGGTAGGGCAGTACTACTGAATTTAACAGGTAAGCGAGACCAAAACGCTTGACTATGTGTTGACGAAACAGCCGAATGATCGCGAACCAAACTAAGAGATAAGTATTAAGTGAAATAGGAAGGATGGGGATAAGATCCCTCGACCCTGCCGTCGCGAGCACCAGACTTCGGTCTGGTGGAGGAAAGGCGGTCCAGACAATAGAGACTTGGTATGATACACTGATGATATGCGATTCAGGAAGAGCACACATGCAATATACAACACCCAATATCATATTGTCTGGACGACTCGATATCGTCGGAAAATGCTGTTAGAAGGAGTAAGCCAGTATCTTGAGAAGATGTTAATGGTATTAGAAGGATTGGAAGACGATATCGAGGTAAAAAAGGTAAGTGTACAAGTGGATCATGTGCACGTGATAGCGGTGATACCACCAAGAGTTTCAGTTGCCCGGGTAGTGCAGTATATGAAATCGATGACAGGCAGACTGCTGAAAGAGAAATATGATTTCATGAAGAAAGCTATCCATGGCAGAGGAGGCATTTGGTCGAGAGGATATTGCGTGTCATCGATTGGATTAAACGAGAAAGCAATAACGAGTTATGTAGAATATCAGGGGAGAGAGGATAAGGGGCAATTGAAACTCAAGTTCGGAAAGTAGAAGCCGCCGACTTCAGTCGGCGGAGGTTCACTCGCTACACTCGCCCGGGATGACAATCTGGGGTTGAGTTACTGTTTACTGTTCACGGTTCACGACTCACGAATCACGGATTACGGTTTGTGTTATACTCCATACGCTATATTCTCTAAACCTCTAACTCCTGAATCCCGCATCATGTCAGTAAAGATCATCAAAATACTGCCAAATAATGATATCTCCTTCCTTGCGAGACCTAAAACCATATTTTTAATACACTTACAAAGACTTTTCCGCAATATCCAGGAAACGACACAAAGGGACTAAATAAGTGCATATCAGCGCTAGATATGTTCTCTAAAGAAAAAGCTTTACAATATTTGTGTATATGATAAAATAATAAAAGCTTAGATTTTAATAAAGGATAAGTGATATGAAAGTTATTTTTCGTAAAATCATAGCTTTTTTTATCTTAATTATATTCCTATTGAACGGTTCTCTTTCTGCGTATACACAATCATACATAGGCCCCTCTGATGCGTGCCCCTCCGCATTGTCAGTATTTTCTTCTATTGTTTCACCTGATCAGGAATCACCCAAGTTATTCAGAGGGGATCTCCTGGCGAATAAACATTTTGTTCTGGCGATCATGTCTATTGCAAACTATATTTTGAGGCAGAACGGAACAATTGAAGATCTGCCTAAATGGATACGTCATCATTTGACCGAAGAATACAGCGATTGGATCAACCTGATCGATCTCGAAAAATCAGAAAAGTCACATTCGGAACTAAAATTGTATTTGAATTATGGACAAAGATCGGTAAGAGCTGAAATATCGCTGCAGGAAAATAGACCCGAAAAAGAGGAAATTTTCAGGATAAAGATCAAAGAAACAGGATTTGGCCAAAATTCCAAGGATAGTCCGAGAGAAGATGTTATTCTCAAAGACAGAGGGAATATCGTAGAGATAGGTTTTTCGGTTCTTTCATCGGACCCGGATAAGATCATCGAAGAGGTTCAAGAAGTTGTTGATGCCGGGATCGATTCAATACATGTCGATCATCTTGACGGTGTTTTTACCCCGGGATTACCTGCTTTTGATTGCACTGATCAGATCAAAAAGATAAACGGGATAAGCGTACCGTTGAATGTGCATTTGATGGCAATGTCCCCTTCGAAAGAATTGATAAACAAGATAATAGATTCCGGACTGAAAAGCGGAAGAGATTCCATACTCGTGCATTATGAGGCTTTTAACGAAGCTGGAGATATGGATGTGATAGTCAAACATATAAAGGAAAAAGGATTCAAGGCAGGGATAAGTATAAACCCGGAAACATCCATTGCGGATCTGAGGAACACTTTGAACCGTCTCAACGGTTATGTGAGTTCTGTTATGGTAATGTCGATCATTCCCGGCGCTGGAAGCAGGCCATTCATAAAAGGAACCGAAGAAAAAGTAAAAGATCTCGATAGTCTTTTAGTGTCCATGGGAATAAGGAGTGGGATACAGATAATACTTGACGGCGGACTTAATGAACGTTCCTTAGGGGCTATAGTCGAAACGGGTGCCGACGAAATAATTACCAGAACATGGCTTTTAACGAACGGACCAAATTACAGGAAAAGCCTGGAAAGCATTAAAAACCTGTCCTGTCACCGAATAGAATCTATCGCGCTAAACGATCTTATTGAAGAATGGGGTCTCTTGAATTATAACTTCATTATTGATGCGATAGTAAGGTTCTGTTCGGGGGACAAGATCTTTACCAAGGAAGAAATAATCAGCACGGTAAAACGTTATTATGGAGTAAACAAAGTTCTTATAAACGAAGATAAGGTTGTGGATATATTCTATGACGATAAACTTGTAAGATTTCACAAGGACGGTATTCTCCCGATAGAACACTTGGGATTAAGGGACAGGACCTATTACGACGGTATAGTAGTGAAAATATATACGGGAAATGTGGTAGCCGAACAAAAAGGGGAATACATTCTCGGGATATCAGGATCCTGGCATGATTCGACGGCGGCACTGATAAAAGACGGAAAGATCGTTTGCGCTTTGGAAGAAGAAAGGATGACAAGAGTAAAACATGATACGTCGATGTTCCCGGTCAATGCTATCCTCAGAATGATGGAAGATATCGGGATAACATGGGAGGATATAAAACATATATCGTTAGGGTGGAATTTTAATCTGTATGTGGATACCCCGCATTCGATCAATCCCAATAGTGTCCTGTTCAGAGAAATAGATGAGAAATATGCCCGCGGTAAGGACATAAAGATCGAAGATATAGTGAAAAGGCAAAATGAAGAAAAAAATAAGGAAAGATTCAATGTGAAAAAAATATACGGATTTTTGAAAGAGATGTCCGAGTATTTCGGCACAAAATATGAGCCCAGAGTTTCGTTCGTAGAACATAGCCGGTCGCACGCTTCATCAGCCTATTATCTTTGCGGGTTCGAGGGTAAAGTGTTAACTTTATCCTTAGATGGATATGGGGGGTTTGAATCGGGAAGTGTCTGGCTCTGTGAAAACGGGACCATGAAGGAACTTACACGGTTCAGCCTGCCTCATTCTATAGGATGGATGTGGTGCGCTATTACTGAATATATGGGGTTCATGCCTTCCGCCGACGAAGGACAGATAATGGGGTTTGCTCCATACGGAGAGCCGTGGGACTCGGCGGAAATGGAAAGGGTTAATAAATTGAGGGAAATATTCAAGGACTATATGAGGTTTGATACAAAACAGGAAAAGCTTATTTCAAACCCGGAAAATTATTATTACGGAGAAATGGTCGAGGGAAAAACAAGAATAACCAAATCGTTCAGAAAAAAAATGGAAGAATTAGGAATCTGTCCTTACGGGAGGGCCACGCATCAGATAGACCCGAAAAATCCTGAGGATAGAGCGTATGCAAATCTTGCTTTTGTTCTGCAGGAAAGGACCTCACAGGTAATATGTGATATTGTCAGGTATTATTTCAGGGAAAAAGTTTCGACAAAAGGTATAGAAAAATTGGCCCTTGCAGGCGGGGTAGCTTTGAATATACTTTCGAACGGTAAATTGATAACCGAAGGATTAGTTTACGGGGAGAATATATTCGTTCAACCGGCAGCCGGAGATTCAGGCGTGTCTTTAGGATCGTCACTTACAGTTGCCAGAGAAATATATGGAGATGACGTTAATGTTGAAATGAAGCATGCTCTTTATGGCCCGGAATATTCTAATGAAGAGATCAGGGGGACACTGGAAGAATTCGGTCTGACAGAAGGAATAGATTATGTCACGGCCACGGATGAAAAACTTGTAAAGTATGCGGCCGATTTTATAAATAAAGAAAAAGCAATAGCATGGTTCCAGGGGAAAAGCGAGATCGGGCCAAGAGCCTTGGGGGCAAGAAGCATACTGTTGAATTTAAATGACGTTCAGGCCAATAATACGGCCAATATAATAAAAGGAAGACAACCCTGGAGGCCGTCCGCTTCAAGCATTGCGGAAGAATACGCTAAAGATTATTTCATGGGTATAGGAAAATCACCTTTTATGATAGTGGCATTTCCTATTTTGTTCAGCAAAAAAAATATCGTACTATCGGGCATGCACGAATTCGGGGATAAGCTGGCAAGGCCGCAAACCGTTTCAAAGGAAACTAACCCTTTATACTGGGAACTTTTAACCAGGCTTGGGGAGATCAGCAATATACCGG
>Ga0180007_10006770_pt1 | contig 11087 bp, 9 predicted proteins | sample MM_PC_MetaG_FD_121122 | JGI IMG/M metagenome (GOLD analysis project Ga0180007, IMG submission 121122) | Groundwater microbial communities from the Aspo Hard Rock Laboratory (HRL) deep subsurface site, Sweden - MM_PC_MetaG | ecosystem: Environmental > Aquatic > Deep subsurface > Groundwater...
CTCCACCAGGCCCATCAAGGGCACCGGCCCGAAAAAGTGCAAGCCCAGCACTCGTTCCGGGTGGCTGGTGGCCGCGGCCAAGCGGCTGATGGGTATGGAGGAGGTATTGCTGGCCAGGGGGGTGCCGGGCTTCGCCAGGCGGTCCAGCTCGGCGAACAGCTCCAGCTTCAGGGACTCGATCTCCAGGGCCGCCTCGAGCACCCAATCGGCGCTCGCCGCGCTCTCCAGGCTGTCCACAGGCGTCACCCGGGCCAGCACCGCCCCGGGGTTGTCGTTTATCAGGCCCTTGGAGGCCAGCTTGCCCACCGAGGTCTTCATGCCCTCCATGGCCCTGTTCAGGGCTTCGGGCTTTACGTCCATCAGGCTTACCTGATGACCCGCCTGGGCGCACACCTGGGCGATGCCCGCCCCCATGAATCCGGCTCCCACAACCAATACGCGCTGCATGTTCTCAACTCCCGCTTCGGATGAACTCACTCGATGGTGAACAGGCCCTGGTCGTATTCCGGCTTGTCCTTGTAGCGTTTCATGAACATGCCGGGCATACGGTCCAGGTTGGCGAAGAACTGATCATCGGCCATTATGCCCGCCTGGTGCAAGGCCTTGATGATCTGCTCAGGCTTGGGCGGGCAGCCCTTCACCGCGATCATCTCCTTGATCTGCTGGTTGTCCTTGTGGGCCTGGTACATGCACTTGCCCAGGAGGATGGTCTTGTTGGCGCCGGGCCGGGGCTGCATGCGCTTACCGGTCAAGACCTCCACGTTGTCCCAGGGCTCGCCTTGCCAACTCATGGCGATGGCCGAGAGCACCGCGCCGTTGATGCCCGAGCAATAGGTGCATAGGCTGTTATCGTATTTGTAGTAAGACAGGCCGGAGATGCCCCGCTTGGCCATGGGCACCGGCAAGGCCCCATCCTCGGTGTAGGGAAAGGCCCAGCCGTGGTACTGGGCATGGTCCTTCACCGCCTCGCCGACCACCTCCACCGAGTCCAGCTCCAGGGAACGGCCTCGGTTCTTGGCGGCATGGGCCAGGTGGGGCACGCTCTGGGGCGGGTGGCCCAGCAGGTTGCAGCCCACTATGTCCGCGGCCAGCACGTCCCAGGAGGCGGCCAGCAGGTCGCGGCGGTGGACCACTCCGTCAAAGGCCGGGCCGTACTCCGAGGTGAAGGTGCCGTCGATGATGGTGAGCAGGGGCGGCATGGGGTCGGCCAGCCGGGCGATGTAGAAGTTGAGGTCCTTGTCCTGGTCCGCGTTGTGGCAGCGCTTGCGCGAGGTCACGTCGATCATGCCTTTTAAGTTCTTGATGCCCAGGCTGACCATGGTCTGGGCGTGGGTCTTCATCACCGGCAGGTCGATGACGAAGTCGCTGGCCAGGATGTCCTGGTTGAAGTTGAGCTGAACCCCGTCGCCCAGGTCCACTTCCTTAAAGGGCCGCTGGAAGGTGTCCACCAGCTTTACCCCGTAACGGTCCCTGAGCTTGGTGTAGCCCAGAGTCTCATAGGCGTGGGCCGAGGTCTCGGTGTCGTTGGCGCGGCCCAGGACCATGCCCTCGCCGATGGTGATGTCGCTCACCCCATGCTCGCGCAGCAGGGTCACCACGTCGTTTACCAGGCGGCTGGTGGTGATCACTCCCCACTTGGGGAAGTTGACCGCCTTGGTCCAGAAGACGATGTTGGGCTTTATGAAGACCTTGGCGTGGGCCGGGATGCGCTCCAGGCCGCCGCACAGCTCCACCGCCCGGCGCACCGGCTCCAAGGGCTGATCGTAACGCACCAGGGAAATCACGGGCTTGTCCATGCTCTTCTCCTTGCCGGCATGCGCCCGCCTTCTGCGCGGGCCTTACTTTTTGTGGCCCAGGCCGGGACTTGCTCGACACAAGACGCCTTCCTAGGCTTGGGCTCCCTCCGCCACCGCTCTGGCCTTGGCCAAAAGCAGGACCACCATGGGCCCCAGGCGGGCGAAGCGGCTGTCGGCGGTTTGGCCGTGGAAGTATCGATAATAAATCTGCTGGACGATGACCGCCAGGCGGAACAGGCCAAAGCAGTAGTAAAAGTCCATGCGGTCCATCACCCGTCCTGTCAGTTGCCCATAATACTCCACCGCTTCCCGGCGGGTCAGGCAGCCCGGCAAATGGGTGATCATGGAGGCGGCCTCCACCATCTCCGGGGGGTCGTCCGCTTGCGCCCAGTAGGCCAGGGTGCAGGCCAGGTCCATCAGCGGATCGCCCAGGGTGGCCATCTCCCAGTCCAGCACCCCGACTATTTTGAGCGGGTCGTCCGAGGCCAGCACCACGTTGTCCAGCTTCAAGTCGTTGTGGATAACCGTGGGGGTGGGGCTTTCCAGCGGCATCTCGGCAGCCAGCCACTCCATCACCGCCTCGCCGTTGGGCACGTCCGGGGTGCGGGCGGCGCGGTAGCGCTTGCTCCAGCCCTCCACCTGACGGCGCACGTAGCCCTGGGGCTTGCCGAACTCGCCCAGCCCGGCGGCCTGATAATCCACCGCGTGCAGCTCGGCCATCACCTCTACCAGACTGCGGGTGAGGCGCTGCAACTCCACCGGACCGAAACCAAGCTCCGGCGGCAGGCTGCGGCGCAGGATGATGCCATGAATGCGCTCCATCACGTAAAAATGGCAGCCCATGATGGCCGGAACCTCGCTGTAGACCAGGGGCTTGGGGCAATAGGGGAACACCGGATGCAGGGCGCTTAGCACCTTGTACTCGCGGCTCATGTCGTGGGCGGTCTTGGCCTTGGTGCCGTGGGGGGGCCGGCGCAAGACCATCTCGCGCCCGCCCATGCGTAAAAAATAGGTGAGGTTGGAGTAGCCCGAGGGGAACTGGCTGATCTCAAGCTCCCCGCCGAGGCCGGGGATGCTCAGGCGCAGGAAATCCTCCAGCCGCCCGGCATCCAACTCCTCGCCCGGCCTTACCTGGGCGGCTTGGTCCAGAAGCTCACTCATCGCGCGCCTCCCCAGCCCCGGCCCGGCCAAGGCCGCCGGTGCAGTATCCCTGGGCCAGTCCCACCACGAAGTCGGCGTAGCGCTCCACGCTCACCCGGCGCTTGGCATACTTCCAGCGTTTGAGGTACCAGTCTTGCAGCATGCCCTTGATCACCGCGGCGGTGAGCAGATGGTCCACCCCGGCGAAGACGCCCTGGCGCTTGCCCTCTTTGATGACCTCGGCGATGTGCCGCTCGGTGGCCAACTCGCCCTCCTTGGCTCGCTGCTTCTCCACCTTGCCCAGGTGGCGCGCCTCCATGTAGGAGAAAAAGAACCAGGGCTGCATGGCCTCGCTGAGATACAGGTGGGCCCGGATGGCGGAGGCCAGCTTTTCCGGCGGAGCCTCGCCGCCGGAGACGGCCTGGCGCATCACCCGCCGGGTTATGCGGCGGCCCGCCCCCTGGATCATCTCCAGCAGGGCCTCCTTGCCGTTGAAGTAGTCGTAGAGCGCCCCGATGGAAAGGCCGCTGGCCTTGCTGAGGTCGCGCATGGTCATGGCCTGGAAGCCCTTTTGGTTGCTCACCTTGAGGGTGGCTTGAAAGATCAGCTCCAGGTTCTTGACCGCGGTCCGCTGCTTTTTGGCCTTTATGTCCTCGCGGTGGGCGGCCAACATCTCCAGGCAAAAGTCCTCCTGGCTCAGCTTGGCCTGACGCTTGAACTGGCGGTAGGTCATGAGAGGCCGTGCTCCGCCGCGTATTCCTTGAGGATGCGTCGGGCCACCGAGACCTTGTGCACCTCGTCCACCCCGTCGTAGATGCGTGCCGAGCGCTCGCCGCGATACAAGGTGGCCAGGATGGTGTCGTCGGTGACCCCCAGGCCGCCGTGCACCTGCACCGCCCGGTCCAGCACCCGCTGCATCACCCCGGCGGTGTAGAACTTGATCAGGGAGATGTCCTGGCGGGCCTCCTTTTGGCCGTAATGCTCGATGCGCCAGGCGCAGTTGAGCACCATGAGCCGGGCGGCCCGCATCTCGGCGGTGCTCTCGGCTATCCAGGCCTGGATGATCTGCTTGTCGGCCAGGTGCTTCCCCGGAGATATTTCCCGGGTAAGGGCCTGGTGGCACATCATCTCCAGGGCCCGGTTGCATATGCCGATCCAGCGCATGCAGTGGTGGATGCGGCCCGGCCCCAGGCGCTCCTGGGCGATGACGAAGCCGTGGCCCTCGGGGCCCAGCAGGTTGGCCTGGGGCACCCGGCAAGACTGGTACAGGATCTCGCCGTGGCTGTGCCAGCCCGAGCCGGCGTGGCCCATCACCGGGATGTTGCGCACCAGGTTGAAGCCGGGGGTGTCGGTGGGCACGATGATCATGGAGGCCCGCAGATGGCGGGGGGCGTCGGGGTTGGTCACCGCCATGACGATGGCAAAGGAAGCGCCGTCGGCCGAGGAGGTGAACCACTTGTGCCCGTTGATCACGTAGTCGTCGCCGCCCTTGACCGCAGTGGTGTCCATGAATATCGGGTTGGAACCCGGCTGCTCGGGCTCGGTCATGGAGAAGCAGGAGCGGATGTCCCCGGCGATGAGCGGAGCCAGGTATTTTTCCTTTTGCTCCGGGGTGCCGTACTTGATGAGAATCTCGATGTTGCCCGCGTCCGGGGCCTGGCAGCCGAACACGTACACCCCCAGGGGATTGCGGGCCAGGGCTTCGCACACCAGGCCGTAGTCCACCAGGCCCAGACCCATGCCCCCATACTCCTTGGGGTGCAGGGGAGCCCAAAGCTCCATCTGCTTGACCATCTCCCGCTTGGCCTTGAGCACCGGCTCCAGTTCCTCCCAGGGGCGGTGCAAAAAGTCCTGCTCCAGGGGGATGAGTTCCTTGTCCACGAACTCGTTGATCATCTCCAGGATGGTCTGGGTTTCCTCGGATATTTTAAAATCCATGGCGAGTCCTTCCGGCCTAGCGGTAGGTGATCAACTCCGGCTTCTGGTGCAGTTCCAGATGGTCGGTGGAGTTGAACAGGGAAAGGGAAAAATCGCGGTCATTGTAAAAAAAGCTGCTCAAAGAGGCGTTCTTGATGACCCAGGTGATGCGCAGGGCGGTTTCGTCGCCCAGGCCCAAGGCCAGGCGCAGGGCGGCGGAAATGGGGCCGCCGGAGGTGAACACCAACACCGTCTTGCCCCGGCCGTTGTCCACCCGCACCCGTTCCAGGGCCGCCTGGACGCGAGCCTGGAACTGATCCCATGCCTCCCCCTGGTCCAAGGTATAGCGCCCGGAAATCCAGCGGCGCATGGCTCCCTCGTAAACGGTCTGAAAGGCCTTGCGGTCGTCGAACATGTGAGGCGCGGCTTGGTCTATGACCGGGTCTTCCCGCCGCATGGCCGGCAGCAGCGACTTGATGATGGGGATGGATTCGTACTCGTTGAACTCGGGCAGCACCTGGAGCGGCGGCGGTGAAGGCAACGCCTCCAGGGCGGCCCGGGCGGTGCCCTGTTGCCGGGACATGGTGCCGCAATAGGCGGCGTCAAAAGCCAGGCCCAGGCGGGACAAGTGCTCGCCGGTCAGGGCCGCCTGGCGCAGGCCCAGGTCCGAGAGCCGGTCGTAGTTGTCCTGGCCGAAGGACGCCTGACCGTGGCGCATCATGTACAAAACGCTCATGCCGAATGGATTCTCCCCGGCCCTTGCGGGCCGTTTGTATCGTAGCTAAATGTAGCCGCGTCCGGTGGTGGATTGCAACTATTTTCCGAGCGATCGTTCGTTTTTTATTGGCAGGAGCTTGGGCATGGCCTACACTATGACCAGCGATTCACCACGAGCATGAACAGAGGGAAGCCGTGCGCGTGTTGGTGTGCCTCAAACAGGTGTGGGAGCCGGAGAGTCTGTTCGACCTCCAAGGGGCCGAGCTGCGCCCCCGCCCTCCCCTGCGCCGCAAGATAAGCTCCTATGACGAGTTGGCCCTGGAGGAGGCCCTGCGCCTCAAGGACCGCCTGCCGGAAGCGCGGGTGACCGCGCTCAGCGTGGGGCCCGCCACGGTGGTAGACGCCCTGCGCCGGGCCCTGGGCATGGGAGCCGACCAAGTGGTGCACATCTTGGCCCCCGAGCAGCCGCCACCCCGGCCGTCCACCCTGGCCGCCTGGATCGCGGCCTGGGCCAGGGAGCAGGGCTTCGATCTGATCCTGGCCGGGGTCATGTCCGAGGACACCATGCAGGGCGCGGTGGGGCCCATGCTGGCCGCCAAGTTGGGAATGCCCGCCGTGACCTCGGTGGTGCGCCTGGAAGCCGGAAGCGGCAGCTTGGAGGTTGAGCGGGAGATGGAGGGCGGGCGCCGCCAGCGCCTGGCCGTCCAGTTGCCTGCGCTGGTCACCATCCAGTCCGGCCCCAATCAGCCCCGCTACCCCACCCTGTCCAATCTGCTGCGAGCCAAAAAGACCACCCCCTTCACCCTGGAGGCCACCGGCCTGGCCGCGCCGATAGAACGCGAAAAAGTGCTGGCCATGGCCCCGCCCGAAAAGCTACGCACGGGCCTGGTGCTTGAGGGCGACACCGCCCAAAAGGCCGAGCGCCTGTTGGCCATCCTGCGCGAAAGGGCTTTGCTGTGAGCGCGACGGCAAGGCGTTTGGTGGTGGTGGCCGAGCACGCCCAGGGTCTTCTGGCCCCGGTGACCTGGGAGCTGTTGGCCTGCGCGGGTCAAGTGGCCTCGGATCTTGACCTGGAGATAGCCGCCGTGGTGCTGGGGCAAGACGCCCAGCCGCTGGCCCAGGAAATCGCCCGCTGTAGCGGGGTAAAGACCTGGGCGGTGGAGGTGGAAGGCCTGGCCCATTTCCACGGCGAGGCCCAGCGCCTGGCTTTGGCCGAACTGCTGCCGCGCCTTGAGGCCCAGGTGGTGCTGGGGGCCCACTCCACCTCGGGCTTGGACTGGGCCCCAGCCTTGGCCGTGGACCTGGAGGCCGCCTATATCCCCGGCGTGGAGAGCGTGAGCTTGGAAGCGGCTGGCCCGACTTTTTGGCGCAGCGCCCATTTCGGCAAGGTGCGCGAGAAGCTCTCGCCCGTCGCATGGCCCTTGGTGCTTACCGTGCAGCCGGGCGCTTTCGAGGCCGCCCCGCCCGCTGAGGCCAGCCAGGGCGAAGTGGAGGTGGTTCACCTTAGCGCTCCACCCTGCCGCACCAAAGTTCTGGAAGTAGTGGAAGGCGCGGGAACGGACGCGGGCCTCGGACGGGCCCAGGTGGTGGTGGCTGCCGGGCGGGGCGTGGGCCAGGTGGAAAACCTGGAACTGCTGCGCCGCCTGGCGGGCCTTTTTTCCTCGGCCGCCCTGGCCGGGTCGCGGCCGGTGTGCGACCTGGGCTGGCTGGGCTACAGCCAGCAAGTGGGGCTCACCGGAGCCACGGTGACCCCGCGCCTATACCTTGCCTGCGGCATCTCCGGGGCACGGCAGCACACGGTGGGCATGCAAGGCTCGGGGTTCATCGTGGCCGTAAACAGCGACCCCCAAGCAGCCATTTTCAACCTGGCCGACGTGTGCGTGGTGGAGGACCTGACCGTCTTTCTCCCGGCTCTGCTGGAGATGGCGGGGGGATGACGGATAGCCGGACTGCTCCGGATGAACGTTGCCTTGCAAAGAAAAATGCCTTATACCAACCAAGGCGATTCGCTTTAATGGGATTAAACTTTCCGCCGGTTTTGCGTCTGGCGCGGCCCTCGCCACCACAGCGCGAGCAACGCAAGGGCCAGGGAAAAGGATAAACGAGCATGGAACTTCTGTACGAAAAGAAAGAGCATATTGCCCTGTTCACCCTGAACCGTCACGAGGTGTTCAACGCCCTCAGCCCCGAGTTGTTCAAGCAACTGCACGATGCCTTCGAGGACTTTGCCCAGGATCCCGAGCTGTGGGTGGGGGTGATCACCGGGGCGGGCGAGAAGGCCTTTTGCGCTGGGGCGGACGTAAAAACCTGGCTGCCCTTTGTAAAGGAGTGCCGCCATAAACCTTGGCTCCTGCCCACCACCCCCATGCGGGGCATGGAACTGGACAAGCCCCTGATCGCGGCCATCAACGGGGTGGTCATGGGCGGCGGCCTGGAAACCGCCCTGGCCTGCGACCTGCGCATCGCCTCGGAAAAGGCCCGCTTCGGCTTCCCCGAGGCCCGCCTGGGCATCCTGCCCCGCCTGGGAGGCACGGTGCGCCTGCCCCGCCTGGTGGGCAGCGCCTGGGCCGCGCAGATGATGCTCACCGGCAAGCCCATCGACGCTCAAACAGCCCTGGCCATCGGCCTGGTGAACCAGGTGGTGCCGCCCGAGCAGGTGCTGGAAACCGCCATGGCCCTGGCCCAGGACATCTGCCAGTGCGCCCCCTTGGCGGTGCAGGCCATAAAGAAGAGCATGCGCCGCACCGAGGGCATGTCCTTTGACGAGGCCCTGTGGTGCGAGAACGCCCTGGGCATGCCCCTGTACGACACCGAGGACTACCAAGAGGGCCGCAAGGCATTTGTTGAAAAACGGCCGCCCAAGTTCCAGGCCAAGTAACAACAGACGTCGCACCCACTCCACCCGCATCACAAAGGCCTGGCAATGGAATTTTTCTTCAATCCCTCCTCCGTGGCCGTGGTGGGCGCCAGCCCCGAGCGCACCGGCAAAAGCCTGCTGGTCAACACGGCGGCCACCCGAGAGGTGGCGGTTTACCCGGTCAACCCCAAGTACCAGGAGTTGGAAGGGCTGACCTGCTACCCCAGCGTGGCGGCCATTCCCCACCCGGTGGAGATGGCCATTCTCTTGGTGCCAGCCCGCTTCACCCCTCAAATCCTGGAGGAGTGCGCGGCCAAGGGCGTGCGCGGGGTGATGATCCAGAGCGCGGGGTTCGCCGAGACCGGCGAGGCGGGGCGCGAGTTGCAGGCCAAATGCGTGGCCATCGCCCGCCAGGCGGGCATGCGCCTGTGGGGCCCCAACTGCATGGGCCTGGTGGACGTGCCGGGCCAAAAATACTTCACCTTTATGTCCCCCAACATCACCCGGGTACTGCCGCCCCACGGCACCCTCTCCCTGGTGGTGCAGAGCGGCATGCTCTCGGCCGGGTTCCTGGCCGACCTGGCCACCCGCCGGGGCATCGCGGTGAACAAGGCCTGCTCCATCGGCAACAAGTGCGATGTGGACGAGTGCGACGTGCTGGAATATATGCTGCACGACGACAGCACCAAGGGCGTGGCCCTGTACCTGGAGTCCATGCCGCGGGGGCGGCGCTTCATGGAACTGGCCGAAGGGGCGACCAAGCCCCTGGTGGTGCTCAAGTCGGGCCGTAGCGCCTCCGGGGCCAAGGCGGCCCTGAGCCACACCGCCAGCCTGGCCGGTAACGCCAGGCTCACCCAGGGCCTGTTGCAGGCGGTGGGCGTGGGCACCGCCCGCGACTTCCACCAACTGGTGGACCTGGGCCGTTCCTTGTCCCTGTTGCCGGAGATCCCGGCCGGGGCTAGGGTGGCGGTGCTCACCTTCAGCGGTGGGGCGGGCATCCTCTCCTGCGACCTCCTGGAAGACAACGGTCTGCCCCTGGCCGACCTGGCTCCCGCGACCTTGGAAGAATTGGCCAAGGTGTTCCCCGCCTGGATGCCGCCGGGCAACCCCGTGGACCTATGGCCCGCCATGGAGCTTCATGGCCCCGGCCCCACCATGGATCACGCGGTGCAGGCAGTGTCCAAGGACCCCAACGTGGACCTGGTGCTGCTGCACACCTTCCTGGGCGGCACCCAGGACCAGGTGAACCTGGCTCGCTACAAGGAGCTGCTCTCCGACCAGGGCAAGGGCATGGTCTTCTGGGCCCTGGGCCTGGACCAGCCGGTGAGGGAGTTCGAGACCCAGGCCCAGGCCGAGGGGGTGCCGGTGTTCGGCGAGTTGGCCCGCACCGTGGACTGCCTGGCGGCGGCCAGCCACCCCGGCCACCGCGCCGCGTTGCCTCCCCGCCCCCAGGCTTCGGGCCGCCCCCTGCCCACGGACCTGCCCCCCACCCAAGGGGTGTGGGACGAATACCAGTCCAAACGCCTGCTGCGGGCCTGGAAGATTCCTACCGTGGCCGAGGAACTGGTGGCGGACCTGGACCAGGCCCGCTCGGCGGCGGACAGGCTGGGCTGGCCGGTGGTGCTCAAGGGCCTGCTGCCCGGCGAGGTGCACAAGAGCGAAAAGGGTCTGGTGTGCCTGAACCTGGACAGCCCGGCCAAGCTGGAGCGGGAGTTGGATCGCCTGCGAAAGGTCATGGAGGGACAGGGCAGCCTGGTGCTCCAGGCCCAGCGCAAACCCGACTATGAGCTGATCGTGGGCTACCTCAAGGACGCCCAGTTCGGCCCCTGCGTCATGCTGGGGGTGGGCGGGGTAACCGCCGAGTTGGAGCCGGACGTGGCCTTTGAGATGGCTCCCCTGGACCCGCCCCGGGCCCTGGCCATGCTGGATCGTTTGCGCATGGCCAAGCGCTTCGCCGGATTCCGGGGCGAGACCCCGCTCAACCGCGAAGCCCTGGCCCAGCTTATCTGCCGCCTGGGCGATTTGGGGGCCTCCCATGGGGCCATATCCCAGGTGGACCTGAATCCGGTGGCCGTGTGTGAGGGTGAACCCCTGGCCCTGGACGCCAACATCATCTGGGAGGCCTAGACTTGGGCGCGCTGTTCACCCCCCTGAGCATCAAGAGCCTGACCCTGGCCAACCGCCTGATGCGCTCGGCCACCTTTGAGCAGGCCGCCTTGAAAGACGGGGAGGTCTCGCCCAGGGAGCTGGCCCTGTACCATGATCTGGCCGCTGGCGGGGTGGGCCTGGTGGTGACCGGCATTATCAACGTATGCGAGCAGGGCCGCATCTCGCCCAAGCAAAACTCCCTGAGCCAAGACAGCCACATCCCCGGCATGGCACGCCTGGCCCGCGAGGTGCACGATCAGGGCGGCAAGGTGGCGGTGCAGCTGTTTCATGCCGGCCGCGAGGCGGCGCGCATGCACGCCTGGCGGGGAGGCGGCCCGGCGGTGGGGCCTTCCGCTTCGGCGGGGGATAACATTTTCGCCCATGAGAACCGCGCCATGACCCAGGAGGAGATTCTCCAGGTGGTGGAGGAGTTCGGCCGGGCGGCGGCTCGGGCAAGAGAGGCCGGTTTTGACGGGGTGCAGGTGCACGCCGCCCACGCCTATCTACTCAGC
>Ga0180007_10006771_pt1 | contig 11086 bp, 6 predicted proteins | sample MM_PC_MetaG_FD_121122 | JGI IMG/M metagenome (GOLD analysis project Ga0180007, IMG submission 121122) | Groundwater microbial communities from the Aspo Hard Rock Laboratory (HRL) deep subsurface site, Sweden - MM_PC_MetaG | ecosystem: Environmental > Aquatic > Deep subsurface > Groundwater...
CTTGATGACAATAAACTCCAGGCCCTTCTGGAAGTGCTCAAGATCCTTGAAACAGATAACAAGTTTAAAGGGGATAAAAACACCATTCTCTATCTTCGGGCGGAAAGCCTCTTCCGAATGAATGAACACAAACAGGCCTATGTGGCATTTTATCGGCTCAAGCTGAGACTGGATTCCAGGAACCACCCCTTGTTCGCCGAGGTGGAAAAACGGATTGAAACCATTCAGCGGCAGATCAAAGCCGTTAAAAAAAAGCCTGATCTCAGGGGCAAACCCGGCCATTTCCTGGTGCCGGCCGGAATTCTCTTTCTTTGTTTCATCTATCGGCTGGCCCGGGATGCCCAAAAAGTCACCGGCCGGGTATTCGGGGCTGAAATCACCAGCCGGGACAAACTGATCACCCTGGAAGAGATGCGGGAACAGGATGGCAGATGCTCTTCATCCACCATGGCAGAATACCAGAAGGAGGCAAAAAACAAGCCCTGGAGCAGCCTGGCCCCTGAAGAACAAAACAAATTCAAGTTTGCCCGGCTGCTGTCCAAGGGCCATGCGATGATCTGCAGCGTAAACCTCAAAGCCCCCCATTCCATTGCCCTGATCTCCCGTATTCCGGTCTTGAACCTTTTACCTTCCTATTGGCAATATAGTGTTGTCGGCTTTGGCTTTGCCCTGGCCTGGTGGGCAGCAGATAAAGGTCTGGCCTGGTGCGATCCCAAGAGTATTGTCATCTACCTGTTTCTTGGCGCATTTACCGCGGCCTGCCTCTCAAGTATCAAAATCATGTCCAAAAAAACCATTGATGCTCTGGACGAGCTGGTGAGCATGCTTGAACCGGATCATGCAAAGGAAAGCATTGCCAATCTGGGCACCTGGGTGGTGGATCTTTTCCGGAACCCGAGAATGCTCTATTTCGGTCTGGTAGTCCTGGCCATCATCGGCTACTGCCTTCATATCCAGAACAAGTTTATCCTGGAATTCGACAGATACAACCTGGACATGGTCTTTTCCATTGTCCTGGTCCTGATCACCTCTGAAATGATCTGGTTTCTCACCGGGTCCCTTTTCCTCATGCACAGGCTGTACAACCTCAAGGATCTGTCCATGAATCCCCTGTCCCCTTCAAAAACAATGGGCCTTGAAAAGATGATCGGGGTTATCGGTACCTACAATATTCTGGCCAGCCTGGTCAGTACCATGGGCTGTGCCATCGCCCTATATTCAGCCGCAGAAAAGGGATACAGCCCGGCATACGGAGCCCTGTGGTTTTTCCTTATCTCCCCCATCCTGATCTTCTACTGGGTTTATCCCTATGTAAAACTGGGTGCCCTGGTCAAAAACAAAAAAATCAACCGGATGAACTTTGTCAAAACCAAGATTGCCCTTCTCTTTGACGACTGGAAAAGCTCAGAGGACAGGCTTCTTGAAATCATGGAAAATGAAAAATGCCGGGCCGGCAGCTGTGAGGACTCAAAAAAATCGGTTACGGCAGAGAAGGCAGCCATTGATGAGAAACTTACCGACATGGACCGATACTATGAAATATTCAAGAAAATCGAACAGAGCCCTGAATCCTATTTTAATCTGAGCGCGGTGCTGGAGCTGGCCAAAGCCATGGGAATCCCCTCCCTATTTGCCCTGGTGGCGGCCCTGCTTTCCATCTATTCTGGCTGAGAAGAACGGCACAGCCAATCAATACCCTGGTGAAAATGCCGGGACCTAAGGTTGTGAGAACTGAAAAGAATCGGTTAAGACAAAGAGCCGGACAGGGTTCTTTCCAATCCCTGGTCGATAAGGTTCAGGAGGGGGGCCTTTTGTTCGGGAAATTTGTATCCCTCGTAATCATGGGTGAGCAATATCTGGCCCTGGGAATTTCGCCAATGGTTACCCGCATGGTCAAAGCAAACCCGGGACGTCACCTCAAGGGCTGTGATCATTTGCTTTAGCTCCAACAATTGTTCCCGGGAGGAAAGGATGCTCACCTCTCCGGCCTGGATCTGGGCATGGAGCGGGGTGCCGGCAATGGCCCGAAAGGGCCGGGATCGAATGTAATGGGGGTTGATGGCGTTGAGCACCCGGGCAGTGTTGGTTGCATGGGCACAGGTCAGCTCCCGCCCGCCAAGGCCGGGCATCCAATACTCCGAGACCTGAAATCCGGCGGCCATGGCTTTTTTACCGCCCTGGATCTGACCCTCCGAAGTAACCCCTTTTTTAATTTTTTTCAGCAATCCGTCATCCCCGGTTTCCAGGCCCAGGTGGAGCCGGTCAAGACCCGCCTTTCGAATGGCCCCAAGATCCGCTGCCGATTTTTGGACAAGGGTTCTGGCCCGGGCATAGGTGGTGACCCGGTTGATGGAGGGAAAAATGGTTCTCAGGTGATTCAGGGCGGCCACAAGATCCCGGGTTTTCATGATCATGCTGTTGCCGTCCTGGATAAAGGCGGTTTGCCCCCCGGCCATCAGCCAGTGGACCAGCATGGGGAATCCTTGGTGAGAGTTAAGTTCCGGAAACTCGTCCATCAGAAAGATTGCGGCATCCCGGGTGATCTCTCCCCCCTGGCCCAGGAATTCAGAGGCTGCAGTCAACTCCCGTGCTAGCCGGGCCATGGCATTGATATCCCCTTTAATTTCTGTAATAGAACGAAGTTGAAATTTTTGATTTTTGTACATGGTGCAGAAAGTGCAATGGTTCCAGGGACAATTCCGGGTAAACCGCAGAAGCAGTGAATCGCTGCCCCCTTCACTGGGCGGCCGGTAGACGCCGGTTTCAAAATGAAACTCTTTAATAGTCATGATAATACAACTTTAAAAATACCCCGGGGTTATTTTCCACAAACACCGCAAGATTTTCCTGGGTAATCCGGTAGAGGCGAGTATCCGGGCCCACCGTGTAGGTTGCCATGGCTGGTTGATGGTCCAAAATCATACTGGTGCCGAAAAACTTTCCCTGTTCAAGGGTCGCAACCCTATGGTTGTTCTGTTCCACCCGTACCTGTCCTTTGTAGATAAAATAACAGGCGTCCGGCTTCTCTCCCCTTCTGATCAGAGGAGTCTCCCCGTCAAGGGCTGCCATGGGCGCAAGCATCTGAAAAAACTGGGTCTCCTGGGACGGGGTAAGATACCGGAATATCGGGGTGGGGGCCAGCAGATCCCTGAGCGCTTTATCCTGAACAATGGACAGGTGAAACAGGTTTTTTTCCATGGGGGTATTCCGGATAAAGGCCTGCATTTGCGTCCGGGGAATGCAGATCAGCCGGACCTCGCTCTTGGCAATGGCCGTTGCGGTTCTGGGCCCATGGGAAAAAAGACATTTCTCTCCAAAAAAATCACTTCGGCCACAGGTGGTCAGACAGGTTCCCTGGTCCACAATTTCCACCTGGCCGGTCATTACCAGATAAAAAAAATCCCCCCTGTCTCCTTTATTGAAGATGGTGGTCCCGGGTTTGTAATGCCTGGGCTGGGCAATACATAGAAACTCAAGGGTTTTTTCAGGGGCCAGGTCATTGAATAGCGGCAAATCCAGGTAGGTGCCCAATATTTCAATGGCCTGACCAAATTCTCTGGGAGGCACCTCAAGTTCGACTGTTGCAGACAGGCCCGTGGGCGCAATCTTCAACCCACTGTTTTCAGGGATCATCTCCCGGGCCACATGGACCAGGTACATCCGCTGCCGGACCGCTTCGGGAAGGGAAACCAGAAAGTCCATGGGGGTGTGCAACGGAGGGATACCGGCTTCATGAAAGATCAGATCCCGGTCCCAGGGAAACCCGTTTAAAAATTGCTGCCGATTTTTATCCACCACCCCTCGTTCATGGAGCATATCCACATAGGCCGGATTATTGTGGGTATCCGAACTATACACCATGGTTTTCCCTGCGAACTCAACCTGGAGGGAAATGGTGGGAATCGAATGGAGGGAATAATTAAATTCAAACATCCCCCCGTTGATATTTATGGGAGCACCCATTGTCAGGGGAATGAAGCGAATGGCCTGTTCCAGCAGATTTGCGGGAATATCAGTCAGGGCATCGGATTTTCGGATAAAACTGTTAAAAATAGTCTGGGTGGTATAGAGGGTGATTTTCCCCTCCAGCATAATTTTCTGGAGGGTGCCGGCATCGTGGTCGGCATGGCAATGGGTGAGAATGATACTGTCCAGAACCTTGGGATTAACCCCCAGGCGAATCAGATCAATGGCGGAATGAATCGGTGGATCCACCATGATCCCCCGGCGGTTGACCCATATGATCATTCCCGAAGTCATGGCACCTGGATCAAATCCATGTCCCGACCCCAGGGTGGTAATGCCGAACAACGGCGGATAAAACACCAGCGTCGTATCAAAATCAATTTTTGATACCGGGACCAACGCCCCATGGGGATCAAACTGGGCAATCTTTTTTCCCTGGTCAAAAACCGAGTATGAAAAAGCACCATCCACATAAATTTCAAGGTTATCCAGGCAAACCTGTCCCTGGGAGTCAAAGGGATAAAATTCGACCACATCTTCCATTTGCAACGGCCGGACAACCCCCTCCACCGGAAGGGTTCTGAAATTAAGCATCTCAGCTTTTAGATCCGGATATACCGGCGTGTCCGGTCCATGGATGAATTCACCTGCATAGTCCAAGTTTTCCGGTCCGAACAAGGCTTCATTCAAAAGCGTCAGCACCCGTTTTCGCTGATTTTGAGTACAGACCACCCTGATTTTTCTCTTGCGGAAGAAAAAATTATAATAAATGGGAAATTCCAGCTCGGAAAAAGAGATCCCCTGGTCCATGGAAAACAGGAGAGGGGGAAGGATAAAGGTCGCGGGAACACCGATATCAATCGTCATTGAATCTTTAATGGTTTCCGGAGGCACGCCGAACTGGACCGGTCCTGAGGAGGTGGCTATCAGCAGCCCCCCCCGGGGAAGATGCCAAAGATTTTGGGTGTGATCCATTTCCATAACCTTAGTCTCCTGTTGGTTTTGTTCCTGGATAAAAATGCGATGGGTTCACCATAAAATAAAACTTCCATCCGGTGGAAAGCAATTCCCGGACATCTATTGATTTCATACCATAAACAGATGAATACAACAAATAAAACCGGCATGATTTTTGTGTTTATTCCCCATCGCTTTACTTTTGATCTGACATGCTTATTTTTTGAAAAATAGTGCAGAAATGAATACAAAACGGTAAGGAGCCGTCCTGATAAAAACATGAAAAATAACCATTATATATCTGATTTAACAAATGATGTAATCGATACGGTGCTGTCGGAATCCGTTTCCCAAGCGCCCCGGGAAATACCGGTTGCCCCCTCTCCCACAAAGGAATTGGACCGGATCATTGTCAAAGGCGCAAGAGAGCATAATCTTAAAAACATTGATGTACAAATCCCCAAAAAAAAGCTGGTGGTCTTTACCGGGGTCTCGGGGTCTGGAAAATCCAGCCTGGCCTTTGACACCATTTTTGCCGAGGGCCAGCGCCGGTATGTGGAATCCCTGTCCTCCTATGCCAGGCAATTCATCGGGCAGATGGAAAAACCCAAGTACGACACCATCCGGGGACTCTCCCCCACCATTGCCATTGAACAGAAGGCAGCCAGTAAGAACCCCCGGTCCACCGTGGGAACCATCACCGAGATTTATGATTATCTCAGGGTGTTGTTTGCCCGGGTGGGCACCCAATTTTGTTGCAAATGCGGGGAGAAGGTGGGCCGGGGAGATGCCCAGTCCATGGTTTCCCAGATTTATTCTCTGCCAGCCGGTTCAAAAATCCTGATTCTGGCCCCCATTGTGGAGAATCGGAAGGGCGAACACAGGGAACTGTTGGATGAGTTGAAACGAGATGGATATGCCCGGGTCCGGGTGGACGGGGTGGTCCAGGCCCTTGAAAATGTCCAGACCCTTGCCCGGAACAAAAAACATCACATTGAAGTGGTGGTGGACCGCCTGGTCATCAAACAGGAGGCCGCCTTTGAAAAACGGCTCACCGATTCAGTGGAAACGGCCCTGAAGCTGGGCCATGGCCAGATCACGGTACACATGGAGGGAAGGGAAGATTTGAAAATGAGTGAGGCCCGCTCCTGCTGCGGCATTGCCTATCCCGAGCTCACCCCCCAGATTTTCTCCTTTAATTCCCCTTTGGGCATGTGCCCGGAATGTAACGGAATCGGAACCCTTTTGGCCATAGATCCGGACAAGGTGGTGCCGGACAAAACCCTGAGCATCCGCCAGGGGGCTGTGGTTCCCTGGAAAAATTATTTTCTTAAGAATCCCCGTTACCAGAACGACAATTCCTGGGGCATGGGCCAGCTGCTGGCCATGGAAGACCAATGGGGCATCAATTTTGACACGCCCTGGCAGGATTTGCCCAAAAAACAGCAGCAATTGCTTCTTTACGGCTCCAAAAGCAAAGAGATGACGGTGAACTGGAATTCGGCCAAGATCCAGGCAGAGATTACCCGGACCCATGAAGGGCTGATCCACACCCTGATGCGGCGATACCGGAACACCCAGTCCGAAGGGCAAAAAAAATATTATGCCGAATTCATGACCGCTTCCACCTGTACCAGCTGCCAGGGCAAACGTCTCAAAGAGGAAGTTCTCCATGTTTTGATCCGGAAAACCTCGATCATTGATCTTGCCGGAATGACCATAAGAGAGGCCCATGAATTTATCGGCTCCCTGGATCTTGCGGGGAACAAACGACTCATTGCCGAAGAGTTGCTCAAGGAGATCTCAGACCGGCTGGGCTTTTTGGTCAACGTGGGACTGGACTACCTTTCCCTGGACCGAAGCGGCCCCACCCTGTCCGGGGGAGAATCCCAGCGCATCCGACTGGCATCCCAGGTGGGCAGTGAACTGACCGGAGTGTTGTATATTCTGGATGAACCCTCCATCGGGCTCCACCAGCGGGACAATATCAAATTGTTGTCCACCCTCCACCACCTGAGGGACATCGGCAACACCCTGATCATTGTGGAACATGACCAGGAAACCATGGAAAGTTCCGACTGGATCGTGGATATCGGTCCCGGGGCCGGTCATTTGGGGGGCCAGATTGTGGCCCAGGGAACCCCTGACCAGATCCGAGCCAATCCCGCCTCCATCACCGGCGCTTTTCTCTCCGGCAAAGATCGGATTGAGGTACCCGAAAAACGCAGGCGTCATGCCGATAAAGGCAGCCACTGGATCTCCATTGTAAAGGCATCGGAAAACAATCTCAAGAATGTTAGTGCCAAAATTCCCATCGGGCTGCTGGTGGCAATTACCGGAGTGTCCGGGGCCGGCAAATCCACCCTGATCAACCAGATACTCTACCCGGCCCTGTCCGTGGCCCTCCACAACTCCCAGCTGAGTGTGGGCGCCCATGAAAAGATTACCGGCCTATCGCATATCGATAAAGTCATCAATATTGATCAAAAACCCATCGGCCGCACCCCAAGAAGCAATCCCGCCACCTATACCAAGGTGTTTGACAGCATTCGCGATTTCTTTGCCATGCTGCCGGAATCCAAGGCCAGGGGATACCAGAAAGGGCGGTATTCCTTTAATGTAAAGGGCGGCCGATGCGAATCCTGCAAGGGAGACGGGTATATCACGGTGGAAATGCACTTTCTGGCCGATGTGTTTGTCCCCTGTGAAGTCTGCGCCGGAAAACGGTTTAATCGGTCGACCCTGGAGATTGCTTATAAAGACCATTCCATTGCCGATGTTTTGGACCTATCGGTTGTCCAGGCCAGAAAGTTGTTTGACACCCATCCGAAAATCGCCCATATCCTGGACACCCTGATAGATGTGGGGCTGGGTTATATCAAACTGGGCCAGGCCGCCACCACCCTGTCCGGGGGAGAGGCCCAGCGCATCAAACTGGCCCGGGAACTGGCCAAGCGGGGTACCGGAGACACTTTGTATATACTGGATGAGCCCACCACCGGTCTCCATTTCCAGGATATCCGAATGTTGCTCACGGTGCTCCAGCGACTCACCGATGCCGGAAATACCGTGCTCATCATCGAGCACAACCTGGATGTGATCAAAACCTGTGACTGGGTCATTGATCTAGGACCCGAAGGCGGCCACAAAGGCGGGAAGATCATTGCAACAGGCCCCCCGGAGAAGATTGCCAAAACGTTAAAAAGCCACACGGGCCGGTATTTAAAGGGGGTTTTGTAAAAAGATTCCTTTAAAATCAGGGGGCGATGGAAAATTTTACCAGGGAGATCAAGGCAATTGCCATGAGCAGAAAGATCACCTGCCGCCTGAAAGCCGCTTCATTTGAAAATTTTCCAAAGAGAAAATTACCGATCCAGATACCAATGGCCAGGGGGATAACAAGTCCCAGGGACAGGGTTAGTGTCCGGCGGTCAATCAGGCCGTAACAAATACTGGACACAATGGCCAGGGTATCCACCATAAGGAAAAAAGCGATCATGGAAGCCCTGGATACGGCAACAGATAGGCTGGAAGAAAAATAAAACAAAATCACCGGCGGGCCGCCCATGGCGGCCACACCGGTTAAAAATCCGGCAACCATGCCCACCCCTGCTGTGGCAACTGATCCACTTGATTTGACCTGCCTTTTTTTCAGGAGCAGGCCCAGGCAAAGGCAGATGACCGTAAAGGAGATAAAGATGCGCATGGCAGTCACCGGCACCACCACCAATGCCAGGGTTCCCAACGGCAGGGTCAGAAGCGCCCCGGATCCAAGCAACCAAAGCCCCTTCCAGTCCACCTCTCGCCTGGCTTTATAAAGCAGCCAGGAACTGGCAACCGCATCCAGACACAGGATCACCGGGGTCACCTGGGCCGGGGGAAAAATGAAGGAAAGGGTAATGGCCGAAATCATGGCAAAGCCGAATCCAGAGTATCCTCTGATCAAACCGGCACCCAAAATCACCAGTGCGGCATAACTATATTCCCAGGACATCCTGTTCTCCTGCTGTTTTTCAGCAATATGTTTTGAAACCCAAATTTTATCTATAAACACAAAGGGGTCTACCATATGTCCATGGGTAAGGCAAGTTTCCCCGGGATCGTTAGAGATAGGAGATCGCAGATAAATAAATATTAAAACGCGAAGTCTCCTAAATGTGTTGTTTGAAATATCTTTACAGGTATCATAAATATTGATAGGGGTTTAACGATTATTAAATTTTCGGAAAAAGAAAGTCTTTGAAGGGGGGCTAAATGCAAATCGAGTCAATAAGGTTAAAAAATTTCAAAGCCTTTCAAAACGCAGAATTAAATGATTTGCCCAATTTCTGTGTTATTGTTGGGGCTAACGGCACCGGGAAAAGCTCGATTTTCAGTGTATTCGGTTTCCTCCGTGACGCTCTCACTACCAATGTGAATACTGCTTTAATTAAACTTGGAGGAAGCAAAGGGTTTCAAGAAGTCCGTAGCCGCAATTCCAAAGGACCAATAGAGATAGAACTAAAATTTCGTGACCAACCCGGTAGCCCATTAACCACCTATTTTTTACAAATTGGTGAAAAAAAAGGCAGGGGAATAGTTGAACGAGAGATTTTGAAGTACAGAAGGGGAAGTAGTGGTCAACCATGGCACTTTCTTGATTTCAATCGTGGCAAGGGTACTGCCGTTACCAATGAGCTTGATTCTGTTACGGATGTAAAGGATTTAAACAGAGAAGAACAAACTTTGAAATCACCCGACATTCTTGCTGTCAAGGGGTTGGCACAGTTTGCAAGATTCCCGGCAGTTATGACACTCGGAAATCTTATTGAAAATTGGCATGTTTCGGATTTTCATATCAGCAGAGCGCGACCAGAACAGGATGCTGGATATGCTGAGCAGTTATCACGTGAAGGCGAAAATTTATCATTGGTTATCCAGTATTTGCATAGCCACCATGAAAAAACTTTCCAAAAGATTCTCTCTCTCCTCAAAATGAGAGTTCCTGGAATAACTAATGTTGATTCCAAGACGACTGAAGAGGGAAGAGTTCTACTGAAATTTCAAGATGGTGTGTTTGAGGACCCTTTTCTTGCCAGATATGTTTCTGATGGCACAATTAAAATGCTTGCCTACTTAACGCTTCTTTATGATCCAAATCCTCATCCCCTCCTCTGTGTGGAGGAACCGGAAAATCAACTATATCCAAAGCTGCTATGGGAATTAGCAGAAGAGTTCCGTAATTACGCCAACCGTGGTGGACAGGTTTTTGTCTCGACGCATTCTCCAGATTTTTTGAATGCCACTAGGCTAGAGGAAGTATTTTGGTTGGTAAAAAAGAATGGTTATTCTCAAATTAAGCGTGCAAAGGATGACGAACAACTAATCGCGTTTATGGCTGAAGGAGATCAGATGGGATATCTCTGGGGCCAAGGTTTTCTAGAAGGAGCAGATCCTACATGAAAACTATTATATTTTTTCTTGAAGAACCTTCGGCAAAAGAAATGCTTGCAGGAGTTATGGCGCGAATACTGCCTGAGAATATTAAAATTCGTTACATTATATTTCAGGGAAAACAAGATTTAGAAAAAAACATACAATTGAAGTTGCGCGGTTGGAGGTCACCAAACAGCTATTTTGTTGTAATGCGTGATCAGGATGCAGGAGATTGCAAAATCATAAAAACAAAACTAACTGAACTTTGTAATGATTCTGGCAAGGAAGGAGTATTGGTTCGAATTGCCTGTCACGAATTGGAGAGTTTTTATCTGGGCGACTTGTCGGCCGTTGAAAAAGGGCTCGGTTTAAAAGGTCTTGAAAAAAAGCAACAGAAAAAGAAATTTCGAGATCCTGATTCTATTCATAACCCAGCTGCTGAATTATTCACGCTTACAAAAAATGTGTATGATAAAGTGTCCGGTTCTCGTGCCATTGCTCCTCACCTAAATTTGAGATCCAATTGCTCAAAAAGTTTCAGAGTTCTCTTGTCAGGAATCTACCGTTTAATAGAAGCATAAAAGAACAGTGCATAATCATAATTTGATGTATAACCCCCGGCCTTTGTTGGTGATGGCCCCTTTTTGTTTTGCCCGTGCAAGAATATTTCGTATCAAGGTATCCTCAAACCCGGTTCTTTCTTTAATTTCTTTGAAATCTATGGGGGTGACCGTTCTTTTTGAAATAA
>Ga0180007_10006772_pt1 | contig 11083 bp, 14 predicted proteins | sample MM_PC_MetaG_FD_121122 | JGI IMG/M metagenome (GOLD analysis project Ga0180007, IMG submission 121122) | Groundwater microbial communities from the Aspo Hard Rock Laboratory (HRL) deep subsurface site, Sweden - MM_PC_MetaG | ecosystem: Environmental > Aquatic > Deep subsurface > Groundwater...
ATTTGAACCAGTTCTATTTTTATCTCCCTCAGGAATTTCATTATCTTTAGCAGAGATTATTCTCTTATATGCTTCACTAGTATTTTCTCCAAAGATTGTTTTTGGTAAAGTTATTTTTTTCATCTAATTACCTCCTGCATCCTGCGAGGATAGAAGTCCTTCTAAGGTATTTTTCATAAATCCCCATCTGCCGTGAAATCTATCTAAAACTTTTTCACTTATTTTTCCTTTCTTTATCATTTCTATCCCTGCAGCCATATTCTCTGCTTGTGATTGAATTTGAGCATCAGTGGTTGTGATAATCGCATCGAGAGCAGAATATTTATCCCCGTTATAATCTTTTTGAACTGCAGCCTCGTTTAAAATTCCAGAATAAGCTGAAACAAATTTATAAGCTTGCAACATCGATTCTCTTGAATCAGGACTTCCGCCTTTTCTTCGTGAGATTTCATCTAAAGATTGAGATAATCTAATTATTGATTTAGCTGCCCTTACAGAAACAGGAAGAACCAAAGATTCATCACTACCTGCTCCATGGTTTGCAACTGCATTTGGCCATTGCTCTTTCATTTTTCTTTTGCTCTGCCCATTATTACAATAATCCAATCCATGAATTAAATAATTTGCAACAATTAATTTTTCAAGAGGAATCTCAGAAGTAGAAATTTTTTCATATTCTTTAGGAATGTCCAAGGGATTTTCAACAGCTTCGGAAAATTCTACTCTTGGATTTGTACTTCCTGCAAGAATTTCAAGAGTATCTGAAGGTTTCGGAGAAAAATAATCAGTATCAATAATTACATGCATCCTATCTTTTAATGCTCTTCCAAGTTCATTTGAAGATTCTGTAAATTTTTGACCAACATTCCCAGTAGCAATACCTACAGAGTATCCATTTCCAATTGAATACATTTCCCCACCAATTTCAATACATCCATCAAATAAATTAAATAACTGGGCTCTTACTGCAGGAACTGTATTTGGTAGTTCATCAACAACTATCAAATTTTTATTAATCTTCGAGGTTAATTCTCTTATATCTTCAGATGTCCCAACGGTTCCTTCTAAACTTTTCCTAACAACATTTGTCTGTTCCTTTGTTAATTTTTGATAAACAAAAATTCCATTTTCATTAACTCTTGGATAAAAATATTCTACTTCTCCTGTTTCTGGATTAACTAATGGTTCCAATTTATAAGTCGGTTTTTGATTCAATCTTCCAAGATTAATTCTCTGAAACATTTCTCTTGTATCCATATCATTTCTTCCCAAGATAAATAAAGTTTTATCTTCTGGGAAATTTTTACTTGCGTTAATTGCAGAATTTGATTTTTGAGATAATTTTTCACCATATTTCTCTTGGACATCTTTAGCAAATTTTCCGTTTCCAATTGTATGCCCAAAATATCTCATGGTATCTGCTGCAAGTTGAGTTTTACCAGAACCAGTATCTCCTTGCAAAAATAGATTAAGTCTTCCAATTAAACAAGCATCAACAAAATCATTCATATACATTGGAACCCCCCCAATATTTGTTAAGGGAGTTGAATTTTTATAAATCGCCATTTTTTATTTCCTCCTTAAGTGCTTTATCTAAACTATATTCAATAAAATGAGATTTGCTTCTGAATCTAGAATCATTTCCTAGAAGAGTTTCAACTAATCTCATTTTTTTCTCGTCGATTGAAATACTTACTTTTTGCTTCATTGTAATTTTTGTTAGTAGTTTATACTACTCTATCCTTCAAAAACAGAGAATTAGTAATTTATAAACTTTTCTATCTGTCATCACTTAATAATTACACTCTATTCCTCCTTATACAAAAACATCAGCACAGGAATAGCATTTTTATTCTCCTTAAGTGATTTCAATAATTCTTCCACACTTCGACTAAAAACAAGTTCATAGGAAAACTTAGATCGCTTTTCTTTAAGTTGATTAAATTCATTTAGAAATTCTTGTTTAAGTTTGATGATATTCCAAGCTTGATTGCTTTCACTATAATGGATTTTCCCCGTGATGTTAACCACCTTTCGGGGTGTCAGCGGATTTTTGCCTTGGGGGTGAATTTTTCATCTTGTTCCCTATCACCTCTTAGGCTTAAAATATAAGTATTCCATTTATGTTAAATGTATCTATTCACATTTCTTGACAAAATGGGAAAGATTTATAAAAAATACCCCAATTTGAATTAAAATGAAAGACTTAGAAAAATCCAACCTTTCATGGAAAGAAAGGAAAATTTTGAAAGAACTTGATATAGATGCAAGACAAAGTGCTTCTGATATTGGGCGAAAACTAAAAATGTCCAAGCAGGTTGTAAACTATCATATTGAGAATATGATTAAAAAAGGTTTTATTAAAAATTTCATAACTTACATTGATACTCAGAAATTAGGTTATACTTTCTATAATGTTTTAATTAAGCTAAAATATATGACAAAAGAAGACAAACAAAAATTAGTCAATAGATTAAAAGCAATTCCAAATGTTGCTTGGCTGTCTTCATTTAGAGGAGAGTGGCAGATGATTGTTTCAATATTAGCTAAAGATGTTGGAGAGTTTAGTTTTTATTTAGATGAGGTTCTTAATTCTACAAAAGGAAAATTATTAGATTATACTTTCTTTATTGTTATTAGTGCATCTCAGTTAGGCTATAAGAAAATCCACAGCTCTGCCCAAGGAGGTTATAATTATTTTGCAAGAATTAGCCGAAAAGAAATGGTTAATTTATCAGATAATGATTTGAAGGTGTTAAAAGTAATAGCAGATAATGTAAGATTGTCTAATGTGGATATTGCAAAAAAAGCAAAGATTACAACTGATAAGGTTAGATATTCTTTGAAGAAATTAGAAAAGGAGAAAGTTCTACAGGGGTTTAAGCCTCTGGTTAATGTTTCTAAATTAGGTTACCTCTGGCATATTATTTTTTTAAGATTGAAAACTTCTACTGAAGAACAAAAAGAAGAAATGGCTAGTTTTTTGAAAGAACTTCCTGAAGTTTTTTATGTTGTTCGAGGGGTTGGTAATTGCAATTTAATGGTTGAATTTCAAACTCAAACTTTAGATGAATTTGAAAAAGTTAAAGATTTAATTTCTGTTAAATTTGGGCAATTGATTGCTGACGAGAAAACAGTTCAATTAACAGAAGAACACAAATGTACATATTTTCCTGGAGGTTTGGTTGTTTGAAAGATTGAACAAATGTTTAAACTATCAATAGAAACTATCTTCTATTGGCAATAGAAAGATTTAAAAATTAAATAAGCTAAGAAGAAACATGATAACTAAGGAAACAATAACAGAAGTTATAACTTTACAGAGAGAAGCTCTAAATAGAGCAGAGATAGGAACCCTTAGAGAAGAAATAAAAGAAATACATGTGGTAGATTCTTTTGCTTTGATAATTACTGGGGTAAGACGATGTGGCAAAAGCACTTTATTACATCAATTAATAAAAAATCAAAAAAAGGTTTATTACCTTAATCTGGAAGACCCTCGTTTAGGGGGATTTGATTTAAATGATTTTAATAAACTCGAAGCTATTATGGAAGAATTGTACGGAAAAGGCGGGGTTTATTTTTTTGATGAAATTCAAAATGTGCCTCAATGGGAGAAATTTATAAGATATTTAATTGATAAAAAAGAAAAAATAGTTATAACTGGTTCTAATGCATCTTTATTAAGCAAGGAGTTAGGAACAAGACTTACTGGAAGACATTTAAAATATGAACTATTCCCATTTTCATTCAAGGAATTTCTTAGCATAAGAAAAGTTAAGCCTTCTTTGGATTCATTCAAAGAATACCTTTCTCAAGGGGGATTCCCCGAATTTCTTAAAAAAAATAACCCTACAATTCTTCACGAATTATTATCAGATATTGTAATGAAAGACATTGCAATAAGATTTAACATAAAAAATACCGAGATCTTAAAAAAAATAGCAGTTTTTTTAATTAGCAATGTTGGAACAGAATTTTCTTATAATTCTATAAAAAAAATGTTTGCCATAAAATCTGTTCAGAGTGTTATTGATTATGTTTCATTTTTTGAAGATGCTTACTTATTATTTAGTATACCTCGTTTTAGTTATTCTTTTAAGCAACAACAAGTAAATCCTAAAAAAGTATATTCAATAGATAATGGATTCTCAAATAGTAATTCTGCTTCTTTTTCAAAAGATAACGGAAAAATGCTTGAAAATTTGGTTTTCTTGACTTTGAGAAGAAAGCATAAAAATATATTTTATTTTCAAGATAAAAATGAATGTGATTTTGTTATTAAAGAAAAAGAGAAGATTACTCAAGCTATTCAAGTCTGCTATGATTTAAATGAAGAGAATAAGGAGCGGGAGATTAATGGAATGTTAGAAGCATTGAAAGAATTTAAATTAAATAAAGGGTTGATATTAACTTTCAAACAAGACGATGAATTTAAAGTAGAAAATAAGACAATTAAAGTATTGCCTGTTTGGAAATGGCTTCTTGATAGAGATAAATAAAAGTTATGAGAAAACAGTTCAGCTGACAGAAGAACATAAATGCACTTATTTTCCTGGAAGTTTGGTTGTTTAGAATAGAGATAGTTTTTTATAGAATATATGATTCTCATTTTTATGATTAAAATGTCTGAAGCCCAAACAAGAAAAGATCTTATTGATCCCATCATTTTTGATCGTGTTGGATGGAGTAGAGAATATGTTATTGAAGAATCCAATGCAGTTAAATCTAGATTTAAGATAAAAGATTTTAAATTTATTGGAGATGAGACTGAAGAAGGAGAAAATAGATTTATTGATTATTTATTATTAGATGAGCAAAGGAATTCTGTGGCAATTATTGAAGCAAAAAAGACTTCTGTGGATATTGAGAAAGGAGAAATTCAGGGAAGAACCTATAGAGAAGATGTTGAAAAGCAAGTGGGATATAAAGTTCCTATTTTTTTAACTAATGGTAATGAGTGGTATTATGTAGATCTGAATGACGTTAGAAGAAAAATTTTGCTCCCATTTTCTCAAAAAGATTTACAAAGGATTATAAGTTTGTGGGGAAAGAGAAAAGATCCAGCGAGAGTTAAACTTAATTCTAATATTGTTGATCGTAGAAGAAGCATTGAAGCGGTCAAGCAAGTTTTAGAACATTTTGCCGAAGGTAAGAGGGCGGCTCTGATAAACATGGCAACAGGAACTGGAAAAACTCGTGTTGCGATGGTGATTATTGATGGATTAAGGAAAGCAAACTATGTCCAAAAGATATTATTTGTTGTTGATCGTACTGCACTAGCAAATCAGGCGAAAGAAAAAGGTTTCAAAAAATTTTTTCCAAATGATCCAATTGTAGAATTGAATGAAGAAGGGTTTTCAGATACTGCAAGAATTTATGTTTCTACTATTCAAACATTGATGGCAAATAAAAAACCTCGTGGAAAAGTTTATGAAAAGTTTGGGGCGGGCGCTTTTGATTTAATTATTTTTGATGAAGCACATCGTTCAATTTATGATAAAAATAATTCTGTTATGAAATATTTTGATGCACTTAAGATTGGATTGACTGCTACACCTTTAACTGAAGATATTTCTAGAAGTGTAAAGGTTGCGTCCCAGAATATAATTGATCTTTTTTCTTTGGTCCAACCAAATTATGAAATAAAAAAGCTTGTGATGTATTTTAAAAAATAACGCCCCCACCGAGATTTTCTAATTGGTTTCAAAAGTGGAGTGTTAAAGGGAAATAAACCCCTTTAATCCATTTCTTTTTAACAGTATAAACATAGCAAGACAGACCGTCACAACCGAGATTTTTTAATTAGCTCAAATTTTAGGCTTTTCCTTTTAATTTATCTTTTGGGTTATCAATTAAATCAAACATATTATTAATTCCTTCCCAGATTGAATCATAAAGATAACTTTCCATTAATGATGTATGGTGAAACAGAAGAGAAACTAATTGTTGAAATTCTCTATCCTCTTGAATAAACTCTTTAATCTCCTTGATATCTTTTTTTTGTTTAGTGTCGTATAATCCTTCCATAAATGCTTTTGGAACTGCGTTAAAAATTTCCTTAAGAGTTATATCTTTTTTTGATTCAGATAAAACAGCAAAAGTTTTTTTAAAAATAGCATTAAGATGTCTGTTTTTAAACCCTTTATTTTTTATTTGTATAGAAAAATTTTTCCGTAAAACATCATCCCATCTTTTATCCGCTCTTAGATAAGTCATATGAAATGTTTCTTTGCCTTCCTTAGTATTTGGTGTAGATGCTATTGTTTTAAAAAATTCTGAGTTTATTTTATCCCAATTTATTGAATAATATCTTATTTTTGACATAGGAAATTTTGATTTATCAATTTCTTGTTTAGAGTATAAAAATCCCTCTTTTTTAAGGAGAGAAAGTTGTTTTGCTAGATTTCCTGTATCTTTCTCAATATCTTCAGAAATTTTTTGAGCATAATTATTTCCTTTTGCTATTGAAAAAATTATTTTGGAATAAAGAATGTTTTCTGGAATAGGAATTAAAGTTCTTGCCATATACTATGTTGTATTAATTCATTTTTAAAACTATCCACTACAATAAAATGACTACACGGAAAATAGATTATTTAATACCATATAGGAAGACTTATAAATACTATATGGTTAATTAGTTTAATAAATACAGCATAATAAGATGACTTTCCAAATAAAAACAAAAACTGAAATGGCATTTGAGCAATTACTTGAAGTTCTTCAAGAAAAATTTTCATATTTAGAGGGGGTTGATTCTGATTTTAACTTGGAAAGTCACAACATCATCCCCTTTAATTCTCAATTAAATCCCCCACAAATTCAAAATGGGCAATAACCCCCCAAGCCCAAATAAAGCCCACACAGAAGATATTTCTAAAGAGGATGGTAATCTTATTTTTTGTGAAAAGGGTTTATTGAATAACCCCCATAATCAAAACCAAGCATATCTCAAAATAAAGAATAGAAAAATTATCAACCGAAATTTTGTTTTAGACAAAATTAGGGAAAAAACACCAATTCATATTTCGGATTTAAGAAGAGAGTTGGGGATTGGATATTCTTCTTTGTGGGAAATAATCAAGAGTTTTGAGTTTGTAGGCTTAGTCTACACAACTACACAAACAGACGAAAATAACCAAGAGTTTAAAATTATTCATATTCCAGAAAATAAAATTGAGAAAGTGAAAAATGAGGCTTGAAAATTTTCAAAATCTTTCGATGGAAAAGAGGATTAAATTGATGGAAGGTTTAGAAAAAAATTATTTGAAAAAACTTTGTAATAAACTAAAGCTAAATTTCCTAAAAAAATGCAAAAAATTGGAGGTCGAATCTAAATGACTGCAGAAAAATATAACCCTAAAAAAGAAATAGAAAAACTTTGTGAAGAACATAAAATATTTTTTACAAAAGGAAAAGAGGATTATGAAGATTTAATTGACATTGGGTTGGGTTCTATTTTGCATAATCAATTAAATAGATTTATTGAGAGAAAAGAGACAAATGGGTTCCATTTTTTAAAAGTTATTAATCCAAAAAATCGGGAAGAAATTTGGAAAATAAAAATTAAATATAATGGAGGGGAAGACCCTTTAGATAGAAAAAAATCAAATTTTGTTTTAGATTCAAATAGACTCCCCCAAAGAATAGACCACGCAGTTGGAAAGATAAAGATTGATGGAGCTTATTTGAGATATTATGGAGTTAAGCTCGACGAAGAAATAGAGAAACAAGGGAGACATGGAGAGATGATAACTTTAGTCAAAAAAGTTCCAGCTTTGATATTAGAAAATGGAGAAATAATTTCAGAAAATACAAAACCCGAAGGAGTTAATTTTGAATTTGATTCAATTATAACCTTAAAAAATAATCGTTGGGGTTTGAAATCAATTAAAGATTTTACTAAAGGAAAAATAAAAAAAGAAGATTATACTTTTGAAATAGTTTTTAATGAATTCAAAAAAAAGTATGACAAGAGTATGGTTTTGGATAATGATGGATGGTATTCCTTGCTCACTTTGAGAGATATTAAAAGTTATTTTTGGGATTTGAATGATAAGTTTATTATAATTAAGCATGAGGGTATTTCTGGGACTGCAAAAAGTAAAGGGATGAAGATTGGGGCTAATTTATCTTTTAATGGGAAAAAATTTTTATGCCCAACCCCTGCAAATTTTTTTAGATATAGACACCATAATAAAGCGACTATTTCTATAGAAGAGGCAGAAAGACTATTTGACCAATCAAAAAAACAATCTGTGGGGGATTCTGAACTTGTTGAATATTTAAATGGTTCTTATGAAAAAGGGAATACCGTGCCTCGACAAAATGATAAAAATATAAATCAAACCGACGAATTTGACCCTGCTGGAGATACTGCGATTGGGTCGATTAATCCCCTTAAAGGAGCCCTAGAAAAGCGAAGTATTACCCTCAATATGATTAAGGCATCTAAGAATGACCCCCGAGGGAATGTAGAGATTCCGTCAGAAACAGATAAGGAATATTGCGATGCAAGAAATAAAGCTTATATTTGTGGTCTTTTAAATTATAGAGATTATGAAAAAGCATTAAATAAAGTTGAGAATAATTATGGTCTTGCTAATCGAGAGTGGCTTATTTCTAAACCATTAATTGCTTTGGCTTCCTGTATATCAGAAGAATTAGAAAAACAAATTGGAGATTTTATCTCAAGTAGATTCATCATTAGAGATGACTTTTTTGATGAGAGTTCTTGGGAAAGAATTATGGCGAGGGTTTTAATAGAAATTTTTTGTATTAGAAAAGATTCCTTTTTTATATCAACAAATCAAATTAAAGATAAATTTATCCAAAGGATAGAAGGAGATTATAAAGTAAGCCCCCATAAAATAACAAAGATTATCAATAAGTTAGGTTTCTTAGATTATAATACAAGGGATACTACTGGGAGCCAAAGAGGGTATGAAATTAGTTTCACAAAACTTTGTGAAATTTTGATTAGAAATGATTGGATAGGCAAAGAAAATATATTAAAAATAGTGTCAGAAGTGTCAGATTGTCAGTTTACAGAAGATAAAATAAGTAAATGGTATACTGACACTTTTCTGACACTTGACACTTTTAATAAAAAAAATAAAGAAGTTCCTGACACTTCTGACACTTTGGCACTTTATTCTGAGGGGGTAGGTAATAATTTAAACAATTTCTCGGATGAAGAAATCAAAAAAGCGGGATATTCAAGAGAACAATTAAAAGAAATTTTGGAAGATAATCCCTTTCTTCAAGAAAATTCTGAAATCCCAATAATAAAAATTCCTAAATATTCAGATTTCAAAACAGCTCTCGAAATTTGGGGGGAGCAATCAAAATGAACCAGGAATTAGAACGACCTAAAAGAACAAGCAGTATGCCTTTATGCGTTGAATGTCGGAAGTGGTTTGGAGAAAGCAGATTTGAAGGGTTATGTTTTATTTGTCATGAAAAATTAAAAGAACAAGAAAAACAAAAATGAAAACTAAAAATATTCAATTTTCCCAAGAAAAACAAAAAGCAACTAGTTACTTACATTACCATGTTTTTTTGGGAAAAAGGAGGGTGTTTTTTCAAAGCCATTTGAATTTGTTCACCCTCCAAAAATCAAGGGGAGTTACTCCCCCTTTTCAATTAAAATGGAGTTAGAAAAATGAACGAAAAAAATTATGAAGATGTCGAGGCTCAATTTTGGAATCCAGAGAACGAGAACGACGCTGTTTCAGGGTTTTATATAAGTAACCAGTCAGAAGTTGGAACAAATAAGTCGATGGTTTACAATCTTGAACAACCAAATGGGAAAATAATCTCAGTTTGGGGAAGCACCGTTTTAGATAATAAGATGAAACTTGTTAAGATTGGGGATGACTTAAAAATTGTTTTTCTCGGAGAGAAAAAAGGGAAAGACCGAGCTTACAAAGACTTCAAAATTCAGAGAGCAACATTGGAATTAGAAAATCCAATCCCAGCAGGAGCAGAGTGATTTAATCACCCTATTAATTAAATAAAACGAGGATAAAATGAAAAGAAAAATAAAAAGAACAAGTCCTATGAAATCTTGCGTTTTTTCAAAAATGCAATTTCAGAAGAAAACAAAAGAAGAAGCATTTAAAGAATGTAAGAAAAAACTAAGGGGATGATTTTATCCCCCATATTAAACAAGGAAAATAAAAAATGAGAAGACATTTTGAAAAAGTAATTGAAAATCCTGCTTATCAGGAATTCTTAAGAGGAATTTTTGAAAAAATTCAGGAGAGGCGTGATAATTTTTGGATAGGAGAATTAAAAAATATTCAAGAAACCACATTAAGCTTTAAAAAAGCGATTTTGAAACAAATTAAAGATTTAGAAATTGAAAACAATGATTTGAAAAAAAGGAATTTCAAAATGGATTCAGAAATTTCTCAATTAAAAAAATATGTTGAAAAGTTTAAAGTTCATGTGATTGAAGAACATTTGAATGGAAACCTTAGTTATAAAAACGAATCCATTGAAAATGTTTTGCATCTTGTTAATTTAAGGGAGGAAGATTTAAAGAAGGAAAAATTAGAACAGGAAAAATTTGAGACCCAAAAAAATCTATCTGAAAAAATAAGTGAAGACTTTGAAAAAGAAAAATCATCTAAATCAATAAATCCTTTTGAAAATTTGGAGGGTTATATGAAATCTGAGGTTTGTGCATGTGGAAATGAAAAGCGGTATGGAAGTAAAGGATGCAAGGAGAATTGCTTTAAAGAGATGGACAAGCAGAAAAAGAGAAGAGGAATAAATAATGAAGAAGCATGGGAAGAAGTATGGATTGATTTAGGATTTGAATCTCCTCCTCCTATGGAGGAATATCAAACTTTTAATTAACTAAAAAAATGAAAAAAATTGTGTATAGGAAACTAAGAGACGGAAAAAGAAAAGGATATTCGGTCAATTTAGAAGGAAAACAAGAACTATTAAAAGTCCTTTCTTATGAATTGCCTGAGAATAAGTGGTCATCCATTTCAGAAATCAAAGAAAAAATTCCAGAGAGTAATTTAACTTACTCTTGTTTTTATAATCGTTTGCGAAGATTAATAGG
>Ga0180007_10006773_pt1 | contig 11081 bp, 12 predicted proteins | sample MM_PC_MetaG_FD_121122 | JGI IMG/M metagenome (GOLD analysis project Ga0180007, IMG submission 121122) | Groundwater microbial communities from the Aspo Hard Rock Laboratory (HRL) deep subsurface site, Sweden - MM_PC_MetaG | ecosystem: Environmental > Aquatic > Deep subsurface > Groundwater...
GACGTTCTCCTGTGTTGAGGTTCCGGTGAAGTTTTGCAACTCCAACCGTACCCCAGCCAAGGACGGCATGACCACTTTCACTTTTGTGGCCAACTGTCAGGTGATAACCATCTCACTACACCTTGTTATCTACTTCGGGGCATCAGGCCGCGAACCGGGCGGATCTTGGCCGACCGGATGAAGCGGCCAGCCCCGGCTTCGCATTGCAACAAATCGGAAGAACGAATGTGGCAGAAATAAGCAATGCGCGGTCAGAACCCGTTCCATTTGACTGCCAGGGGGGAGGAAGGAGTCCAGAGGAGGTTCCGGGGGGAAAGGTCGCTTTGCGACCGTCCCCCCACATCTCCTCTGGTCCCGCCGAAGGCGTGCAAAGCGTTGAAAACGCACCGCTGGCAGCGTTGCTTCGGCACAAACAAACCCTCGCGTATGAAACATATACGCGTCGGCCTTGTTTGCACTTCACGCCTTGCCAGCAATGGTTTTGAACGCTTTGCAAAAGAGCGTTCGGTAATAAACACGGCGCCCCTGCATGGACCATCCATGCAGGGGCGTAGGGAAACAACTTCAATCTCTTCCAATCTCTCTTCGTCTCTCGGGACCCGGCGCAACAACTCGCCGCACCCCGCAGGGGTCATCTCAATTCATCGCAATTCATCGCAATTCATCTCAACAACGACTCAGTTGCCATGAATATAATTGGGCAGATTCAGAAAAAGATTCGTGGTGTACGTCATCATCTTGTCCATGATCCACGGAAAGGCGATCAACAGCGCCAGAAAGATCGAGACGATCTTTGGAATGAACGTCAACGTCATCTCCTGGATCTGGGTGGCCGCCTGCAGCACTGAAATAGTAATACCCACGACCAGCCCCACGCCCAGCATGGGCAGCGCGATCATCAGCGCCATCTCAATGGCCTGCTTGGCAAAACCGACAACAAATTCGGGGGTCATGGCAAATACTCCTCTGGGTCTGTGTTCAGAGAATAAAACTGTTAACCAGGGCGCCGGTAAGCAGGTTCCAGCCATCCACCATCACGAACAGCAACAGCTTGAACGGCATGGAGATCATGACCGGCGGCAGCATCATCATGCCCATGGCGAGCAAGATCGACGCCACCACCATGTCCAGGATCAAAAACGGGATATAGATCAGGAATCCAATGGTGAACCCGGTCTTCAGCTCGCTGATCACGAACGAGGCGATCAGGATCGGCGTGGGCACCTCTTCTTTGGAATGCGGTCTGTCCAGCTTGGCAATGGAATAGAAGATCGAGAGGTCCTTCTCGCGGGTGTGCTTGAACAGAAAGCCCCGCAACGGCACCTCGGCATTGCTGATGGCCTGCCGGAAACCGATCTCCTCCCTCAGATAGGGCTGGAGCGCGGTGTCGTTGATGGCCGTGCCCACGGGCAGCATGATGATGCCCGTCATGAACAGGGCCAGGGCCGCCAGGATCTGGGTCGGGGGCATCTGGTTGGTGCCCATGGCCTGCCGCAGGAAGGAAAAGACGATGATGATGCGCGTGAACGAGGTGGCCGTGAGCACGATGGCCGGGGCCACCGAAAGCACGGTCATCAGGAACAGGATTTCCAGCAGCACCGAGATCTTCTCGGGCTCGGTCTGGCCGCCGGAAAGTGTCAGCTGCAGATTGGGCAGGGAGTCCTGGGCCAGGGCAAAGCCCGCGAACAGGGCCAGCAGCCCCAGGCTAAGAAGTGCCGTCCTCGGTGCGAGCCTTGTCCAGGCTCTTGGTGAAATCAGCTTGTGAATCATCGTCATGTTTGGATTCCGTCTCGGTCAGCAGGTTGATGCTGGTCTCAGTCACCCCCAGCACCATCCGCTTATTCAAGAACCGGACCACGACGATTTGTTTCTTGGGTCCCAGGGCCAGATGGCCCTCCAGCTTCAACTCGTTGCGGGTCAGAACCCCAAGCCCTGCGCGGTGTCCGTAGCGTTTCAGGACCCAGAACCCGGCAAAAATAAAGGCCAGCATCAGGCACAGCACACCTGCCACTTTCAAGGTCTCGTTGCCCAGGCTTGGCATGGGTGGCAGATCCTTGACGGTGGCCTCGGCCTGCTGCGCCAGACAGATGGCGGGCGTGAGCAGACAGAGTGCGGCGGCGCACCCGGAGCGGACGGCCCGGACAAGACGATGAATGACCATGGCCACCTCTAGGCGAGCTGCTTGACGCGCTCGATGGGGCTGATGATGTCCGTCAGACGCACGCCGAACTTCTCGTTGATGACCACGGCCTCGCCGCGCGCCACCAGCTTGCCGTTGACGTAGATCTCCAGCGGTTCGCCCGCCAGCTTGTTCAATTCGATGACCGAGCCCTGACCCAGCTGCAACAGCTCGTTGATCAACAGCTTGGTGCGCCCCAGCTCCGCGGACACGTCCAGCGGGATGTCCAGGATGAAATCCAGGTCGCGCTTGGTGCCGTCGGGCCGCGGGGCCCTGGCCTCGTCGGTCAGATCCTTGAACATGGCGTCGGTGCTCTGCGAGGCCAGGGCGTTCTGGGTCTTCTCCTTGTGGATGGAGACCTCTTCCTCGCTGGCCAGGGCCGCAGCCCATTCCGCAGCCAGGGCGTCGTCGTCGGCCCCGCCGTCATCGGCTCCGCCCTTGTCGGCCCCACTGTCGCCGCCCATCATGGCCGCGGCTTCGGCCGCGGCGTCGTCGTCGCCGCTTTCCTCAAGCGCGGAGGCCCACTCGGCAGCCAGGGCATCCTGATCTTTCTCTTCAGACATTATCGATCCCCTTTCGTTAGGGTTCTCACATGTTGCCTGTGTCGCCTACTGGACGACCAGTTCCGTAAAATAGACCCTGAGCACGTTGGAGCCGCCCACGATCTGGTTCAAGCGTTTGACGATTTCGTCCTTCAAGCCCAGCTTGTTCTCGATGGACGACAGGTCAGCAAAGGTCTTGCTGGATAAGAGCAGGATCACGGCGTCGCGCACCTTGGGCTCGTTCTTGGACAGCTTGTCGGCGGCCTCCTGGTCACGAAGCTCCACATCCAGGGTCAGCTTCAGATAGCGCCGTCCCAGGGGATCGGCCAGGTTGACCACGAACGTCGGCAGGGTCACCAGCACGGTGTCCTGGGGCTCGCCCTGGTCGCCGGCGGCCAGGGGGTCCACCGGTGCACCGTCAGCGGGCGCCTCGGTCTTTTGGGTTCCCATGCCCAGCATGCCCATGATCTTGTCCTTGAACATGAAGGCTCCGCCACCGATCAGGGCCAGAATCACCACGGCGATTATGATCCACTTCAGCTTGCCGCCTTTCTTCTGTTCATCCTTGGGGGCTTCCAATTGTTCATCGGCCACGATCGACTCCTTCGGTGTTATTGGCTCATCTGACGTAGGCCCCGAGCCACGGGGTCGTCTTCAGTAAAATTTCCACTCGCCGGTTCTGGGCCCGGCCCAGGTCCGTGGTGTTGTCGGCCAGGGCCCAGTGCGGGCCATACCCGGACACGGAAAAGCGTTCATCACGCACGCCCATTTCCAGAAAGAAACTCAGCACGGACAAGGCCCGTTCCCCGGAGAGGAGATAGTTGGCCTCGGAACCCCCGCCCACGGCGTCACTGTAGCCCGAGACGTTGATCGGGGCGTCCATGAAGCCTAGGACCTCCGCCACCACCGAGAGCAACTGCTTGGCCGCCGGGTTCAGTTCCGAGCCCCCGGAGGGGAACAACAGCTTGTCGCTCAGGACCAGGGCCACGCCTTCGGGCCGCTGCAAGACCTGCAAATTCTCCATCAGCGTGCTGCGGCTGATCTCCGGCGGAATCACATCGTCCGGGAAGAGCATGTCCTTCAGACGCTGCTGCTTATCCAGGATCTCCCAGGGCTTTTCCAGGGCCTGGATGATCATCTTCATCCGCTGAGGGATGCGGCCGGCGCTGCGCGAGCTCATCTGCCCCAGGTCATCCGCAAAGAAGGTGATCTTGGTCACGACGCTCTTGTCCATGGACGACATACTGAGCAGCAGCACGAAAAACGTCAACAGCAGGGTCACCAGATCCCCGAAGGTCACCAGCCAGCCGTCTCCCGCCACCCCGGCGCTCTGTTTCTTCTTGCGTGCCAAGCCCGTGCTCCCTAGTGCTTCCGCGGCCTCTGCCGTTCCTCGAACCGGAAGATGAAATCATTGTACTTGAAATCGCCTTCTTTTTCCTTGTCGCGCATCATGCCCAGACGGTCGATCCACTGGGCGTTGCGCTTGTCCAGGATGATGTCCACCCGGCGGTTGCTTCTGCGGTCCTTGGCCGTCCTCGAACCGGCGCGGGGGTGGAATCGCCCGAAGGCCTCGACCCGCAACAGGTCGGGCTCCATGCCCGCATCCAGCAGGAAGCGATAGACCGTCATCACCCGGTAGAAGGACAACTTCCAGGACGAATCCATCCTCAATTCCTTGTCCTCCACCCGAAACGAGGTGCCTTCCTCGTCGCGCAGGCTGGAGGTGTGCCCGGCCAGAAGCAGCGGCACCTGGACCTGCAGGAACACCGGCAGCGCGGCCTCCAGAATCTGTTTGCCCTTGAGACGGAACTCGTACCCGCCGGGCTCAAAGAGCACGTCGTCGGGGATAGAGAAGACCTGCACAAACTTGTTGGATGCAAAGTCCAGATCCTTCTCCACATCCTCCCAGATCATTTCCCGCAGGGGCTCCAGATCGTTGACGCTGTCCAACTCCAGGGGGCCGGGCTCCACGGTGATCTTGCGATCCCTCTGAGAAAGAACCTCGATGCTGTTCTTGCCGACACCAAAGGTGCCGATGATCGACCCAAGAACCACCATCTTGCGGCGCTCATCCATGACGCTCATGGAGACCAGCAGCACGAAGAAGGTCAGCATCAGGGTCATCATGTCCGAAAAGGTCACCAGCCAAGCTGGCTGTCCCTCGGGCTTTTTGACCTTTTCCTTTCTCGCCATGCGTGTGCTCCCGCGCCCCGGCTAGGCGACTTCCTGCTTCCTGTCCCTGGGCGCCAGGAAGCTGGAGAGCTTCTCTTCAATGATTCTGGGGTTTTCACCCTTGGAAATGGACAGGATGCCCTGCATCACCATCTCCTTGAGCAGCACCTCTTCCTTGCTCCTGGCCTTGAGCTTGCCCGCCATGGGGTTGAACACCAGGTTGGCCAGGACAGCCCCGTAAAACGTGGTAATCAGGGCCACGGCCATGGCCGGGCCGATGGAGCTGGGGTCATCCATGGTCTGGAGCATCTGCACCAGACCAATGACGGTGCCGATCATGCCCATGGCCGGGGCGTACATCCCGAGGGTGGCCGAAATCTCGGCGCCAATCTCGTGGCGCGATTCCAGATAGGCGATCTCCGTCTCCAGGATCTCCTGAATGGTCTGCGGTTCCAGACCGTCCACCGTGAGCTGCAGGCCCTTGCGCAGGTAAAAATCGTCCAGCTGCTTGATCACCGGCTCCAGCGACAGGATGCCCTCGCGCCGGGCGCGGTTGGCGTAGTCCATGAACCGCTCGATGATGTCGGCCGGGCTCTCCAGGGAGGAGAAGAAGGTCTTTTTCAAGACACTCACGGCTCCCAGGATCTTGTCCAGGGGATAGTTGACCATGGTCGCACCAACGGTGCCGCCGATGACGATCAGCAGGGAAGGCACGGAAATGAAGACCACGGGACTGCCGCCAGTCACAATGGCTGCAAACACAAGCCCCAGGGAGAGCACGAGTCCGATGATGGTTGCTAAATCCATGGATGATCCCTCAAAGCTCCTGTTAGGTGCGTACGGGCCTGGTGCCGAAGATGCGCGTACCAACGCGCACCAGGGAGGCCCCTTCCCTGACGGCCTGCGTGAAGTCGTCGGTCATGCCCATGGACAGGACCGGGAGCTTCATCCCCAGACGAACTTCTAGCCCGTCCCGCAGTTCGCGCAAACGGGCGAACAACGGACGGCGCTCTTCAGGATCGAGATCGAACGGCGGGAGAAGCATGAGTCCGGTGAGATTCATGCTCCCCATCCGGACCAGCTCACAGGCCAGTTCCGGAAGGTCTTGTTCGGCGACTCCTGCCTTCTGGCTTTCCAGTGCCAGATTGACCTCGATCAACACGTCCTGTCTGGGGGCGCAGGCTGCCGACAATCGTTTATGCAAGGCTTGGGCCAATTTAAGTGCATCGATGGTGTGCAGCAGGGCGAAGCGACCGGGCACGAACTTGGCCTTGTTGCTCTGCAGCTTGCCCGTGAAATGCCAGATCAGATCCAGATGGGCCAGTTCGTCCTGCTTGGCCAGGGCCTCTTGGATATAGTTCTCGCCGAAGTGGCGTTGCCCGCCCAGAGCCGCTTCCGCCAAGGCCTGCGCGGGCTGGTACTTGGAGATGGCCACCAGGGTCACGTCCTCGGGGGCCCGACCCGAAGCCCTGGCCGCTGCGGCGATCATCTCTCTGGTTTCGGCCAATTGATCACGGATGGCCTGCCCATCCAGCTTGCCTTGCATCGCCTGCTCCTTGGTTGCCCTGGGGCCACGCCTCTCGCCTCACAGGGGCAAATTGCACCCCCTGGCGACGATCCGGCGTCAAAAAACCAGCATTTCCGGGTAGATCATGCCGGGCAGATCCTTGAGCCCCAAAACGCCTTTCTTTCGATCCTTGTATAATGACAACGCATGGGCTTCCCGGCCTGGGATGACAGGGAGCCGGACAACCCGCCCTGGCGGGGTCGGCAGGCGCCACGCACGGGACCCCGGAAGGTCCTAAAGGCCCAGGCCGATGGTACGCAGGAAGCCGGGGTCTTCGGTCCAATCGCGGCGAACCTTGACCCACATCTCCAGATGCACCTTGGCATCGAGCAGCTGCTTCAGTTCCAGGCGGGCCGAACGGCCAACCTCCTTCAGATTCTGGCCGCCCTTGCCGATAACCATGGCCTTGTGGTTGTCGCGGGCCACCCAGATCAGCGCCCCGATGCGAATCAATCCGCTCTCGTCCTCTTCCCACTGCTCGATCTCCACGGCCGTGGAATAGGGCAGTTCCTGCTCCAGGCCAATGAACAGCTTCTCGCGGATGGTTTCGGCGGCCATGAAGCGCAGCGGCACCGTGGACACCTGGTCCTCGGGGAACATGGGCGCACCCAGGGCCAGATGCTTCTTGATCGTGGCCAGCAGATCATCCAGGCCCGTGCCCTTGGACGCGGAGATGGGGATGATCCCGGCCTCGGGCCACAAGGCCCCCAGGACCTGCATCAGGGGCAACAGGGCGGCCTTGTCCTTGACCAGGTCGATCTTGTTCAGGGCCACATACACGGGCTTCGTGGTATTCTGGATGCCTTTGACAATGGGCTCCATCTCGCGTTCCAGGAGGTACGGCTTACGCGCATAGAGATTCGCGTCGGCCATGACCACGATGCAGTCCGCGGCCTCCACACCGGCCCAGGCCGATTGCAGCATAAAGCGATTCATGCGCCCACGCAGGCGGTGCACCCCGGGGGTGTCCAGAAAGACGATCTGACTGTCGTCGTCGGTCAGGATGCCGGTAATCTGGTTGCGGGTGGTCTGCGGCTTGGAGGTCACGATGGCCAATTTCTGCCCCAGCAGTTTATTGAGCAAAGTGGACTTTCCGGCATTGGGCGGCCCAAGGAGCACCACGGTTCCAAACTTGAAATTTTCTGCGCTGGTTTCCATATTTGTATCCATTTTCTTAATTATTAATCCAGTTTATATAACTTTTGGCGCGTCGGGTTGACTCGCCTCCCGGATGCTATACCCTATACTCTCGTGCCTCGGCGCGGAAAAGTCCACCAATTCATCCCGAAAAGCAAGGCTTGCCTTGAGACCCCCCATCAGCTACGGACCGTCACAATATGAGCAAAAATCTGATTATCGTTGAGTCTCCCGCCAAGGTGAAGACCATCAAGAAGTTCCTGGGCCGCGATTATGCAGTCGAGGCGTCCGTGGGCCACGTACGCGACCTGCCCCCCAAGGCGCTGGGCGTGAACGAGGAGACCTTCGAACCCGAGTACCGCGTCATCGGCGGCAAGGAAAAGATCGTGGCCCGCCTGCTGGATGCCGCGGCCAAGGCCGAGTGCGTCTATCTGGCCCCTGACCCGGACCGCGAGGGCGAGGCCATCGCCTGGCACGTGGCCGAATTGATCAAGGGCAAGAACCAGAATCTGCACCGCATCCAGTTCAACGAGATCACGGCACGGGCCGTGCGCGAGGCTCTGGAGCACCCGCGCGAGCTGAACGAGGATCTGTTCAACTCGCAACAGGCCAGGCGCGTGCTGGACCGGCTGGTGGGCTACAAAGTCTCGCCCCTGCTCTGGAAAAAGGTCAAGAGCGGCATCTCCGCCGGACGTGTGCAGTCCGTGGCGCTGCGGCTGATCGTGGACCGCGAGAAGGAACGCCTGGCGTTCGTGCCCGAGGAATACTGGGTGCTCAAGGCATCCCTGGCGGGCGAGAACCCGCCGCCGTTCTGGGTCGATCTGGCCAAGGTCGCTGGCAAGAAGGCCGTGGTGGGCAATGCCGACCAGGCCCAGGCCGTCGAAACCACCGTGCACGAGAACGCCTTCACGGTGCAGACCGTGGCCGAGAAGGAGCGCAAGCGCAGCCCCGCGCCGCCGTATATCACCTCCACCCTGCAGCAGGACGCCAACCGCCGCCTGGGCTACTCGGCCAAGAAGACCATGAGCGCGGCCCAGCGCCTGTACGAAGGTGTCGAGCTGGGCGCCCGGGGCACCACCGCGCTGATCACCTACATGCGTACCGACTCGGTGCGCATCGCCGACGACGCCCGCGACACGGCCCGGGAATTCATCCTGGAGCAGTACGGCGAAGAGTTCTACCCGTCCAAGGCCCGGGTCTTCAAGACCAAGTCCTCGGCCCAGGACGCGCATGAGGCCATCCGCCCCGTCGACGTGACCATCACCCCCGAGGAAGTGCAGGCCAGCCTGCCCTCCGACCAGTACCAGCTGTACAAGCTCATCTGGCGGCGGTTCGTGGCCTCGCAGATGGCCATGGCCAAGTTTTGGGACACCACCGTGGACGTGGCCGCGGGCAACACCCTGTGGCGCGCCAAGGGCGAACGCCTACTGTTTTTGGGCTTCCTCAAGGTCTTCGACCAGACCGAAGAGGGCGAGACCAACGAACTGCCCAAGCTGACCGAGGGCCAGGAACTGTCCCTGGCCGAATTCAGCAAGGAACAAAAATTCACTCAGCCACCGCCGCGCTACTCCGAGGCCTCGCTGGTCAAGGAGCTGGAGGAAAAGGGCATCGGACGCCCGTCCACCTATGCCGCCATCATCTCCACCATCCTGGGCCGTGAATACGTGGAACAGCAGAACAAGCGCTTCGCGCCCACGGACCTGGGCACCGTGGTCAGCGACCTGTTGAGCGAGCATTTCGTGACCCTGATGGACGTGGGCTTCACCGCGACCATGGAGCAGGGGCTGGACGCCGTGGCCGAGGGCAAAGAGGACTGGATCAAGCTGCTCTCGGGCTTCACCAAGGACTTCTATCCCACCCTGGAAGAGGCGCGCACCAACATGAAGCGCGTCAAGGCCGGGCTGGACACGAACATCGCCTGCGAGGTCTGTGGCAAGCCCATGGTCATCAAGTTCGGCCGGGCCGGGACCTTCATGGCCTGTTCGGCCTACCCGGACTGCAAGAGCACCAAGAACTTCACCCGCAACGAGCAGGGCCAGATCGAGATCGTGGAGCACACCCGCGCCGAGCCCGAAAAGACCGGGCGCGCCTGCCCGGACTGCGGCGGGGACCTGGTGATCAAGCACGCCCGCACCGGCAGCCGGTTCATCGCCTGCAACAACTACCCGGACTGCACCTACGCCGAGCCGTTCTCCACGGGGGTCAAATGCCCCAAGTGCGAGCAGGGTGAATTGGTGGAAAAGTCTTCACGCCGGGGCAAGATCTTCTTTTCCTGCAACCGCTACCCGGACTGCGACTACGCCCTGTGGAACAAGCCCGTGGAAAAGCCGTGCCCGGAATGCGGTTCGCCCATCCTGGAGCTGAAGACCACCCGGGTCAAAGGCAAGCATTTGGGCTGCCCCAATAAGAAGTGCAAGTATACTGAGGACCTCGACCTTAGCGAAAATGAGGACTAGCCCGGGCGTTGAAATTCCCGCGATGGCGGTGTTGCTGCGGCAAAACCAAACTCTCGCGTATTATTCATACGCGTCGATCTTGGTTTCCCCTTGCGCCTACCCCTCGCGGTTTTTGAACGCCCTTCAAAAGGCACAATGAGAACAGCGCCTGAACACCCCTTTGGCCTAGGCCGGAGCTGTATCAAAAAATCAAAAAGGCAGGAGTACCATGATTGGTACTCCTGCTTTTTCTTTGTCTCAAAATAGGAGTAGAGGGCATAATTATAAAAGAAAAGCCATAATAAAAATTATTCATTAACTCAAACAACTAGGCCTTAAACATGCGTAGCATAGCAATTTTATTCGGATACATCATTATAGCATCTGTTGCGCTTCACGCTATGATGGCGATTACTCATGAAAAATGGGCAGTCTATCTCTTCTTTGTTGCCTTCCTGTTTGGATGGTTTCTGACTCTCGGAGTAATGATTGAAGAAAATAAACACAGATCAATTAACGACAAAATAAAATATGGAGTGAAGTTTGGGCTACAGTTCCTGCGAGATTGGGCAATGGGAATGGGAATAATACTTGGGATAGCACTCATTTTAGCCATATTCAGTTTTTGAAATTTCTCCCCACTGCCTTCCAAATCAAAGCATCGAGCCACGGAGGGTACCAGCCCACCTCATCGGGCCATGAGCCACGGCAAAGGGCGGACCAAGGCCGCCCAAAGCAAGTGACCAGGCCCCTTACGACCCAATACATCTTGAAGGACAGAGTAAGGTAAAAGCTATATCTGGCGAGGCCTGATAGGCATTTTCGACGACTATAGGGGGGAGGGCGGAGTCCAGAGGGTGTTCCGGGGGGAAAGCGGGCTTTGCACGCCCCCCCCCCCCCACACCCTTTGGTCCGAGCGAAGCGGACTGAAGCCGGTCGCGAAAACTCGCGGCTGAATTCGCGATAATTACCCCGGCTTATTCCTTTCACATGCTGTAATCTTGTTTCTGTATGTGAAAGACCTATCCCTCACAAGTATTTCAGCAGCC
>Ga0180007_10006774_pt1 | contig 11080 bp, 12 predicted proteins | sample MM_PC_MetaG_FD_121122 | JGI IMG/M metagenome (GOLD analysis project Ga0180007, IMG submission 121122) | Groundwater microbial communities from the Aspo Hard Rock Laboratory (HRL) deep subsurface site, Sweden - MM_PC_MetaG | ecosystem: Environmental > Aquatic > Deep subsurface > Groundwater...
CTAATCTTGTTCTGTCGGTCCTGCATCGCATTGGTCAGTTTTTCCTGCTGCCCGTTAAAATACACACCGCAGTTCCAAATATAAATGGCAGCGCTTTTATCCATTTCATCGCGATAACCATTTAGAATCATTGATGAACCGCCTCCAATATTGGTCTCCTCATGAAAAGACCCCATTGCTTTCTGGTATTTCTTGGCAGCGGCCTCAGTGTCATTAATGAGATCAATATCCTCCTGGATACTGGAGCCCTTCCTTAATTCCGATAGTAATGCGGGTACTTTGTCGATTGTGGCAATGGCCTCGTTCAGGATATTTGTATCACCAAGCGCCTGGGATTTGAAATTCAAAACCATTGTTGCCGAACCAATATCCACGAGCTGGCTGATGAGCGTTATCCTTTCCTGACGATCACTCAAGTCTGCCTTGAACATCTCATTTTGACTGGCCAGAAACGCATTGCAGCTGGTCATGTAATCAGCTGCGGATGAATCCATGATCTCCCTGTTCGCGGCAAGCTTGACATTTGTGTCAACGGTTTGTTGAACAGAGGCCCTGTAATTGTTCACCGCCTTAGTCGAGATATCGAGCTGGCCTTTGAGTTGTTTAAGATTCAGCGATGCTGCTTCAAGTTTTCCTGCCTTTTCCAGAGCATCATCTACCGATTTAAGCTCTAACAGAACCTTTTCATAGAAGGCCTTATCCTCAGTAAACCCATACCCTCTCATTTCATACATAACACGGTTGGATGCAGCCTGAAGCTCATTGGCCACACCCACTTCAGGCACGTATTCATGGGCCAGCATTGAACTTTGTGTCCCCACCCTGTTCATGTTCCAGATCGCCATTAAGCCGAGAGATCCGGCAATAATAATCAGGATTACAAATCCTAGTGAAATTTTTACGCCAAAACTTAAACTTTTCACTCTTAAATTCCTTTTTGTTTTTGTCTATGTTTTAAAGTGCAAATTAAAAATCTTTAAAATCATCTTCATCTCAACCTTATCGTTGAACACAACCGGCTGGGCAATAAATGCACAGGGATCTCCATTGTCGGGGGTATAAGACGCAAAATTCGCCAGACCATATTGTTTTGTGCTCAATACTGTCCGGACAAGATTGCCAAGACCTGAATCCGCATATTTCCCATTGACAAAATTGGTCTTGTAATCTGCTTTCTGGGCCACGGTATAAAATGCATATCCATCAGGGTTAAACAAGAAAAGGTAGGAAATGGTACTGATGACACCAAAGGGAATTAATCCCACAAGAAGAAAGAGAATAATCAATTTTGCACTAAGGCTTAGTTGTTTCATAATCCTTCTTTCTTTTGTTGACCGACCCTGTAACCCTTAAAAATCATTCATTGCCAATTTTTCCAACCTTCATGGGATTCTCTGGAAAAAAACCCTGTAAAATTTGATTGATATGTAATCATCTGAATTTTTGAGTAATTTTCAACTAGTTCCGACACAATATCTTGGATATAGTATCGGCATTTTACGCAGAAACTTGACTTTAAAATTGATATGGATGGAAAATATGGTTTATGCTGTTTGTTTGAAATTATAATGAATCCATTTTAAGCGGCAGTCAAACTAAGGGATTAAATTTTTTCCGGTGATTTCACCGAATCTTTATGCTTGCTGCGATTGAAATACTTCAGGTGATAAAAGCAGAACTTTTTCACGGATTATTTTAAATTTTTACTGTTTTTATTCCGCATGTTTCCGATATTATTCCGGCTCAATATAAAATACAAAAATTTATAGATCATTGGGATGGGATGAAAAAAACCCAGGCAAGTTTGGGAATAAGGTAAAAAAGTCTCCCGTGCCGGTAAATTTTTCCCCCCATGACCGGAAGACGAAAGACAAAGCGGTAAATGGCATACATTGTTCTTACCATTCTGTTTGACCTTATACATTGCTTTATCTGCCATGCACAACAACTTTTCCGGATCACTGATATATTTAAAATCATCCTTACTAAGCGTACTTGCACCCAGACTTGCCGTCACCGAGATACAAATATCTCCATAGGAAAAGATTTGGTCTTCAAGTTTTTTCCGGATTCTTTCAGCAAAGATAACCGCCTCAGAAGCAGTAGTTCCTGACATCAGAATGACAAACTCCTCACCACCAAAACGGGCCAGCACATCTTCGTTACGCCCCAAACTCTTTAAAATAGATGCCACTTCTTTGATCAGCTTGTCCCCGATAATATGACCATAGGTATCATTAATAAATTTAAAATCATCCAGATCAATAAAAATAGAAGAGAGCTGAGTACCATTCCGTCTCGCTTTGGCAAATTCTTCACTTAGCCTTATTTGCATGTATTCCTTATTATAGATTCCTGTCAAGGCATCAATAAAATTAACCTTTTTCAACCTTTCTATTTCAGATCGAAGGCTTAAATTCTCTCTAAGCAGCTCACTGTGCTTTTCTGCAACTGTCTCACTGATGTCACCCAATTGGTTGAAAAAACAAAATTCCTGGCAAAACGAACTTTCCGATTCCACTGCCGGTGAGATAAATTCTATTATATTGTTCATGTCAGCATCTGCTCCAAAAAAAGATTTTAAATCATAAAGCACATCAAATGCATCAGCAAAATTCATGCCATATTATGCGGATATCCTTGTCAGACCCTTTTAGCAGGGTTGACTTTACACACATTGGTTTTCCCGAAACGGTTTCACATATGACTGTCATAAATTTTCCGTGTGTGGTTTAAGAGCCGTTGGGCACTGTTATCTATAGGACTATCCCAGTATTTCACGATACGATTGGCGATCTGTTCGATATTTGTGGTTGTCATTTTTTCTCGATTGCCCGGAATAAATGGCATCTTTTTTTTTATGGATTGTCCAACGGCAGGGTCTTTAAAGATAAAACCGAAATAGTCAACTTCCATATCAAGAATACTCTTCAGAGTCTTGTTGATCTGTTCGGAAAGTTTAATTTCATCGGGATGTTCTCCCATGTTGAATACCAGACGGGGACGGTATTGGCGGCACAACCGGGTTACCATTTCTCCTGCTCCATGGTCAATGGTGGAGATCCTGGACTGCAGCGCTTTGATATTTGTCTGCTTATCTGTTTTATACATGGCATTCAGTATCTGGCCAATGGCATAATTTTTGGTAAAATTTCCCTCAATGATGCGCAACACAAGATGTTTCAAGAATGTCATCATATTCATTATGGATGGATACTCAGGTGTGATGATGACAAATCCGTGGTGGGACAACCTGAAAAAATCCAATGTATTGAACGATGACCCGGCTCCAAGATCCAGCAGTATATACTCTGTGGGAAGTTTTACAAGATGGGAAATCAGTCGGATTTTCTGGACATGGGGGATGTTGGCCATAAAGGGGCTCATGCCATCTCCGGGCAGGAACTTCAAATTGGGAATTTGTGTTGGGACTAACAATTCTTCAAGCCCTGCACTGCGTGCCTTGAGAAAACTCCCAATGCCCGGAAACCGGTTGGGTAATCCAAAAAAAAAGTGCAGGTTTGATCCTCCCAGGTCCATATCCACCGCTGTTGTCGGATGTCCCATCTCTGCCAGTGCAATGGCAAGATTGGCTGTGAAGAACGTTTTACCGACCCCGCCCTTTCCGCTGGCAATTGGTATTATAATGGGTTTTTTTTTCAACGTATCTGCCATGCCCCCTCATTTCTTAATAACGTTATGGAACCGCTTGCCCCCCTGCATCACCAAAAACATTCAACTGAGTTCTGCTCAATAGATTGAGCATTGCTTTTTCAACAAACCAAATCAATCCGTATCATCTATTGATTAAAGTCTTAGCAAGATGCTTGCCAATATAGATAAAAAAAGCGAATCGTGGCACATATATTGCAAAAATAGCCGGAAGGCGATCTCTTTAAGGTGGTTTCCGCAAAAACTTTGGTTTGCCGAACAACCAAAAGAGATACACATAATGCCACAACCTTTTTAAGACAGGTGTTTACAATGGAACTGCATCAGATCAGATCAAACAGCAAAACTGTGTCTGTACCCAAAATAGACCGTACAACCCCGGAAAACCTTTTTTCAAAAATTCTGAGCAGAAAAACGAAACGCTTCGATATCGCCAAAACTTCTGCAACATCAAAAGAGACCGCGTCTGTACCCGTCGGGACCATCACCCGGGATACTCCCACGGTCTCGCATCTGCTTGTAAAAAACCCGCAGTTTAATGAAAATTGCTGGCGCATCATCCATGCCCAAATAAACCAAAACAAGCCGTTCAGCAAAATCAAAGCCGGTGAAACCATTTATCTCAATCCAACCACAAATGAAATCACCTGGGGTAGAAACCAAGTGTCAAAACAATCTCCAATTGTGAAGAATAGGGATACAGTCCTTTCTCAGTCCGATGAAACCCTGTCAAACAAACTCATTAATGCCGTAAAACCTTATATCGGAACTTCTCACGATAAAATAGATTGTTATGAATTGGTGGTCAATGGGTTAAAATCCCTTGGATATCAGTACTATGGACAGGAAGGGATCAAAAACAGTCTGATGAAAATGGCTGCTGATGACAAACTGCCGGAAAATGCCTATTTAACCGGAGAAGGCCTGATGGAAAAAACAGGCAACATTTTGGTTTCAAAATCCTATGAAAAAATTGATGACCCTGGAAAAATTGCCAGAAAATTTATTCATGAGATTAAACCCCTTTTAAAAGAAGGCAGCATCCTTTCCTTTTCAATGCTGACAAAGGGCCATACCGGGATTATTTCAAAACAGAAAAATCAATGGACCTTTATCAATTCCGGCCTTATGGATAACTCTGTGAAAAAAAGCGTCAATACAAATGGGGTTGGAGAAGAATTTTTGACGGATGAAATCAAAAACTGGTTTAACCTGGCAAAAAAACAAAAAGAACCTCTGATGATAACCATTGGTTCCCTTGATAAAAAGAAACTGGAAATGTTTATATAGTTCTTCTAAGACCTATTTTACAGGACCAACACGGAAGAAAACAGGTTTGCTTTTTCCTTGCCCTGATGAACAGCACCATTATCTTTTATAGGATACTGAACAGGAAAATCAGAATCAACAAGGACAACCTGTTTTGCAAGCATTTTTTTTGTATTGATCACAATGGGGGCTCTCAGGTTCGCCGTCACTTTGAACGGATCTGAACGAATCGTTACAACAGACATTAAAACCACATCATCATGGGATTCGATTTCTAGTAATTTTTCTTCTGCATCAGTTATTACCGGCTCGTAATCCGGTTTTACGGCAAGGGAATTGATAACGACAAAAGCGATCGAACCATCGTCAACTGACTGAAACCACCAGAAAGGGTTTTCTTCGTCTTGAATGAACAGCTCATATTTTTTCAAGTGCTCAAAACCCAGCATCCCCGTCTTCATATGGATAATCTTGGATTCATCTATACTTATTTCACCAAAACGGGTGGTAGAAATCTTCACTCAACTGCCTCCTTCGGATTTTTCAGCTTGTTCCATACCTGTGATAGATTTTTGACGATTGAATCCTGGTATCCTGCCGCCAGGATATTTTGTTTTTTAATCATTTGATAAACTTCTTCGCGGTGAACGGTTACATCGGCAGGTGCTTCTATTCCCACCCTTACCTGCCGCCCTTTTGCATCTAAGATGGTAACCCTGATCTCATTACCTATCCGTATTGTTTCGCCTGATTTCCTTGTCAGAATCAACATTTCATTTATCTTAAAAAATCGAGTATGGTTAAATTTCCTATCTTTGCTGCCGTAGCATAGGATGCTTGCAGGGCCGTCTCTCGAATAGAAAACTTGACGATGAGTTCAGAAATATCTGCATCTTCTGTATCAGAAATCAATTCAGCCAAATTCAGATCCAGATCGGTCATGCTGTTTTTTGCTATCTCCAGCCTGTTGATCCTGCTACCGCACTTGGAAACATTTTTTATTATTTGATTGGACCCCGCCTTAAGATCATCTATGCATGATGCGATCACGTCTGGTTCGTTATTCTCCAGACCTGCTTTTAACTTATTGAGCGTACTGAATATATCAATATTTCCCTGGCCTTTGTCCGTGAATACGGCTTCCCCTGAAATAGCGTAGGCAAAAGGCGTTCCTTCGCCGATATCAACAGACAATTCACTGCCGTTACCATTATAAAAGCCTGCAGTCTTTGCCTGGATGGAAAAAATATCATCTGTTGTAAAATCTTTCGACCCTGCCGTAAACGTCAGGTTCATCCCATCGCCCAGTACAACTTTACCATCCCCGGGTATCGTGTTTGCAGCAGACCAGGTATCAGCCTTTCCACCATCATTTGAAACCTGGTACGTTGCAGTGCCCAGTGTTCCACTGTCAATGATTTTTACCACATATGTCTTGTTTTCACTGCCCGTATAGTTCCCGTCAGATACCACAGTACCGTCAAACATATTTCCCTGCGATGAAACAGGCACGCCTGTTTCAGCAACGGGTCGTCCAGAGGATGAAAAAGGGACATCTTCTGATTTTGTACCAGAAAACAGATACCTTCCCCCATACTTTGAATTGGCAAGAACAAAGATTTCGTCTGTAATCTGCTGAACCGACTCAGCTTCAGCATTTCGTGTCACAGCCGTTGCAGTACCCGTTGACTGGGCCGCAGCCAACTCTCTTGCCCTTACCAGAAGATCACTTACTGCCGACAATTTTGATTCAGTAATCGTGAGCCATGATTCACCGCTGTCCATACTCCGGGTGTATTGTTCAATAGATGCTCTGGATTCCTTAAGATTAAGCACTTTGCTCATACCGATGGGATCATCCGACGGCCTGTTAATTTTCTTTAATGTAGCAATCTTTTCAGATAATTTATTATAACTGTCCTGGGACTTAAACATGTTGTCTACTAATGCATTAAACTTCATGTTTTCTGATATCCGCATCACCATAATACTACCTTTTCTCAGGGTTTCTGATTTTCTGACGGTAAATTTTTTCTAATTCACCAGGTTCATCAGGGTATCCAGCAGTTCATCTGTGGTGCTGAATAGTTTGGCCGCTGCATTATAACCGGTCTGAAATTTGATCAGATTCATCATCTCTTCATCAATCGATACTCCGGAAATCCCATCCCGTTTATTCGTCAACTGGGTTGTCAGATTTGTATGCCGATCAAAATTTCTGTTCACATCTGCGACATCCTGACCAATTTGCCCCACAATAGAAGCATAGTAACTATTCATGGTCGAATGTCCATCATTCATAAGCAGTTCATCCTTAAGCGCCCCAAGCCTGCTGGCATTACCGCCATCTCCATTGACTGTTTCCGAGACGGCTATTCTGTTTATATCCGCAATGATAGCGGCGCTGACGTCAATATTCTTAGCCTTTGTTTTTGTTGCATCAAAAAAATCTTTACCCAGGTTTTGATTCATATCATAACCCAGTTTATGCTGGTCGTTTATCGTGCTTACCAGGGAAGAAGCCATCGTATCAAGACGACTTAAATAGTCTTCTACTGAATTATCTCTAATTTCCAGGAAACCGGCCATACTTCCATTTGTCATCAACCCATTGATTACCGCTTTATCGGAATCATCTTTAAAAACAATGTCATAAAAGGACGGATCCGATGGGTGATTTTCTGTAACCACATCAAGTTCCCACTTTTTATCACCTTCCACCAGGGGCATGCCATTGGGCAAAAAGATGTTTATTGAATCCTTTGAATCCTCAAAAGAATGAAAATCGACGATTTCAGCGAGTTCTGATAAAAGTGTTGCCCGTTGATCTTTAAGACTATTTAGGCCAGGTTCATTTGCACCGTTTGTTCCGGCCTGCAAAATCCTGGCATTTATATCCGCTATATCCGATGCATAGGTGTTGACCTGGTCCACCAGGAAGGGTATCTGTGTATTTACGTTATCCTGGATGGACAAAAGTTCGCTGCTGTATGAATGAAACAGGGAAGTCAGACTCTGGGAAACGGAAACCAGTGTCTGTTTTTCAGCCTGACCTGAAGGGTTTGCAGACAAATCCTCCCAGGCACTCCAAAATTTATTCAATAATTCATTAATGCCGCCACCGTCGGCTTCATTAAAGATCATTTCAATTCTGTCCAGTTCATTTTTTCTGGCTTCACCATACCCCAGGTTATGCTTCTGCTCATCGATCTGACTCCCGATAAACCGATCATATATCCGTTCTATCTTTCCTATTTCAACGCCCGGAGCCAAGGTATTGAATACTGGCCGCTGCCTCGTATATCCCGGAGTATTTGCATTTGCAATATTGGTTCCCGTAAGATTAATTGCGGTTTGATGGCTTAATAAAGCATCTTTTGCTATATTCAATGCAGTGATACTCGACATTTAACTATCCTTCCTTGCTTACAATTTTCCCATTCACATTGCTGGCTTTCAGTCTTCCTGTGCTCAGGTAGGTTACGGGAGAGATAATCTGCCCGAGAAAATTAATGGATTTTCGAACGTAAAAAAGAGAAGAAACAAGCATTGCCTTGTTTTCTTTGGTCAATCGATCGACATTGGTCAAAAGGGGAAAAAGAATTGATTTGCATTCCTCCAATTCCTTTTTCTGGCTGTCATTTCCATGGGGTAAAAGAATTGAAATCCTTATGGTTCTATCGCCAAGATTGAGGATATCGATAATTTTTTCTAACAATTTTATCCTCACATCTTTCACCATCTTTGCCTTTAGAATGCAGGTTTCTTTTTTGGAATTGTTTTCATACAGTTCATTCACAGAATATCCTGAAAGAACTTCTTTTTCATCCAGAAGAGCGTCAAGAAGCTTCCTGTAAACTTCGATCTCCTCTCTCAGGATTGAAATCAGAGAATTATAAAGAGAATGCAATTGACTATCCATTGAATCAAGCCATTATATCCAGGAAGGATTCACCCATCATCTTTTCAGCAATTTTTTCTCCGCTCACATAATAATTCCCTGATTCTATTCTGGCTTTAAGTTCATTAATCTTTTCCGCTCTGACATCGGGGAGTTTTTCGATAGCCTTTTCTGCCTGCATTATATCCCTTGCAGCAGCGGATAAGCTGACTTTTTCTTCTGGAACCACATTGCTGGAAGTCTTTTTTTCAGGTTCTGAACCAATTTTTTCCTCATTTGTTTTATACCGTGAAATAAGCTCATTAACGGGATTCCCAGTTTCTAAAATATTCATATATAATACCTTTCTTATCTTTGTCTTAAGTCTAATACAGATATCGGCATAGTTACAACAAAACTTTATTAATCAATTCGGCTAATCTCTGGTTACTGATCTGTTAAGCTGTCGTAAGAGCATTTTCTGAAGGCCAATACCCCCATTTTTTTTTGAAAGGTCTTCGGCCACCTTCTGGTCAACCATTGTATCATAAATATCCTTGCCTGGAAAGTTATTCAGTCCGCTCTGGGGAATCGTGCGCCTCATGGTCTTCATCATATAATTGATAAAGACGGCTTCAAAATCAGCGCAGGCTTTTTTCAATTTCTCTTCACTGATACCGGATGCCTGTTGCCCGGTGCGGCTGCTTTCCTTGTCCCTCAAGACCTTCCCGGTTGTTAATCCGTCCAGGTTTATCCCTTCCATTCCTATCCCTCCGATCCTTGATACTACATTACCTTTAAATCGGCCTGAAGTGCGCCTGCAGATTTGATGGTCTGCAATATGGTTATCAGATCCCCCGGGGTAACGCCTATGGAGTTAAGCGCTTTTACAACGTCCTGAATACTAACCCCCTTTTGCACCACCACCAGACGATTCTTATCTTCTTCAATCCCAATCGTTGTTTCAGTTGTCACGACCGTCTGTCCCCCTGGAGCGACGATTGTACCATTTCCCATATCCACAGGAGGACTGCCAGCAGGAGGTTCAGGAGCAAAAGAAGACGGCTGAGATACATTTTTCTTATCCTTTATCTGGATGAACAAATTCCCATGGGCTACCGCAACTGTGGATATCCTTACATTTTCTCCCATCACAACCGTACCCGTCTTCTCATCTATGACAACGACTGCCGGAGAATCAATCTCAATATTAATATTTTCAACAATTGAAACAAGTTTTACAATACTCTCTTCAAAAGTCGGTTCTATATTCAATGCAATGGTCGATGAATCAACAAGAGTGGCCACCACACCCGGCATCATACCCGGCATTATTCCATTTATAGCCTCTGCCATCTCTGCTGCCGTTGTAAAATCAGGTCTATAAAGGTTTATGGAGAGTGTTTTCAGGTTTTCGAAATTGTAGGACAATTCTTTTTCGACAAAGGCGCCATTTGCAATCTTTCCCCCGGTCGGGTGATTCTTGGAAACCGTACCACCTTGTCCGCCAGCGGTAAAACCGCCGATCGAGACAGCTCCTTGTGCCACGGCATAGACCTTACCGTCCGCCCCTCGAAGCGGAGTCATGAGAAGAGAACCTCCCCGCAGGCTCTTTGCATCACCAATAGAAGAAACCATGACATCTATTCTCGATCCCATTTTTGCAAATGGCGGAAACTCGGCCGTAATCATAACAGATGCCACATTATTTGAACTCAGCTTTTTCCTGGACTCATCCTTCATCGCAAGTCCCTGCCTGCTCAGCATATTTGCAAGCGCTTCCTTTGTAAATCCATTTTCAATATCATCACCTGTTCCAGCCAGACCGACAACCAGACCATAACCGACCAGCTGGTTATCCCTGACGCCTCCTATACTTGCAACATCTTTAATGCGGGCGGCAAAGGCGTGAGATGCGACAATAAAATTAACAATCAAAAAAATTGCAGCATAGATAAAAATATTTACGGTCTTCATAAAACCATCCTTTACTCACCCATTAAAATGGCCAGGTCCAATCAACAACGCGTGTCAACCAACCTGGTTTCAATTTATCATTTACGACACCCTTGCCAGTATAAAAGATTCTTGCATCAGCTATGTATTGTGATGAAATTACATTATCTGAGGTAACATCTTCAGGTCTGATAATACCGGAAATAATAATATACTGATCCTCTGCATTAACCGTCAATTGTCGCCTTCCCTCTATGACCAGGTTCCCGTTATCCATTATATTGACAACCCTTGCCGTTATTC
>Ga0180007_10006775_pt1 | contig 11080 bp, 7 predicted proteins | sample MM_PC_MetaG_FD_121122 | JGI IMG/M metagenome (GOLD analysis project Ga0180007, IMG submission 121122) | Groundwater microbial communities from the Aspo Hard Rock Laboratory (HRL) deep subsurface site, Sweden - MM_PC_MetaG | ecosystem: Environmental > Aquatic > Deep subsurface > Groundwater...
TTGGCCTTTGTCTGAGACTTTGATTGTTTTTATCATTTTTTCTCCATATTTATAGAACAGTAAGAATTTTCTTACTTAAATAGTTTTCGGTTTTAACGGCTATGGAGGCGAGCTCTGAATTGATTATAACATCGCCGCTAAGCGAAGTTGCTCACGACCTCGAAAAATCCGAGCGACTCCGAGACTCCCATATGGCTGAGGCTCAGGACGGAGCTCGGATTTTTTAGAGTGGAGTGAGCAATTTGGGGAAATTGGGGAAAACGCTTGGCGTTTTAGCGAAAGCGACCCAATTTCCCGTTTAGCGGCTGTTAAATACTCCGCCAGTTTACGAGCAATCATTTAGAGTTTAAACATTAACTTAAAACATCAGGTTCTTTCCAGTAACACATTCAGTTACAGAAGAAATATGTTTGCGGAGTTCTGGCGGACTTCGACCGAAGAGTAAAATTTGAGTTCTATAAATTCGACCGTAGGGAGACTAAATGTCCGAAGGACTAGGGGTCTGAGTTTTTTATTTAATGAGCTTAAAATATATACTTAAAACAAGATTAAGATGAACCTTTAGTTTCCATTGTCAACACGACTTTTGTTTTTAAAATATCCGACTGAATTATGCTCTCCACCCATGGATCCTAATGCACCTAAAAGAAAGGGGGCAATTGCCGGATCATAAAGTGCATCCATCATTAATGCAGATCCATGTACCTTTTCTCCTTTATCTAGGAAGCTAAATCCCATACATCCTTCACCATGATCTCGGATTCTCAATAATTTTAATGCCTCGGAAAACAAAGGCACAATTACATCTGGACCATAAATTTTCCACATCGGATGGATAATTTCACCATTTCTAGTAATATCAGCAAGACTAAAATGATTCTTCTGGGGAATATCTCTCCGAGGTATCCCTTCCGCATCTATTGCCTCAAATTGATCAGGTGTAAAACCAATCGTGTAATGGCCCCATAGATCTCTTTGATGGGTATGCGGAAAGAGGACTACATTAGGTATTTCAATTCTGACTACTCTGCCATCAATTACTTGTGGAGGGAATCTGGCATTATCACAGTATTGATCTTTAAATAACTCCCATCCGTTTGGAGTTATTGCAGATCTAACAGAATCAGCATCCACTAATACATAATACTTATCGTCAATTTCTCCTCCGCCCCGAAGTCCAGTAAGGAAACCAGAGTTATGTTGGACTTTTACAGTATCTGGAGTAGTAACGCATAAATCTGCTAGTGTAATATATTTTTCACACCATTCTTGAATTCTTTCTGGATCACTAGACTGAATGGCTTCCAATCTCCTCCTAAGAACATAATTCCCATCAGCGAATAGTCTTTGATCTTCTGCAATCTTTCCTGCCGTAAAGGACACACTTCCTTCGTACCATTGAATTGGGGTTGTAGTTGCTGTTGGATTCATGTTATGATTAGGAAGCATAACTTATATATATTTATTTGTATAATTAAATATTATCTTTAGGATAAATTTCTCGACAAAGTCGAGACTATATGTGCGAAGCACCTCAGACCCCTTTTTAATCTATTAGAACTCAAATTTTATTGTATTTAACATCGGGCTTAAAGGAAGTTTTTTCTCCTCGAAAATGCGACCTCGTGAGGCGAAGCCGAACAGAGCTGGAGCATTTTCAGAGATGAGAAAAAATTTGGGAGAGCGAAGTGCAACGAGCGAACCCTTTAAGCCCTCAGCCTGTCCCATAATTAGTAACATATAAATACTTCTTTACCGTCGATAAAGTAACTAAACACCGTCGATAAAATCGACAAAAAGAGGTTAAAATGGCATACATAAATTCTTTCAAAGATCAGAATTGGTTGATTCCTCAATCAATCAAGGATATGATACCTTCAAATCATATTTGTTTTTTTATTGAGCAGTTTGTTGAGTCCCTTGATTTTTCGGGCTTTGATTTAATAAATGAAGGACCAGGACATCCGGCATATCATCCGAGAATTGTTATGAAGGTTCTTTTGCAGGGGATGTTGTCTGGTGAGCGATCATCGAGAAAGTTGTCTCGTGCCTGCAGAGAGAATTTTGTTTTTATGTATCTGGCTGAGAAAGTGAATCCAGATTTCAGGACATTTTGTCGTTTCCGACGACAAAATGCTTCTTTTATCAAAGAAACGTTTAAAGAGACAGTAAACCTTGCCTCAAAAAATGATCTGATTGATCTGAGTTTGATTTGCACAGATGGAACAATGATGAGTGCTAATGCAAACAAGAAGAAGAGTTTGAAACGAGAGCATTTTGAGAAGTTGGATGAAGTGATTGAGAAGATGATTGCAGATGACATTGAACAGGATGAGATTGATGAGAAGTTTGAGAAAGAAGAGAATTTGACTAACATGGACAAGAGAGATTTCAAGAGACTTGTTTCTGAGTATAGAAGAGTGAAGGATAAGAAGAAGTTGAAAAAGAAATTTGAGAATGTGAAGAAAGAATTGAAAAAGAATCCCGAGGTGAAAAAAGTTTCTTTGACTGATCCTGAAAGCAGGATGATGCAGAATAAGAAGAGGATTACTGAATCGAGTTATAATGTTCAGTTTTCTGTTTCTAAAAACCAGATAATTTTGGCGAATGATGTTTGTCAAGATGGACATGATGTTGATCAGTTGATTCCGCAAGTTGAGATGGTTAAGGAGAATGTTGAATTGCCTAATGGAGTTAAGTTCAGTGCTGATTGTGGTTATAGTTCTGGGGATAATTACAAGTTTCTCGAGGACGAGAAACTTGATGGTTTTATTCCGAGCAGATCCCAGGCTCAGAAGTTAGATGGGAAAGAAGAGAGTTTGAATCATGACAACTATGAGTTTGACGAGAAGAAAAATGAGTTGATTGTTGAAGGAGTTAGGTTTCAGTTTCGGGGAAGTTATGTTCGGAAAAATGGAAGAAAGATATTGACTTTCTACAACAAGAAGTTGAAAAAGAAAAAAGATATCCCATTTTATTTTAGGGCAAGATTGAGAATGAAAGTTAAGATGGAAACAGATGAAGGAAGAATGGTTTATGGGGTTCGAAATGAAACTGTTGAGCCGGTTATTGGGAATGTGAAGGAGAATCTTGGATTGAGAGGGTTTAGGTTGAGAGGTCTTGAAGGGGGAAGGATTGAGTTGGATTTGGTTAGTGCTGCGCATAATTTGGGGAAGATTTGGAGGATGGGAGGGAGAGTTAGGGTTGTGGGGAAGAAAATTGTATTAGGTGGGGGAGTTGGGAGGAAAGAGAAGGAATTTGGGTTGGATGGGGATGTAGGAGGGAAAAATATTGTTTTTTGGTTTGTTGTTTTCAGTTGGAATTTAATTGTGAGACGGCCTCCCCTGTTAAATGCCCCGACGACCAAAGGGAGGAGAGTGCAACGTGGCTCGGAGCGAAGCGGAGAGAGTTCAGAAGTCGGCGTATCAAGGGCGAAGCCCAATTAATTTAAAGAATAAAGGGGCAGATTTAAAAATGAAATAATATTCTTGTATAGTTATGTCCGAAGCATATCAAATGCCACATATTGAAAGAGTAATGTGTTACTCATTTAGACATTTTGATATTCCAGAAGAGGTTAATAGAATTAGATTATTTCATGGTACAAGTACAGTTTTTCTACCTAAAATTCTTGATCGAGGGTTAGTTAATTGTGTTACTTCTGGAGAAATGATTGATGATGGAGATTGGGCCAGTGAACCATGCATGGTCTATTTAGGTCACCAATATAGATGTCTATGTGAATATGCTGCAAGAACGGTTCGAAAGAAAGGTGGAGAAAGAATTTTAGTAGAAGTAGAAATTCCTGTTGATAGTCGTATTGAAGAAGATCGAGAAGAAATTAGAGGATATTTCACAAATTGGAAACAGTCATTAGAACATTTCTTAATTTGCTCTTATAGGGGTAACCTAACACCCGAACATACAAGGGCAATTCACTTTTTTGCTCCTTGGGTTGGTTCAGTGAAACACATGCAAGATGGAAATCCTGAGTTCTATAAAAAAGTAGTTGCTGAAAATTTTGAAGACATTAATATTGATGAAATTTTGAAGCAACTTGATTTAGCAGCATGAATCTGCCCCCTTCTCCAATTTAGCCGACTTCTGAATTGCATTTAATCGCTGTTAGGAGAACCGCCCGGAATCCGCGAATGCGGTGGAGGGTGGCAAAACTTTATGTTGAGTAGTGAGCCAAAGGCGAACGCCACGAAACAATAAAGTTTTGGTATGACGCAAGCCGAAGCACAGCTGAGGCTGAGTAATATTTCTCTTAATGCCTGTTATACGAGGGTGACGACCGAAGGGAGGAAAGCGCAGCGTCCCCTTTAGCGTTTGGGTTTGGGCGTTACTTCTGACAAACATACTGATAGAAATCTGCGTCTGGATAGAAACCTTTTTTGTAATCAGAATATTGCTCAATTTTTTTGAAACCTGCTTCTTTCAATAAATTCAAAAGTTCTCCTCTCTTGAAAGGATAAAGAACGAGATAACCTTTTTTTCCGGTTCTTTCATCCGTATATTCAAAGCGGACTTTATCATCGGAAATTTCAATAGGTTTTCCATGAACTTTATCTCCACAATAAACATATTTATTGGAATATTGAAATTTCCCCTTCTTTAGGATTTCTTCTCTTTTATCTAAAATACTTTGATAATTTCTTTCATCAATTACTAAAATTCCATTGTCTTTTATGATTTTAAGAAAATTTTTGAGAGTTTTGAGCTGGTCTTTTTTCTCAAAAAGATAAGTAATAGAATTACCTAAACAAAAAATAGCATCAAAACTCTTGTCTTCAAAATGCTTGTCGAGGTCTCTCCAATCATATTCAGTTATGTTTAATGCGACATTATGTTTATTCGCATTTTCTTTAGCTTTCTGAATAAACAGATTATCTAAATCATTACTTGTCACATTAAACTTATTTTTCAAAAGATGAATGGAGTCTGCACCATCTCCGAGACAAGCATCAAAAATTTTCTGACAATGGAATTTTTTCAAAATATTAAGAAGAAATCCGTCTTCGCCTTGGCGTCTTTTTCCCCAATCGATAAAGTCCGCCCACATTTCTACGAGAACTTTTGAATTGTAATTTTCTTTATGAATATCCATACTAAATAAACAAAAATTGACACAAATAAAAAGGTTTCTATCTTTTGAGCCCTAACCCAAATGTCGTATAACATCGGGCTTAAACAACCCGAAGGGCTCGAGCGGAACGAAGTGACCTCGAGAGTTTTTCCGTAGGAAAAATTTGGGAAAATCCTGCAAGGATTTTCTGCTTAAGCCCTGTTCAGCGACCTGAAGAAAATCTTTGATTTTCTGAAAGCCTGTAAGGCGAGGCAAGCGAGATTAATTTTAGACTAATTTTAAGGGCGGGAGAAGGCAGTGCGTTTCTTGTTTCTGTTTTCTAAAAGGAAAGCGAGCAATATCCATAATAAAATAAATGAAATCATAATATAAGGACTTTCAATCGCCGTTCTCAAGGGCTCTTTTATTGAATAGAAAAGATAACCCAAAGCAAGACCATAGGGAATCATGATTAAAGGAACTAAAAGAACTTTCAAAAAGTTTTGCTTTTTTATTCCCGAATTGAAAAAATAAAAAGCAAGAGCATTAGGGTGGAGGAAAGAGGCAAAAAAACCTTTAGAGAATACTGGCTTACTTTCTGCTAACAATTCCCTGTTTAATTTATTGGCCAGTATTTTCCTACCTAAAATATAATTGATTGAGGAGGTTATGGTTAATGCGATTGCGACAACTAAACTAATCAAAAAAAGCGACTTGAAAGTTCCATCGGAAAGGATGACTGCAAGAGCCACAATAAAAGAGCCCGGAAAATATAAACCAAAATAAACAATTCCTTCTAAAAATGAGGCGATGAAAAGTCCAGTTAATCCATAAGATGTATAAAGATTTTCTAAGAATAAAAGGATATTGCTCGGGCCTGGGATATATCCAAACTTCCATAATATTACAACACTAACATAAAAGATTAATGCAGATAAAGGAAGTTTGGGAATCTTTTGAAAAAATTGTTTTAACATTTTTGCCTCTTTTAGAAAACAATAGAAACTAACTTATTAAGTTATCGTTAAGCACTGCCTTCGGGTGGGGGATGGAAATAACTAAAATTAATCTCGCGCAGAGTTTTTTGTGTAGCAAAAAATTTCGTTGAACATTGCGATTAAGCGACCCGTAGGGCTCGGGCGGAGTGAAACGACCCCGAGTGTTTTTCCGAAGGAAAAATATGGGTGGAAAAACCTGCAAGGTTTTGGAACCGCTTAATCTGCTGTTAGTTTCTCCGAAGGATTGAGTTTTAGTGCAACGATGCCGAAGGCAAAAAATCAAAGTTGCAAATTCTCGTTCATATATTTGAGAGGACACTTTAGGACGGCGGGTTCCGTCTGTAAAACCCAATAAATAAGAGATGTGTGCGTTCTTTTTGCTTCTTTTTTCTAAAAAGAAGATGAAATAATCTTGGGGGGTTAATCTTTCCAAGAATCAATCTTCTCTAAAATTCCTTCAACAACAACCACATGCCCAATGCTTTTCACATTATTGTATTTAATAATAATTCCTTTAACATTAAATCCTTGATGTTTGTCTAACATAATTTTCAAACTATCAATCTTATTTTCTCCTAAAAGAGCTTCTTTAACTTCCCCAATATAATTCCCAGAATCTGTGAAAACCTTTTTATTTATTAATCCATTAAGACTATTTGTTGAGGATTTTGTGTTTATAATTTTGTTAGTTTGTTTTATTGTATTCAAATTATTATCTAAATAAGATTTGGGAGCTGACACAAAACTTGCTTTTCCTGTTGTAAACTTTTTAATTTCTCTTAAAATATAAATTAAAACAACAAATATTCCTATTAATGATAAAACAGCTAAGGTTCCAAGAACAAACCACCAGCTTACTGCTCCTAAATTAGATTCTCCAACTCTAATTGCCCCTCCAGTAATGCTTGGTCTTGGCATTATTGAAAATAAAGTAATTAATCCAACAGCTCCAAGAATTAATACTAAGTGTTTGCCCTTTAAAATTTTATTAATCTTGTTTAACAATCTTTCTCTTTCGGAGTGATAAGACGACTTGCTTATTTCTTTTCTTGTTTTTAATTCTTTAAGATGTTTTAGTTTGGCGTCTAAATATTTTACTTTTCCACTTTTGCTTCCATGTTTGAATATTTTGATTAAAACAAAAATTAATAATAAAATAAATACTAACGCTCCAGCACCAATGAGAATATACTTTTTATTAATCTTTATATCTAAAAAATCTGATTTTCCATCAGGTAATTCTTCTTTAGTTTCTCCTTCTGGAATTTCTTCTTCAGCAGGCAACCCTTCATCTACATCACAAATGCTATTATTATTTGCATCAAGACAACATCCCTCCTCGTATCTTATATAGGGTGGGTTACATATTACTTCTGTTGCTTTTCCTGTTATTCCTCCGCCTCCAGAACTTCCTCCGCCAGTATCTCCTCCTGTATCTCCAGCAGGAGCAGTGCCAAAAGTTACAGTATCAGAAGCACCAGAATTTGGCTGTGAAGAACTTGCATAACTTGTATCAACTCTTACAACATATAATCCAGTTGCATGTGAGCTTGGAACATTTACTGAAACCGATTGTGTAACATTTTGCTGAGGCACAGTTTGTTTACTGAAAGACATTTGAGTTTCTCCAGCATCCCATACGCCATTATTATCAGTATCAACCCAAACAGTTGAAGTTGATTCTGTTGGAACTTCTCCTTCATCTTTTAAGATAACAGAACATACTAATTCAGAGCCAACATTAGATGTGGCTGGACATTCTAAATAAACTTTGTAAGGTCCACCTGTTGCTATTCTGAATTGCGCTGATTTAGAAGCTCCAATATTATCATAACTTGCTAACATATGGACAGTATACATGCCTGTTGTTGGAGTTGCACTTATTGATTTTGAATAAGTCCAAATATGGTCAGAGCCCTCTGTAAATTGCGTTTTTGTTGCTGATTGCCAGATATTATCGTTTGGGTCATAAATAGTTACATTGATTGTGTCTGGAGTTACATAAGAGCCATTTTGTCCAGTAAATGTTGCTTCTATCAAAGCCTCTTCATTTGCATATCTTGGAGAGCCGGCAATTAAAGCTGAGATTGAAAATAAATTCATGCTGGAAACTGTTGTATTAATCTCTGTTGCTAAGTTGTAGATGTTAGTTGTATCTGTCTTTATATTATTAAGCAAGGTGCAAATAGTTGAATTCGGGCTTATAGAACACTGATGCAATTCTTCTAAATCATCTACTTCTAATAAAATTGTTGAAACAGTTGAGTTAATTGCTTCTGTTGTTATATTGATTTGCGTTACAATTGTTTTTACTTCTGTTAAATTTCCTGATATGCTTGATAATCTGTTTTGGGTGTAAGCATGTTCGCCGAATAAGGTATTTTGGCTTTCATCATCAGCAGGATTTCCAATATAAGTTAAAGTTTGCTGTGTATTATTGTAAGTTAAATTAATTTTGTCATAAAGCTGGGAAGCATTATAGCTATCCCATTTATCTAAAACTTCCTGTATTTTTTCTTCTGTATCATTAACCTCATTGAATAATTCATCTGCTGTTCTTGAGCCCCATTTTGATAATAATGCTGATGTTTCATTTTTAGTTCCATTAACTAAAAAGTAAGTGCTATTAATCTTTTCATAAAGTTGTGAAGCATTGTAAGTTCCCCACTTGATTAAAACATCATGTATTGTTGAGTTTGCATCATTTACTTTCGGATAAATAGTGTCTGTCAGATAAGTATAACTTGTATGTGTTGTCTGGTTTATTTCACTTAGATAAGGAATTATTGTGTTTGTTATGCTATCATTAATTGAATGAACTGTTTTGTTGATTTCGTCTAAATAATCTGTTACTGTCAAGTCTAATTCCACATTTGCTGTGCTTGGAACATCCTGCCTTAATAATCTGCTGAAAACCCCCTGCTTGAATGTTGAAATATCATAACTCTGGTTTTCCAAGCCAAAAGTTATCATGCCAGACGAGTTTGTATTGCTATTATAAGATGTAGTTGTTCCTGCTTCATAAACCCATACCTGAGCATTATTAACTGCTTGAGCATTCTGGTTAGTTACATTAACCAGTAAGCCATACAATCTTTTAGTGTAGGGATTTAAGATGTCTTCATAAAACCTGTTCCATCCTGTTGGGTCTATTTTTAAGTCATAATTTTGCACATCTACAAAAAATTCAGTATAGCCATTTGCATCTGTTGTGTTTGTCTGATAGACAGTTACATTATTAGCGAGATAAATGTTAACTGTTTTTCCAGAAATCGGGGTGTTGTTATTGTCATATAAATAAACTTTGATATAATCAATTAAAGCAGTCATTGATAATGTGTAAGTTCCATTTGGACCAACATTTGTATTATCTGTATTTGAGATGTATCCTGTTTTGCTTGATTTTATGTCGTAGGTTTTCCCAGTAATTGTTGTAAAAGATGCTTTTCCCCCGCTGTCAGTGTATGCAGTTTTCCAAGCTGTTGAGTTTCCTGTTGGCGTGAAAATCTCTACTAAAGCTGTTTCTATTGTGTTTGAATTCTGGTCTATGCAGGTTATGTTTAAGCTCATTAAGTCATAACTAATGTTAATGTTTGAAACATTGATTTTTCCCTGTGTTGCTGAGCTTAAAACAAAAGGTATTTTACAAGTCCTGTCAGTTGTGTTGAGTTCGCATCCAGAGCATGTGCATTGGTTTGTTAAAACATCATTTAGCTCAGAAGTGAAAGTTGGGGTTGTGTTTGTATCGTCTATTGCAACGCTGTAATCAAAAGTTCCTGTCTGGTTCCATTCTGTGTCAGAATCATTTCCTACATTTAAAGTTACATTTGCAGGGTAAATATTTTTCGTATAGCCAATTGTAGAATTAAAAAGCATTGGAGTATAGTTTTGGTCTTCTGTGTAAAAGAAGGCTATGTATTGAAAATATTGGTTGTTGCTTAATGAAGAAATATCATTATAGGTTGCATTTGTATAAAGGGATGACCAGCTTTCTCCTGAACATGCTGAATCATCACAGCTTCTTACTTTAAATGTTATGTTATAAGCTCCTGTTCTGTTTGTTCCATCTCCTAAAATGCCGTATACATCCTCCACTGTTGCATAGGTTACTGCAAGAACAGAACTTATATTTAGCAGGAAAAAAGTTAAGACAGCAAGAGCTAAGAAAATCTTTCTGTTTCCAATATTTTTTGAGAGAGATTTACATAACATTCTTGAAATACCCCTGATGTAAACTTTTTTTTAGAGCGTAAGAATTGCCATGAGACATGTAAGCTTCCCATGAATTGAATGATTCCATTAGCTTAGAAAAATCCATAACTCCAGAATCATATTTTTTGAGTTTTGTTTTTGTATTTTTAAGAAACCTTTTGACAGTGCTTTTTCTAACCAGCCTATGAGCATTGAAAATCCTGTAGCCAAGAAAATCAATTCCTAATGTTATTGGAAAGATATTTGCTTTTTTTGGATGCAGTGTTAATTTCATTGAAGCAAAAAATAATTTTATCTTTTCTTTTATTTCATGAAGCTCTTGCTTTGACTCATGCAATAGGATAAAGTCATCCATATAGCGAATATAATATTTTATTTTCAGTTCGTATTTTATGTATTCATCTAATTTGTTCAGGTAAATGTTAGCAAAAAGCTGTGAAGTTAAATTGCCAATTGGAATTCCTTTTTCTGCGCTGTCTATTATATTGTCTAATAAATGCAGTAATTTTTTATCTGCTATTTTTTCTCTTATAATTTGTTTTAGAATTTCATGGTTTACACTTGGAAAATATTTTGAAACATCGCATTTCAAGGCATAATGATTATTGCCAGCTTTTCTGATGAATTTCTGGATTCTGTCTGCTCCTGCATGAGTGCCTTTTGCTTTTCTGCAGGCATAAGAATCATAGATAAATTTCTTTTCAAATACTGGTTCAATTATATTGCAGACAGCATGATGAATTATTCTATCTCTGAAAGGAAGGGCAGAGATTTTTCTTTCTTTTGGCTCAAAAATAATAAA
>Ga0180007_10006776_pt1 | contig 11077 bp, 9 predicted proteins | sample MM_PC_MetaG_FD_121122 | JGI IMG/M metagenome (GOLD analysis project Ga0180007, IMG submission 121122) | Groundwater microbial communities from the Aspo Hard Rock Laboratory (HRL) deep subsurface site, Sweden - MM_PC_MetaG | ecosystem: Environmental > Aquatic > Deep subsurface > Groundwater...
AGCCGGATCCATACGACATCGCTTGAGTAGTGCGGGGCTGATAAACGAAAGAGGAAGATGCTCGGTAAACTCTCGCTCGCATAGCGCATCGCGCATCATGTTGATGCGCTGATCGCGCTGAGGCGGCTCCACCGTGGCAGAAGGTAGGACCGGTTCAATGCGATCGAATCCATGAATACGCCCAATCTCTTCAATTACATCATGTATCCCTATCATATCTTTTATGCGATATAGCGGTGGAGTGACAGATAGAACATCTCCACTTACTTTCACGGTGCATCCGAGATTTGTAAGAATGCCCTCAGCATCTTTACTGGAAACTTCCGTGCCCAGAACTTCTTCAATCCGCATAAGTGGAACTTGGATACTAGTTGCAGTTCCATCATCTCCCCATGTATCAATTCGTGATGTGAGCTTGGCTCCGGGGACTAGCTCAAGGAAAAGTTTAAGTGCGCGGCTGAATCCCATCTGTGCAATCACATTGGGAATGTTCTTTTCGTAAATCGTTGCTGCATCTGTGCGATGCCCTGTTGCCATGATCGTAGTACGGATGGAAACAGGATCTACAATCGCACTGTGCAGGTAGATATTACGAGTTGTATCTTTGGTGGAACTCCTAAGTCCTCCCATGATTCCAAGAAGATCAAAGATTCCGTCATCATCACTGATGACAACTGCGCCATCGGGCAGTTCGCGTTCAACACTATCAAGCGTGGTGATCTTTTCTCCTTTCTTTGACAAACGAATGTGCACGTCACCCTTAAAGTCATCTGCATCAAAGCTGTGCAGAGGCATTCCGATATCCAGCATCACGTAGTTTGTAATATCGATGGGAAGATTGATAGAACGTAGTCCGACGGCTTCCAGTCTTCGCTTCATCCATGCAGGCGTATTGCCAACGCCATCAATGGAAAGCATACATCCGCAATACCTTGGCACCTTCTCCTTACAATCCACTTTATGTTTGAACGGAAGCGGGTCCTTTGGCGCATCAGGAAGATCAAAAGTCGGACGTCCTTGCTTCCAAGTCGCAAGACCGAGCGCAACGCATTCACGCGCAAATCCTAGGTGCGAGAAAAGATCAGGCCGATGTGTGATGGCGTGATTATCTATGTGGAAGATGACATCGCTCAATCCAAGATATGTTGCGAGAGATTTGCCTACATCAGTATCCCCATCTCCTAAATCAACAATTAAATGCCCCGTGCAATCAGGAAAGTATGCACTTAGCCCAAGTTCTTCAGCTGCACAGATCATGCCTTCGCTCACTTCTCCGCGAATTTTCACACGCTCTAGAGTCATCATTTCTTCTCCGTGCCATTTTACTTCTGTTCCCAGATGCGCGAATGCCACTCGCATCCCCTCACGCAAATTTGTTCCACCGCAGACAACATTCTTATCTCCATCATCAGTCTTTACCACGCAAAGACTTAGCTTGTCTGCATTAGGGTGCTTACTTAGTGATGTAACCTTACCAACACAGCAGCCGGACAGCTGCGCTCCTTGTATCTCAATTTCTTCTACCTCAGCCACAGAGGCTGTTAAACGATCCGCAATTACCTGTGGATCACGCTCTTTCCAGTCAATGAACTCGCCGAGCCATTCAAATGAGATCTTCATACAGGCAGCAGCATACAAAGATTGTCGTAAGTCGGCAATTGTGTGAAGAGGAAAGAATCTGTAGCCTTTATAATTGAATTCCATCCCTTTCCCCATTCCTTCATGAAAAAGAAACAATGCAGAAGCTTTATGCGCGCAATACAGCTTGTTATATGTGTACTTTCCTTCTTAGCGATCCTCGCCTCTCTGGCAGGTATCTACCAAACGCACTTCGTTGGTGGAGGAGCCACATTTGGCACAACCACAGCTTCGCTATCGCTAATGGCCTTCGTGGCAACCACAATGCTCTTCTTTAAGACTGTAAAGAGTTGCTGCGACGATTAATATGCGCATTATGATTCGCAGGTCAAAATGGAACGCAGGTCGACCATTCGAATGATTCGCAGTTCGAAGACCTGCTCTGGTATATAATGATATTTTTATATCACAGAGCACGTCTTCGACGTGCGTTCCACAAACATAAATCCCTTAGTTCCGCTTTTCTTCTGTATATCCCTCCTTGTAGAGTATGTGAACCCTACGGAGGGATGGCCGAGTTGCTTGCCACGAGCATTCATCGCCCAACAAGCATTAGGCTGATCATTAAAGCAACGTACGGAGGGATGGCCGAGTGGTCGATGGCGCACGCTTGGAGTGCGTGTAACCTCGCAAGAGGTTCCAGGGTTCGAATCCCTGTCCCTCCGCCAGCCTACGCCCCGCTTTGCGGGGGCTTCGGCTGGCAAGCCACCCACGATCAAAGGAGGGCAATGCATGCAACAATCTGCTTTTAATTTAGGTCTCATGGAACTCATTGGATTCGCTGCCGGCACATTGGTTGCAGCATCACTGCTTCCTCAAGTAATCAAATCCTGGAAAACAAAATCCACAAAAGATATCGCACTTTCTTGGACGCTTATAAACATTTCAGGACAGGCTCTCTGGATTGCATATGGCTTTGTTATTCAAAGTACGGCACTCATCGTAATGAGCATCATTACTTTTTTAATGACACTATCTATGATTTTACTCAAATTAAGGTTCGGTTAATTAGTATTAAGCTGATTCAAAACAGAAGGTTAAACACATATCCCACAAAGATAATCCCAATACTCACAATCCCGAAGAATGCGAGCAGAAGTGGAAGCTTCATCACTTTTTTAAGGATGAGCGCCTCTGGGAACGAGAGCCCAACCACAGCCATCATGAATGCAAGAGCTGTGCCAAGCGGAATGCCTTTCTCAACTAATGATTCCATGATGGGGATAACCCCGCTCGCATTTGCATAAAAAGGGACTGCCAGAATCACGGCAACAGGCACTGCAAATAAATTGTCTTTTTGAATGTACTCTTCAAAGAATCCCTCAGGAACAAACCCGTGAATAAGTGCTCCAGCACCAACTCCAAGCAAAACATACGGTGTAACTTTGCGTGTGATTGCGAATGCATCACTGGAAACCCAGTTTAGAACTCCACTGAAAGTGGTAGATCGAAAACGTTCTTTCTGACTTCCTGATGATCGAACAAACTCTGCTACATATCGCTCTAGTTTTGCTTTGCCAAGGACCATGCCTCCAACCACTCCAACCAAAAGGCCAGCTGCAACATAAATCAATGTAACTTTCCATCCAAAGAGTCCGACGAAAAGTGCAACCGCAACTTCATTAATTAGCGGAGAAGTAATTAGGAATGCGAATGTAACTCCGAGCGGAATACCTGCTTCCAGAAATCCGATGAAGAGCGGAATGGATGAGCACGAGCAAAAAGGAGTAAGCGCTCCGAAGAGAGCAGCCATCAAATAATCGAGACCAAAGAACCTTCTTGATGTAAGAAAGCTTTGAATACGATCCATTGGGAGGTAATACCTCATCAAGCTCATTGCATGCGTGACGACAAGCAGCAAAAGGAGAATTTTGATGCTATCGTAGAAAAAGAAATGCACAGCCGCTGCCTGTTCAGTGCCAGATTCTATTTTTAGTAACGTAAATGTGATGAAATCTGCGAGATTTAGGAGCATAGGCTGATTGTACTGCAATAGAGGTTTTATTACTCCTATTTTGGGCCAAAACAACTAACACAAATATTGGAATGAAACTATATTCATGCATAGAATCCCCGCCATGGAAAATTTAAGAGAACCATTCGACATAGGCGAAATCCCAGGTGTGGATCTGACATGCGGCGGACGCTTGCACCCTAGAGAACACCAGATCGCAAACATACTTCAAAGTGATGAGGATGAGATTCCCCGATGGCAATCGTTAACTAAAAAAGCTATGCATAGTGCTGGGTTTTCATTTTTTAGTGCCATTCCACAAATCTGGAAAATAAGAAAAATCGTTAAACAAGCATCTGCACCTGATGACACAACAGTTTTCTGCCCAGCTAATCCAAATGCAGAGAAAGTAATCATGGATTTTATCGGACGTTTCTTGAAAAAAGAAAGCAGGATCAAAGGAATGGAAAACATTGCAGAAGCAATGGAACTCAATGCACAAGGTGAAAGTGTTCAGTTCTACAGCGTGCCTCACCAGTCAGCACTTGAACCTGTCTTTTTAAAAATACTGCTACAACGAGAAGCAGCCAAAACAGCAAACGGTAGAGAAAAAGAAGCGGCAGAAGCACTGATTCAACAGTTGGTTGTACTGATAGGACAGAAAGTTCTGCATAATAATTTTCGTAGGGCATTCAGCATGGCTGTTAATGGCCTATTCACTGTGCCACCAAAATATCGTGCCAATATAGGAAAGGATGAGAAATTACTTCTAACAGAACACTCATCAAATATAGCTATAATTATCGAATACATGCGTAGTGATCCTAGGTTCGCGATGTTTATCTTCCCTGAAGGAGGATTTACACGAGACAAACAAATCGGATTCCAAATGATGACAGCTAAAGTTTTACCCGAAACACACATCGTACCAATCTACACAGAATCTCCAGAAGGATTTTTGCGTCCAGAACTCGGAAATGACATGCACATGAGTCCTTCTTCAGTTCATGTTTACGCTGGAAAACCATTTCATCTGGAAGAGGGCAGCACTGCTACACGTATTAGTGCACTCGTTACAACCTGTCGCAACAATGTAAGAGCAATGGGAGCACCCATAAAAACCAGAGAATGGGGGTACATGAAAAGGGATAGAAACTCTGACAAAGGAGAGCGATTCATTCCAGTTATCTAAAACCGCTCGCGCGGTTCGTGATATTTCATATCTAGAGCCCCATAGATCTCTTTTTCGCTTTTGCTTGCGATGATCTTTTCTCCATCGAAAAGCCCATACTCGTTGAGTTTCCATCCTTTACTAATCGCTACCTTGCGCATTGCAATGTTGTGCTCTTTGGAGCCGGTGAAGTATAGCAGCGCTGCTCCCCATTGATCCGACCGTACGAAGCGAACATCTACACGTAGACCATTTTTGAGATCAAAAGAGAGTTTGCTCTCACCGTGTGCTACAACATTGCGAACCCATTTGTCATCCTGAGCTCGTCGAAGGGTGACAATTGCATCAGAAACTTTCTTTGGAGATCTGGTCACCACCAGAATATCAATGTCCCCGACTGTTTCTTTTTCCCGACGATAGGACCCTGCAACCTCTGCTCGCGTGACACCTTTGATGTCTTTAATCTTTTCCAAAAGTTTTTCTACATCAGATTTAATTTCATCTCGCGGGAATCGATGTGTACGTTCTGTTACACGTTTGGCGTTCTCTATAACCTTCTTTTCGAGTAATTCAGAAAAACGTGGGAGAGTGCGCAGCTTGCCCTCCTCTGCACACTTTATTAGATCTGCAATAGTCTTAACCCCAAACGCCGCTTGAATCTGACGTACACGTTTGGGACCCAAGCCCTCCACATTCATAAGCTCTGCAGGAATACCGCCTTGTGTAAGACGCAAATTATCGAGTGCGGTCATGCTTCCCGTTTCTAAGTACTCAATGATTTTGTGCGCGATGGCATCACCAATACCGGGGAGCTTTTTGAGTTCCTTTGCATCTCCGTATGTGGAAACATCCCGCGGGAGTTCCTCTATCACCTGTGCCGCTCGGCGATATGCCGCAGGTTTAAAAGCTACTTCTTGCTCAGCAAGCAAAGCAGCTATTTGTCTTAACATCCCAGCAATATTCTTATTATTCTCCATAATTGGATAGCGAAGCCATTGCGGCGGAGCGGTATCGCCAAATCAGATACCAGTATAGCAACAAAGAACTTGCAACTCTTTACCGCGTAGCCGAATGACGGAGCATGCCTGCAATCTGCTTGTTGTTACTCATGCAAAGCTATTCTAGCAAAGATACGATCAGTGAGCTGAACTGAAAAAGAGTGCTGGGCCCACGAACGCAAAAGCGTCCGAGGACCCAGCGGTTGTGCGATCCCCGAAGGGGAATCGCGGTGGGAGAGTCAATGCCTAGCGGCGGTTGACGTACTTTGGCTTGTCACGCTTCGGAGAAGAAGCCTCTTCCCGCTGTAGTTGCAATTGCCTCCGTTTACGCCGCCGCATGACTTTGACCTGCTTGCACATGACGTGCCTCCCAAAAAAGAGAAAATGCCTTCCCGCACCTGCCGCATTCCAATGCAAACAGAATAAATGCAGGTCAGCTCACTGGTCATTTGAATTAATGCTTTTAAAGAACAATTCCATCACTCTCTTTGTTCTTGTGGAAATTGTACTGAAAGAATCAATTAATTGCATGATTCGTAACTGATGTACTGTACACTATTTTAGTAATGTGTCAATACTACGTTACGTACTGCCCATTCGACTTGCTCAGGGGATTCATGCAATACGTGCCCTCCTGCCATCCTTCGACGAGCTCAGGATGACAGTTTGTACTCTAGGTTCCTTCTTGCCAGGATGCTAAGTACTTAATCTGCTCCTGGGTTAGCTCATCAATACGTAACCCCATCGCTTCAAGCTGTAACTTAGAAATAGAATCATCGATTTCCGGAGGCAATGTAACAACATCATTTGGAAGTTTGCCTTTGTTCTTTACAAGGAACTCACATGCCAATGCTTGTCCGCAAAAACTTAAGCTCATCACTTCCGAAGGATGACCTTCTGCTGAGGCAAGATTCACGAGCCTTCCCTCTCCTGCAACATAAACAATCTTGCTGGACTTGAGCATGTATTCGTCTAGGTAATGACGTACTCGACGCTTTCGTTTTGCTTCTGCCTCTAGTGCTTTCATATCAATCTCGTTATCAAAGTGCCCTGAGTTGGCAAGTACCACGCCATCTTTCATCTTGTCGATGTGTTCCATACGGATCACATGCAAATCTCCTGTCACTGTTATGAAGAGATCACCAAGAGGAGCGGCCTGTGCCATCGGCAAAACACGATGACCATCCATGGCTGCTTGGAGTGCTGCGAAGTTATCTACTTCTGTAACAATTACCTGCGCACCCAATCCTTTCGCACGCATTGCACAACCCTTGCCACAACTTCCATAGCCAACAACCACCACAGTTTTACCTGCAATCAGCAAGTTGGTGGAACGCAGGATGCCATCGAATGTGGATTGACCTGTGCCGTAGTAGTTATCCATCAAGTGCTTTGTCTTATTATCGTTAACTGCAATCATCGGACACTTGAGTGCGCCCTCTTTAACCATGGCGTACAGCCTAATGATTCCGGTTGTTGTTTCCTCGCACCCTCCAATAATATTCTCGAGAAGGTGCGGATGTTTGGTGTGAATCTCCGTGACAAGATCGCAGCCGTCATCGATTGTGATCTGCGGTTCTGTTTCTATCACTGCTGTGAGGAATTTGTAGTAATCCTCTGTGCTTTCTCCTTTGTATGCCCAAACAAGCACGTTCTCTTCTTCGTCGAGTGCCGCAGCTATGTCATCCTGCGTACTGAGCGGATTGCACCCGGTGATGGCGACTTTTGCTCCTCCGGCAACAAGTGTGCGAACAAGAACGCCGGTTTCTTTTGTGACATGGAGTGCCATTCCGATCGTAAGTCCTTTGAAAGGTTTCTCTTTTGAAAAACGTTCTTTCACTTTCATTAGAGCACCCATTCGCCTCTCGGCGATTTCTAGGTTCAAACGACCTTGTTCTGCCAAATTGGGATCTTTTACATAGGACATAGTGAGAGAAGAGTAGCAGATTTAAATCAATTTCGAAGCACGAAATCCGAAATGTTTCGAATTTCGATATTCGGATTTCGGACTTAAAGGTTCGGCAATTCCTCATCATATGTTTCCTTCACTCGCTTACGCAGATCTACTAAATCCAATTGATCAATGAGCGTTCCTTCTATTTCCACTACCTTGGACCCAAGTGCAGCACCGAGTCGGCATGAATCTGTAAGTGACCAGCCGGAACTGAATCCTTTTAGTAAACCTGCGCGGAACGCATCCCCCGCTCCGGTAGGATTAACAACTTTATCCGGCTTACATGCTCCAAAAGTTTGCGCTCCATCAGAATTAAAAGTTGTTATTCCATGTTCAGAGCGTGTGATAATGAGAAGTGGCGTATCAAGGATTATGTTCTCTTCGGTGTAGTTAAGTCTTTTGCTAATAAGGGACCACTCATATTCGTTGACGATTACTCCTGCACTAGCACGAACACATCTAGAAAGTTCGTCTTCACTAAAAGCGTTAATCTGCTGACCTGGGTCGAAGATGAATGGAAGCCTCATTGCTTCGCACCACTCAACTGCTGCGAGCATCAGGCGCGTATCGCGAGGACTGACAATCGCATACGCGATGTCATCACGAAGAGAAGAGAGATCAGGCCATGTTCCCGCTACATCAGCGCCGGGATGGAAGAATGTAATCTGATTCTCTCTGCTGTCTGTTCCAATAATTGCAGTTGCTGTTACGCGATCTTGTATCAGATCAACATACTGGGTATCAATTCCTCGTTCTTGGAGAGTTGCGAGGTACTCGCCTCCATCACTACCGGCAGTACTCACCAGAAGTGGATCACCATTTAGTAGACGAAGATTCCACGCAATGTTTGCACCTGTGCCTCCATTGTGACGAGCATAGTGCTGTGCAAAGAATGATAGGGATAGCTGATCTAGTGCATCCGCATGAATGGCATCCGCAAACACCCCGTCGTAAGACAGCAAAACATCGTATGCAATGGAGCCGGTAACGAGGACTCGGTTTTCCATAAAAAACTCAACAGGAGAGTCGCACATTTTGATCGAAAAGGCTAGACTCGTCGCGCTATGAAGATCGCTGTAATTGGCACCGGCTATGTTGGATTGGTCTCTGCAGCTTGTTTTGCGGAACTTGGCCATGAGGTCTATGGCGTGGATATTGATGAATCCAAGATTGAAAAATGCAAAAGAGGAGAAAGCCCGATCTACGAACCTGGACTGGAGGAGCTTCTTAAAAAAGGACTAAAAAACAAGCGCCTTTCATTCACAACAGACCTATCGGAGGTTCTGCCGCAGTGTACTATTGTGTTTTCTGCAGTCGCTACCCCCCCGGGAGAAGGATACAAGGCAGACTTGCGAGCGGTTTTCACCGTGGCACAGACAGTTGCAGAACATGCAGATCACGATGTAATTTTCGTGAACAAGTCGACTGTTCCCGTGGGCACAGGACAAGAATGTGAAAAAAGAATTTCTGAGGTACTGAAAAAACGCGGAGTAGATTTTTCTATTCCTGTTGTTAGTAATCCAGAATTCTTACGAGAAGGCATGGCCGTCTCGGATACGCTCATGCCAGACCGTGTGGTGGTTGGAGTGAATGATGATAACCGAGCAAAGGAATTGATGGAGGAGCTCTATCGCCCCATTACACGAGTAGGAAAGCCACTCGTCTTTATGAACCGTGAGAGTTCGGAGATTGTTAAGTACGCAAGCAATTCGTTCCTAGCAACCAAGATCAGTTTTATAAATATGCTATCCGAACTGACTGAAAAATCCGGAGCTAACATCAGAGATGTTGCCAGAGGCATGGGGCTTGATGACCGTATTGGGCCAAGATTTCTGCATGCTGGTATTGGATACGGTGGAAGTTGTTTTCCGAAGGATGTTAAGGCGCTACTTGCGACCGCAAAAGATTTCGAAATTCCTATGGATATAGTTGAGGCGACAGATCGCATTAATCAACGTCAACGTGAACGCTTCTTTGCCAAGATCCTGGATGCACTCTCGCCGAAATCAAATGTTGGTATATGGGGGCTGTCGTTCAAACCAAAAACTGATGATATGCGCGAAGCTCCAAGTCTTGATTTGATCCCAGAACTTGTGAATGCAGGCCACACAGTAAAAGTTTACGATCCGGCTGCGATGGAAATCGCTAAGCCACTTTTGCCTGATGAGGTAATCTTTTGCGAGGAGCCTTTTGAGGTTATAAGTGACGCTGACCTTGTGGCTGTTCTCACTGAGTGGGACGAATTCCGTGGTGTCGATCTACAGAAACTCAAAGATACCATGAAAGGAGCTCACTTCTTTGATGGCAGAAATATTTACGAGCCTGAAGAAGTAAGGGAAGTAGGACTTAAATATTACGGAATCGGTGTACAGTAGATTTACATATGAAGATTCTAGTAACTGGTGCTGCCGGCTTCATTGGGTTCCATACTGCAAAGGAGCTACTCAAACGCGGAGATGAAGTTGTCGGCATCGATAACTTCAATCCGTACTACGATCCTAAACTTAAGGAGGCACGCGTCGCCCAACTTGAAGAGCAGAAAGGTTTTAAATTGATTCGAGGAGATATTACCGATCGCGAAACCGTTCGTGCTGCGATGAAAGGAGTGAATCGTATCTGCCACTTGGCGGCACTCGCCGGTGTACGATATTCCTTCGAGCATCCGGATGAATTCATCACGAATAATATTCGTGGAACATTTGAAGTATTGGATGAGGCACGACAGCAGGAGATTCCTGGATTCATTTATGCATCATCCAGCTCTGTTTACGGAGGAAATGGAAAATTACCAGCGAGCGAAGAGGACCGCGTTGATGATCAGCTTGCAATGTACGGAATGACCAAAAAGGACAATGAATTACTCGCACATACGTATCATCACAACTACAGCATTCCAGTAACCGGACTGAGGTTCTTTACGGTATATGGACCATGGGGCCGCCCGGATATGGCGCTCTTCTTATTCACAGATGCGATTCTTAAAGATAAGCCCATTAAAGTTTTTGGCGAAGGTAAGATGCAGCGCGACTTCACATATGTTGACGATATCGTTTCTGGAATAATCGCTGCTATTGATAAAAACTATGATGAGGAAATCTTCAATCTTGGCTGTGGAAGAAAAGAAGAGCTGATGGACTTCATAACCATGATAGAGAAAGCCTGCGGAAAAGAAGCTAAAAAGGAAATGCTACCAATGCAACCTGGAGATGTTCGAGCAAGTCTTGCTGATATCTCACATGCAAAGGAAAAGCTCGGCTACGAACCAAAGACACAGATAAAAGACGGTATTCCTAAGTTTGTGGAGTGGTACCGCAGCTACTATCGTAGCTGAATTAAGAATGCAGAATTAAAAATGGAAAATA
>Ga0180007_10006777_pt1 | contig 11076 bp, 7 predicted proteins | sample MM_PC_MetaG_FD_121122 | JGI IMG/M metagenome (GOLD analysis project Ga0180007, IMG submission 121122) | Groundwater microbial communities from the Aspo Hard Rock Laboratory (HRL) deep subsurface site, Sweden - MM_PC_MetaG | ecosystem: Environmental > Aquatic > Deep subsurface > Groundwater...
CCGTTCAGGACATTGAAAAAATGGTTTACAGAGCTGAATCAGATGAAAAAATATGGTTTTGGTCCAGGCTTGGTGGGTTTATTTTTCTGGTCTTTATCGGCTGGTTTTACTTACGTTCTGACAAAAGAGTAAAAGAGTGATCAAGAGGTCCTACTCTGTATTGGGTTTATTGAGGCTCTTCAGCTGCTGATTTGTTTTCCTGTTTGTCATCAGCGACCCACCGAAGCTCATCGTGTCGAACAGAGACGTCGGGCCGGTCTGCCTCAAAAGCACCAACCAGTTTGAGAGCCTTTCGGTTAGGCGTTTCTTCTTCAGCTCGCAGATTATCTATCGCTCTTCTGATTATTGCCGAAATAGATTTGCCAGATTGCCGGGAAAATTCTACTAAAAACTTTTATTGATCCTCATCAAGCGTAAGTTGAGTTCGTGTCATAAGGAACCTCCAGGGTAATTCAAAAACAACTTTTCTTACATCATTACATCTATAGCCTTATATCGCTAATCGCTACATCGGTTTGGCAAGTTTGGCAAACATTCATAACCGCCTACTGGCGCTGAAGTTCGTTGATGCGCAGTCGCTGATTGGCAGACATCTTTTCAGCGTGAGAAAAATTTTTGAAACAGTTTTGAAATATTGTTCCAGATCGTGTCGGCGGTTTCTGTCTTTTCTTTGCTAACAGAGATTGCGCTGAGATATTTTTTATCTCCAGTGTGCTCGTACACTCGTTTGAGGTATCGAAGCAAGGGCTCTTTGACTATCTTCATTTTTTCATGTGTGAGTCGGTCGTAAGCTTTTTGGGCTAACTCAACAATTAGTTCGTTAGAGCTGAATAAGCAGTCGGCAGCGAGTTGCCGACTAGCGGAATGGCGCGAATTTAGAAGTGATTCCAGCAAAGAGATTGCTTTGTCTTTGTTCTTTTTGTAAAGCTCACCCAGCATGGTCGCTAGCATTACTTTGTTTTCGAGACCGGAAGCATGTTCAAGTTCTAAAAAAAAGTTTAAAAAAGGATCTATTAAGTCATCATTCACAAGGATAAAAGAAATCAAATTAGATAATTTTGCTGCCGACCAAAATGTCGTAAAAACGCTTTTTGTCATTACCTCTTTGTCACATAGCCAAGGTGCTTTAATAATATTTTCAAAAAGATTTCTTTCGAAGGTCTGTGCAAATCTATTTTTTACAATATCGTTAATAAGTGGATCAGAAATGCCATGAGTCAAAAGAAGATTCTCAGCGAAAATTTCTACATGCTCAAATATTTCCGGGATATCGATAGATTTTTTTATTAGCTCAGCTACTTCAATTCGATTCTTTTCTCTATCTTTATAAAGAATTCTCAAGGCCATGAGTGAAACTTCAGCATCCTTTGCATCAAGAATTTTTGATGCTTCCTGCCAACACCGTTCAGGAGAAACCGAAAGAAGAGCCTTTAGTGCTTGACAACGGCAAGCAGCTTCGTTGTCAGTAGTAATTATTTCTAGCAAATGCGGTATTACTGGCTCTCCTATGGAAGCAAGAGTTGGCCAGAAAGCGGGGTTCCCAGCCCTGCCACTTTTGCCATACAGGCTCAACTCCCTTGTCCAGCCCAATATAAACTCAAGCATTACCTTAATAGCCTCGGACCTGGCATCCTGAGCTAATAATTTTAATTTTTCGTCTGAAATATCATGATGAAATACTCTTGGGGTGCGATCGATTTGCTCAAAGTCTGTATGCTTATTATCAATTTCCAGATCAATTCTAAAGTTTTCTAAGTCGGCTGCAAGGCTTTTGCGTAACTGCATAATTTGGGTTGTATCTAGTTTATGACACAAATTGTTCACCTTTACATTGGCTACTTAAAATAGATGTGTTTTGAGTATATATTGCCAAATATTCAGGCGCAACTAAATCTGGCAATCTCTAAATCTAAGCAGATTGGGCGCCTGGCCATGAGAGGTGTTTTTGCGTGTCCACAATTGTTGCGTGGAATGGTCCTAAAAATAAGGAGACTTACAGTATAATTGACCAATTGAGTCTAGAAATTTACCAAGACAGATGGTGATGGGCGTAGTAGTAGTATAACTTCTGATCAAGCATTTAACTGAAAAAGTTGGTCGGCGTCCAGTTAACGCTGTAGTTCAGCGGATTGAAAAGAAAGGATAATTAAGCGCATGAGTCGCCTGAAAAAGTCATTGCTCCTTGCTATACTTTTCCTAATTCTCGTATACATTTTTTGTTACTCCTCACTGTTCCTGATTAGAGACTTCTCAACTGATCCAGAAGGTGAACTTCTTCAGTGCTTACTTAATCATAAGGTTGTAATGTTGGCAGATTTTGAACATAGTGCAGCCTTGCCATATAAGTCTGTAATTTGGTTTCTCCAGAGATGGTTCTTCTTCGTGAAACAGGGACAACAGGGCGTAAGGAACTTAACTTTGGTTCTGGAATGTGATAAATACACGGAGAATGTAATCAAGGACTTCATGCAAACTGGTATTCATACAGGCCCGCGAGACTTGGCAGTACACACTAGTCTTGAAATGCTGGAGTTCTATGAGGATCTAAGAAGTATCAATATGGAAATCCTTAATTTTAACCAAGTGGCTTCAGAAAGCATGCGAGTTTCCTTTGATGTTATAGGTGCCGAGCCTCCTCAGGATTTTGAAGGTGTCTATACAAGAAAAAACCAAAGGGAGGGTTTTAAGATCTTTTGCAGAACAAGAGATCGCCTTTGTGCAGAAAGAGTAATTGAATATGCGAAAGCCCATCCGACAAGTAGATTTCTCTTCTTTTATGGTGGAGCCCATTTACAAAGGGGTTTGCGAAATAAGGATATGTGGGGTTTTTTTCCAGACGAAGTCTGGAAGGATTACTATTTAATCCATTTTATGGAAGAGCATTATGGCAAGGAAAATGTATTTTCTGCTCAGCAGCGTGATTTCCATCCCAAAAGAATCACTGGACATGCCAAGGTGTGTGAATACCTCACCGGGAAGACTTCTACCAGCAGCGTCTTTCTTCATTCCAATTTTGTGGAGAATCTTGTTTCCAAAGCTTTTTTTGGTGACCGGTTTGATGATGCCATAATTGTGAGGAGGGCCGCCCTTTCTCCGCCTATTCCTCTTTCGGCCATACCACTGCGCCAAATTGTTCAACTCGGCATTGATAGGCTGGGGCAGCTGGAATCAGCAAACGGTTATCATGCAAATAGAGAAAAGAGCTTCCTTTATGATTCCCTCCAATTGGCAACCAGGCAGGAGTTCCGCTCCTACAGTGACTGGAAGGGGTGGTTTGAAAAAGGTGATTTTAAATCATGGACAGAAACAGAGGATCACATAAGTATTCCTGGTGAGTTTCCCTGGACAGGCTCAGAAAAACGTAAAGAGCTGTATAAAAAGCTATTCCTATTTTCGGAGAAAGATTTTCAGGATCCAGCCTCCATTGTAACGCTTCGGAAGTTGAGTATCATTAACTGCATTGGAACAATGTGGCTTGGTAGTCCTTCCGACAAGGCCCATGCAAAAAGAATATTACTTGAAGAAACGAATCTAGATGCCGAAACTCCAGGACTCTACCTTGCTTGGCTCAGGAAGAATCTGTACAGAAGGAACTATTGAACGGTTGAAAGAATACCTAGGGAAACATCAATAAGATCTGGCTTGAAAATCCAAAAGTCCGCCTAACGCGGCGACCACTTAACGCTGATGTTAGGGTTAACGGCATAAATGCCGTGAAGAAGCGGCCATGGCCTGCTACCCGCCTTTGATATCTTCTGAATACAAACCACTAAGCCTCGCCGAGTAATTTCGGGAGTATGATGTGGTGTTAGTTTTAAATGTTTCTACTAGAATCTCGTCGATATCATTGGTAATGATGTAAACACCAACTTTGACGGCGCGGTTCAGATCGTCTGGATCAATTTCACAGAACTGAACGGGAGTCATTTATCTGCCCGTAGACTTCTTCTTCGGCGTCAGTTTAAGCAGATTTGTCTTGCACACAGCTTCTTCAGTCACGAGCTATTAAATCGACCTCAAACTTCTATTCATTTTATCCGATTTTTAGTCGCATGTTCATTATAAACTGTTTCAGCAAAGCATATCCCCCTTTTGTTTTGTGATTAAAGAATCTTTAAAAATCTATTCAAAACAACGCAGAATTTACAAAAAATATCGTATAATCCGCTTAATAAGGTTTGTCCTATCAGCAGTGAGACATTATTATCATGCGGTATGATAACCCGTTAAAACCAATGTTAAATCAAGTATAGAGGCGAAACCATGCGACATCGTATTTTTACCGTTTTGTTTTTGGTTCTGTGTCTGACCCAATTGCCATTAGTATTTGCAGCTTCCGATCCCAATGATAGTCCCGGAAGTAAGGATCCTGACATTTTTTCCCGCATGCCTGGTTTCCATATTTACCGGTTTGAGGCCACGGAGTTTGATCGTTACGAATTCCAGGTGGGGCCGAGCGAAAAAGAAACAGTTGAAGGGTATTTTTCTACAGTGGTCTATTATGCCAACGAAGGCATCACACAGCCTAGCGGTCTTCAAATTACCCGCAATTATGTCAACGCGGCTAAAGCTGTTGGTGGAAAAGAGGTTTATGCGTATGAAGATGGTGGGACAGAATACTCCATCATCCAGATCGTTAAGGATGGTAGAGAAATCTGGGCTGAAGTGTTCGGAGCAAACAACGGAATGTATGAGATCCGAATGATTGAAAAACAGTTGATGAAGCAGGACGTTGTGGCCAATGCCGCCGTCATGTCAGGCAGCATCAAGGAGACCGGCCGAATTGCTGTTTACGGCATTTATTTTGATACGAACAAATCTGACCTCAAACCTGCGTCTGAACCTGCCATGGCCGAAATTGTCAAAATGCTCAAGGCCGATACCGGCCTGAAACTGTATGTGGTGGGTCATACAGACAACGCCGGTCAGTTTGCTCACAATGTCAAACTGTCCCAGGAACGAGCTGCTTCAGTTGTTAATGCTCTGGTCAGTAAACATGGGATTGCCGCTTCCCGGCTCACTCCGTTTGGCGCTGGACCTACCGTTCCTGTAGCTTCCAACAACACTGATGAAGGCCGTTCTAAAAATCGCAGAGTGGAACTGGTTGCTCAGTAGTGTTGAATCTGCAATGAAACCTGAGCCGGTTATATGCATTTTTTTGTAAAGTAGCTTTCAATCAGGACGCGTGGGCTGATTAAGCCGGGAATAAAGACCGGACTTAGCCCCAATATGAAGTATTTGCGAGACTATCTGTGGGCAATATAATAGCGGCTCGGGTGCCTGAAAACATTTGTATCGCAATGATCTAGCGTTAGTGACCCTAAAGGATAATAGACAAGTATAGAGGAGAAATAATGAAGGTATTTTTGCGTATTACTTTTGTTTTTGCGTGTCTGCTTTGGGCAAATGGTGCATTTTCACAGGGGCTCCCTGATAATAGTGTTAGGGTAAACAGGCTTGCTCGTAAGGGTGGTAAATCGGTCGAAGTAGCCAAGGAAGAAAGAATACCACAGTCGTTAAAGTTTGGTATGCAGGTATCACAGCAAAATATTGAGGATTTTGAAAAATTCCAGAATTGTCCAAATGTGGTGGAAATCAAAGCAGTACATTCATTCCCGAAGGAGTGGTATGCCTACTTCATGGGAGCAGAGGATCTGGATAATGATGGGAAAAAAGAAATTATCTTTCATGCCAAAGAATTGGTTATTCTTAACCATGACTGGACTCTTCGTTCCAAAACTCCAATCGGAAGTTCCGCTAATGGTAGAGGAAGACTTGTTTTCGTAGACTTCGAAGGAGCGGGAAAAAAACAAATCGTGATTGCCGGCGAAAAAACATCATCCGTTGGTGAAGGCTGTTTTCCTCTCTATTTCGTCGACAGCCATGGAAGAATTGTTAAAGAGCTTGAAGTCGAAGGCAATTCTACCGAAGCTCTTTTTCAGAGAAATGACGATGGTAACAAAATCTCAGAACTAGTTCTTTGTACAGATAAAAAAAAATACACGATCAGTGCTGAGGGCGCGAAAGAGAATGATTCGCCAGAGATAAAGCAACTCATAAATGAGAATAAGAATATACAGAATTTCTCAGTGTATAAAAAGGACCAAAATACCCTGGAAATTGCTGGGAAAAAGTTTAATTTGCCAGTCGACTCAGTTTATGAGAAAGATGTTACTGGTGACGGAGTCAGTGAGATAATTGTTCTCTCTATGCGACCTGTTACTTGCGTGACGCCGACATGGATATTTGTATTTTCTTCTCAGGGAGCCTTGCTTTGCAATTACCGTGTTCCTACCTGGATTAATGTCATCGAATTTGTCGACTTTGATGGGGATAGTGCTTCAGAAATTTTGATAAGTCAGCACCACACTTCCCCACTTATCATGCTGAAGGTAGCGAAAAACTAATTAACAAAAAAAGACAGATTATTGGTTTATAGGCATGTACCCATGCTTTTTTTGGGGAAGTGTCTTGAACAAAAGCTCGCAAGTCCTTAATCCCTTACAAATTCTAAGTTGATTTTGATCCAAAAAAATGCCCTACCACTCCAGGCTCTTGAGTCTGTTCCTTTCGAAGATTACAAGATGATCATTTCCCGTTACCCCGAATTGAGGCTGCGAAAGAGATACAGTAAGCTGAACTGGGCGATCATCGTGATCTTGTTGTGGTTAACTCTGTGCGCTTTCATCAGCAACTTTCCGGCGAGATGTTCCCTTTGGCATTCATTCCCAATCTGTTTCTAGTATTGCTCTGTTTGTTTATGGCATTGGCACCGTATCCAGAATCCCTGCCATTCAGCCCTTTCTGGAAGCGAAAATAAAAATAGGCACCATTAAAATTAGAGCTACTTCATTTTTGATTTCAATTTAATATGTTTCCCGGCAACCATGAAGTTTTCTTTGCCAATATGGTGAAGCGTCTCGGGTTTTTTAACACTCGGGGCAATCCACGCCTTGACGACTTCGACAACAAACATTCCATACTTGTTCACCATCTTCGTATCTACCACTCTACATTCGAGATTTGCGTAGCATTCTTCGATAAGAGGGGCTCGAACCTGTTTGGCCGGGCTGGCGGTGAGACCGAATGTCGCGAACTTGTCTGTTTTTGCGCCGGTTGTATTGCCGCAACCTACTGTCTGTTCGGCTATTTCCAGCGTAGGAATGTTGATCACGCATTCCTTTGTCGCTTTCAGCAGGCTATATGAGTAGTTTTGGTCACTGATGACGCAGCCTACCAGAGGTGGTTCAAAGTCGATCATCATGTGCCACGACATCGCCATGATGTTTGAGCGCCCGTTGCGGGCGGTCGTTACCAATACAGTCGGTCCAGACTCCAGCAGACTGTAAACTTTGGATAATGGAAGAGATTTTTTCGCCATTTTATCAGCCTTTCGTAGAATTTTTTAGAATTTCGCAGATAAGAACTGGTAAATCGCTTTTGATCCAGGTGCTGAATGCCAGCAATACAGCAAACGCGCGTCCCTTTAATAAAGCAGTTCCAACATGGTTCCTCATTATTTCCCTGCGGGTATTAAATCAATTGTTTCGCCGTCTGACAAAAACTGAATGTCGCCGAGTTCATCGGTCAAAAGAACCCTGGCGCCAAGCTCTTTGAGAATACGGGTAACCGATCCTTCGGGTTTTTCACCTGCTTTTTCGTCACTGGTGATAATCGCGTATTCAGGTCTGATCGCGGCAAAGAAATTTCGCGGTGAGAAGCCCTTGAAACGACCATGATGTGGCACTTTAAGAACATCGGCGCGAAGATCTCTTTTGATTTTGAGAAGGTTGCTGATTGATTCTTCAATGGCGTCCGCAGCAAAAAGCACGGCGATACGGCCAAATTCAAGTCTGGTCACGAGTGAGAGATCGTTTTCGTCCTTGTAAGCCTGTGTCGGGCCGAGCACGGTCAGAGTTACGCCGCCGGCATCAATCAGCTTTGTGCCTGGTTCTATCAGGATTTTACCAGTCTCGCGCGGGTCATAAGACTGCGCGACCTTATCTATCTTGAAGGCTTCTATCAAATACGGGAAACCGCCAACGTGATCGCTGTCGTGATGGGTCAGAATCAACAGATGAATCTTTTCTACTCCGAGCGCCTTTAGGTTCTTGATCAGGAGTGGTGCAGTCTCGGCGTAGCCAGTGTCGATCATGACAACGCGGCCGTCAGGGAGGCGCAGAAAAATTGCATCGCCTTTGCCGACAGCGAATACTCTTATCTCAAGCAGGCCTGGAGCCCATTTGTCGGTTGCGGTCTGATACATTTCAGGTCGGGCAACATTCTTTGTCCAGCCGCAGTTGGGCATGAACAAAAAGGCAACTATAGCCAGAAAACAGCCCGAATGAAACACAGAACGAAGTTTAATGCTCATAATGTCCCAGCTTTTCAGAGGTTTCTTTAAAAATTATATCACATGAGGCCAGCAATTCCCGGCCAAAATTAAAGACCTTCTGGCTCGTCAGTATTCACAGAGTTAGTGATCTAAAACCTGTGTACACAAAGTGACAGTCTGTGATATTGTAAAGGCGGTGAATCATTTGCCGGCAGCGCTTATCGTCGGCAGCGAGGGAGAGAAAAAAAATGATTGAAAGCGGCTTTGCCTTTATTGCGGTTCTGCTTTTTCTTGCCGCACTCATCGTGCAGCTCGATAAAAAATACCGCAAATTCTTTGATTATGTGCCCGGAATCGTTGTGCTCTATTTTACGGTTATGACTCTTTCGACGCTGGGCCTCTGGAAACAGACTGACGAAGTCAATTTTTACTATACCCAGCTCAAGAGCAATATTTTGCCGGTTATGATCTTTCTAATGCTTCTGCATTGCGATCTCAAAAAGATCCTAAAGCTTGGCCCCCGCATGCTTCTCGGCTTTTTTGCGTCGTCGCTGACGATTGGCATCGGGTTTGTCGTGACCTATTTTCTTTTTAAAGGCTACTTCGAACCACATACCTGGAAAACCTTTGCCGCGCTTTCCGGTTCCTGGATGGGCGGCACCGGCAACATGGCGGCCATTCAGCTTGCTCTTGGCGTCAGCGATTCGCAGATGGGCTATACGCTGATGATGGATTCTGTAAATTACGCGGTCTGGGTCATGCTTCTGCTCGCGGTTGTGCCTTATGCTAAGCACTTCAATCATTGGACAAAAGCAGATACCACCCAGCTGGATGAAGTCGGAGCCAGCCTGATGGCTGATCATGGCGATAAGCCGCAGAATATGAGCTTTGCAGATCTCATTCTGCTTCTTGGCAGCAGTTTCGCGGTGGCAGCCGCCGCCCAGTATATTGCCCCGCTTCTGCCGACAACATCGTTTCTCTCGACCTACACCTGGACCGTTCTCCTGGCAACTGTAGCTGGTGTCGTTGCTGCGCTGACTCCTTTGGGCAAAGTGCCGGGAATTTCGCCGCTCGCAAGTCTGATGCTCTATCTTATTGTTGCGCTGATTGGTTCGCGCGCCAATTTTGCTGAGCTTTCACAGGCACCGTTTTACATTTTCTGCGGTTTTGTAATCCTGCTGATTCATGCACTCCTGCTGGCACTTATCGCAAAGCTGTTCAAGCTCGATCTCTTTACCTGCGGTGTTGCAAGTCTGGCTAACATTGGCGGGGTAGCTTCGGCACCGATCCTGGCGGCAGCATATAGTGAAGTGCTGGTTCCGGTTGGCGTATTGATGGGTATGCTTGGTTATATTATCGGCACTGGCGGTGGTCTGCTGGTCGGCAAGATTCTATCAATGATCTGATTGTGGAGAATAAACCTTATGACAAGACGTAATCATGTTCGGGTAACTTTGCTGGTTTTGCTGCTTGGCACTGTTTTGGGTAACTGGGCAGCTTTTGCGCAATGCTCTGACAAGCCTGAAGTTTTTGTTCAATTTGATCTCAATATTCCCGGAGTATGTGAAGAGATGCTTTATCCGGCATTCTGGCTGAAAAATGTCGCAGACCAGAGTCAGGTCATTATGAATTCTGCCGAAATCGAGCGTTACAACCGTAAGAGCTTTGGCGACTGCGAAGTACTCAAGGACCTGCGCACTTTTCCGGCGGCCATGAACGGAGAACAACTGCGCCAGTCGATCGAGAAAGTCAGTGTCAGGCCGAAGAACAAGCGTTACCTGAACGGCGAAGAAGTGACTGACGAATATTTTGAAAAGCTTGAAGATCTTTTGAATCTCGATCAGGTAAATAATCTGACCCGGGTAAAATTTGGCATAACCGTAAAACGAACCGAAATGCGAGCTTTCCCGACTTATGACCGCGTTTTCTCTGAACCGGCCGATTTTGAAAGTGACATGTTCATTGAAACCGCTCTTTATGCTGCTGAACCACTCGCTGTTCTGCATGAAAGCCGTGATGGTAAATGGCTTTTTGCCCAGTCTTACAATTACCGGGCCTGGTTACCTGCTGCTGATGTTGCCTTTACCAGTCGAAAAGAATTGTTTAAATATCTCAATGCACCAGATTTTCTGGTAGTAACCGGCAAGGGCGTGTTTACCGGCTACAATCCGGTGCACCCTGAAATATCTGAACTGCAGCTCGATATGGGTGCCATGGTTCCGCTTGCCGCCCGTTCAGAAATTTCCATGGATATAGATGGCCAGCATCCGGCTGGCAACTATGTCGTCAAACTTCCAGCTCGTGGTGCCGATGGTCTGCTCGAATTTAGAATTGGTCTGATTGCGCGCTCAGAAGACGTGCGTGTCGGTTATATGCCGCTGACCAGAAAGAACATTATTACCCAGGCTTTCAAGTTCCTTGGTCAGCGCTATGGTTGGGGCGGTATGTTCAATACCCGCGACTGTAGTGCTTTTATTATGGATATCTATCGCAGTATGGGCATCATGTTACCGCGCAACTCTGGTGAGCAGGGTAAGGTAGCTGTCGGGATCATGCATAGTTTTAGCAAAGAGATGACACTCGATGAACGTATGGCGATTTTTAACCGCCTGCCAGCCGGAACTCCCATATACATGGCCGGGCATGCCATGTTGTATCTGGGACGCTATAATGATGATTACTACATTATTCACGATTTTGCCGGGTTTCGCGTGCCTGACGCTGAAGGCAAGCTTACCAGA
>Ga0180007_10006778_pt1 | contig 11074 bp, 15 predicted proteins | sample MM_PC_MetaG_FD_121122 | JGI IMG/M metagenome (GOLD analysis project Ga0180007, IMG submission 121122) | Groundwater microbial communities from the Aspo Hard Rock Laboratory (HRL) deep subsurface site, Sweden - MM_PC_MetaG | ecosystem: Environmental > Aquatic > Deep subsurface > Groundwater...
CCAGTAGCACCTTTGTAATCCACGTCAAGTAGAGGATGTGTAAGGGCTTGTTTGACAGCTTCCACAACACGATCTTGTGTATCTGACTCTCCAATGCCAATAACAGCAACACCACCGTCTTTCATAATTGACGAAACATCTGCATAATCCAAATTAATCAAACTTGGAAGAGTAATTGTTTCTACAATTCCTTTAACCATTGTACTCACTAATTCATTAGCAACAGCAAAAGCTTGCTCAATTGGCAACTGACCTGCAATGTCAACCAATCTGTTATTGTCCAAGACAATACAAGTATCTGAAACTTCTCTTAATTCTTGCAATCCAAATTCAGCTTTGTCAATTCTGGCTTTCTCAGACTCGAAAGGCATTGTTACAACAGCAATAACAACTGCACCTGTTTCTTTTGCCATTTGTGCTATTACAGGCGCACCACCAGTTCCTGTTCCACCGCCCATTCCAGCAATAACAAAAATCATATCAGCACCAGAAACAGCTTTTTTCAAATCTACAATTGCTTCTTTTGCAGCTTCTCTACCTCTAATAGGAGCTCCACCAGCACCAAGACCACGCGTCAATTCCCTTCCAATAAGAACTTTCTCATCAGCTTTTGTAACACTTAAATGAAGTGCATCAGTGTTCACCCCGTAAATTGTTGCACCATTAAGACCTTTATTAAAAAGCCATGTGATTGCATTACAACCACAACCTCCAACACCAATAACTTTAATGTTTGCCTTACCAGCTTTCAACTCATCAAAGTTAATACTATGGGTCTCTACTTTTTGAATTGCTTCTCTTGCAAAATCTAACACCATATTTTCTTTTACCTCCGTTCAGCTCTATTTATCTCTGCTATACAGAGAAAAAAGTTACGAAATATTTATATAGTTCGCACACTTCTCATTATTGTAAAAGAAATAAGAGGTATCACCTCGCATGCATGCAAGTTAATTATTCAAAGCGCCAACCCGAATAATTAATATGATAAAAATAAAAGTAGTTAGTTCTTTAAATAAATTTCTATACTTTTAGGAAATTTATTTACGTTGAGCATCAGTGTTTGGTGAGGCATAAATAAATTTCTGTGTGAAACAGTATTGTTAATCAAAAAGTTTTTCTTCAAAATAACATCTAAATTCACTATTATCAGTATGTATTTCTATCTCTCCATTCCTTAAAACAATCGACCCTTCTCTTTTTCTCCAATCAGAATCAATTTCAATATACAATGAAATATCCCTACTAAAAGGATAATTTAAATTTAATCTTCTTCCTTCTATTTCTTCAACATAAGCAATACAAACATCAAAAATTTTTTTCTCCACACCTTCCATATAACTAAAAAGAAATCATCTTTTATAAAAATTTATATCCTACAAATCAATCACTCCTTCTCTAAAATTTTCCCCTCAATTCCATACTCTTCACAAAGCTCTTTAAATTCTTCAGCATCTTTCTCATCTCCAACAACACTTCCATAATGCATTGGAATCGCAACATCAGGCTTTATCAATTTAGCAGCGTCTGCAGCTTCTTCTGCACTCATTGTAAAACGCCCTCCAACAGGAAGCAATGCCACAAATTTTTTATCTGCCTGCTTATATCCTGTAAGTTTTTGCATTTCAGAAATCAAATCAGTGTCTCCTGCATGATAGATCAAAACATCATTCATCTTAATAAGATAACCAACCCAACCCTCGTCAAAAACATGAAAACTTTTATCCACATTATAAGAAGGAAAAATATCTACCCTCATACTTACAATTTCCAGTTCTTGCCCTGGCTCAACAACAATCATCTTAACAGGAATCTGCAACTTAGTGATCTTACTCTGGCAATCCGCAGGCATCACAACAGTAGTTCCTTCATGAACAACCTTTCTAATATCCTCAATACTGCAATGGTCATAATGACTATGTGTAATCAAAACCAAATCAGCTTTTTCACAATCACCTTTAATCTGATATGGGTCAATATAAATTATTTTAGAATTTTTTATTTTAAAACCAGCATGCCCTAACCAATTAATTTCAACTCCACCAATATGCATTAAAAGAAAAATAGCGAGGAGTTTTTAAGGTTTTAGGAAAACAATTTTATCTTCCAATTTACTTGCCACATCCATCAAAATACTATCTCTCAATCCATAATTACCAATATCACTACTCGGTTCAAATCTATCCATATGCAGAAACCATTTCAACTGAATATGATAAACATCTTGTTCATTTGCCTTTCTATTATCTTCTCCTGCTCCCATTTGTGTTCTCAAAAAGTCATAGATTAAATCAGATTGTTTTTCTTCTTTAACATCTCCACTAACATCAAATTTTCCATCAGCAATATGATAAGTTATACCTAATGTTAAATGGTCATTTGCCATCTTCAAAATTAAATAGCAGTGTATAAAAGCATTTGCATCTTAAAAAATATATAATCCATTCAATAACTCTTAACACCTTCATCCCTTTTCCATTCCTCATTCTTTCCCTCTTTCAACTTTTTATCCAGCATCTCCAACTCTTCATAAATCCCCTCTATTAAATCATAATTTTTTGCCTCTTCTAAACTAACCCATTTATAATCAGTCAAGGCAGGACAAAGTTTTATATCATCTCCAATTGGCTCTGCCCACAAGCTAATAACCAGTGAAGGAATTTTATCACTCCTAATATAAATCAAACTTGTAACATATTCCAAATTCTTAAAATCCAAACCAACTTCTTCCAGAACCTCTTTCTTGCACAAATCTTCAAGAACATTATACCAATGCTCAGAAGTGTCTTTTTTCCTCAACACATAATCCAAAACTTCCAACTTTCCTCCTGGCACAGTCCATTTTCTAGGAAACGCCTTCTCCCAACTCGCGCGTTTCGCAATTAAAAATTTCCTATCTTTAACAAGAATCACAGTCGCAGTTACGTAATGAACCTGGTTTCTGTCGTATTTCATGAAAGCAAAATAAAATAAATCTTTATAAGAATTATTGTGATAAAAAAATAAAAATAAAAAATTGATTAATAAGGATTAATCCTCGTCTTTGTCTGAATCATCCTCAAAATCATCTTCGTCTGATTCATTATTATCGTTTTCATATTCATCTTCTGACATTTTAATACCTCCAATTTCTTTTGAAGCTCTACAAAATGTAGACAAAATCTTATTTTTTCTAAGGTTTTTAAACATTCCTACACTCTAAAAAATGAAAACTCAATCGAGGAAAAGTTTAAATACAAGATATTTGTAAATGCTCAATCAAGGATGTGTAAAATAGGTTCTAAGAAAAAGAAGAAAAACGCCGGGGGAAAAAAAGAAACAAAAAAGAAGAAATAATTTCTTAACAATGCCTAACTTATTTTAATTTTTAATATTATCTTTTAATTAAATTAATAAACTCTAATTCTTTTTCTAAATTATGTTACACGTCGGCTTAGAAATCCATGGATATATTAATTCAAAAGAAAAATTATTCTGTAGTTGTAAAGCAATTCATGGAGCAAAATATTCAAAACCAAACACAAATATTTGCCCAACTTGCACAGCACAGCCAGGAGCCAAACCAATGACTCCAAACAAAATCGCCGTCGACAAAGCAATTCAAATAGCACTAATTCTTGAATGCAAAATAAATAAAAAATTAATTTGGCAAAGAAAACACTACGACTGGCCAGATTTACCAAAAGGATATCAAAATACATTATCAGGCCCGCACGCAATCCCTGTCGGAGAAAAAGGAAAATTCTTAGGAATTGAAATAACAGAATGCCATCTCGAAGAAGACCCTGCTGCATGGAACCCAAAAACAGGCGAAATCGACTACAACCGTTCTGGCTCGCCTTTAATTGAAATTGTCACAGAACCAGATTTCACGTCGTCAGAACAAGTAATAGAATGGTTAAAACAATTATTAGTAATTCTAAGTTATATAAAAGCAATTGACAAAAACGCAGGAATAAAAGCAGATGTTAATGTCTCTATTTCGGGTGGGGCCGAGCGATTTCGTGGTAGCAAGAAAAATAAGTCGTCAATAACGCGTGCGGAATCGGGAGTTAGAGTAGAAATCAAGAACATTAATAGTTTAAAAAAAATAAAAAAAGCAATTGAGCATGAATTTCAAAGGCAAAAAAAAGAAAAACCAAAAGAACAAGAAACACGGATGTTCGACGACGACAAAGGTATTACCAAATTAATGAGAACAAAAGAACAAGCACAGGATTACAGATTTATCTCAGACCCTGATTTGCCAATAATCCAAATCAAAAACAGCGAAGTAAAAAAACTAAAATCACAACTTCCAGAAACCCCAAATACAAAACTAGACAAGCTAATCAAAAAATACAAAATTCCAGAAAGAAACGCAAAAATTCTAACAAAAAAATTAGAAATTGTAGAATTCTTTGAAAAAATAATTGAAAAGACAAATCCAGATCTAGCTGTTCGCTGGGTAACAGAAGAACTTCTTAGCGTCTTGAACTACAACAAAAAAGAACTCGATGAGATTGATTTAAAACCAGAGCACTTTATTGAACTTTTAAAATTAATTGAACAAAACAAGATAACAGAACTCAAAGCAAAGGAAATCTTGCGAGGCTGGAAAGAAAAATCATCGTCTCCAAAATCCAAATCCCACGAGCAAATTTCAGATTCAGGAGAGATTGAAAAAATCGTTAAGACGGTGATTAAAGAACATCCAAAGGCTGTTGCTGATTTTAAAAAAGGCGAGCAAAAATCCCTAAATTTCCTAATTGGACAGGTTATGCGTTTGACAGAAAAGAGGGCAGATTACAAAACAACAAGAGGGATTTTAGAAAGAATATTAAACTAAAAAAGACACACCAAAAGGTAATTTCCTATCATAATCTATAGGAGGATTGCACTTCCTTGTTTCATTTCCATTAAAATCTCCATCCCTGGAAGGATCTTCAAACACTTCATGGCATTCAATAGACAATCCTCCGTCTAAATTAAAAAAATATTGGGAAGGATTTTTATCAAGAACAAAACCTTCCAAACCCCTATTTAAATCATAAACTTCACCCACATCCATAACCCCATCATCATCAATGTCCCACCTCTCAAGATATTTTGATTTTCTACTTTCAGTTATCCAAACACCCCCCATAGATTCTCCCTGTCTATAATTTCTAAATTTGTCAGGAATCTTAAACTTCTTAAAAGGATCTTCTTGGGAGAATAAAGGAGTACTTAACAAACTTAAAAGAACAGAAAACCAAATAATTGCTTTTTTCATTAAATAAAAGCAAAAAGACACTTTTTAATAACTATTATACTTAAGTATATCTATTAACAACCTCTAATCAATTCGCGCGCCAGCGCCTAAATTTTCTCAATCCCTCTCCCTATCCTCAACATCAATTCATCCTTCCACTTATCACATGCAATCTGCATTCCAACAGGAATACCATCGACAAACCCAACAGGCAACGACATCGCGCAATTGCCAACTAAATTCGTGACGCAAGTTAGTGAATCATATTCAAACATTTCTTTAGCAGAAATTTTCGCCCCAATTTTGTGCGGCAACTTCGGCACAGTCGGAGAAATAATACAATCAAATTTTTTAAAAACTTTTTCAAATTCTTTCTGAAAAAACTTCCGTACTTTCAACGCTTGATTATAATACCTACCTTCATGCTCTGCTTTTGTAATTTCACTTCCTCCTAAAATCCTCCTTAAAACTTCAGGCCCACAAACATCTTCAATTTTTTTTCCATACCTCCTCCCATCGAATTTCCTCGTCGCTGAAAAAAACTCAACATAAACAATTGGAAAATACGTCGCAATCGCCAAATCCAAATGCGGAATCTTCACTTTCTCAACATTCCATCCATACTTCTTTGATACTATTTCAATTTTTTCTTCAATTAATTTTTGAATCCGTTTATCACTGACAGAAAAATCTAACAAACCAATTTTTAGATTTTTGGGAACTTCATCTATTTTTTTCAAATCAATTTTCCTACTCTCCAGACTAATCGCATCACAATCATCCTGCCCTTGAATAACATTCAACAAAAGCGCAGCATCTGAAACATTTTTTGCAAGAGGCCCAATCTGGTCAAAACTCATGCACATATCAATTAACCCATAACGCGAAACACTTGAATAAGTCAGCTTCACACCAACAACACCACAATGTGACGACGGTACTCTTATGCTCCCTCCAGTATCACTCCCAAGACTCATATCACAAAAACCAGCAGCAACAGCAGCAGCACTTCCCGACGACGAACCACCTGCAACTAGCTCAGGATTAAAAGGATTTTTAGTCGCACCAAACGCGCTTGTCTCACCACTCCAACCACACGCAAACTCATCCATGTTCGCCATTCCAATAATCAACCCATCCTCTTCCTTAATTTTTTTTATAACAGTCGCGTCATAAGTCGCCTTATAATCCTCTAAAGTTTTCGACGCACACGACGCTGTCATTCCTAAAACATTAATATTTGCCTTCACAGAAATTATCTTTCCTGCCAACACACCTTTCTTTTTCTTCGCATCAATTTCCTTCGCCTCTTTCAACACCCCAGAATTCAACTGCAAAAAAGCATTTATCTTTTTCCCATTTTTATCATTCTTCTTAATTTCAGCAAGATAATTTTTTAGTTTTTGTTCTGTATTCATTTTAAACCTTTATTACCTCTTTTAAATAATCATCACATTCTAATTGTAAAAAAGGATTATTTCTGCATAATTTTTGGACTTCACCCCTAACAAGTTCATATTCATCATACGTAAAAGGACCTTCAATCACTCCTTCAAATAAACCAGCTTTCCTTCTAATAGAAATTTGAGTCGGCGATAATCTATAAGAAATAAAACAAGATTTAACTAATAAAGGAAATTCATCAAATTTTTCAGTTACATCTTTTCCCATTCAAAACTCCTTACCCACCAATGCCTTAACATTAGGAGAAACGTTTCCTTTACCTTTTTTTATTTCCTCAATCCCAACCCACTTCAAATCCTGCTCAGGAGGAATTGGTTTAATCTCGCCAGGGTTTTTCAATTCAGCAAGGTAGTTTATCAAAACAATTGTCATTTTTTCTTTTGTCGTCGGGTTTTCATAAAGAATATTCGGAAAAAGTGGTTTTATAATTTCAATTTCTGCACCACATGCTTCTTTTGCTTTTCGAACACACGCATCTTCCAACTTCTCACCCTCTCTTACCATACCTCCAATTAATTTATAAAAATCATCCTTACTATCTTTAGAAACTAAAAGTTTTCTATCTTTAATAATCACAGGTCCTGACGCAACAATAAATTTTTTTTCATTCACCATTTTTTACTCCAACATAAACTCCTCTTCCAATAAATTTACTTAAGTACTTAGCATCAAAACCAACTCTATTCATAATTTTTAATGATTCTTTTACTTCAAATAAACCCATCTCATGTTTTTCAACAAAATGTTTTACTCCTTTTTTATCCTCTCCAATTAGGTAATGCATCTCCATCACTGAAATATTTTTTCTTTTCATAGAAGAAAAAACCATTCTAGCAATTTTTATTTTTTCATCTTCATAAGTTTGAAGATGTGAAGTGTTATTATTCCATTGAGATTTTGTGAACCAAGGTTGAATTAAAATAATACCTCCTTTATTCAAATGTGTATAAAAATTCTTTAGACTTTTCTTTAAATTATCATAAGTTTTAACATACCCAATTGAACTAAAAAGACAAGTAATAATATCAAATTTTTGATTAAGTTTAAAATTAATCATATCCTTTTGTTTAAATTTAACTTTTTTAAGTCTCTTTTTAGATTCATCCAAAATTTCTTTGTTTAAATCAATACCTGTGCAAGAATATTTTTTTGAAAAATATTGCAAATGTTTTCCAGAACCACACGCAACATCAAGAAGTTTTTTACCTTTTGATTTTTTATATTTTTTAATTAATCTATCAATTTTTGCTGATTCTTCTTTATAATTTTTACCTGAATAAATTAAATCATAATATCTCGCAAAATCTTTATACAAAAGTTGATTTTTCACCATTTCTTCTCCTCCCTATCAAATTTATTTGATAGTGGAAAAATTAACTCCATGATTTTTCCTCCCCAACGATAAAATCTCCTTTTTTTTCAGGAGCATTTTCAAACATAATTTCCCGGCTAATCTTATTGCATTCCACAGAACCCTCGTCCCTCTGCCCTTCGCCTCTATCAATCAAACTTTCTGATATTTCTCCTTTAACTTTTCCAAGCTGCCCAGAAAAATCATCCATTATTTTCTTTGCCTGTTTTTGAATCTCTTTCTTTTCATTCTCAGAAACTTTGTGAAATAAAAAATCCATGATATTTAATAGAATAGAAAGTTTTTAAGTTATTTGATGGTAGATAATTTTCTTAATTCTTCGACAATTTTTTCATCACAATTATTAACCCCAAGATTATGGTTTCCAGGCATTTGTTTGACTAATTTTTCTCCATGATAATCACTCCCAGAAGTCATTATTAATTTATATCTCTTAGCAAGATTCTTCATTCTTTTGTAATTTTTAACAGACCTCAAAGGAACCCTATCCCCATTATTTATCTCAATTCCTTTCAAGCCCACTTTAATATATTTTTTAAAATTTTTTCCTTTCAAAACTTCATCATCAATCCAAGGATGCGCTAAAACAGGAACACCTCCAGCACTTTTTATTAAACGAATAACAGAAGAGATGGACATTTTTTTTATTTTACCTCCTTTAATCTTTTTATTTTTTGATTCTTTGGCAATTTTTCTTGTCGTTCCATAACCTTTAAGAGAAAGTTCATACAAAGGATAAAATCTATTAATATTTCCTCTCGCTTTTGGATATTTCTTCCAAATTTCTTTAAATTCTATATTATATCCTTTTTCTTTCAGTTTTTTGCACCAATCTTCTACTTCATCCTGAACTTTCTTACTATCTTTTTTTAATTGACTAATTAATACCTTATCATTAATATCTACAAAATATCCTAAAACTTCTCCTTTATCACATCTTACTTCAACAGCAGGGATAATATTTACACCAATTTTTTTACCTTCTTTAATTGCTTCTTTAACTCCTTTGATAGAATTATGGTCTGTCAGAGCCAGATTTTTTATTTTTCTCTTCTTAGCTAATCTTACTAATTGTCTAGGAGAAATTTGCCCATCAGAATAATAACTATGGGTATGTAGTTCTGTATTTTTCATAATCCCTTAAACAAAAACTAATTTATAAATTTAAGGAGCGAGTCGATCCCCACGTCAAATTTATTTGATGTCTGATGCTACTCACGGAGTGAGTCGATCCCTATCTCTCGGAAACAAGCACGCTTCTAAAATCTTTTGTTTTCTATTAATTGTAAATCCAACTAAATCATAAAATTTTTTAATGGATCTCTTATCATGTATTCTTAAAATATATTTTTGAGAAGTATTTGGTCTCAAATCTTTCTTTTTAATAATAGTGTATTCAACTCCTAAAATATTTAATAATTCTCCAATTTGCTTCAACCCTCCCAGATTTGCAGATGTTGCTCCAATCCTTCCTATTTTCCTATCAATTTCTCCTTCTGAATCAAAAAACCCCTTAAGAAAAGAACAAACGATTCCCCCATCTGAACTCTTTATTGACTCTGGAATCCTCCAAACATTTCCTTTAAAATCTCCTATTCCGTTGATATAATCACAAGCTTCTTTGGAACATAACCTTGTAATATATTGAGGGTTCCATTTATCTTTCCTCTTCTCTCTAAACTCCCAAGTAGGTTTAATTTCAAAAAACTGGAATAAAATTCTCATAAACTTTTCAACAAATTCTTTGTCAATTGCAGATAAACCAATATTATGTGTTCTTCGTTCATTATTATAATCCATATATCCATCCCCTGCTAAAACTCCCAAGATATAAGAAAGCTCTATATTCATTCTTAAATTAGAAGGAATTTTATGTTTCTTTATTTTAATCCTCCCAGCTTTAACTCCCTCTTTTGCTGCACAACTTTTATCCCTCCTGTCAACATTTAATTTCTTTAGATGGTAAATTATTGTTGAATGGTCTGTGTCAAATCTTTTAGCAATAGCCCAACTAGACAAACCAGAATTATATAGAATAGGTAAAGATAAAATATCTTCATTACTTAATTTTCTTTTGACCATCTTTTTCAATTGTGACTTCAACAAATTCTCCTCTTTTCAATTTAAATTTTTTGATGGCTGGGGAAGGAATTGTCACAACAAAAGCATTTCCTGTTTTCCAAATTTTTGCATCAAACTTTCTTTTCATTTGTATTTACATTGTAAATACATTAAACTTTATAAATATTTTGGTAAAATCAAAAGAATCAAGGCGTTAAACGATCGCGATCACGAGGGAATAAGCAAACCTCACGGATATTATTAAGTTCCAGAAGAGTCATTGTAAAACGTTCTAAACCAATTGACCATCCACTGTGCGGAGGACTCCCGTATCTAAAACTATCAATATAACTTTTGAAATCCTTAGGATTCAAACCTTTTGCCTTCAACCTTTCAATCAACAAATCAGGAAGATGAATCCTCTGCCCCCCAGAACTAATTTCCATTCCCTTGTAAATTGCGTCAAAACCCTCACTAAGTTTTGCATTTGCTTTCTCGTCTTTTGGCATAATGTAAAACGGCTTTCCACTCATTGACCAATCATAAACAAAAACAATTGCATCTGGAAACAATTCCCCCAACTTCCTCTCTCCTTCTCCTGTCAAATCTTTCTCATTAGTTTTTATCTTATTCTTTTTCAACAAATCATTAACTTCCCTAAAAGTAAAATATTTCGCACCTGGAATTTTCAACTTAATCCCAAGCAAATCAAGTTCTTCTTTATTTTTCTTCATCACCTGCTCAACAATATATTTAACAGCCCCTTCCATCTCTTTCATCGCCACCATAGCATCAGCAAAAGCTATTTCAATATCCATTTGTCTGCACTCATTCAAATGCCTAACAGTGTTGTGTTTTTCTGCACGCCATACAGGAGTAATCGTAACAACTTTCTCAACAGAACACGCCAACATCTGTTTATACAATTGAGGCGACTGAGCAAG
>Ga0180007_10006780_pt1 | contig 11072 bp, 5 predicted proteins | sample MM_PC_MetaG_FD_121122 | JGI IMG/M metagenome (GOLD analysis project Ga0180007, IMG submission 121122) | Groundwater microbial communities from the Aspo Hard Rock Laboratory (HRL) deep subsurface site, Sweden - MM_PC_MetaG | ecosystem: Environmental > Aquatic > Deep subsurface > Groundwater...
CATTTTTGTAGGGATTAAGTTCGGACTAATTCTAGCAAATTAAAAGAAGTCACCCCGCCTTGGCGGAGTTCCACAAGACTACCAACTACCAACTACCAACTACCAACTACCAACTACCAACTACCAACTACCAACTACCAACTACCAACTACCAACTACCAACTACCAACTATTTTAATATTTCGCGAAATGCGCGAAGGCCTTGTTCGCAGCGGCCATGCGGTGAACGTTCTCTTTCTTTTTACAAGCCGGTCCCTCCCCTTTCGCCGTTTCGAGAATCACGGTCGCGAGCTTGAGATGAATCGGTTTGCCTTTCGCGTCCCGCGCTGCTTCGAGAATCCACCGCATCGCGAGAATCCGCTGCCGGTTCGGATTCACTTCGATTGGAACTTGATAAACCGCCCCGCCGACTCTTTTTGGACGAACTTCCATCGAAGGTGAAGCCTGTTCAATCGCGATTGCGAATGTCTCCTCCGGCTTCGTCTCGCCTTTATTTCTCAGCTCGGCAAGCATCTTCGCGAAAATTTCACGCGCGATGGATTTCTTGCCGCCGAGCATGATGCAGTTAATGAATTTTTCCTGCAGCGGATCAGCGCCCGGCAGCAGCCGCGCCCTGAACGGTATTTTGCCCACAAAAGTTCTTTTCATGATTGAAAGGTTAGGATACTCTCCCGCAGATGCGGGATTTAATTCTCCTTTTTGAAGTTGTGGAATTTTAGTGGAAAGTTTGGGAAATGCAAACGAAACGAAAGTCTCCCCATCATTTTTGAAATGACACCCTGTCATCGATAGATATCGGTCGCGCCCTTTTAGTCATTCCTGCAAAAGCGGGAATTTATAAAAAAAACTTGAGAGATAACATCACGATGCGTTTTCTCATCTTTACCTCCACCCCAAAGAGCAATTTCGCGGAGTATAAAGAGTCGACTAAAGATCTCTTAAAATATCATCAAGTGTTTTATCAATAGAATCTTTATCTTTAATTGGGTTAGCAAAATCGTGGCGGAATATTTTATAGTTTTCGGGGTTTATTTTGTTTCGATAACCATCAACTATGCCCTTTAAAGCCTTTCCCACCCATGGTGAATACTGCTGACACCTAGTTATCTGCCCATTGCTAATGCTAGCATTAACAATATCATTTATTTGTTTGACAGAGAACTCTTTAATCTCCGATAAATTACTCAAATTATGTCTGACCCCTTTAAAATCCGCACTGTTGGCAAACCTCTTGATTTTTGCATCTTTTACGTCTTCATCAGTTATTTTAATGCTTGGAAATTTTTTCTTAAAGAAATCAGACAAGTTATTGTGATAAATAATTTTTGATCTTTTTATCCCATACCATTCATCTTGAAGAAATGCGGCAAACTCCATTTCATTTAGTGAAGAACAAAAATCTCTCTTGTTATCGCTTATGAAATATAGGTCTTCTCCGAAAGGAGCTTGCTCAAGTAAAAATTCCCAAATTACTGCATCACCACAAGAGTTATTTTTAACACCAGGAGGATTTCCTAATCGAAGTCTTCTTCGAGCTTTTTTTATTAAATCATCGCTTATATCTAAACTTCTATCATTTCCAAATATTCTTGATATAACCTCATCGGCTTTAAGCTTCTTTTGTTTTATCGCAATTTCAATCTTCCTGTTGAGTTTTGGCTTAAGCTTTTTAATAATCTTTACTGATTTATTTATTTTGTCGGCTTCTTCATACTTATCACAAATCCTTGGTAAATAAAGTCCCGAATCAAAATCATGCAAGTGCTTAAGCGACTCCTTTATTTTAGATTCCCTGTTTCTATAAAACTCATCTATAACCTGTTTCGGAATAAAAATTCGTATTTTATCAGCCTCTAAAAAAGAATGGAGCTTGTCTAGCTTCTCCAAATCGTCAACACTAAATTGATAACAATTAAGAAAAATGTTCGTGTCGATAAATAAATTTATTGCTTTAGGCATTCTGTCTGTTTTTTTTAATCTTTCATCTCCTTTTTTGTAAGGTAGCCATCTTGAACTTCGTTGTCGTGTTTTCTCGCTATCGACCTCGATTTTAATTATTTACTTCTTTTTCACCTTCTTCGCTCCATACTTCGAACGGCTCTGTTTCCGATCCGCCACTCCTTGCGTGTCGAGTACGCCACGAACAATATGATACTTCACACCCGGCAGATCTTTCACCCTCCCCCCGCGAATCATCACGACCGAGTGCTCTTGTAGGTTGTGTCCTTCTCCGGGAATGTACGCGATAACTTCAAAACCGTTTGTAAGGCGAACGCGCGCGACTTTCCGAACGGCGGAATTTGGTTTCTTCGGCGTGGTCGTGTAGACACGCACGCACACTCCCCGCTTCTGCGGGCAGCCCATCGGCATCTCGCGCGTCGTTGATTTCAGCAAATTGGAAATCCGTTGCAGCGCAGGTGATTTTGATTTCTTGCGCGGAGTGTGCCGCGGCTTACGAACGAGCTGGTTGATTGTTGGCACGGGAGAATTATTAATTAAGAAATTAAAAATGATGAAATGTTGGCGGAGTTTAACAACTGTGTAACAATTTTACCAAACTTAATTCTTCATCATTCATCATTTATCCTTCATCATTCAAAGTGTCATCGCCTCGGGATGCATCCGTTGATAAGTCTTGCCGGCTGGAATGAGCTTTCCGATAATCACATTTTCTTTCAGCCCACGGAGAGTATCGATCTTCTTCGTGGTGGAGGCTTCGACCAAAACACGAATCGTTTCTTGGAATGAAGCGGCCGAAAGCCAACTGTCGGTGAAGAGCGAAACGCGAGTGAGCCCGAGTAGCAGCTGTTCGGCGGAAGCGGGTTTCTTGCCAGCCTCTTTGAGCGCCGCACTCGTTTTGCGTAATTTCACAATATCCGTCACCTCTCCCGGCAGCAGACCGGAATCTCCCGGGTCTAGAATCCGCACTTTCGAAAACATCTGCCGAACAATTACTTCCACGTGTTTGTCATTAATCGACTGTCCCTGCGCGGTGTAAATCGACTGAACTTCCTTCACGATGTAGCGTTGTACGGTTTTGACGTCGGTTAATTCCACCATCTTGCGAAGATTGAGATGTCCAATCGTGAGTGGCGCGCCGGCTCCCACTAGATCGCCGGTACGAACTTGCAAACCGATTCTCAAAGGAATTTCATACTCGCGTTCACTGCCTTTGGTGTGGGCGACGACAATTTCCGTTTCGGTAATTTTGTCGACGACACCGGCATTTTGAGCTTTGATTGTGAGACGATTGCCGATTCCCCGCGCGATAATTTGTTTGGCTTTGATTTTTTGCCCTTCTTTTGTGTCGACTTTGAAACCGGCCAAAATGTAGCGATCATAACTTTCGCCGCTTGCCGTGATCGTTACGATGGTTTTACCGTCCCTTTTTGAAATTTTCACTTTCCCCGCCACCTCCGAAACTACAGCTTCAGCTTTCGGCGTGCGCGCTTCGAAAAGTTCTTCCACGCGATTCAAACCTTGCGTGATATCTTCTTCGCCGGCGACTCCACCCATGTGGAATGTGCGCATTGTGAGCTGTGTGCCCGGCTCGCCAATCGATTGCGCAGCGATAATGCCAATGGCAGTGCCAACTTCCACGGTGATGTCGCGACCGAGATCGCGACCGTAGCAACGTTGGCAGACTCCGTTTTCAGATTCACATGTCAAAATCGAGCGGATTGAAACGTCGTTAATTTTAAGTTCGTTAATTTTCTTCACGAGCGGTCGGTCAATTTCGCTTCCCGCATCCGCAAGCAATTCTCCGGTTTTGGGATGTGCGAGCGGAGCAGCGAGTGTGCGTCCGAAAAGCGATTCCGCGAAGTCCTCTCCAATTCCCTCAATTTCCTCGCGATTCTGAACCACGGATCCTTTCGAACCGCAATCCGCCTCACGGCAGATGATGTCTTGGACCGCATCCACCAACCGACGCGTGAGATAACCCGCTTCCGCAGTTTTGAGTGCGGTGTCAGATTTTCCTTTTCGACCTCCGTGAGTAGCGATGAAGTATTCGAGAATGGTGAAGCCTTCTTTGAGCGAAGATTTCACCGGTAATTCGATGGTCTTTCCTGCCGGATTCGCGACCAAACCTTTCATCCCCGCGAGCTGCGTGACCTGACCCCAATTTCCGCGCGCACCGGAATCAATCATCGCGAAAATATCGTTATCCTCGGGAGTGGCCTTTTGAATTTCTTTCGAAATCTGCTGCTTCGCACTCGCCCAAACTTTGATCGTGTGATGATATCTCTCGTCATCGGTAATGAGACCTTTCCAATATTGATTGTTAATTTGTTTCACCGTTTCGTTCGAATCTTCCACGATTTTGAATTTTGCTTCCGGCACGATTACGTCTTTCATCGAAATACTCAAACCGGATTTTGTGGCGAATTTGAAACCGATTCGTTTGAGATCGTCGGCAAGCCGTACTGCCCGATCCTGCCCCACGAATTGCACCGCGTCCGCAACCACATTTTTTAGGGCTTTTTTATTCATCACCTCATTGTGATAGCCGAGCTCCTCGGGAATAAAAGAATTAAAAATCATCTGTCCGACAGTCGTTTCATGAATCTCCTCGCCCGGTTTCATCCGACCTTTTATTTTCGCGTGAAGATGGACAAAACCCATTCGGTAAGCATTTACTGCTTCCGAAATATCGGAAAAGACCATTCCTTCGCCTGGCATCCCGTCCCGCGCAAGCGTGAGATAATAACAACCGAGAACCATATCTTGCGTCGGCGCGATGGTCGGCTCGCCAGTCGAGGGCTTCAACATATTTTGCGTGGCCGCAATGAGTTCAGCAGCTTCCTGCTGAGCGGCAGTAGAAAGAGGCAGATGCACCGCCATTTGGTCGCCATCGAAATCGGCATTGAAAGCGAGGCAGACGAGCGGATGAATTTGAATCGCTTTGCCTTCGATCAAAACCGGTTGAAAAGCCTGAATCCCGAGCCGGTGGAGAGTCGGCGCGCGATTGAGAAGCACTCTTTTGCCGGCGATGACTTTTTCGAGGGCGTCCCAAACTTCACGCCGATTTTGTTCGATTAATTTTTCCGCCGACTTCACATTGTACGCGAGATCCTTTTTGATTAATTCTCCGATCACGAACGGCTTGAAAAGTTTGAGCGCCATTTCTTTCGGCAGCCCGCATTCGCTGAGATGAAGTTTCGGACCGACGACGATGACCGAACGACCGGAATAATCAGTGCGTTTCCCTAGTAAATTTTGACGGAAGCGACCTTGTTTACCTTTCAGCATATCGGACAACGAACGAAGTTTTCGTTTGTCGCCAACAGAGAAAACCGCTTTCGCGCTGCGGACGGAATTGTGAAGCATCGTGTCTACCGCTTCTTGCAGCATCCGTTTTTCGTTGCGTTGAATCACTTCCGGAGCGCCGATTTCGATTAGTCGTTTCAGCCGGTTGTTGCGATTAATCACGCGGCGGTAAAGATCATTCAAATCGCTCGCCGCGAAACGTCCGCCATCGAGATGTACCATCGGTCGGAGATCCGGCGGGATGACTGGCAAAACGGTGAGGATCATCCACTCTGGCTTGATCCCGGCTTGCTTCAGCGAGCCGGCTAATTTCAGCCGTTTAATCGTTTTCTTGTATTTCTGACCAGTCGCTCTTTTTAGTTCTTCTTTGCGAAGTTTGATGAATTCATCCAAATCAATCTCGGAAATAATATCGCGAATCGCTTCCGCTCCGATCCCCGCTTGGAAAACATGCCCGAATTTCATCGAGAGATCGCGATAATTCAGCTCGGAAACAACTTTCCCCACCTCTAAATTTTGAAGCTGATCTTTCGAAGTGTGAAACTGCTCGCTGATTTCCTCGATTGCGCCCGCACCCTCGTCCTCGAGTGCGGTGATTTCTTTCGTCACAATTTCTTTTTCGGTTTTCTCGGTTTTGTGACGAAGTTTTAATTCATTCAGCTGCATTTTAAATTCTTCTTTTGCCGATTTTTGCTGCTTTTTATTATCCTCCTCCAGCTCGGCAAGCGCCTTCTTGCGCGCCTCTTCATCCACAGATTTTACAATGTAAGCCGCGAAGTAAACGACTTGTTCGAGAGTTTTTACAGGTAAATCAAAAAGCAAGCCGATGCGCGAGGGAGTCGAGCGAAGATACCAAATGTGGGTTACGGGCACTGCCAATTGGATGTGTCCCATCCGCTCGCGGCGGACGACGGAACGCGTCACTTCCACGCCGCACTTTTCGCAGACGACGCCTTTGTAGCGGATACGTTTATATTTCCCGCAGTAGCACTCCCAGTTTTTTGACGGTCCGAAAATCTTTTCGCAAAACAATCCGTCCCGCTCCGGTTTTTGCGTGCGGTAGTTGATGGTTTCGGGTTTTTTGACTTCTCCGTTGCTCCACGAGTAGATCTGCTCAGGGGAAGCAATCGAGAGCGAAATCGCGTCGAAAGTTTGCAGCTTTTCGCGATCGAGGGTGGTGTCGATTGGCATGGGATGGGAAATTTTAAAATTTAAAATTGTTTCGCGCGATTTTTCAACTCATTTTTATCTAAAAATAAAATTTAAGCGTTCCCTTCTTCCAATTCTTGCAAACCTTCTTTCATTTCACGAATCGCGCCCTCCCCCACCGCGTCGGCAGAAGATTCGAGAGTTGCCTCGCTGTCAAAATCCTGCATCTCGCTAATCTGCTCGCTCTTCGGCAATACCTCTCCCGCATCCGCCTCGACTTTCGAAATCACGACTGAAAGTCCCTCCTCTTCATCGGTGGTAAGCAGTTCATTTTCTTCAAGCTCGGAAATGGGATTTAGATCAATCAAGTCAACATTCAAACAGAGAGCCTGCAATTCCTTCACGAGCACGTTGAAAGATTCCGGCGTGCGGGGACGACGAATCTCCTCGCCTTTTACGATTGCCTCGTATGCCTTCGAACGACCGTAAACATCATCAGATTTGATTGTGAGGATTTCTTGCAAAACATTCGCAGCGCCATAAGCTTCGAGCGCCCACACTTCCATTTCTCCAAATCTTTGTCCGCCGTGCTGCGCCTTGCCGCCAAGCGGTTGTTGCGTGACGAGCGAGTATGGTCCGACTGAACGAGCGTGGATTTTGTCTTCCGCGAGATGGTTTAATTTCAGCATGTAAGTCATCCCCACTACCGTTTTGCGATTGAAAGGCTCTCCGGTCAATCCGTCGAAAAGCTGAACTTTCCCATCCTCGGGCAACCCGGCCTCTTTCATCAGTTCAGTAATTTTGTCGGTGTGAATCCCGTCAAGAACGGGGGTCGCGAATTTACAGCCTAATTTCAACGCCGCCCAGCCGAGATGCGTTTCGAGAATCTGCCCGATGTTCATTCTGGAAGTCACGCCGAGCGGATTGAGAATGATGTCCACCGGCGTCCCGTCGGGGAGAAAAGGCATATTTTCTTCGGGAACAATGACAGAAATCACGCCTTTATTCCCATGGCGGCCGGCCATTTTGTCGCCGACTTGCAGCTGCCGCCGTTGCGCGACGTGGACGTGGATTTGGCGAACGACCCCGATCGGCAAATCCACTCCGTCATCTCGCGTGAAAGTTTTCACGTCGATAACTTTGCCGCCGGTACCTCCCGGCATACGCAGGGATGTGTCTTTCATATCTCTCGCTTTTTCGCCGAAAATCGCCCGCAACAACCTTTCTTCCGCAGTGAGCTCGGTCTCGCCTTTCGGCGTAATTTTACCTATGAGGATATCTCCTTCTGACGCATACGACCCGACTTGAATGATCCCCTCGACATCTAAATTTTTCAATCTTTCTTCGCTCACGTTTGGAATGTCTCGCGTCACCTCCTCCATCCCGAGCTTCGTTTCGCGGACATCGACGACGTAGTCCTCGATGTGAACCGAGTCATATCTCCCCATGCGCGCCACTTTCTCGGAAATAATCACCGCATCTTCGAAGTTGTAACCGCCCCAGCTCATGTAAGCTACGAGCAAATTTTGTCCGAGCGAAAGCTCGCCCTCATCGGTCGCCGCGCCTTCGATCAAGATGTCGCCTTTTCTGATTTTCTGTTTCAAATCCACTACCGGTCGCTGCATAATGCAAGTCCCTTGGTTACTGCGTTGGTAATTCACAACCGGATAAATTCTCTTTTTGCCTGTCTTGTAGACAACGGTGACTTGTGAGGCGTCCACGCTCGTAATTTCCCCATCATCTTCGGCAATCGTAACTTGGTCGGAATTTTGCGCAACGATCGCTTCCGCGCCGGTGCCCACCAGCGGGGTCTGTGGCTTCAGTAAATTCACCGCTTGCCGCTGCATATTGCTGCCCATCGATGCGCGGGTATTATCATTGTGCTCGAGGAAAGGGATGAGCGCGGTCGTAATCGAAAAAATCTGCTGCGGAGCAACATCAATATTAGTTATGTCACTCACGTGGGCGAGAATCGGATTGCTGCCCTCACGCGCGGAAATGCGCGTATGCATGAAGTTCCCATTTTTATCGAGGATGGAGTTCGCTTGCGCCACTTTTAATTTTTCTTCTTCATCCGCATCGAAATACTCGTAATCCGCGATGGTGTACGCCCGAACCGGAGCGCGGTCGAGTCCTTCTTTCTTCGCGATAGCAATTAACTGTTTCGCACCCTCCCGCGTAATCGGTTCACCCTCGCGCGTGAGAATACTATTGCCGTCTTTGATGTCTTGCTTGGCCAGTCTTTTTAATAATTCTTCAACATTTAAAGGGGCATCTTGAGCCACTTTGTAATAAGGAGTTTCAATGAAACCAAACTCGTTGATTCGCGCGTACGCCGCGAGATGGACGACCAAACCGATATTCGGACCTTCCGGCGTGGCGATTGGACAGATGCGACCGTAATGGGAAGTGTGCACATCGCGGACATCGAAGCCGGCTCTTTCGCGTGAAAGTCCGCCCGGACCCATCGCCGACAATCTTCTTTTGTGGGCGAGTTCCGCGAGCGGATTCGTTTGATCCATGAATTGGGAAAGCTGCGAACTCGCGAAAAATTCACGCAGAGCGGCAGTGATCGGTCGCGCGTTAATTAATTGTTGCGGCGCGGCGGATTCCAAATCCATCACTGTCATCCGGTCGCGGACGATTCGATCAACGCGCAGCAGACCGACGCGGAATTTATTTTGGACAAGCTCGCCCACCGCGCGAACCCGCCGATTGGAAAGGTGGTCAATATCATCCAGCTTGCCGATTCCATTATTGAGATTGATGAGATGTTTGATGATGAGAACGAGGTCATCAATTTGAAAAACGCGGTGCTCTTTATCCGTGCGGGTTTTTAGTCCGAATCTTTTATTTAATTTGTAGCGACCGACCGGTCCCATATCGTACCGCCGATAATCGAAGAAAAGCTGTTCAATGAGAGCTTTGGCATTATCAGGGGTGGCGAGATCGCCCGGTCGAATTTTTTGGTAAATCAACTGAGCCGCCTCATCGACCGTCTCGGCGGGATCTTTTTCGAGAGTGGTGGCAATGAAAGGAAGTTTGCCGGATGCCGAATCCACATCCGCGAAAGTTTTGAGAATTTTTTCGTCATCCCAGCCGGTGAAAGCGCGGATGAGCGCGGTGATTGGAATTTTTCGTTTCCGGTCAATTTTTACCGCAATAATCCCTCGCTTGTCAGTCTCGAGCTCCAACCACGCGCCGCGTTTCGGAATAATTTTGGCGGCGTGGTAACCGGGCGCAAGCGAATTCGGCGAGAAAAAAACTCCAGGGGAACGAACAAGTTGTGAAACAACCACACGCTCGATTCCATTCACGATGAATGTGGCCTTGTCCGTCATCAGCGGAATGCCGCCGAAAAACACCTCTTGTTCTTTGATCTCACCGGTAACTTTATTGACCAACCGAACTTGAATTTTGAGAGTGCCCTCGTATGTCCCGCTTTTTTCTTTCGCCTCTGCGGGAGTCAATTTTGGCGCTTCGATAGAATGTTTGAGAATGTGAAGTTCGAGCTTTTTTTTACTCGCATCCACGACTGGAGTAATCTCGTCGAAAAGCTCATGCAACCCTTCCCCGAGAAACCAATTGTAACTTTTGAGCTGTGTCTCCATAAGATTCGGTAGCGGAACCGCGCATTTTTTCGAAGTAAAAAACTTCCGCGGATTCCGCGCGCGCGCAGTTTGCGCATTCGGCAAAACAGTCGGAATTTTATATAGCTTCGCCTTCACAGTCGATTTGAGAATCGACTTCTTTTGCGGAGAAGCTTTTTTGGCTTGTGGTGAACTTTTTGACGAAGATTTTTTAGCCATAAAAAATGAGGTGAGATGAAAAAGTAGAAACTCCCCAACGGAGCGCTTTTTCACTCACGACTCACTCATTACCTGAAAATCAGCCGGCGAATTTTAATCGAAGAGTTTCGATTTGTAAAATGTGTAGAAAAATTGGCTTGACTTTTTCAGAAACAGTTTTTTAATTTTAAAGAACCTTGTGATCTCAAAAAATCCACCCCAACTCTTTTTTCAACCCCCTCTCTTTCTAGAAGAGATGTGTGCTGGCAAATCACTTGCATGAAAAACAAAACCGAGTTTCAGAGACGGAGATTTGAAAAGGCGAAGCGGGAGTTTTGTTAATTTGGAAGAGGGAAATAAACGGGGTTGGCATTCCGCGCACAGGAAACTTTGAAGCGCGCATCGCAGTCTCGCGATGAACTTGCCGTGGCTATTTACTTACCGAAAATATCCCAAACTCAAGATTCCAAATACAACTAATTTATGTGATGGATACTTCCGCCCACCTCAAATAGAAGATAAAGATTCATCGTGATTTGCAAGTTCATCGACGGAACAAGATGGCTGATTATTTTTTAGAAAATGGATTCGAGTAAACCCCATTTTTATCATTATGCCGAAGACTACTAATATGGATTACTACGATTACTTTATATACGCCTTTCCATCTTCATAATAAGACACTACTAATCCTCCTTGATATTCTCCAACATATGCCGGACCATCACCGCTACCAAAGCATTCTACTTCATCCCAGCTGCTGCCGTCGCTTGTTTTATATACACAAGGAGGATTTTCTGTTCCAGCATAAAGTGCATCTCCTATTAATTTTAATGACAGCACAAAACTTGCTCCAGTATTATAAAC
>Ga0180007_10006781_pt1 | contig 11071 bp, 6 predicted proteins | sample MM_PC_MetaG_FD_121122 | JGI IMG/M metagenome (GOLD analysis project Ga0180007, IMG submission 121122) | Groundwater microbial communities from the Aspo Hard Rock Laboratory (HRL) deep subsurface site, Sweden - MM_PC_MetaG | ecosystem: Environmental > Aquatic > Deep subsurface > Groundwater...
AGGTTTGATCACGAAGGGCGGACAATTGTAGCTGATTTTGGTGAATTTGTGCTGTTCAATATCTACTTTCCCAACGGTCAGAAAAATGAAGAGCGGCTCAAGTATAAAATGGATTTCTATAATGCTTTCCTGAGTGTTGTTGATGCTTTGGATAAAGAGGGGCGCAATGTCATTGTCTGCGGTGATGTCAATACCGCCCATAAAGAAATCGATCTGGCTCATCCGAAAGAGAATGAGACGACATCGGGATTTCTGCCTATGGAACGGGAGTGGATTGACAAGTTCCTAAGTCACGGTTGGGTTGACACATTCCGAATGTTTTACCCGGAACCGGAGCACTACACCTGGTGGTCCATGCGCACCCGGGCAAGGGAACGGAACATCGGCTGGAGAATCGATTATTTTTACGTCAATGAGCGATTCCGAAAAAACGTAAAAGACGGGTTCATTCTTCCCGAAGTTGAAGGATCCGACCACTGTCCGATTGGATTAAAGATTTCTCTGTAAAGTTCTGCCGTTTTATGTATATAACTGTGTAACAATAAATTCATAAATTTTTCTTGAAATGAATATCTGAAATCGATCTGTATTTTTCATGAAATGGGTTGATTTAGAGATTAATAATCATCAATTTAGCACCGATAAAATTGGGAAGTGAAAAATGGAATATGAGATAAGAAGTATAAGCCCTTCGTCAGTGTTTAAAATTTCCTTCATCGTGGTTCTGACTGTGTCGTGCATTTTTATATTTCTGCTGTCGTTGATCGCCATGTCACTGTTTTCAACAATGGGAGATTCCCTCAGCAGCATGCCCCTGTTCGAAAATATGGAACCGGTCAGTTTTAATCTGGGTACGATTTTATTGTCGTCGATTTTTAACGGATTCTTTCTGACCCTGATAATCCTGTTTTTTATTATGCTGACAATCATTTTCTATAATATTTTCGTCAGTTACGTAGGTGGAGTCGTTCTGCAGATAAAACCGGCCAATGAACAGATGATCCGAAACGAGGAATCCGATGGGTAATATACGTGTACGTTTCGCACCGAGTCCGACAGGTGTCTTGCATCTCGGCGGTGCCCGTTCAGCGATTTACAACTGGCTCTTTGCCCGCGCAGAGGGTGGTAAATTTCTGCTGCGAATTGAAGATACGGACGCCCAGCGCTCAAAATCCGAATATGTGGAACAGATTTATAAGTCGCTGCGATGGCTGGGACTGGATTGGGATGATGAACCGGTTTTTCAATCCAAACGGATGGATGCCTATCAGGAATCCGTTCAGAAAATGGTGGATGACGGCAGTGCCTATTACTGTTTCTGCACACCTGAGGAACTCGAGGAGCGACGTAAAGCCTCCGGTGACTATAGTTACGACGGAAAATGCCGATCGCTCTCTAAAACGGAAATAGACGCCAATCTTAAAGCGGAAAAATCGGCAGCAGTCCGTTTCAAAATCGAAACCGGAACAACAGAGTGGATCGACCGGGTTTATGGGACCATAAAAGTGAACCACAGGGAAATCGATGATTTTGTGATTCAACGGTCCAACGGGTTCCCGACCTATCAACTGGCGGTTGTCGTGGACGATATTTTTATGCGGATCAGCCATGTTATCCGGGGGGAAGATCATATCTCCAATACTCCCAAGCAGATTTTACTTTATAAGGCATTGGGTGCAGCGATACCGGAGTTTGCGCATTTACCGTTATTGAATGGAACCGACGGGAAGCGATTGAGTAAGCGGCATGGAGCGACCGGCGTCGATGAATACAGGGATCAGGGATACCCGACGGAAGCGGTCTTTAATTACCTGGCTATCCTGGGCTGGGTTCCGAAGGATGGCAACGAGATTTTGAATCCCGATGATTTGATCAAGCGATTTAATCTTGATGATATTGCCAGGAAATCCGCCATTTTCGATTTGAAAAAATTTGACTGGGTCAGCAATGAACATATCAAGAAAACCGATCCTGAGGAAATTTACCGGCATATTCTTCCGATTCTTGTGGAGAATGACCTGGTCGATGCGGAACCGGACAGTACCATGCGGCAATATATCCTGAAATTTATTGATTTGATGCGAAACCGCTTCAGAACCTATCAGCAGTTCGGCGAACTGGGCAGTTATTTCTTTAAGGATCCGGAAACCTACGAGGAAAAAGCGGTTCGCAAGAACTGGAAGGACCGGGAAGTAAACCGGCGAATGGAAACTTTCCTGGCCAAGCTGAAGGCCCTTGAGGATTTTACCGGTACCACCATCGAAACGGTTGTGCGGGAACTGGCTGAAGAGCTGGAGATTTCCGCCGGGAACCTGATTCATCCTGTCAGACTGGCGGTAAGTGGTTTTAGTGTTGGTCCGGGAATCTTTGAGTTACTGGAAGTCTTAGGAAAAGAAACTGTTCTGCGGCGGGTCCATACGGCATTACATAAACTGCCGTTAATTGATTAATTTTCGATCTCAATTTACGGTCGACAACTTCATTTGAATAATCGTACAAAATGTAATATACTTGCCATGGAAAATTGCAACTGACAAAATCATTCTTTGTCATATTTGATTAAAATCACACTTGAATAATTATCATTAATACTTTGACAACCTTTTATCTAAAAACCATTCAAAAAAAGCATATTTTAGGATTTCGAAAATTTTGATCAGATATTGACACGATTATCTAATTAACCATTATGGAGGGGATCATGAAAAAACTACAAATTACAGTTATCTTAATTCTTTTTTGCTTCAGCTTCTTGTCATACGCTGAGTCTGTCGAGGAGTATATCCAAAAAGCAGATTCGTTATATAAGGCTGATAGTCTTGATCAGGCAGCAGAGTTGATGAATAAAGCCGTTGATTTATATCCGGATAATGCACTGGCATGTTCCTATCTGGGACTTTATCGGGGATCACAGGCAGGTGCGACAAAGAACTTCGTGGAAGCTGGAAAGTTTGTTGATATTTCCTTTAAAATGCTGGACAAAGCGGTGGCAATTGAACCGAACAATCCGGTAATCCGCTTTAATCGGGCAATCATTTATGTAAAAGTTCCATACTTTTTAGGGAAGACGGATACCGGTATTCAGGATTTTGAATATCTCCTGAAAATGTATGCCGCAGCACCCAACAGAAGGACTGCCGGATTGATTCCACCTACATATAATTTCCTGGCTGAGACATATCTCAAGCAGGACGAAAAAGAAAAAGCAATTGCTGCATGGCAGAAAGTAGTTGAACTTGCCCCCGGGTCACCACTGGCTGAAGGAGCACAAAAGCAGCTAGCCGGCCTGATGAAAATAAAACCGGAAAAAGTATCGGTCGAAAGGCAAATGTTCAATTCTGCCGATGTTGAGAAATTAAAACAGGCTGTTCAGGAAAATCCTGAGAATGCACTCCTGTATATTCGACTTGGGCAAGCCTATATCGATATCGAAAATTATAAGGAAGCGGATAATATCTTAAGACAGAGTATTAAGAAAGATTCTACAAATGTTGCTGCATATTTGTTACTCATCCAGGTGGTTGGTGAATTAGCCGATGTGGGCTATGATGAGAAGATTTATGATGATACCAACTATCGCACAAATCTTGCATTTGATATCGTTAATTTGACGGAGAAAGCCGTAAAAATCGCGCCGGATAATATGGAATTATTGCTGCGTCGTGGGGTCATTGGGATAATGATGCCATTTTTTGTCGGCAAACTCGATGATGCCATAAAGGACCTGGAAACCGTTCGCCAGAGCGACGCACCCGATGAAATCATTGCTGAAGCAATTTTCTGGCTTGGCTATGCTTATCAGAAAAAGGCGACCACACTCTGGATAGATGTTGTGAAAAACTATTCCGAAACTAAAGCCACCAGGATGGCTTTTCAAACAATGTATCCCGCCGTTCAGCATTTCGACCCGGCAAAGTATAAAAAGCCTGTTTTAGCAATTGATTTTCTGCTGGGATTTCGGGATGAATTGGAACCACAGACGGTAGTTTGGATTGAAACAGAAAATGGTGACTTTGTGAAAACCATATACGTTTCCGGATTCAGCGGCTATGCCAAAGAAAAACAGATCAATCTGCCGAAGTGGTCAAAATCATCCAGGTTTATGGATGTGGATGGAGTGACCGGAGCGAGTATTAATCTGGGACAGCATATTTACGTCTGGGATTTGAAAGATAACGACGGAATGAAAGTCCCTGCCGGTAGTTATATTGTCAGGGTGGAAGTAACCTACTGGCCAAGTATGGAATATCAACTGGTTTCGGCGCCGATTAAAATCGGCAAGAAAAGCATTAAGATGGTTGTTAAAGAGGGTGATTTGATACCCTATCTGGAAGTCAGCTACTTATCAGGAAAAAAATAGAAGGGATTCCCGAACATTGAATTCCAGAAGCGCAACTTCGATGGTGTTGTCCCAAATGTAATAATTTCGACCGTTTCTGTCATGTTGAGCGTAGTCCCTTTCTGCCGGCAAGACAGGGAAACATTTCCTTTTACTCTAAAGAGATCCTTCGATTTCACTCAGGATGACCTGCTTTTCAAACTTTTAGGACAGCCCCTGCAACTATATGAAATATGTCATTCAAATAAAGCAAATTCATTCCAATACCACACTAAACGAAATTGCTTGACTTTTCTGATTGATTGAATTTATGTTATCGCATTACATAGGGGGTAGAAGCGGTAAGTCTGAACCGCCCGGTTTTCACTTGCCGCAATTTGACAGACAGAATTTGAAAATTGCTTATTGATCGAAGATTCCCTGTTGGGAGAGGAATGATAAGCATGTCTGGAAAAATTTCTGCCGGCTCCGACGGAGCAACATCGATACGACTGAGACGTTCCGATTTCGGACACTTTCGGGAACACCTCAAATATCAAGTCCCAAAACACAAACAAATCCCTCCAACAGGAGTCTCTGGTGAGACAATGTCCAAACTTCCAAATCCAAAACGGGACACTCCGGGATTTTCAGGGTTTGAGTCATTAGTTATTAGAATTTTGAATTTGTTTGATATTTGGTTATTGAGTTTTGGTGCTTTGATTTCATTTAGTATTTGCTTTTTGTTGCTTGCTCTAAATGAGCCCCTTTTGGGGAATTTATTTTCCTATCCGGAACATGATGCTTCCTGTCCCGAATAAGAAATTTGCAATCTGAAATGGCAAACTTCCTGCTTGAAACAGGAACACTCCTGTTTTTCACGGTTCAACGGCGTGCTTAACACAGGAATATCGCTGTCTTAACCAGGAAGTTTCCTGTTTGATTTGAGAAGTTTCCTATCCATAACAGCATCGTTCCTGTTTGAAAACGGGAAATAATGCCGCGAAAACAGGAAAGTTCTCTCCTCATGCAGGAATCATCAAGATTAAAACAAGAACACTGGTATAAGGAGCAAAAATTATCCAATTTTGAAAATGAGTGGTTTTATCTGATATCAAAAACTTCCTATTTAACAGATAATTTATTAAACTCACTCATCGAAAATATCCTGAACTGTAGAAATTTATTTATATTTGTAACAAAATGACTGCTGGAGGCTTTTATGATAGACTCTTCTATTCGAGATAACCGGAACAGGGGCAACGTAGCCATTTTTCTGGAGCAAAACCTCAAAGAAAATTCAAAAGTAAATATCGTTTCAGCATATTTTACAATTTATGCTTACGAGTCACTGAAGAATTCTCTCGATGGGATAGAGAGTATGAATTTTCTCTTTGGCGAACCGAAGTTCGTCAAGGCTCTCGATCCGAATAAGACGGATAAAAAGTCATTTCAAATTGAGGATAATGGGATTGAACTATCAAACCGCCTGCATCAGAGCCGGGTCGCCAAAGAGTGTGCTGATTGGATTCAAAGAAAAGTAAATATACGGTCGATCAAACAAACCAACCTGATGCATGGTAAGCTGTACCATATTGAAAACAATGGCGTGGAAGTGGGATTGATGGGGAGTTCAAATTTCACCCAACGCGGGCTCGGCGTTGCCTCTTCCTCCAATATTGAATTGAACATGATTGTTGACAGTGACAGAGACCGGAAGGATCTGAAAAATTGGTTTTTTGAAATATGGAATGACGACACCCTGGTTGAGGATGTCAAAAAAGAAGTACTGCAATATCTCGAACAACTCTATATCGATCAATCTCCTGAATTTCTCTATTTTAAAACACTCTATCATATCTTTAAGGAATTTCTCGAAGACCAGACCAAAGGCGGATTGCTTGCCGAACAACATCTGCTGACTGAAACCGAAATCTGGAAAACGCTTTTTGGATTCCAGAAAGATGCTGTTAAAGGCGCTATCAACAAAATTAATAAACATCGCGGATGTATCATCGCCGACAGCGTAGGACTCGGTAAAACCTTTGAAGCGCTGGCTATCATCAAATATTTTGAATTGCATAATGAACGGGTGCTGGTTCTCTGCCCGAAGAAATTGAAAGACAACTGGACCGTTTACCAGGCGCATAACGTCAGTACACTTAATCCGTTTCTCAAGGACCGGTTTGGCTATTCGGTTCTTTGTCATACCGATCTGAGCAGAACCAGCGGATTCTCCGGTGATATCGATTTGTCAAACATCCAGTGGGGCGTTTTCGATCTCGTCGTCATTGACGAATCGCATAATTTTAGAAACAACATCAAGGGTAAAAGGGATGAAGACGGGAATATCATTCGTCACAGTCGTTACGAAAGATTGATGGAGGATATTCTAAAATCCGGAGTCCGCACCAAAGTGCTGATGCTTTCCGCGACGCCGGTGAACAATACGCTGAGCGATCTCCGCAATCAGATTTCCTTCATCACTGAAGATAAAGACGATGCTTTTGCCGCGCCGGAGTCAATGGCTATTCACAGTGTCAAAGAAACGCTGAGGATCGCCCAAATGAAGTTCACCGAATGGGCGGCGAAACGTATCAAAGAACAGAAGAATTCCAGAGATTTACTGAACGAGCTGGACTCATCTTTTTTCAGGTTACTTGATGAACTAACGATTGCCCGTTCCCGCAAACATATTCACCGCTATTACCAGGATGAAATCAGTCAGATCGGCGGATTTCCAAAACGTTCGAAACCGGTATCTATTTTTTCGGAAATTGACTTATCCGGACGATTCCTTTCCTATGATAAAGTCAACGATGAGATCGAGAAATACGCCTTATCACTTTTTAATCCGTCGAAATATATTTTAAAGGAATGGGTATCCCACTATGAACAAAAAGCCCGGACATCCGGCTTTATCCAGTTCACCCAGCGCGATCGTGAAAGTTTTTTAATCGGGATGATGAAAATCAATTTCATGAAGCGGCTGGAAAGTTCGATTGAATCCTTTGAGATTACGATGGGACGCACGATTGATAAGATTGAAACTCTCGAAAAGAAAATCACCCATTTTCAGCAGTTGAAAAATCCACAAACGGAATTTGATAATTCAGAATCGGAAGTGCCAACGGATGAAGATGAAGAGTTAAAAGATGCTCTCGAAGTCGGAAAGAAAGTGACTTTTAAACTGGAGCATTTGGACCTGGACAGATGGTTGACAGACCTGAAAAAAGACAAGGATCAGCTGAGCGTTCTCTATAACTCTGCCATCGTCGTGACACCGGACAAAGACGCCAAATTAAAAGAACTCAAAACTCTGATTGCGAAGAAAGTCACTTATCCAACAAAAAACAGTCAGGGCAAAGAGAACCGAAAAGTCCTGGTATTTACTGCATTCGCCGATACCGCCAAATACCTTTACAACGAAATCAAGGATTGGGCGGAAAATGAACTTAAGGCGCACATTGCCCTGGTGACCGGCGGTTCCGGGGGATGTACAACGACGTTCTCTCCGAGAGGATTTACGGGAAGAACCGATTATGCCTGGATTTTGGCGAACTTCTCTCCGATCTCCAAAAAGCGGAATCAGATGAAAGGCATGCCCCAGGATGACGAAATCGACATTCTCATTGCTACCGATTGTATTTCCGAAGGGCAGAACCTGCAGGACTGCGATTATCTGATCAATTACGATATTCATTGGAATCCGGTGCGGATAATTCAAAGATTCGGAAGAATCGACCGGATCGGGTCGCTTAATCCTGAAATCTCTTTGGTCAATTTCTGGCCGACGAAAGACCTTGAGAAATATATCAATCTGAAGCATCGCGTCGAAGCGCGGATGGCATTGGTCGATATTACAGCAACCGCGGAAGATAATATTCTGAGCACCAATGAGATCAAAGACTTGATCAAAGACGAACTCAAATACCGCGATAAACAACTCATGAGACTGAAAGACGAAATTCTCGATCTCGAGGATTTTGATGAATCGGTCAACCTCAGTGAATTTACGCTGGATGATTTTCGGATTGAACTGGCGAACTACATCGAAGCGAACCGGAAATTGCTGGAAGACGCGCCGCTGGGACTGTATGCAGTCATTCCGCATGTCCTTGAAAGGGTGAATCTGTTTGAGCAGAACGTTGCCGATATCATTCAGCCGGGCGTAATCTTCTGCCTGATGCAAAAGAAAAACGCCGTCGAGAATCAAAAAGTCAACCCGCTTCAGCCTTACTTTCTCGTCTATGTCCGGGATGATAAAGTCATCCGATATACATTCACGCATCCGAAACAAATCCTGGAAATCTTCAGAATGCTTTGCAATGGAAAAACCAAAGCGTTCGAGGAATTATGCAGACAATTCGATTCCGAAACGCAAGGCGGAAATGATTTGATCAAATACTCGGATTTGCTGAAGATGGCGGTAAAATCCATCGCGCAGACATTTGCGCGCCGCGCGACCGATCAACTTTTCAATTCCCGAAGCGCTATCCTGCCGCCCAAAGACGAATTTGTCGATGAAGAGACGGAATTTGAATTGATTACATGGCTGGTGATCAAATAATGATCGTCGCATTAAAAACAGGAGATAGAATTGAAACCCGAAGAAATCTTTAAACAAAATATTCAGTCTAATATCAAACAATTCAAGGACGGCGAATTTCTGACTCATGCCGAAGAACTTTTTACTACTTTGGGGTATGCCAGCGATTATAAAGCAAAATTAGATAAAAAGTATCTCTGTGATCACCATTTGAACCAGGAAAAGACCCTGATTAAATCATGGTTAAATGCAGACTTACTATTTCAGGTGACTGGTGACGATATTTCCAAACAAGAATTGTTGTTCGAGGCTAATTTCAATATAGACCGGATTCAATCTTATCTCTTTTATGCGATAGAACTGGAACCGAAAACCTACCCGCGTGGTGCGTTGGCGCAGATTACCCGGGAAGTGAATAAATTATTCCCAATGCCAGTTTTCATTCTCTTCAAATATGGCGATTATCTCACTTTTGCTATCATCGATCGCAGGCAGAATAAAAAGGATGAATTCCGGGATGTTCTGGAAAAAGTCACCCTGATTAAAGATATTTCCATTGCTAGTCCGCATCGGGCACATATTGAAATCCTGTTCGATCTCTCTTTCGAAGAATTAAGACATAATTTTAAATTCACGAACTTCAGGGAACTGCATGCCGCCTGGCAGAAAACGCTCGATACCAAAGAACTGAACAAGAAATTTTACCGCGAACTTTCCGCATGGTATTTCTATGCCAAACAGAATGTTTTATTCCCGGACGACGTCGAAAAAGATGCGGACAAACGAAATTCGATCAACCTGATTCGTCTGATTACGCGCCTGATCTTTGTCTGGTTTGTCAAGGAAAAGGGCTTAGTACCGGAAGAATTGTTCGACGAAGATTTTCTGAAGGATATTTTGAATTATTCCGACAAGACCGGAAGCACCTATTACAAGGCGATTCTCCAGAATTTGTTTTTCGCCACGCTGAATCTTGAGATGAATAAGGATAAGCCCGGCAGTCGAAAGTTTGTAGAAAGAACGGGATTTACCAGTCAGCAATATCTTGTACCGGCATATCGATACAGACGGTTTTTTAGGAATCCCGACCAAGCCCTGAGCCTTTTTGAGAATATTCCCTTTTTAAATGGCGGACTCTTTGAAAACCTCGATTATCGAATTGAAGAAACCAGGGACGAAAAGCGAATAGATTGCTTCTCCGACCGCGAACAAAACGAAGAAAGATTATCCGTGCCAGATGAACTCTTTTTCTCCGATCTTAAAAAAGTCGATCTGAGCAGCGTTTATGAAAATAAGAAGCGTCAATCCGAAGAATTCCGCGGAATCATTAACATTTTCAAACGCTACAAATTTACCATCGAAGAGAATACGCCGATCGAGGAAGAAATCGCCTTAGACCCGGAACTCCTGGGGAAAGTATTCGAAAACCTCCTGGCGAGTTATAATCCCGAAACCCATACGACCGCCCGCAAAGCGACCGGTTCCTTCTACACTCCGCGCGAGATTGTGAATTATATGGTGGATGAATCCATCATCGCCTTTCTCGAAACGCAGATGAAGGAGAAAATACCCGAACTCCAGGCGATGGAAACGCTGAATGAACTACTTAGGGAATCCCTGTCTTATACCGAAAAAGCGCATCCCTTTGACAGTCGGGAAGTCGACGTTATCATCAATGCCATCGACAATTGTAAAATCCTCGATCCGGCATGTGGTTCCGGCGCTTTTCCGATGGGTATTTTACATAAGCTGGTCTATCTGCTCCACAAATTGGATCCCCAAAATGAAAAATGGATGAACCGCCAGATCGAGCGTGTGAAAAATGCCATGCGCGAAGCGGAACACATCGAAGATACACAAATCCGGGAAAATCTGATCCGGGATTTGGAAAGAAATATAGGATCGATCGAAGACGCCTTTCTGAATAACGAACTGGACTATGGACGTAAACTTTATCTGATAGAAAACTGCATCTACGGCGTGGATATTCAGCCGATTGCGATCCAGATCGCCAAACTGCGCTTCTTCATCTCCCTGGTGATTGATCAAAAAGTTGATCCATCCAAACCCAATCTGAATATCCGCGCCCTGCCGAACCTGGATACAAAATTTGTCGCAGCGAATACGCTCATCGGGTTGGATAAACCGGCGCAAATAGCGCTGCGAAACCATGAAATAGACCGGCTTGAAAATGAATTAAAGGA
>Ga0180007_10006782_pt1 | contig 11070 bp, 24 predicted proteins | sample MM_PC_MetaG_FD_121122 | JGI IMG/M metagenome (GOLD analysis project Ga0180007, IMG submission 121122) | Groundwater microbial communities from the Aspo Hard Rock Laboratory (HRL) deep subsurface site, Sweden - MM_PC_MetaG | ecosystem: Environmental > Aquatic > Deep subsurface > Groundwater...
GGCATTGGTATCAAGATATGACATGTTATGGCCCATAAGATGCCACCCAGTATCGGGCCTCTACCAAAAAGCCAACCTAGTATTCCTTGCGGCGCTTTCACATACAACAAGAATGATGCTATTAGCACCATTAAAATACTAGTCATAAACATTAGGTTAGTCATAATAGTCTCCCTAGAGCGGGAGGGTAAACCTAGTTCACCCTCCCGCTATTTAGTCTGTTCTTCAGAAACAGAATCGACTAAATATCGATAGGTTCGATACCTGCGATAGATGCGGTGCGCTGAGAACGACCCGCCGCTGTCGTAATGTCGTTCAACTGCTCACGCAATGGGCCAGGAAGCCAGGTACTCTTGACACTATCGGCTACCCTGGGCGGAATCGACTCTGTCGTCCCGGTACTCACAATGTAGCCAACGGTCACCTTTACCGGGCTCTCTTGACCCTCAAGCGGAAGTCGAACCTCTGCAGTAATGAGAGCACTCTTGCCCTCATTACGGGGGCCTTTCTTCAGAGCCACGACCGCTTTTCCGCCTGCTGGTAGATCAACCGGACGCGCATCCTGCTTCAAGTCGGTCATCTCTTCGGTAGTGAGAACCTTGTTTGCCGCTTTCTTCTGAAGCGCAATCAAGTACTTTTCTGCTACCGAACGACCGACGTCAATTATCTGTGCGCAGATACCGCGCAACTTCTCGGCCCTCTCAGGATTGAGAGTTCCAGGGTCGCCAGGCTGATAGTTTGCGAACCGTGCCTCCGCAGCCTGGACATCAAATTCTTCAATTGCCTGGACATCTACGTCTTCGACGATGATGCCTGTGTCTAATGTTCCTTTCATGGGAACCTCCTTATATTGAATGATGTGTTGACATATAAGATTATGTAAATATTTATTCTTTTTCAAGGCTCGCTAGATATTCATCATATTCTCTCATATCCATACTCCCTATGTCTACTCCATTTTCATCAATCGTCGGCACTGCACCTGCGCCGCGCTTCTGCTCATGGTCGTTTCTTGATGGGCCACACATAATAATTTACCTCCATAGAGGATATGTAAATATTTATTTCACACGTCGGTGCGCTTACAAAATTCTACCTTTCGTCTCTCAATTTCCTTATGATGCCTCTTGCAATTGAGCCTCAAGGTTTCACTGAGGAATAGCATGTGCCAAGCAACTTCATATCCTACTGGTTTCAGTATTAGATTGACCATGCCATCTAATATCTGAACCCAACAACCTACCCACTGTCGCCATTTGCTACCATCGTAGGGCGACGATTTCTCAGGCAGAAACTTCTTCATCTTTATGTCTCCTCGTATAGGTTTTGTAAATATTTAATGCTATGCACTTTGCAGATAGCCAAGCATCAATTTGTCAGACAAGTTTGGGTGTCCAAGATGATAGCGCGCACAAAATCCGCACGGGTAGGCTCTGATATCTTCGCCCCTTTGCCGTAGGCGTGTTGCTATGCGTTCTGCTACTTCCTTGCTATACTTCCTCTTACGCCCACAACTTCTTTCATATATGCGCTTGCGCGCTCCTTGTCTCATTATCTACCTCCTTGCGCGCTTCGCGCGCTACCTATGCCTCCTCTCCTTGTCTTGAGAAGGCTACAGATATAATGATACATATGAGAACTAGTGCTATTAGACATCCTTCCATGATATTACTCCTTTTCATACTTTGCCTTCAGGCGTTCATACTCGTGCTTGTCATTCTTCTCTCGTCGACTTGCTATCTTAGCCTGTTCATCCAGATACCACTGTTTTTCTTCGTCTGTCATAGGACGAATGCCTTCTAGCCTCCATTCAGTCTCTCCATAACCAGTAGACCTAGGTTCGTCGACCAGAACTTCTTCGTATCCTTTGGCTAGCATCTTTACGCGCGCCTCATTGAGTTCTCTCAATATTTCAGACAATATGAGAGACTTAATAGTAAAACGCACTGTGTCGGTATGATCGCAGACAAAAGGCAATCCTTCTTCGTCTACCATTATACCACGATGAAAGATATTATGTCTATAACTCATTTGTTCCTCCTAGGAAAATAAGTTTCCTACCTCCATTCTATGGTAGCAGTCTCTCCTACTTCGAGTTCAATCTTGAATTCGCCCATGTAGATATCATGAGCTTCCAAAGCATATACAATGGTGTTGATACGCGCCGTGTTTTCTCCTACCTGTGTACTGATAAGAATTACGGAAATGACGAGCGCGATTGCGACAATCATTATTAATACTTTATCTGACATTTCACCTCCTGCGCCTCACGGCGCGCTACTATTTCTTTAGCAAAGCTACGATGACAAGGACAATGACTATTACTATGCATTCTCCCATAGGATTCTCCTACTCATATCCGTGTAATCTATTATGTTGTTCCTCAGATAAGATACACAGATTATCAGGCGTATTATGCTTCTTGTTGCCATCTATGTGATGCGCGACTTCGCCCGCACGCAACTTGCGACCATACTTCTTCTCTGTTACCCACCTATGAACTAATCTATCTGAATCACTGAAACGGTAGTAGCCATTGACATCTAGGTAGACGAATGGCGACGCATCCGCGCCCACTTCACTTCCCATAAGATAATCTCTATACCTATCACAATCTTCTTGCCATTCTATGAATGAGTCACGCTCATCACTATCATCATCATATGTAGGCTGTAATAATAAGACTACAACGAAGATGACTAAGACTATTATAATGTATTCTCCCATAATGTGTTACATCCTTTATATGTATACCTTATAGTTATCCACGTGGTCTCCGATGGACATCAGTGGACTACCTTGGACTGGCCTTTCAGGGACAAGGATAGTTCTTATAAATAGAGAACCATGCCTCAATAAGGACTCTGGAAGGGGTAGTATTCTCCCCCACGGGTGGCCCTCATTTCTGGGCATCTCTGGCCTGTAGCCCGTTTCCAGTGCGGGTTCCAGCAATGGCTCCTGTCTATTCAGCCACATCTCAGGGCTTATCTCGTCTTCTTGAGTCTCTTTCCTTAGTATTAAGATACCGTTTCTCTCAAGGAATTTCTCAGCAGTGCGCGGTAATTGTATCATAATAGACCACCTTCGCCTGACGGCAGAACATAGGATTATCCTCATATAGAGTTATATAAGTATTTAAATCTACTTATTAGATTAGTAGCCGACCACAACCGTCTCTGAGTGCCGGCTACAACATCTGAAGACATCCCCGTCTTTAGTGAGTGAGATGAGACTACCCTACGAGCGCCGATGGCTAAGGCCTATGAAGCGCTCAAAGAACCAGTCGGTGGGATACTGGATAATATACGCCCACAACCCGCGCGCCGCGCTATGAGCCACTTCTGTGGTCTAAAGCACAAAGGTATTATCTCATAGCTAAGGCACCTAAGTGAGTTCCGAGCTATCTTGGACAATACGGCCGAGTTCTCACAAAGGCAACGCCAACTGGGGCATACCTAAATAGAAATGACAACTCGCTAACTGCACGCGAGCACTACTCATTTCTATACATAGAGTTTTGTAAGTTGACGCGCTCCATCTCTTCCTTGAGCCTCTTCACTCTAGGATAGTGAATAATCAATGCTATCACTCCTATCAATACATTAGCTACTCCATAGTGCCATCCATACATAAATGTAGCGATGACAGTCAAGAGTCCTGCTAGTGTATTTACTACAGTTTTAGCGAGCAACGGCGGTTCCATAGCTTCCTTGATTATCCAATCAGGAAACAAGAATCCTATTGCTCCGCGCGCCACTTGCCACATCAATGCTACTAATGGACTGACTAAGGTCAGTATTAGTAGATATATGGCAGTGTCTACTAGTGTTATTGCTATTGTCATTATATTCCTCCTACGGAGTTTTGTAAGTATTTACTGTTGCGCCCTTCGGGCGCTGTATATTTATCTTTACTATCTCTCTTAGAGAGTTATGTAATGATATATATGGCGCCTTCGGCGCCGATGCAATGCGTCTAACTTGACACACCTAGCCCTATATTGTGAATCTGACTAACCCCCCCCCTTTTTGGCAGTGTGGTTATTATTCCAATGGCTCAACTGTCTTCGGGTTGAGTGTCTCGTTGGCTACCACCAAGGGCATTCTGTCTCTTGTGAGACCCATTAGTGCCAGCGTGCCTGACACTATACACCCCAAGAGTAGAATGCCTACTTTCAGTAAGCCTACTACCTTTATCAGGGCTAGAATTCCCAAGAAACTGGCAATGGTCGTGCCTGCGCTGAACAATGACGCTGATATGACCTTAGGTATCCCTTTCAGGAATGTCGAGCCTGCGCCCAGCAACATCAATCCAAGGGCTACATAGATAAGAATACTCATATTGCACCTCCTAGTGCATAAATTGTTACATATAGGCTATGTAAGTATTTAGTCCATATGTAAGCGAATCTTCCACATTTGCTGATATCCCTCAACTACTAGTGGGACGTAGCCGTGGGTCAGCCTGAATATGTCCCCATTGAGCAACTGCGCGCGGTTAATCTGGCTCCTTGGCAGATATCCTATACATCCTGGACATTCAATGCTTCTCATCAACTGCCGTAGGCGCGCATCTACCTTCTTGACACATCCCTGTTCTACGTGAGTAGCCGCGGGTCTCTCTTCATACTCGTTCTCATTGAGCCATAATTCATCTTGGGTGTCTAATATGCTCATCATACGCATATCAAAGCCTTTGACGCCTTCCAGCCATTTGTGAGTTCTTTCATCAAACTGCTCATCGGCGAGCCAGTCTGTCTTACGGCTGATTACCTCTGATATCCAGTCTGATGGCTCCTCCCATTCCTGGTATTCTTCCCAGGTCTGTGTGAATCTGTCCTTGTAGCCTACTAATCTGCGTTTTGTCTTGAATCCTGCTGATTGTAGGTCATATACTCCAGGCTGGCGATACTTCACTTCCTCATTAGGTGGACAGTGGTCTCTCTCGGGGCTGAATGTATGCTCCGATTGAGTGAGATAGCCACCATATGATTGAACACCCTCATTCTGCTCAAACTCAACGACTTGTGGTAAAACTCTTTCCCAGAATGTATCCACCACACCGCGCAACTCACAGGCTTTATTGAGAGTACCGACTGCTTCAGTTATGTTGCCAAAGCCCTTGAAATGTAGGCAATCGCCGTGTCCATTCACTTCTCGCTTGGTTCTCATCTTGCTGGCTTTCTTGCGGTTCCTCTTGGCGCAGAATTCAGAGCAAAACCTTACGTTGTTCATTTTCTTGAGATACCAATCCTTGAATAGATGGGCATCTGGGTGTCCGTCTGCTCGCATTGAGATTATCATCCGTGGCGTTGCCTCTACTGTATGGCTTGAGACTGTCTTAGATACTTTCCTGCCTTTGGTACCTGTCACTGTGATGGCACGCCCTTCACGCACCCCTTTCAGGCGCACATCACCTAATATTACCGCCTTAATACCTTTCTGGTAGTTAGCAATCCCCCAGACCTCTAACCCATAGGAATGATCCTTATCAATTGGTTGCCCACAAGGACAGTAGTAGTCCACGGATGACAGACACTTGGCGATTGGGCGCGGTGGCAGGACATAGATGAATTTGCCTGGATTTTTGTCCTTGAGCTCTTGAAACTGTTCCGGTGTTGTGGATGCGGGCGCTGTGATGATTCTCCTACCACTCTTCTGAAGTTTCATCACATACTTATTCATTCCTATATCTACCATCCCTTTTATGGTGGACATTGTCAATGCCCTGAAGTGAGCTTCCCCGTGCTCCACCATTTCGTGCTCAGTGAACCTATCTGGGTCTATCTCTGGATCCCAGTAGTAGGCACCGAACAGCTCACGTGCTACATCCCTCTTTTGCTTCTGAACTTCCTTGGAGTCATTAGGACCACCGATGTTGCACCACATCTTCTGCCCGATATGGCAGATTAGGAATCCCGTGATGGGATGGCGCACTTCTACTACCCCACTTGTGTTCATATACAAGTCCCACACGGGTGGGTCGCTCAGCCTCAACTGAGTCAAGTTATTCTTGCTCCATATCTGCTTATACGGAGCGCTACTTGTGTCCAGTATCATTGGACTTTCCTTTCTCCGCCGGCAATTCGACCGACGGCATTGTAATGTTCATCTCCTCTGGCCAGAAATACAGCGCTAGACCAGCTAGAACAACTGCTCCAGGCCACGAGAACAACATTCCCCCGATTCCCCCGCCGATGACGCACGCCCACACCTTGGGCACGGTCAACTTCAGTTTCTTTTCCAATATACTCACCTCCTTTCAAGGTGATAGAGTAATACCCCTGCCCCTTACTGAATGTTAGTCTACAAGGGTCGGTGGGATTCCTATCTTCTCAAGGAATGTCTTGGTTGGTGCCGAGAAATCCCATAGTTTGCCTCCCTTTTCGATAGTTATCGTGACTATCTCTCCTTCGTGTGTCCCTTTCTTGGCTAAGACGCGAAGGCTGACTTTGCTCTCTCCCATTTGGAAGTTGATTTCCATCGCTTCCTGGTCGATTAGTAATGACATAATGTTCACCTCCTTCTGTTTTGTTTGATACAACCACTAGCGAGCCCGAAGTCAAGAGAACCACTTTTGATTAGATAAATGAAGAGAGCGAAGCGAACGTCTCTTTACTTGACGGGCGAGCGGTGGTATAATGGTAAAACACGGAAGATATTACTCCTTTCATAGAAATAATCCTCACAATGAGTTATGTAAGGATTTAATTCAGGATATCGGCCATCCCAATCATCAGTTCGAGCACCTTGATGTCTTGCCTTATTAGGTGTATGTCTCGCATAACACCCAGTACTTCATCGGCATTGTGAGTGCCAGCGTGCTCTTGCTCGAGATAGTCTAGACGGTCTTTGAGCACCGCCGCGTACCACTCTAATTTCTCCTTGAGACTCTTTCTCTCTCTCTCAGTCATTAGAAATCACCTCAATAATAGTTTAGTAAGAATTTAATCTCCCTACCCCCTACACTCCTGCCGTAGGCCAATCCCCCTTTTTACCCCCTTTTCGCCCTAAGGCCTGCCGTAGGGAATCAATGGGAATCTTCATGAGCTTCCTTGGCCTGCTCAATATCCCTATATTGATTCCAATCGTTCCAGCACTTATCGTGTACTGGCATATCCTTGATAGTGTGGACGGTCGAGCCCTCAACTATGAGACAATTACATAGATGGCACACATAGGGCTCAGTCTCCAAGTCACTATAATAGAACCTCAAGTAAAACACTATTTCACCTCCTTATCAAATAGTTTTAGTTGACTCGATGGTATCCAATGCTTATGTGCATCAGGTAGATATCGGAAACTTCTTTTGCGACCATCATACTCGACCCGTATGACATAATCTCCGCCGATGAATCCCCAAGCGAGTTTGACCCTCTCACTTGGCTTTACAGCATGGTCATGGTACTTGCAATGAGACGCCCCATTTTGCTCAACGAATGTAACCTTCAGACGTTGATTCTTAAAGGTAACAGTTCCCACCACTCTTCTCAGTCCTCCACTAGTGCGTAACTTGCTAGAGGAGAGGGCATCGATGACCTTCTCGGCCATTTTCGCTCTATTAGCGGCGATGCTTCCTCCCTCTGCCCCTATATTCCTTCTTTCTTCTGGATCGAATGTTCGTTCCAGACGCTCGACGATACTATCCATTAATTCACCTCACTTCCAATAACAATATATACAGCCATGCGCGCATTGTCCACGCCTTGATAACATCTCTGTTTTCTCAGCGGCACATGCACACGCACTACGTTGCCGACCCCCTGGTGACAATACTCCAGTCAATCCCAATACCTTCATGTCCAATTCTGACACACATCCAGTACATTTCATGCCTGGCTCGCCACACACCTCTGGTCTATTGAGGTGTTCCCATATCTTGATACGGGTCTCAAGTGGTGCGTGAAGTCCTTCCCATAATCGAGGGAATCCACGCTCTACGACGTGACTGTACATATCAAGGAATGATATTCTCACCCTTGATACATTGTGTTGCCAGATACTATAGGCGATGTCAGTGCCTTTGGTGGTTGGAATGATCGGGTCAATGCGTAAAACTATACGCAGTGCCCCATACTTATTGACCAACCTCTCATATGCCTTTAGTGTTACTTCTGGCTTAGCAACACCTGGCTCATACTTAGAACCACCTAGGCCTGTGATGGTACAATGTACGATCACATTGCCGGGTAGTTCAGGTAGCAAATGCGGTGCCTTGGTAATGGCTATTACACCATCATATTCCTTAGCCTTGGCTATCCAAGACTGATCGAGGCCCGCATCGCCTCGTTCTGTGATGCCGATTCTCAATTGTTCATCTCCTTAGATAGATTACCCCTACCCCTTACGATATCCTTCTTACTTGGAGCCCTTGATGCGCTTGTTAACGAACGCATCTGTCCTCGCCTTGATCTCTTCTGTCGTGTCCTTAACAGAAGATCCGAAGAGATAGCTACTACCGTCCTTTGCCTGACCCTTCTGCAGGATCAACGTTGTCTCAACGGTTTTTGTACCGCTGTTCAACTTTAGGGTCAGCCTCCAGTACTTGCTACTCCTCGTCTTGAAGAGCACACACTCGATAGGGCGATCGAACTCAATGCTCGATGGATGCCTATCAACTGTTTTGATAGCTGGTCTCACGTTTTTCACCTCCTTCTTGTCATTGTCAGCTGTTTTAGTCTGCGTGGTACCCATTAGGCACCTCCTATTAATGTAAGCACCATAGTGCTCCCTAGAGAGGCAAGCGCGGGCCTGCCTCTCCGAGGAGAACTAGGATCAGCTAAGATCTAGGTCTTCCACCTCACAATCTACCGTTTCCTGGGCCTTTACCATTGGATGGTCAGCTATCCAGGCGAGTAGCTGTTGTTTGATGGCCTCTAGAGCGATGCCCACGTATTCCTTCGTGAATCCCCCCCGCTTAAAGGAACGATCATAGCCCTCAACCTTCTCTTCCGGGAAATGGACGATGGGACGAGAGAAATCCATATCCTCTTTCCTCTTGATGATCTTGATATTCATCCAGGTCATCCCCGAGGTAACCGTACCCATTACCACATTGGGACTTTTGGTCCTTTTGAATGTTGCCTGAATGTCGCACTCACTCGCGGCAGCCTCTAGGAACTGCTCATACAGTTCTTTCGAATTCATAGTTTTCACCTCCTTCACTCTAGTCTCCCCTGATGAATTGTTATTGCGTGCTGGCATGCAGCACCTCCTTAGTTATTCCCCTTCCCTACAGTCCATCAAAGGCTGCTGAGGTGCAGCCTTGAGAGTACCCCTACCCCAGACATCCTTCTAGTTGCTCCTTCCGCAGTCTATGCAGATCGAGGCATCAGGTCCTTGATCTGCCATATCGCCACCGCAATGGTGGCACTGACAGCGGATAAAGGCATCCCGACACTCTGTCGAGCAGAACACCCGACCCTTGTATGTAGGACGGGCCTCTCTCGATTCAGGATGCTCTAGCTCAACATCCTCGGGTAGTTTGTCACTACACCAGTCACATGTACACATATCACACCTCCTTTGGTGCGTTATTGATAATCCCCCTACCCCAAATAGACCTACCACTCAACAGTCCTACACCTTATTCCCTCTTTCTTCAGCCACCGCGACAACACTATGGCATCATCGATGTCAACGCGTGTCGCATCCAGCTTTGAACTCATCCACCAGAGTATCTCATCGGGGAGATCCACTGGCTCAGGAAACCATGCTGTTAATGGGAGAAACAAGAACTTCCCTGTTGGTACCAGGGTCTTACAGTTCTGCTTCTCTAGCATCTCGAGAATCATTACTCACCTCCTTCAGGTGTTTATTAGGAACTAATTACTTCTCTTCCCCTTTATCTGATATCGACCCGGAAAATACACACGCTTTCCCGAAGCCTGCTGCCCGTTCGCACCACGGACAGGGGCCAGTTCTTGTGAAGGGATACGGCGCGTCATCCCTTCGAACTGGTGCTGGCCCTTGCTCTCGAGGTACATATACCTCGATTCGGGGCCACGCGCATCTCGATGTGATGCCTGCATGAGGCACCTCCTCTCGACTTAATGTGATACTCATTCGATCCTCCTTAGCATCTCATTTAATATCCCATCCCACAATTTGGGGAGGGGGATACTAACGAAATCAAGAACAACCTCAATAACAACGAGCGCACCCCCCGATTTTTGCTCGTGCCCACTCGGGTTGGGCCAGCCAGCCAAGGATTTGCCTTTGCCCACTTCCCGCGACCCTGGCATATACTTGGGTGTGGGCTGTGTCTTATCCAATAGACACCTCCTAACGAATTGCCCCATTTAAGAGAATTTCTGCGTGTTACGTATGCGCAGCCCACGGATGGAAAAACGAGGGATTACTCACGGACAAAAGTCCATGAGGTGACGGGTTCGCCCGTCGCTACCATCACCTCGTCCGTCTCGACGGTAATCGTTTCAACACGACCACCCTCGCTGAACGGATGAGGGATGTGATCCCTCTCGATCATCCTGAGAGCCTCATCGGCCTCAAGACGACCTGTTTGACCTACTCCATCGCTGGTATAGGTCGTAAGGACAAATCTCAATTCTACACCTCCTTTGTGTAGAATCTCCTCCTCAGTCATTCAGCAGGCCATCACCTCTGCTTAGCTACTGAGGCCGAGTTACCACGTCATAGCCCATCGACCAGGCTCAGTGGCTGCCATCACCTGTCTTCTCAGCACTGGCCAGTGATGGCGTCCCAGTGGATGGCACCCTACCACACCATTGATGTGGGTCGAGGCGCCATTTCGACATTGTCACTGTCCATTAAGGCTGGTATGTGACTTCCGCCTGCTCACTTGGCTCCTGTTGAGCACAGGTGTAGTTCGAACGGGCTCATTAGGCCCTCCTACTCTCTGCCTCCAGGTTAGGAACGAGGAAGGACCCTGATGTCCAGGGCCCCGAACCTCGATCCATAAGTGGCGACCATATACCTAACATAGCTAGGCTTGGTCACCTGGACCTGGATCCTCCAGATGATCAGCCTGATGCCGACCATCCTCCTAGAGGAGCGGAGGATCGTTACCATTACATTCACCTCCTATCAA
>Ga0180007_10006783_pt1 | contig 11069 bp, 6 predicted proteins | sample MM_PC_MetaG_FD_121122 | JGI IMG/M metagenome (GOLD analysis project Ga0180007, IMG submission 121122) | Groundwater microbial communities from the Aspo Hard Rock Laboratory (HRL) deep subsurface site, Sweden - MM_PC_MetaG | ecosystem: Environmental > Aquatic > Deep subsurface > Groundwater...
GATGACTGTTTTTCCACCTGAAAGCTCGAAGGATAATGCAGTAGTATGCCGTTTTCATGTACTTCCATCAGGTTCGCTGGCAGAAGACTACCCCACAGTTCTTCCCATCCGGGGGCTTCTTCCGGATGCAGTTCGATAGGTGTTCCGGTTGGTGTAGCTATCTGCAGGGTAATAATATCTGCCAAACTCCAGGAGCGGATTCTGAAATCAATAGATGGAAACACATCGCGTGGCGGAGACGCAAAAAGGATATATACATTCGCCTCGTCGGTGCTGGCCACTAAGGGGGTGTAGCCATCGGGGTCGCTTAGCTCCACCATCATGGCTATGTTTTCGACATCGTAAACACTGGCCGACGCGGGTGTTATCTCTACCTTCCAGAGGGGTATGTCGGCTGTGTCGGGCGGGTAATTCGGGTCGTAAAAGACATAGCCTTCATTTGGATTTAAAACTTCGGGAATATTCAGCGCTCTTTTCAGTACCGCGCATGTGCCTTCGCCGAAAAGAAACAGACGGTCACCGGTCTGTGTATTGTACAACATACGCACGTCGGCTGTAGGATGCACCCCTGGAAACACCTGCCAGAACTGCCTGGTTCCATACAGCCGGTCGTGTTCTATTTCCAAGCCAAGAGGTAGCGCATACGGAGGACGGCTGTCGTCGAATTCCAGCTTGCCTGTAGCGGGATCTTCGTGTAGAACCAGCTCGAGCACAGCGGAGTGCTGAATCAGGAAAACTGTTTCGCCCCTGGCTGCCATGACAACGATCTCATCATCAACTTCGGCCGAAGCATCCTGCCGGAAGTCGACCTGACCTACTAAATATGCAGCATAATTCTGCGGCCCGATGTCCTTAAGGTCGCAAGCCCAGAGCATCGTCAGTATCGCCAACGGTAAAACTGCTGTAACTATGTGCCGTCGTATTTTTTTGTGGTCAATATTTACCATCTGTAACCTGCCCCTATCGTCAGCACGATCAGCGGCGAGTCGTCATCCGCACTCATGCCGTACACCCACAGCGGAATATTCCAGCCGATCTCGGTATTGATGAACACGTGCCCGAATGCCAGCGTCTGCCCGAGTGTCAGCTCGCTGGAAAGCTGATAGGCCGGCAAACCGGCTTGGCCCAGATAATTGACCAAAAACACCTCGCCCTGAAATCCCAGTTTGACGAAAGGCATCCACCAGCCGCCACTGCTGAAAATATTCAGCGGATAGAAGCGCAGATTCAGCACCAGTGGAATGTTGCCGAACCAGCTGTCTTCGCCGTACCCATCAGCCGCCTGTAGATATGGGGTTTCCTGCCCTTCATAGGCGAAAGGAATATAATGGAAGCCGGTACCGAGGCCGGGTACCAATACATTACGCAATAAGGGCCTTTGGTACTCCAGCATTGCCCCATAGGGCTTGTGGGCTGAAAGTTGTACCTGTAGCTGATTCCGCGGATCGACTTTCAGGCGGGGCAGTGCCACCGTCGCCTTCTCAGCCCTGGCCACAAAAGAATATTCCCGGTTAAAAAAACCGGCTTTGCTCAGGCTCAGATCCAGGCGGGTGTCCTGGATGGTGTCCAGACTCAGCTGCCCCTCACTGATTATGCCCAGCACACGCTCGCCAGCCCGAACCTCGGCTCCTTCGTCTTTCGAGCTAAGCATAATGGTAATCGGGGTGCCAAGACCCACAATTTCCTCAACTACAGTAGTTTCCACGATTATTTCTTCGCGCTCTACAACTACCTCGGAGGCCGGTAGCGGTTTCAGCGCTTCGCGGATGCGGCTGGCTACCAGTGCCGAGACCGAGTCGATGGTGTCGAATACCTCAAAACCAGCATTGCCCGATTCACTGAGGGCTACTGCCGGTAAACCGGTAAGAATGTCGCTTGCCTTTACGCCAATGTGAATGCCGGTGCTGTCGATAACATAGAATCCGCTTACCATTACATCGGCTCCCAGTTGCCTGGCGGACTCCAGCATGGCGGCTTCGTTGGTTAGCGGGCCGGAATAGCTGCTGCGTATCCGGCTGGAATCTACCATTATATAGCCTAGAGTTTCCAGCTGAATGCTGATGGTGTCGCCGCAGATACGCGAGTAGGTGGGGTCGGTTTCGCCCAGTGGGGCAAAATCGAAGACGCAGACGGTGCGTTCTACCAGGTTCTGCCCGGAAATGACAGCAAGTGTGATGAATGCAAACAAGAAGCAGAAAGCGGAGCGCAGGAGCGGCCGCTTGAGTATTGGTCTGGTCAACATATACTAATTGTAGTCTGCGGTATCCGAAAAAACAATGATTGCAGCCTGAATTTGCCGTCGTGTGCCAAGCGAATAAAAAAGGGCCGCCCGGCATGAGCAGCCCTTTCCCTCCTTGCGGAGGGCCTCCTTTTGTGCAGCCTGGTTTGATGGACGGCTGCTCTCCGGTATTGTTGCCGTGCTGACGCGGGCTCCGCCTACAGTCCCTCGGGGCTGGTTTGTGCGCGGTGTCCCTTTTCGTAATTTTCGATCTCGCGGGTAATAATCCGGGCCAGACGCTTGATGCCCTCTTCGATAAGCTCCGGTGAAGAATAGGAGAAATTCAAGCGCATGGCATTTTTTTCCGGGTCGTCGAAGTAGAAGGCCGAGCTGATCACATAGGCCACTTTTTCTTCCTCGACTGCACGGTAAATAAGATCGTCAGTATTGATGAATTTGGGCAGGGACAGCCACAAGAAGAGGCCGCCCTCCGGCTTGGTCCACTGGATTTCCCAGCGCTTGGGCATGTATTTTTCCAGAGCCTGAACCATCAGGTTGCGCTTTTCGCAGTAATTTGCACAAGTGGATTTAATCACGTCATAGAGCTTGCCGGTCTTCATGTATTCGGCCAGCCATTTCTGGGTAAAGACATTGGTGCACAGATCCATGGCCTGCTTGGCTATGACGAATTTGTTGATCAGTTCTTCGTGGGCCATAATCCAGCCTACACGGGCGCCCGGCACCAGAATCTTGGAGAAGGTTTTCAGGTTAACCACGATGCCGCGATTGGCACCCTGCTGGTCAAGCTGATATATAGAAGGAATATGCTCGCCGATAAAGCGGATTTCACGATATGGAGAGTCTTCTATTATTATCAAACTGTTAGTGTAGGCAAATTGCAGTAAGGCCTGGCGCTTGGCCAGACTCCAGCAGAAGCCGGCCGGATTCTGAAAGTCCGGAATTACATAGATATATTTTAGCTTTTTGCCCGCGCCAACTGCCAGCTGGTATGAGCGCTCCAGAATAGCCATGTCAAAACCATCCTGCTCGGCAGTAAAGGGTATACCCAGCACTTTTGCGGAATATGATTGTATCGCCTGGATTGCGCCAACGTAGGTCGGCCGACCTGCAATGACATAGTCGCCCGGATCCAGGAACACCTTGGCCACCATGTCCAGCGCCTGTTGGCTGGCCGAAACCACCAGCAGATTTTTAGCATCCAGCTGAACACCCTGGCGCGATTCGAATTTTATTATTTCTTCTTTAAGATCAGGATCACCCTCGGTGGTGCCGTATTGCAGGGCTTTTGCCGCGTGTTTGTCAAAAACCAGAGCCGCAGCTTCCTTAAGGTCGGCAACCGGAAAGGTTTCGGGGGCAGGCAGGCCGCCGGCAAAGGATATTATTTCCGGTCGTGCTGTCAGTTTCAGCAGCTCGCGGATAACGCTTTTCTTCATGTTTATGGCATTTGCCGAATAACAGGCTTCAAATTCTTTCATAGTAAAACTGATCTCCTTCGCAGAGATAGTAGCCGGTCCATGAACGGGCGGCCAGGAGCAGGGGCCACTCCCCTTGCTGTTTGTATCATACACTGAAATACTCGGCAGGTAAAGTAGCAATAGTTAAAATTGTGTTTTGAATAATAAAATATTGACAGATTGACCAGCTTGACTGCAGCCGCTTTATTCCGGCTATTGGCAGCTTTGGCCAGTTAGGACACCTTATCTACTCCGGACACCGCGGCGGTCTCATCCACCACAGTGGCCATATGCCCTGCTTGCCGCTCACCCGGTCTCCCTGTTATCCTGCCGGCATGATACAACCCGATTCCCGAATTCCGCGCTCCGAGGTAGAACTACTGGCGCCGGTGGGCTCGCTGGAGTGCCTGGAGGCCGCCATCCAGGGCGGCGCCGATGCTATTTACTTCGGTGTAGGCGAACTGAATATGCGCGCCAAATCCAGTCGCAATTTTACTCCCGCCGATATCGCCGGCATAACCGCGCGCTGCCACGAAGCCGGCCTGCGCGCCTACCTTACCCTGAACACTGTAATGTACGACGGCGATCTGCCGGCCTTGCACGCTGCAGCCGACGCTGCTCAAGCTGGCGGCATCGACGCCGTTATCGCCAGCGATCTGGCCGCCCTGCAGTATTGCCGTTCCATCGGCCTGCCTGTGCATATCTCTACCCAGCAAAATATTTCCAACATCGAAGCCGTCCGCTTTTTTGCACCTTGGGCAGACGTGCTGGTACTGGCCCGTGAACTGAATCTGGAGCAGGTAGCGGCCATAGCCGAGGCGATTCGAGCCGAAGACCTGCGCGGGCCTTCCGGTCGGCCGCTGCAGCTGGAAATGTTCGCGCATGGCGCACTGTGTATGGCTACCTCCGGTAAATGCTACCTGAGCCTGCACGAATACAATCTGTCCGCCAATCGCGGCAGCTGTGTGCAGATTTGCCGCCGCCGCTACGAAGTGCGCGACCGCGAAACCGACGCCGAGCTGGCCGTGGACCACGAATACATCATGTCGCCCAAAGACCTGTGTACCGTACATTTTCTTAACAAGTTGCTGGATGCCGGCGTGCGCGTTCTGAAAATCGAAGGCCGGGCCCGCCCTGCCGAATATGTTAAAACTGTCTGTACCGTATATAACGAAGCTTTGCGATCAATTGAGGCCGGAGCCTATCCCGCAGATGCAGCTGATGGCAGTCCGGTGCTGCAGGGCTGGCGCGAGCGCCTGGCTACCGTATTTAACCGCGGTTTCTGGGATGGTTACTACCTCGGGCAGCGCCTGGGTGAGTGGAGTGCAGCGTACGGTTCCGAAGCAACCGTGATAAAAGTATACGCAGGCAAAGTTACAAATTATTATGCCCGCAGCGGTATCGTCGAAGTCTACATCGAAAACGAGTCAGTATCGGCCGGCGACAGCTGCCTGTTCTCCGGCCCTACTACCGGCATCCACGAGTTTGCCCTGGCTGATCCGGTTATAGACGAAGCCCCGGTTACCCGCGCGGAACGTGGCCAAACTGTTACCTTCCATACAGATGCCCGCATCCGCCGCAGCGACAAACTCTACAAGCTTATCCCTCGCCAAAATTAGTGCCGTCCGGGAGAGAAGGGCGGGGGAGTCCCTCCCTTCCCTCCCGGGCCCTTCCATCCTTCCCCGTTCAGCCCTTCTTTTTGGAATACATTGGAAACTGAAAATGAATGATCAGTTTTTATAACATAAAAGATAGTAAATCATTTGCAAAAAAACGAAATCTAGCGGGATTAAGTAGACATTTGGATTATTTCAAATACTCACATAGTGTCAATCAGTCAAAATTGTATGTATAAATAAATAAATGTTTGACACCAGAAATTTTCGAGTCTATAATCTGCCGACGTTTATCTCTTTAACACGGAGGAGATTTGTGAGAAACACAAAGATCGCTGCAGTTATGGCCTTGTTGGTCATAGCAACCTTAGTCTTGGCCGGGTGTAAACCCCCGACCGATCCGGTCCTGGATACTAATGCCAACCTGGAGGCATTAGTTCTTACCGGTGTAACCCTCAGCCCGGCCTTTGCCGCCGATGTTACTTCGTATACAGCCACTGTGCCGTATGCCACAGCTTCTGTTGCCGTAAGCGCGACAGCAGAAGCCGACACTTCGACTGTCGAAATTAACGGCAACGCTTCACCGCAAACGGTTAATCTCACTGAAGGTGATAATACCATAACGGTAGATGTTACCGCCGAAGATGCTACCACCAAAACCTATACGGTGGTGATAACCCGGGAAGTGGGAGCTAATAACGCCAATGTAACGAACCTGAGCATCTCTGATGTGATGCTCAGCCAGCTCTTTGACCCAGACGTTAGCTCCTATGATGGTACTGCTAACAGTGGGGTCGACTCGGTCCTAGTCTCGGTACTTACCGAGAGTCCGGTTGCTACCGTGACTGTCAACGGTGTATCGGCTACACAAGCGGTTGCACTTGGTGCTAATCCTACTAACCTGACCATTGTTATCACTGCTGAAGACAGTGTTACCACCAAGACTTATACAGTGGCAATTACCCAGTTGGCAGCTTTCGACAGCGCAACTTCGGTTAATGTTGAATATTTGGTAACCGAATCCATTAATGGCACTATTCTGGCCGATACCATGGTAGCTACTAATGCTACAAACGGCACTGTAATCGGTTATACCGACGCCAATGGCAAGGTAACCCTGTCTACCCCAAAAACCGACGCTGCCATTACCAGCATGAAAGACGGCTATGCAGCCAATACCTTGCAGATTGATGACGCTACTGCCGTCACCAGCGCGGTATTAGTAAACCAGCACCTTGGCATGATTACCAAGGAAGCTGCCCCGGTCATGACTTCTATAGCAATGATTGCTAAAACTAATGATCTATCGGATCTTGCAGCCTACGCTGGTGAGGCAATTGATACCACCGGGCCAACGTATCTTTTGGTTGTCGCTGCTGGTACCTATGGCTGTGCACCTACTGCCTGGTCTGGCTTCGGTGCCAAGCTGGATTTTGGCCGCACCCCCACTACCTTCAATGGAATTGATGGTGTTATGATGGCCGAACCAGAATGGGATGCTGGCCTGGGTATGTACTTAACCTCTTTCCTGTTCGACCTGTCTGATATCGGCATGCCTGCCGGTACGCAGGATGTGCGTATTGTGGCTTACGATGTAGCCAATAATCGAGGCGAGTATCGTACCCCGATCGAATTTACTTACAACCCGGGAGGAGTTGATATTTCCGCTGGTACCTTTAAGGATATGAAGGTAGACCTGCGTAATTTCCCGGTAAGCCGGGGTTACTTTGGCAAGACAAACAGCAATACCATGGCACTGAATCAGTACGAAGGCCGCGATACCAGTTACCGTGCCTCGATTGAATTCAAATTCCAGGAAGCCGCCAATACCAACAACGTGGCCATTACCGGCTTTGATGTCTACCGTTCATCCGACAATGTCAATTTTGCCAAGATAGGAAGTCAGGTCTATGGCGCACCTAACAGTGGTTCGGAAAGCAGCCCAGCTAATGCAGCTATAGACGGCGTTCATACTTATTTTGATACCGACAGCCGCCTGGTTATGGATGGCAGCACCGTTTACTATTACAAGATAGTAGCTATCAATGGTGCTTTTACCAATGAATCCAGTGTTGCCCAGAGCTATCTCTCTGCTCCCTTCTCCTACAATCTGAGTGCTCCGCTCAATCGCAGCACCATGAGCGTAGCCGCACCACACGACTACAGCTTCACCATCAGCAACACCAGCTTGTGGGATGCTGCAAAGTCCGATTTCTTCTACTTCAGCCTCAAGCTCCGCGAAAAGTCTGGTACCTGGAAGTTTATCGGTCAGTTCCGTTACAACTTCGTAACGGCAGCTTATCAGGTTAAATATGGTGATGATAATTGGTATGCTTTGACAGACTTCGGTCTTAGCTCGTCCGATATCATCTATGCTTCTGGCATTATAACTATCAAGGCAGCAGTGCTCACCAGTAATTTGGTCAACTACGCCCTGGGCGGCGCTATGTCATACCTGAACGGCGTAGCCTACCAGTGGGATATCACTGGCGACAGTGACGTCCTTCCCGGCGGCGAAGGCCATCCGGCATGGTTCGAAAAAGCTACTAGCGGTGGCCTGTCCCGTACCTACGGTAACGGCTATAACGAGGGTGGCGATGCCATGAACGGGCTCTTCGAATTCAACGTGATTAACTAAGCGACCAAGGAGAAATACAATGCGAAAGTTTTTTGCAGTACTGGCTGCCACCCTGCTTCTGGCAAGTTGTGGCTCGCCGTATCTGAATACACCGGTTACTGGTCCTGCCCAAGCGGCTGGTCTGGCCGTGGTCTCGGTTACTACCGATAGTGATTTGCTGGCTAATCAAGCCATAAATTTTGGGTATGTTATTGTCAAGACTGTTCCCGGCTTTGACACAGCCAGCTTCACCAAGCTCGGTGCTGAAGTCAGCTCCAGCATGGTTATTAATGGCAACCAGTATTACCGCTTGCACAAAGCCGATGGCGTTGCCAAGCTGGTAAACAGCCTGCGCTTGACCAGCGGCATATTTTATGCTGACCCGGAACTGCTGTCCACGCGCGTCCTCCCCATTATCGCTGACAATACCAGCCGTGCCCTGGGCGATGGTAACCTGGTTCTTGATCCCAGCTCGGCTTATGGCGACTATGCACTGGAAATCACTGGTGCCCTCGAAGCCTATGCTGATCCCACCATCGGCTACGGTACTAACGAAGTGGTAGTGGCCGTTATCGACACCGGTATTAATATGACCCATCGCGATTTTTGGGACGATAAAGGTACGCCCGACCCGGCCGACGATACCAGCATCGTCATCTATGCCAAGAGCGCTTTTAACAAGGCTGGTGATGGCACCATGACCTGGGTTGGTGATAAAAACCCTCTGGTGACCATACCGGCTGGTGAGAACTGGGACGACGGAGCCCACGGTACCCACGTGACCGGTACTATCGCTGCCCGTGGTGATAACAGCGTTGGTGTAGCTGGCGTAGCCTGGAAAAACACCAAGATCATTTCTTACAAGTGCTTCGCAGAAGACCCAATTGATGAAGGCTCTGGCTCGGATTGGTCGGTCTATGGTTCTCTGGGCGATTTGGCTGATTATATTAAAGATCAACGCCTTAACCACGGCTTTGCCCAGGTAACTGTACCGGTAAACATGTCGCTGGGTGGCGATTATGCCGGCAACTTCGAGTACGAAATGATCAATTATGCCCTTTCTCAGGGCGTGCTCCCGGTTGTGGCCATGGGCAACGATGGCATGTACCAGGGACAGTTCCCGGCCTCTTACCAGGGTGTCCTGGCGGTAGGCGCTACTAACGGCAAGGACGAGAAGGTTCATTTTTCCAACTCCGGCCACTGGATATCTGTTTCCGCTCCGGGGTTTGATATTCTGAGCACCGGCAACGGCAGCTCAATGTGGAATGACGTCGATGACTATCGTACCACTGAAACCCAGTGGATGAGTGGTACCTCGATGGCCACGCCTTTTGTTACCGGGGTTATCGGCTATCTACTCTCCTTTGACAATAGCCTTACTCCTTATCAGGTTAAGGCTATTCTGGAGACAACTGCTGTCGATAAGGGTGCGTCTGGTTTCGACCCCGATTTCGGTTGGGGGCGTGTCGATGTCCATGCCGCCGCTGACCTGGTTAAGAACGGTGTTATTCCAGCCGCCGGCTCAACCTATTCTGAAGCAAAAATAGTAGCCACCGTAGCGAATACCCATGCCAGCTATACCTCACCTATTGCCAGCACTGATTGGGTAGTAAAACAGATGGTTTCGGTGTACAACACCAGCAACCAGTTTGTCTGTCTGGGTTTTACCAATGATACCGACGGCCAGGTTGAATTCCGAGGGCTGCCACCAGGTAATTATACTCTTAAGGCCAATTATATGGACACGGTTCAGTCTGTCGTTGTAACCCTCGGCTCCACTGACGAAACAGCTGCTTTCAACTTCAATATCGAGATCCCGGTTTATACCTTCATCTCGACGGTCGCGAACGAAGCCTACTCAAGCGGCGGTGCCGACCCGGTTATCGACCTCTATCAGGCTGATGGCTCAACGCTTATTGCTCATCTAGACAATGTCGTGTTCGATACCCTGCAATTGAGCATCTCAGAGCTCCCGCCTGGCAATTACCTGCTTAAAATGACCTATTATGAATCAGATATAGGCGAGTATGGTCTGCACATCGGCCCGGAAGCGGTCACTACTATCAATGTTACTGATGGTGCTCGTCTTGGCGGCGAAGCCGACAGTCAGGAACCAAACGAAACTTTCGATGCAGCCAAGCCGCTGGCCTGGGATACTTCCTATGGCTTCAGTTACCACGTTCTGGGCGATGTTGACTGGTTCTCTTTCACTGTTCCGACTCCGTGATTTTCTGAATTAAATGTTCTAAACCGCATTTGATGTTTCCTGGCGGCCTCCGATATAGAGGAGGCCGCCTTTTTTTGCGTGTGTGGTTTGTCTTTTTCCAAATTCGCATCTATACTTGACGAATGAAACTAATAACCATCTTTTGCCTGACCTGTCTCTTGGTCTTGTCGGGCTGCAGTACCCGTCCGGCCGCTCAGCAAGCCGGCAACAACTCCATCAACAGCAGTGTCACCACCCAGGACAATAGTCCGCCAGCTCCTTCGGTCGACAGCAAAACTATGCCCCCAGTAACCGCTCAGGTTTCCAATAGTGAGGTTAGCGCCGCGCAGACTCCTTCTCCGCTCAGTGCAGCCAGTATCACAGTAGAAGTCCTGCTGGCCGGCTCTAATGGCAAACGTGTCGAGGCCAGTACTATATATATAGAAGGCCAGTCTGACCTGTTGCGCCTATGGAGACAGTTGACTGGCAATGCCTCTGTACCCAGCATCGACTTCAGTTCTCACTGTGTGGTCACTATTTTTATGGGCCAACGCAATACTGGCGGTTTCAGTTATCAAGTGGGTGAAGCCAGCTATCTGCCTAGTGGCGTCATTCAGCTGGAGGTTTTCGAGCTGAGGCCTAAACGGAACAGTGTGGTTGCCCAGGCTCTGACCAGCCCTTTTATTATGCTCATGTTGCCTAAAGGTACCGGGCAGCCCTCAGTACGTATAAGCGTAAAGTAATCAAGTGCTGCTTGCTGTGCAAAACTGCTAGGGTCTAACTTTATTTCTTAGGAAATAAAGGTAAATAGCAGAATATGTATTGACCAAAACTCGGCATCTGGTTAGTATTGTTTTTGCGCCTTGCGAACTGTACAATCAACGTAAGCATAAAGGCCCCGACGCAACGTTTTGCGTGACCCTCCGCAAGGAGCAGA
>Ga0180007_10006784_pt1 | contig 11066 bp, 8 predicted proteins | sample MM_PC_MetaG_FD_121122 | JGI IMG/M metagenome (GOLD analysis project Ga0180007, IMG submission 121122) | Groundwater microbial communities from the Aspo Hard Rock Laboratory (HRL) deep subsurface site, Sweden - MM_PC_MetaG | ecosystem: Environmental > Aquatic > Deep subsurface > Groundwater...
GGCTGGAACCGCTCCGGGCCCGCCCTCTTCGACCTGGACCACGACGGCGCCAAGGACATCATCTTCGGCACGCGCTACGGATGGGAGACCACCAACTCGCTGCGCGCCTACCGCTGGGACGGTACCCAGTTGCCCGGCTTCCCCATCGAGACCGGGGGCGGCGGCAGCATCATGGTCAGTCCCACGGTGGCCGACCTGGACGCGGACGGAATCTGGGAGATCATCTTCGTCTCGGAGGACGACCAGCTTCACGTCGTGCACGAGAACGGCTCGTACTATACCGGATTCCCGATCTACTTCCGGGCCCAGAGCGACAACGGCGACCGCACCTGCCCGAGTCCGGCGGTCGGCGATTTCGACGACGATGGCGAACTCGAGATCGTGGCGGTCGAGGTCTTCGGCAGCCTCGAGTCGTACGTGCACTTGATCGACACGGACTACGTCGGCGGCACGAGCGGCGAGACCATGCCCGGCTGGCCGATCATGGTGCCCGGCAACTCGAATTCGAACCCCGTGGTCGGCGACATCAACGGCGACGGCATGCTGGACATCCTGTTCGGCATCGGCGGCGGCAACACAGAGTCGCCCAACAACCTGTACGCCTTCAAGCACGACGGTACGGACGTGGAGGGCTTCCCGCTCTCGCTCGGCGGACCGGTCAATCCCACACCCGTGATCTGCGATCTCGACAGGGATCATGACGTAGACATCGTCTACGGCGGTTGGGATCTGTTGATCCACGTATGGGACATGCCCTATGCCTTCGACGGCACCGAGGCCCCCTGGCTGACCTTCCGCGGCAACAACCTGCGCGACGGCGTCTTCAGGATCCTGAGCACCACCGAGGTGCCGGACATCCCGAAGCCCTCGCGGTTGACTTTGCAGCCGAATCACCCCAACCCCTTCAACCCGAGCACGGAGGTCAAGCTCTACATCCCGGGCGACGCGGGCGAGGTGGATCTGCGGGTGGACGTCTACGACATGGCCGGCAGGCGCGTACGCAGCCTTCACCAGGGCACCGTCTCGCCGGGCTGGCACTCCGTCACCTGGGAGGGGCGCGACGACCGCGGGCAACCTCAGGCCAGCGGAGTCTACTTCCTGAGGGCGCGCACCGGAGGAGCCGACGCGACCGTCAAGATGTCGCTCGTGAAATAGGACCGGAGCAGTAGGACCGGTTGACCTCCCAGTCGGGAGTCGCTACTTTCAAGCAGCCGCCAGCGCGGCCCCGTCGACGGACGGGGCCGCGATTTCACGACCGCCCAGCTCGACGAGGTGCTCATGCGCTCCACGAAGTGCGTCGTTTCCGTGCCGTTGATGCTCTTGACGTGCCTGCTCGCGGGTTGCGGCGGGGGCGCTGACATGGCTAGCACCACGAGTCCGGTCGCCGGCGGCACGGCGGTGATAGCCTTTGCCGAGGATCCCGATGTCCTGAATCCCCTGATCTACCAGAGCGCGGCGAGCGGCCAGATCCTGGTCCTGCTGCACGAGGGTCTGGTCGAGATGGGGGAGGATTTCGCCTATCATCCCCACATCGCGAGCGGCTGGCGGTTCTCTCCGGACAGCCTGGCCATCACCGTGACCCTGCGTCCATGGTGCTGGTCCGACGGCACACCGGTCACGGCGGACGACGTGACGACGTCGTTCTCGCTCTACATGGATCCCCGCGTCGCAAGTCCCCGCAGCGGCAGCCGCCTCGCCAACATCGCGCGGGTCACGGCCATCGATTCCGTTACGGTCGTCTACGAGTTCCGCGAGCGACGGGCTGATCAAGTCCCGGCGCTCGGCCATTTCCTGTTCCCCGCGCATCGGACGACGGACCTCGATCCGTCGCGTGTGGGCGAGTGGCCGCTCAACGAGGCTCCCTTGTCGACGGGACCCTACGTCTTGACGGGTTGGCGGCACGGCCAGGATCTGGTGCTGGAGCGCAACGAAGTCTATCCGGGTGACCCGTCCCGGCTGGATCGTCTGATCTTCAGGATCATTCCCGACAAGACGGCGAGCATCGTCGAGTTGGAGACCGGGGGCGTGGACTTCGTGGAGAACATTCCCGTGCATCACGCCAGGCGTCTGGCGGAAGACGGGGAGATCGTCCTGCAGAGGGTCGAAAGCCGCCTGGTGGGCCAGATCTACTGGAACCTGGAATCCCCCCTTTTCGCGGACCGGCGCGTGCGCAAGGCCATGTCGCACGCCATAGACCGCTCCATCTTCTGCGACGGCCTGCTGGGCGGTTTCGGCTCTCCCGCCGGCAGTCCCCTGCCCCCGGCGGTATGGGCCTACGATGCCACGCTGTCGCCGGACGCGTACGATCCCGAACTCGCCCGCCGGCTGCTGGCCGAGGCCGGCTGGCGGGATGAGGACGGAGACGGACTGCTCGAACGCGACGGGTCGCCTTTCCGGTTCACCATGTCCACGCGCAAGGGCGATCCCGTGCGCGAGAACGGCCTGCAGGTGATCCGCGACAACCTGCGCCGCGTCGGCATCGACGTCGTGACGCGGGTCATGGAGTTCACGTCGTTGATCGCGCAGGTGCGCAACGGAGACTTCGAGTCGTATCTGGGCGTCTTCTCCTCGCGGCTGGCGGTCGACCCGTCGGCGCTGTACGCCTCCGACGCATTCGACCGCTTCAATTACGGTCATTATGCGAGTGCGAAGGCTGATTCGCTGCTAGGCGCCGCACTCTCCCTGACCGATCGCGGCGAGGCGAAAGCCGTCTGGGATGCCTTCCAGCGTCACATAGCCTTCGATTCGCCCCTCTGCTTCCTGTATTATCCGGAGACGATAATCGGCCACGGGCGTCGTTTGCGAGATGTCCGTCCCCATGTCCTGTCCCCGTACCAAAATGTTACAGAATGGTGGATCGCGCCTGCCGACCGCAAGTACACGAGCGCCGCCGCGGAATAATACAGTTGTTGACTTGCAGATAGTCGGCGGCTAGAGTCGGTGTAATATTAACGCAAACCACTCAGGCGTGGAGGTAGAAATGTCCCGCTCATTGAAGGTCCTGGCGGCCGGCCTGTCGTTGGACGAACTGCGGCACCTGCTGTCCGTCAAGGAGAAGCTGTCTACCCTGGAGAAACGCAAGTCGCAGCTGGAAAAGGAACTGGCAAAGATAGAGATCCAGATAGCCAAGCTGGTCAAGGGCGACAAGAAGGCGCTCCGGGGCGCCAAGGCTGTCAAGCGCACGAAGGCGACACGCAAGAAGGCGACAAGGGCTAAGCCCGCAGCCGCGAAGAAAACCGTCCGCAAGGCCGCTACCCGCAAGAAGGCTCCGGTGCGCCGGAAAGCCGCGGGCCGGCAGACCGTGGAGACCGTGGTCGCCGACCTGATCCGCAAACGCGGCGAACCCATGAAGTTCCAGGACATCCTGACCACGATCAACCGGAAGAAGCTGGTGAAGACCAAGAGCAAGAACTTCGCCAATGTGCTGCGGCGCACGCTCTCGACGAGCAAGCTTCTGAAGCGCAAGGGACGTGGCATCTACGGCGTGAGCTGATGAGGGGCCAAAGACCGGGCGCCAGGCGGCTGGCGTCCGGGGCCGGCCTCATGCCCCGGTCAACCTGGCGGCCATCCGAGCATACGCCCTCCCAGGATGTGTAGATGCACGTGCGGGACGGACTGGCAGCCGTTCTCGCCGCAGTTGACGACCCAGCGGTAACCCCCGGAATCCAGACCCAGCTGACTGGATAGCTTGGCGGCCGTGAGCATGAGCGCTCCGGCCAGATCGGCGTCATCGCGACGCAGTTCCGTCAGCGCCGGGATATGCCGCTTGGGAATCAACAGGACATGCGTCGGCGCCTGGGGCGAGATGTCCCGGAAAGCCAGGAAATCTCCGTCTTCGTACACCTTGTCGCTGGGGATGGCGCCGGAGACGAGCTTGCAGAAGAGACACTCTGACATGTGCGACCTCGCGACATCTGGTTTGGGTGGGAATCGTGCATGAGTCCTTTCCCACGGTAACATGCCGCTCGCGGTGCGGCAACGGGCGGTATCCATGAAGACGGTCATCGTCGTCGGCTACAGCGCATGGGATCTGATCTTCCCGCTTGCGGAAACCCCGCCGCCGGATTCGAAGACCGAGGTGTCGCCCATGGTGACCTGCGGGGGCGGTCCGGCGGCCAACGCGGCGATCGCGCTCAGCAAGCTCGGTGCCAGGGTGCGGTTGGTGTCGGTAATGTCGGATGACGCGTTCGGGCGAGCGCATCTGACGGAGCTGGAAACCGCCGGCGTGGACGTCTCGCTGATCCGGACGGCCGCACATTCGCGCTCGCCCCTGGCGGTCATCCGCGTCGATCCGCGCAGCGGGGAACGCCGGATCTACTGGGAGCGGGGCGATCTGCCCCGCTACGACCCCGCCGGCGTGGACGCGTCCTGGCTCGCCGGCGCGGATCTCCTGCTGTGCGATTCGCACGAAGCTCCGGCGGCCGCGGTCCTCGCCTTCGCTGCTCGGCGTCGAGGGCTGCCGGTGGTGCTGGATGCGGGGTCCGTGAAGGCCGGCGTCCCCGAACTCGTGGCGCATTGTACCGACGTGATCGGCGCCACGGGTTTTGCCTGTGCCCTGAACGGGATCGCGGATCAGAGGGAGGCCTTGAGGCGTCTGCGCGGACAGGGGCCCCTCCGTGTCGGCACCACCTTCGGGCGGGCCGGGGTCCTGGGACTGGACGGCGATGGTTTTCGCTACGTCCCGGCCTTCGTGACGCAGGTGGTGGATACGACCGGTGCAGGCGACGCCTTTCACGCCGGCTACGCGTGGTCCCTGGCCGCCGGCGGTGGATTCGCGGCCAGCCTGCGCTGCGGGGCGGCGGTCGCGGCCCTGCAATGCCGGGCGTATGGCGGCAGGGCCGGATTGCCCTGCGCGACGGAGGTGGAGACGCTCCTGGCCCATGGCTCTTATCGGGACGACGCGCCCCCCATCCTGCCCCCGCGCAGAGGTTGACGCTGCGGTTCACCGCGAGTAGCATCCCTACGAGGAATTATTCGGGGGAGGACGGGATGATCATCAGCGGAGAGCTCAAACCGGATGGTCCAGGTCAGATGGACGACATATTCGAGATACTTGTGACCTCCTATTCGCGGGCCACGCGTCCGCTCGGTCTGGATGAAGATCTCTCATGGCGCCCGGCGACAGACGCCTATACGACGGACGCTGAGTTCATCGTCCAGATCGATCTGGCCGGCATGGATCCGACCGGCATCGAGGTGTTGACGGACGGCGACAGCTTGACGATACGCGGCGCCCGCAGCGACATCGCGCCGGCGGGGAAGAAGCATTACTTCAAGATGGAGATAAATGTCGGCCCGTTCGCGAGACGTCTGATGATACCCGTGCCGGTGATCGCAAAGAGTGCTGTGGCGCGCTACCGCAATGGGTTCCTCTACGTCACGTTCCGCAAGGGAGATCGTCGGGAAAAGGGCCGTAGGCGCATCGACGTCGACGGCGGGGACAAGTAACCGCAAAGAGGATACCTCTTGATGAACGACGAGACCAACAGCATGGACACCGAACAGGGCGAGGGCTTCGTTCCGGAAATATTACCTGTGCTGCCGATCAGCGAAGCAGTCATCTTCCCCTACATGATGGTGCCTCTGGTGCTGAGCGACGAGAACCTCATCCAGCTCGCTGACGACTGCCTGGCGAGCGACAAGATCCTGGGCGCCTTCGCGCAGCGCGAACTGGATGAGAGCGATGACGGGGAGGAAGCCGAAACGCGGGGAGAGGAGCTGCTCTACCATATCGGTACCGCTGTCAAGATCCAGAAGATGCTGCGCTTCCCCGACGGCAGCATGCGCCTGCTCGGCCAGGGCGTGGCGCGCATCCGCATCAAGGAGTTCATCACCGACAAGCCCTATCTCAAGGCGGCGGTGGAAGCCGTCCCGGAGAAAACGGCAAACGATCCCAGGACGCTGGCCTACATGCGCGGCGTGGTCAACAATTTCCTGAAGATCGTGGACGCCAGCGAGACCCTCTCGGACGAGCTGAAGATCGTGGTGATGAACATAGACGACCCTGGGCGACTCGCGGACCTCATCGCCACAAATCTGGACATCGACGTCCACGAGAAGCAGTCCGTGCTGGAAGCCGTGGCGCCGCTCGAGCGGCTGCAGATCCTGGCCAAGATCGTGGTCCGGGAGCTCGAGGTCGTGGAGCTCGGGCAGAAGCTCCAGACCAAGGTGCGCAAATCCATAGACAAGGATCAGCGCGAGTACTATCTGCGGCAGCAGCTCAAGGCGATCCAGCGCGAGCTGGGCGATACGGACGACACGTCGGTGGAGATCGAGGACCTGAACGAGCGGCTGGCCCAGGCCGATCTCCCCGAGCACGTGCGCACGACGGCGGAGAAGGAGGTGAGCCGCCTCTCCCGCATGTCGCCGGGAGCCAGCGAATACACGGTCAGCAAGACCTACATCGACTGGCTGCTAGATCTGCCCTGGTTGGCGAGTTCCGAGGACAAGCTGGACATCAAGCGGGCCGAGAAGATCCTCGAGCGGGACCACTACGGTCTGGAGGACGTGAAGGAGCGCATCCTTGAGTTCCTGTCGGTGCGCAAGTTGAAGGGCGATCACCGCGGCCCCATCATCTGCCTCGTGGGACCGCCGGGCGTCGGCAAGACGTCGCTGGGGCGCAGCATCGCGGACGCCATCGGACGTGAGTTCTTCCGCTTCTCGCTCGGCGGCATGCGCGACGAGGCGGAGATCAGGGGGCACCGGCGCACCTACGTCGGCGCCATGCCCGGCCGCATCATCACCGGCCTGAAGGATTGCGGCACCAACAATCCCCTGATCATGCTGGACGAGATCGACAAGCTCGGCCAGGACTTCCGCGGCGACCCGGCCAGCGCCCTGCTGGAGGTGCTGGACCCCGAGCAGAACAATTCGTTCACCGACCATTACATATCGGTGCCCTTCGACCTGTCCCATGTCCTGTTCATCACCACCGCGAACATGATGGACACCATCCCGCGCCCCCTGCTCGACCGCATGGAGGTTATCAACCTGCCGGGTTACACCAACCTGGAGAAGATGGAAATCGCCAAGCGGTACCTGGTGCCGCGCCAGGTGGAGGAGAACGGACTGACCGGACGGTACATCAGATTCACCGACGCGGGGGTTCGCGCTCTGATCGCCGGCTACACGCGAGAGGCCGGGGTGCGTGAACTCGAGCGCAAGATCGGCAGCGTATGCCGCAAGGTCGCCAAGATGGTCGCCCGCGGCAAGCGGAAGCGCCAGGTGATCTCCGCCAAGAACCTCGTGGACTACCTGGGTCACGCAGACTACGACCCAGACCGGCTGCGCAGCCGGACCAAGGTAGGTGTGGCCACTGGTCTGGCCTGGACTTCCGTAGGGGGCAAGATCCTCTACCTGGAGGGCGTGACGTTGCCCAACGGCAGCGGACAGTTGAAACTGACCGGCCAGCTGGGCAGCGTGATGCAGGAATCGGCGAACGCCGCGTACTCCTATCTGCGCGGCCAGTGGGGCGCGCAGTCGCAACACGCCGCTTTCTTCAAGGATCTGGACATCCATATCCACATCCCCGCCGGCGCCATCCCCAAGGACGGACCCAGCGCAGGTATCACGATGGCCTCCGTGCTCTTCTCGCTGATGGTGGGCGAGGCCATCGACAGGCGCACGGCGATGACCGGCGAGATCACCCTGACCGGCGATGTCCTGCCCATCGGCGGACTGCTGGAGAAAGTGCTGGCCGCACACCGGGCGGGCATACGCAAGATCATCATGCCCAACCAGAACGAGGCGGACCTGGAAGACATCCCCGAAGAGGCGGCCAAGGACATCACTTTCGTCTGCGTGAAGCACGTGGACGAGGTGTTCGCGGAGATATTCCCCGCACTCGCGGAATGACGATGATCCGACGCACGAGGAAGGGTGGACGGTGGTGGACGGCAGCTTCTTGACCGGTCTTCTGGGACGTTTCATCGCCAGGGGCGAGGCGGGGGCCTTCAGCCTTCCGGGCACCCTGGGCATGGAATCCCGCCTGCTGGCCATAGACAACGGAGACCTGTGCGATCTGCTCTTCCACATGCCCTTGTTGCAGACGGTGCGGGAAGAGTATCCCCGTGCGCGCATCGATTTCCTGATTCCCGAGGAGCATGCTCCGCTGATCGCGCCGAGCGGCATCGCACACCACTGCCTCGTCTACCGGCGGCGGCAGTTGCAGCCGTGGAGCCCCGGCATGTATTCCCTGCTCAAAAACGTCCGCAAGCGCGAGTACGACCTGAGCGTGGTCATGTCGTTTACGCCCCAGGCCGGTCTCGAGGCCGTAGCCCTGGCCAGCGGCGCGAAGCTGCGACTCGGCCCTTCCCATGGCGGTTCCTTCCCCGCCGTCAATTTCGAGATACGCCAGCGCGAGCCAGACGACCGCTACCGCGGCGAGAGGCTCTCCGCCGCCGCGCCCTTCCTCGGGCTGCCGGCCTTCTCCCGCGACCGCGCCTGGCCCCTGCCCGAGGAGCGCGTGCGCCGCATGCGCCAGCTCATCCATTTCAACAAACCGCGGCAGGACGAGGTGCTGGTGGGCGTCGATCCCGCGCTCGGCAAAGCCGGCGTCGGCCTAGCGGCCCAGAACCTCCATTTCGTCATGAACCAGCTGGCCAGCCAGATGCCATGCCGTACCCTGCCCCTGAGCATCGACGCCGACCCGGAGCTGCTGCAGCGCTTCGAGTCCGGGTTGACCGTACCGCCCCTCAGCCTGCCGCGCGAGACCCTCTTCGATACGGTCCTGCTGGCCGCGTTGTGCGATCTGTTCATCGCGGGCAACACGGACCTCTTCCATTTCGCGGTCGCGACGGGCGTGCCCACGCTCGGACTCTTTCTCAAGGAGGACGATGCATCCTGGGTGCCCGACGGTTATCCGCACGTCCGCGTTCTGCGCGTCAAGGGCGGCCAGCGCGTGGACATCGAGACGTTGATGGAAGCTGTCGAGGCCGTGCGGAGCGCGCGTTGACGAGGAGGTCGCCATGGCCCGGCGCATGACCCTCCTCCTGGCGGCGCCGAACTGGCTCGGCGATCTGGTCATGGCCACCTCGTTGCTGGAGCTCTTCGCCGCGGGCGAGCGGGATCTCGATCTTCCTTGTCCGGACTTGCACGTGTCCGTCCGCGAGGCTTGGCTGCCCCTGCTGGCGGACGACCCGAGGCTGTCCGGAGTGATCCGATACTCACGCCGGGGGCGGCATGCCGGTTGGCGGGGTGTCTGGCGCCAGGCTGCGGAGTGGCGCAGAGGGAAGTACCCGGCCGTCATGCTTTTGCCGCCCTCCCTGCGCGCCGCCGTCGTCGCCCGCATATCCGGCATCCCAGCGCGAATCGGGTTCAGGGGGGACGCCCGCTCCCTGCTGCTCACCGCGCCCGTCGCACGTCCGCCGCGAGGCACCATGCACTACACCGAGGAGTTGGGCCTGCTCTATCGGGCCTGGGCCCGGGACTGCCTGGGTTGCCAGCCGCCGGCCCATCCGGTGCCACCGTATCCCCGTCTGGGGGCCGGTGTCGCGAATCCAGGTGAGAGGGATGTGGACTCGAAGCCGCCGTTGTGGCTGCTGTCCGTGGGCGCCACTTACGGCGACGCCAAATCCTGGCCGCCGCAACGGCAGGCGGAACTGATCGCAGAACTGCTCGCGCGAGACGATGTACGCGTGGCCCTGATCGGCGACATCGCTGCGAGCGGCACGGCGAGGAGGGTGCGCTCGCTGGTCGATCGTCCGTGGCGGGACCGCCTTGGCGAGCAGCCCGGCTGTCACGATCTCGTGGGCCGCACGTCCCTGGTCGAGGTTGCTTCGCTACTGCGGGAGGCGGCGGTTTTCGTCGGCAACGACAGCGGCCTGATGCATCTCGCGGCCGCCCTGGGCAAGGCCACGGTGGGCATCTACGGTTCCACGAGCACCGCCTGGACCCGTCCGCGCGGACCGGCGGCGACCTCGGTACGCGCCGAGGGATTCCCCTGTCAGCCCTGCTACCTGCCGTCGTGTCCCCGGGAGAGCTTCTGCCTGGACAGCATCGCCGCGCGGCGGATACTCGGGGCGGCGGACGCGCTCTCGATGGTGCCGGGATCAGGTCCCTCCTGCTGCCGCGAACCCCCGCCGGACACGCCCGGGATGACGGCGGCACCGATCCTCTTCCTCGACCGGGACGGCGTCATCATCGAGGACACGGAATACATCAGCGACCCTGCCCGGGTGAGGTTGCTGCCGGGGGTCGCCGCGGCCCTGGCGCGCGCCGCTGCCGCCGGTCTGCGCCTGGTGGTCGTGACGAACCAGTCGGGCATCGGCCGAGGTTACTATTCGGAGCGCGAGTTCGCGGCGGTGCAGGAGCGCGTCGATGCCCTCCTGGCCGCCGAGGGTGTGGCGCTGGACGGCGTCTACTATTGCCCTCACGCGCCCGAGGACGACTGCAACTGCCGCAAGCCGCGTCCCGGTATGCTGGACGCCGCGGCTCGCCGGCTCCGTTGGCATTCTGAGCGCGCGTGGATCATCGGCGACAAGCTCTCGGACCTCGAGCTCGGTCGCCATTTCGGCATGGGCACTTACCTTGTCGAGACGGGCCGGGGCCGCGAGACGGCGCGTGACGTGGATCCCGTCTGGCGCGTGAAGATCTTGGACGATCTGGCGCGTGCCGTGGACGACATCCTGGGGGAGCTGAATACTTGAGCTGGCAGGTGGACGGCGTGCGGCTGCGCTCGGTGCTGGTTTCCAGGTTGCGCTATCTGGGCGACATCGTCATGTCCACCGTCGTGCTCCAGGTACTGCGCCGAGGCGATCCCGACCTGGACCTGGGGTACCTCTGCGAATCGCAGGGCGCGCCCCTCCTGAGGGACCATCCCTGCCTCTCGCGGGTCCACGCACTGGTGAGCACGCGCCGGGGACCGGATGCCGCCGCGCGCCGGTTCGCCCGGGGAGTGCAGGCACCCGGTGGCCGCGGCACCTGGCATACCGTCGGCGAACTGCGCCGCCGCCGTTACGACCTCGGCGTGGACCTCCTCTACAATCCCCGCAGCGCCTGGCTGATGCGACTCTCCGGCTCCCGGTTCCGGATCGGCGGCGCACGGGGCATCCGCAGCCGGCTCTTCA
>Ga0180007_10006785_pt1 | contig 11066 bp, 17 predicted proteins | sample MM_PC_MetaG_FD_121122 | JGI IMG/M metagenome (GOLD analysis project Ga0180007, IMG submission 121122) | Groundwater microbial communities from the Aspo Hard Rock Laboratory (HRL) deep subsurface site, Sweden - MM_PC_MetaG | ecosystem: Environmental > Aquatic > Deep subsurface > Groundwater...
CTTTGTCTAACACCATTTTTAACAACATCTTTTGATTTACAGAAAATACATTCCACATATATCACCAAATCATATTAAAAGAACACCCATATATAAATCATTCGTTAAATAGACAATACCCTACTAATATTTGAGAATAAAAACAGTAATAAAGAATAAAATTAAAGAATAAAATAATTATTTCTTGCCTTCTTCTTTTTCTTCAGGAACAAGCTGATGTATTATAACATCTGGAATTTCTGCTTCTTGTAGTTTCTTTCTAATCACATTAGACTCTTTACCAGTCATGGAAGCAATTATTTCATTTGCAGTTTTCTCATACATTACCCGCTTCTTCTCAATTTCTTCTTGGAAGTGTTTCTTTTCTTCCTCGAGAATTTTTAATTCATCTTGAGTAAGCTCGGTTTTACCAGACGAAATTTTTTCAGCGAAATTTCCTTCATTAATAAGAGCAATTGCTTTTCGAGCCTGAACACCTTCAACTTCCACACCCATAGAGTCACAGGTTCCAATAATTTCTTTGACTTTTTCTTTTAAAGATTTTCCAAGAAGAGCATCTTCTTTCATCTTAGCAATTTTTATTATTTGTTCAATTTTCAAATCAGCGACAAAATCTTCTGTCGGTCTTCCACTGCCTTTGGAAAGACCTGCTTCTTTTTTAATAAGAGCAGATGCAGGAGGAGTTCCTACTTTTACAGAGAATTCTTTTGTATCAGTATCAATAATTACACTAACAGGCACTTGCATACCCTTAAAAGATTCGGTTTTTTTATTAATTTCAGCAACAACCTGACCAATATTTACACCCATAGGACCAAGTGCAGGACCAAGTGGCGGTGCAGCTGATGCTTTTCCACCTTCAATTAATGCTTCAACAGTTTCTTTAGCCATATTAAGACCAAGAAAAAGATGATGCTTTATAAATATTACTGTTCAATAAAATGTGACAATAGTTATTGGATTGCTTTTCACATTCTATTGTCTGAAGGAAATTATTATCAGTCTAATTTTTAATTTCCTTTAGTACAAGTCAGAAATGAAACAAGACCAAAAAATCATGGTATTTTTAAATAAAGAATCGGAATATATTTATCATCAGTCATAGGATTTCTAAACTCTTTATCAATCACAAAGGCATTAGCATCCACTGGTGCTTCACGACTAGCAAGAAGGCTATACCCATTTTCATCTCGGACAATAATATCTGACTTAAGAGATGTTATGTACCCTTTATAATCATAAAGAACTCTCATCTCAAGCAGCTCAAATTCAGAAACAGGATTATTATCAGAATCAACAATCACACCATCTTGAAACAACAATTGTTTAAGCTTGGACATAAATGATCACAATAAAAAAGAATTGTGCAGAAATATTTAAAGGTTTATATCAAAAAACAGAATCTAAGACAACAAAAAGAAAAAAAAGAAAAAAAACTTTCAATTTATAAAATATTCTTCAACAAAACCACAAACAACTCGAAAGACCTGTTCCTGAGATATCTTGTTGGTGTCAAGCACCAAATCAAAAACATCATCATTTCTTATATCAAAGCCGTAAATCCTTTGAAACAAACATCTAGTCTCATCATCTTTCATATTTACAATATCAAGCGCCGATTCATAGGATATATTGCTTCGTTTCGAAACTCTTTGAGCTCGAACACTAAGATCAGCCTTTAAATAAATCTTCAAACCAGTGTTAGTCAACCATGGAAGACTCCAAGTATCAATAACAACATTTCCTTTTGCTACTTCATTCAATAATATTCTATCTGAAAGGACATCTAAAGGAATATCTTTATCAAGTCTGCTCTTAAAAAGCCTGATGCCATCATTACTTTCCCAAAAACCAGTGTTATAGCGAGTGTTTTCCAAATCAACTGTTTTTCCCTCATATAAATCCCGCAGGATCCCAGAAGGATGAATAACCCTTAAGTTATAATTACTTCCAATCTGATTTGCAATCGTCGATTTGCCAGAGCCAGAAAATCCAAATAATACGATGATTTTGTTCATCCTAATCGATACTCCTTTTCTGCAAGTAAAACTTTATTTGAGAAAAATTGGTTTGCAATTAAATCCCTAAAATCAAGACCACGAGATGTTAAACAAACAACACCACTTTTTTCTTCAGCCAGACCTAAATTATATAGAACATCATGAAAACCCAAAAAGATATCTTCAAAGCAGATGTCAAATCGCCTTTGAAAATCTTTTTTATCAAAAGATTCAATATTGTAAATAACATATTGCCGCAGTTTTTCTTCTTGGTTCAAAAAGAAGCAACTTTTAACAGGCAAAATCCCTAAGCTTAAGGAATCAAAATACTCAGTGATTGCTTTTTTGCAATTTTGTGAATTACAACTATTTCTATAATGAACATTTTCTGCATAAGTTCTTGCACCCGCTCCAAAACCAATCAAGCTCATTCCTGAAAAAACATAATCTTCCTGAAGAAAACTTCCTTTTTCAGGAATCACATACCTGTTATGGCAATCCTGAATATAACCTGCATCCAAGAACAACTTTCTTCCTAAATCATAACATCTGTAAATGTTAGGTGCACTCATAAGATTTTTTTTTCTTGCCTGAAGATGAGTGTTTGGCATCAATCCTAATGCATACAGTTCTACAGTTTCAGGCTTTAACTCCAACACCGCTTTTACTGATCTTTCAAAACTCTCAACAGTTTGTCCTTCAATACCTATCATCAAGTCTAAAACAAGGTTTGGAACTTTCAACTTTCTTAATGTTTTAATAGCATTTATAGACACATCTGAAAAATTATTCCTTCCACATAGTTTTACTTCGGAATTATCAAAGGTTTGTAACCCTAGGCTTACCCTGTTTATACCTAGTCGCATGAATTCACGGAATTTTTCATATTCAACTGATGAAGGCGTGGCTTCAATACTTATTTCATCAGCAGTATTTAGTATTGCCGGATTTATATTTAGAAGAGCACTAATTATTCTCCCTAGTTCAGAAGACGAAAGAAGAGAGGGAGTTCCTCCGCCAAAATGTAGTGTCTTAATAATTCGATTTTTTAGTACATCTCTATACATATCTATCTCTTTTAGAAGAAAATCAACATATTTTTTGCGCAATAATTCTCCTTGATCAACTATTTTCAGATATCCACAATAAGAGCAAATCTGCTTGCAGAAAGGTATGTGTATGTATAGATTTAATTCTCTGCTAAACTTCGCTTTTTTCAAAGAAAAATCATCCACTTTTTTATAGACTCTTGGTGTTGGATAAACATATACTTCTGGATGAAATTCAAAACGATTAACCTTTTCCGCTAATTTTATACTTTTCATAACCATAATAGTGCTTAAGAACTATTTTAAAATTTGCTACCCCTAAAAAAGGTAGTAAAAGAAAGATTTATAATAAACAATAAATTCTTATTATTAAAACAATGATTGAAGAAACTCTACAAACACTACAAGAACTAGGACTAAACAAACGAGAAAGCATCTGCTACTCAACACTACTAGAACTAGGTTCATCAAAAACTGGCGAAATTTGCAAAAAAACAAAGATACCGTCATCAAAAATATATGAAATATTAAATAATCTAATGCAAAAAGGATTTGTTTCATACATCATCAAAGGAAAAATCAAGCACTATCAAGCATCAAACCCACAAATATTACTGAATATAATTGAAGAGAAAAAAAAAAAAATCAAAGAAATTATGCCAGAACTTCTTCTGAAGCAAAAACTATCAAAAAAACAAAGCGTTGAAATGTATGAAGGACAAAAAGCATTATTTGCAGTCTTCAACGAACTAATAGCAAACGCGAAAACAAATGAAGAATACTTAGTATTTTCTATAAACGAAGAAAACAAAAGTAAACAAATAAACCTGTTTTTAAGAAACATAACACTTAAACGAAAAGAAAAAAAACTTGACGTAAAACTGTTAAAAAACATGAAATATTATGTAAAAGAAAAACATTCAAAATTAAAATTGAGATACACTAATTTTAACCTACCACAAGGAATAACAATATTTCAAGACAAAGTCATAATATTATCTTGGGAAAAAGATCCTATGGCGATAAAGATAGAAAGTGAAACATTTGCAAAACAGTTAAGAGAATTCTTCTTAGAGCTTTGGACAGTTGCCAAAGAATGAGGCTTTCTGTTGCAAATAACGACTTAAATCTTAGAACTTTTGATTCAATCAACAAATTTCAATATATCTCTCAAATCTTTGCCATCTACAACGACATCAGCAATCTTTGCAAGTTTTTCAGACTTACAATTAAAAGCTATAGAAAAACCGGCTACTTCTGCAATATGAACATCGTTTTCGTTATCACCCACAAAGACACACTCTGAAAGGGGCAAGTTCTCTGTTTGAGCAATCATTCTCATACCAGTAGCCTTATGCTCCATGTCAAAAGGTGTGTGTTCACCATGAGTAATTAAGCCCTTGTCATCAAAGAAAACTCTGTTTAAAAAAATATAGTCAAATAATCTTTCATAATCACCAAACACTTTTCTTAAAACCAAATCAATACTACCAGAAATTATCGCGATTTTAAAACCCCTTTTTTTAAGTTCATGCAAAGTCTCAAGAGCACCAGTATGAAGATAAATGCCTTTTATAGCATTTAAAAGGTCATTCTTTGTAAAAGCATTTTGCTTCCAAAGCTTCAAATCATGCTCAAACCACTCTTGATAAGAAATTTTACCGTCAAAAAAGTCTTGTCTTGCCTTATCACGAGCCAAACCATCAGTCTTCAAATTATCATGAATAGTATTCCAAATATAATCAGTACCATCAATTAATGTTCCATCAAGGTCAAAACAAATCAATTTGTATTTCATAAAAAAACTGAAAAGATAAAGACTATTTAAAGTTTTCACAAAGATTTTTATAAAAAAACACATTTCCAGATGCAAAAATGAGCTTAAGACGAAATAATGATTTTTACGACCTTTTAATCGTTGTATCAAAAATATTATATTATCCTTTTAATAAAATAAAGGTTTCAGGTACGAAAAACATACCAAAAAAAGGTCCTGCACTTCTGCTTCCAAAACACAATCTTGTAAGAGATGTGCCTATAGAAGGAATAATTATCAGAAATGAGTGCAGAAGAAGAGCATACTTTGTGATGAAAGATACCCTGCCAAGACTTCTTGACTATGCAGGCGGAATAAGAGTGAGAAGATCAAAAGATGTCAAAGAGACGAATTATAATATGAATAAAATCATAGAAAAACATAATCAAAAATATAATAACAACACATTAAAATTAGTTGGGGAAGCATATAAAAAAGGAGAACTGGTCATAGTGCACCCAGAAGGCTGCAGCATTGATAAAAAAATGCTTCCATTAAAAAAAACCTTTATCAACTACACAACTAATTTTCAAAAAGAAAATAACATAAAAATCCCTATAATCCCTATAGGAATTGAATATGAAAAAAAGATGTTTAGAACACATACACACATACGAATTGGAGAACCTGTAAACGCAGAAACAAATGATTTGGTTAATAAGTTATATTTTCAAATAAAAACACTTTCAAACCTATAACAAAAGTTATAAATAACTTTCTAATAACAAACACATTATGAAAATTGCAATTATTTGTCCAAAACCAAGTCTTGCAAGTAAAAATATAAAAGAACATTTAATAAAATTATATCCATTCGAAAACAAGAAAGACTTCTATGAGTTAAAAACCAAAGATAAAAAAATAAGAATTTATTCACCAGAAAAAAGATCTGTCTCCCACGAAAATATCGATGAGGAAATAACTGCAGATTTATTTATATTTGCAACAACGCACAGAAGTAAATCCCAAATTCCTTCATTAAGCGCGCACATACAAGGAAACTGGGCAAAAGCAGAACTGGGAGGAAAGGATAAACAACTATGCGCGGCTCCAGCAGCATATATTAAAGAAGCAATAAAAAAACTTGAAGAATTAGCACAAGGAACTCATTACGACGTAGTACAAGAATGCACACATCATGGTCCTTACATGAAAAAACCAGTCTTCTTCATCGAAATAGGTTCAAATGAAAAAGAATGGCAAAACAAAGATGCAGGAGAGATAATTGCGAAAACAATAATGCACGTCTTAACAATGAAAATACCTGTGTATCAAACAGCAGTAGGGATAGGCGGACTTCATACAATGACTTCTTTTAAAAAGATTATAATCAACTCAGGCATCGCAATTGGCCACTCATGCCCAAAATACATGCTTGAATATTTGGATAAAGAAATGATTGTTCAAGCCCTTGAAAAAACAGAGCCAAAAGCAGATTTGATAATCGTAAACTGGAAAGGACTAGGAACCGAAAAAGCAAGAATCATGAATATTCTAGAAGAGTTAAATGTTAAATGGAAGAAAACAAAAGAATTCTAAAGAAAATTTTCCTTTAAAATCTCACGGTCAACCTCAGGAACAATTTGTTCCCAATCATCAAAAGAAAGCCAAAAAACCTCATCAGCTTCATTTGCACAAATCTCACCAACCCAATCATCAACAACAAAATAGTGCAATTCATAAGTTTTATTATTCATAAAATCCTGCTTTACATCTAAAAAATGAAAGTCTTTCACATCAACAGAGAGTTCTTCTTTAACCTCTCGAAACAAAGCATCTTCTGGCGATTCACCAGCTTCAACACACCCTCCTGGAATAGACAAAACCCCTGGAAATGTTCTTTTATTCAAAGAACGCTTTTCTGCAAGAAACAAATTATCTTTAACTAATAAAAAACCAACGCAAAGCTTTACAGGTTTCATAATACTACAAATAACTTATAGAATAAAAAACTTTTGAAAAAAAAAAGATATAAAAAAAAAATAGAATAAAACTTTTTTTATTCTTCCTTATCCTCTCTACGAATTACTTTTACAGAATCAATCTTAACAGTTATAGGAATTGGTACTGCAGCTTCCAAGAGTTCAACAACAACTTCTTCTTTTTGCTTGTCAACTCTCGTAATCTTACATTTTTCACGCTTGAAAGGACCAGATATTATTTCTGCAATATCATTCTTTTCAATGTTAACATCTTTTTTAACCTGCTCAAGCATGTGCTCAATTTCAGAATAGTTAACTTCTTGAGAAAGAATACCTCTTGCGTAAGGAACACCAAAAGCTGCTTGCTCAGCATCAGCTTTACTTGCAGACTCTAAAAATATATACCCCCTCATACCATGAGGTCTTATAACTGAAAAAACATCAAGCTTTTTTCTTGTAGCATTACTAGAGACAAAACTCATAACCTGATCTTCACGATTAGCAGTCGTTCTCAAAGCAAAAATCTTAGTTTCAGGTCTAGGACCTTCTTTAGGCTTTGGAGCTTCAATAACTTCATCTACAAGCTCTTCTTTTGTATCAATCTCTAAAAAAGCCTTTACAGGATCAATATCCTCTTTCGTTGAATCATCCTTTTTTTTCCTTGTTTTTATAGTAATTTCTCCTAACATTTTTTTCAAAATAACAATTGATTTACCAAGCTCAAGATGAATCCTATTGCACCAATAACTGCAATTCCTAGTCCTGAAACCTTGACAATCACTTTGTACTCCTCTTTATCTGGTTTTTTAGTAATTTTTAAAACTCTAATGCAATGACTTATGTAACTTTTTATCTTATACCAATCCATTTTAATCAACAAATTCTATTCCTAATTCATTCTCTATATCTTTTTTTCTATCAACCGATTTATTACTACCACCACCAATAATTTGGTTGCTTTTAACACCGGTTATTATAAGCATTGTTCTAATTGTTCCTTCCAAATCGTTTGTTATCTGAGCACCCCAAATAATCTTTGCGTCTTCATCAAGTCTTTCTGAGATTGTTTCAACTACTTTTTTTGCTTCTTGAAGTGTCATATCAGGACCACCAGCAACGTTTATTAGTGCACCATTAGCACCTGAAATATCTGCATCAAGTAAAGGATTATTTATAGCTTTTTCAACAGCTTCTACTGCCCTATTATCAGAATCTGACTCACCAACACCAATTAAAGCAACACCACCATTACTCATAACAGCTCTGATATCTGCAAAATCTAAATTTACAAGACCTGCTTTTGTAACGAGTTCGGCAATTCCTTTAACAGCATTTGTTAAAATTTCATCTGCTACTTTAAAAGCTGTGTGAAGAGGAAGTTCTGGCGCAAGTTCTAAAAGCTTATCGTTTGGAATAACAATTAATGTGTCAACATTTTTTTCAAGTTTATCAAGACCTAAAGCTGCGTTGTCACGTCTTCTTTGACCTTCCATTTGAAAAGGAATGGTTACAACACCGACTGTTAAGCAACCAAGTTTTTTTGCAACCTCTGCAACTATTGGCGCTGCTCCAGTTCCAGTTCCACCACCAAGACCACAGGTTATAAAAACCATATCAGCACCAGACAAAGCTTGTTTTATCTCATGCTCTGATTCACGGGCTGCTTCTTCACCAACCTTAGGAATGGAACCTGCCCCAAGACCTTTTGTTAGTTCTTTTCCAATAAGAATTTTTTTGTCTGCTGATGTATAAAGCAAATCTTGAGCATCAGTATTTAATGCAATAGTTTCACATCCAATAACTCCAACTTCAGTTATACGGTTTATCGTATTGTTTCCAGCACCACCACAGCCAACAACCTTAATCGTTGCTTTTTGCTTTGACAGTAATTCTTCTAGTTCAGCATCTAAAACATTCTTTAGTTTTGATTCACCAGAGGTTATTTCAGGATATTTTTCTTGGATCATTTAACACCTCCTCACAAATTCATATATAGATTTTTATGAGGATTTAGCTTTATAAATTTTATGATTTTTCTTCGGGAGAAGAAACTTTCTTCTCAACAGTTTTTTTCTCCACAACCAAATCTTTTACTTTTGTAAGTCTAATAACTTCTTTTTGTATGTTATTCTTAATTTCTGCCGACAAGTCCTGCTTTGTTTTGATAACCGCTTTTGTTCCAGTAACACTTACTAATTCAAAAGCAATGCCTCCCAGTTCCAAAACAACTTCTACTTGTTCTTTAAGATCAATTATGATTTTTTTAACATCAACATCGTAAACTAAGTCACGACTTGAAAGCGGATGATTAAAATCTACAATAACTCTTCCCCCGCTAGCAGTTCTAATTATTCCAAACATACCATCAACATTAACTTCTAGTCCTGAAAAAGGCGTAATGTTTTGTTGTCTAAATATTTTCATTGGAACAAGCTTTAACAGTTCTGCTTTTTTCCTGCCAAAACCATTATCAGGTTCAACATCAAACTCGTGTTTACCAACACTTTTGCCAACAAGACCTTCATCAAGTCCTTTAATCAAGTGTCCTTCACCAATACAAACAGTTATAGGCTTGTAAACAGCATTTTTTTGATCAAGATTATTATCCTTTGCAATTTTTTCAATCGTTGTGTCAAACACAACCGCACCATCTTTTATCTTGCCAGTATAATCCAACTCGATAAAGTCTCCTTTTTTTATTTTTGTGCTTTCCAATTTAGCTCCTCATTTTTTCTCGTCTAAAACATTTGAGAATATTAAAAATAAGTAAATAAAGACCATATATAAAGGTTTCGGTAGAATAAAGGACTTGGAAATGTTCCTTTTGAGAGATTGACCCTTTTAAGCCTTTCGAAAAAATAAAAATTAAGAATAACTATTTTTTATTGCTTTACCTATACCTACCAGAACAACCCCTCCCAGAATTCCAAAAACACCTATTTTTATCAAATCATTTCCTTTTTCTTCAGACGGTTTTTTTCTCCAATTCTCGGCCTTTTCTCGTAGCTTTTCTTTGTTGAAATATATCCCGCTGTCTCCTAGCTCTTGTGCTTGTAATTCTTGTTCTATTTTAGTCCCATTCATCTTCTATTTCCTCATCTTCAAATATTTGTATTGGTTTTAGTCTTCCATCTTTGACAACTTTTATATGATATTTTTCTTCAGCATAATTATCAAATGCATTGTTACTTGCTCTAATTTCTACTATGTCTGTTTCTGAGAGGTCATCAATTATTCTTTTTAGTGCTTTCTTCTTGTTTTTTAAGTTCATTTTCTACCTCCTTCTCACTTATTCTAAATATTGGCCAAGTACATTTTGAACAGCTTGCTCTTGCTTGCAAACTATCTTGTTTTCGATATTTTTGAAACTCAACTTCTGCTTTTTCTTCTTTATAGTTGCATTTAGGACAATTATAGCTTATCAGAAGGATTAAATCATTATCTTCCTTCATTATCCAGTAATGCACCTTTGAGAAATATCTTTTTGGAGTTGAACCTTTATCTTCCATAAGCAAGTTCTTTTTATTTATGCTCACTCTACAAGGATGTACAATGGCAGGTGTCTTAGTTATATTATGATTAAGTGATTCGGCCACTTCTTCATTTACTTCTAGTCTTAGAAAACCTCTGTTTGTTTCAATCCACAGTTCATAACCTGCTTCTTGATCTTGTTCATCTATCAACGGCATCACATAAAGCATATCTACTTTATCGTGTAATTCGTATCGTTTATCATTAAATTCAATAAACGGGTTTTTGTGTCCTTGAAATAACTTGATTTTATACCTCCCTCAATTCCTCTTTTATTTTCGTTGTTCAAATTGTTCTATACTGGTTTTTAATTCAGAAAGTTGCTTTTTGTTCATATCTATCCAAACAAATCCTCTATTAGCAATTACTGCTAATCTACAATAACTTAACTTAGCACCATCTATGTTTGGAAATATTCTAACGCCTTTGGCTTTGTCATTTACTTCAAATCACAGATGACATCAAATTTATCTACGAAAAAACAATAACCAAATATGGAACTGGAGCCAAAATTGATGCACCAAAAAAATTTCTAGGTAAAAAAGTATATGTTCTAATTAGAAAAAATTAGTTTCCACGCAACGCCGGTAGAAAAAAAGTTTGTTTAAGATCGTAATCTGTTTACACTTCTAATATTTAGCTAAATTTTTGTTTCTCGGTGATATTATGGAAACATTAACCGAGAAGAAAAGAAAATGGTTGATAAGGCAATTCAGGTCAGGTAGAAGTGCAACTTCTATAGCTAGAA
>Ga0180007_10006786_pt1 | contig 11065 bp, 9 predicted proteins | sample MM_PC_MetaG_FD_121122 | JGI IMG/M metagenome (GOLD analysis project Ga0180007, IMG submission 121122) | Groundwater microbial communities from the Aspo Hard Rock Laboratory (HRL) deep subsurface site, Sweden - MM_PC_MetaG | ecosystem: Environmental > Aquatic > Deep subsurface > Groundwater...
GACCACCACCGCTCCTCCCCCCGCAGGGCAGGTCTCTATTAACCAGAATCCCGATCACACCAGAATCATCGTCAAGACGAACAGCCCAGCACACCACAATCGCCTCGGAGACCTGCCCGGCCACAACCGCTCCTCCCCCCGCAGGGCAGGTCTCTATTAACCAGAATCCCGATCACACCAGAATCATCGTCAAGACGAACAGCCCAGCACACCACAATCGCCCCGGAGACCTGCCCGACCACAATTCATTGCATGTAGTTGCGGCAGGTCCCCCGGGCTATCTCCCCTGCCATCAATCATCACGCGCATGTCATTCGGATCAAACCCAAACACCACAAAAACAGGGACCTGCCCTGCGGGTGTGTTGGATTATCATGGGAAGAAAATAGCTACCGTTGACACGCTCCCCCCGCAGGGCAGGTCTCTATTAACCGAAATCCCGATCACACCAGGATCATCATCAAGACGAGCAGTCCACCACACCAACAATGCCCCGGAGACCTGCCCGATCACAACCGCTCCTCGACCCGCAGGGCAGGTCTCTATTGACCGAAATCCCGATCACACCGGGGTCATCATCAAGACGAACAGTCCACCACACCAGTAATGCCCCGGAGACCTGCCCGGCCAAAACTGCTCTTCGACCCGCTCCTCCCCCCGCAGGGCAGGTCAGGTAGTGACGGCAAAACATTGCATGGGCGGATGTACGGCCAGGAAAAACGACTATGCAGGCTACGATCCCCTTGACACCCACGGTCGCATATCATATCATTGGGTCAGCACCGAAGGGCCAGGCATTAGCCTGTAATACCTATCAAGAAACCACAATACGCGCTGGCTATCCGTGTGCGTGCCTAAAGGCATGCGCTAACGCACCGGAGGCAGCGAAGGGAGGAGGTATGCCCGGGTCGACCCACCGCTGACGAGGGCCGACGTTGATGTTTTTCCCAGTAAACAGAAACATAAGAATTAGGAGACCTTCGCTATGATTAGCGCAAGAACCTTGGTCTGTTTGGTGCTGCTGGTAGCTGTTTCTACCAGCCCAAAATCCGCAGCTGATCCGGTCACCTTCCATGTGGAATATCGCTATATCGGATACTCAGCATCACATGATCGACCACTGACAATACTAGACACACGCACACTATTCGAGACGACCTACCAGGTGCCATGTTCGTTCGCGACCACGGACGCACAGTGGCTTCAGGCCGATTTCGCGTACGGTCTGCTGGTGTCTATCCCCGGTGGTAACCCACCCATGTTTTACAAATTCTTTGTCTACGATGAGTCTGGCAACCTTCTGTACCAGGATATCATCAGCAACTGGACCCACATGATTCCATCCTCTTCTCAAACCTACATTGTAGCCTACTACACGGGTGGTCCATTTGATATAGAATTGGAGACTCCCATCGACTCCGCCCGCATTAATCATCCATTGACAATTGAGTGGTCATGTGATCCCGGCGTCGATGACACCGCCCGGGTGAAAATACTCTTGAACCGTGGCTCGGGTATACCAGAGCTACAGCTGGCCTCCGTTCCGTGGAACTACAACGGCGGATCGTTTGTCTGGACACCAACTGGAGATGCATTCGAAAACTGCCGGATTTCTCTTCTGGCGCGCGATGCAGCGGGCAATGAATCGACAGCCTACTCCTCGCAGTTCTCCATCTACCCAGAGTTTCCAGATGCCGACAACGATGGAGTTTTCGACGCCGATGACAACTGCCCGCTGGTATACAACCCGGAACAAACTGACTCTGATGGCGACGGGCACGGCGATGAATGCGACAACTGCACCGACTGTGATGGCGACGGTTTCGGCGACCCCGGTTTCACCGCCAACACTTGCGCCACAGACAATTGCGCCCTGGTTCCAAATCCCGAGCAATGGGATTCGGACGGCGACGGCATCGGGGATGTGTGCGAGGGCATCGAGATCGAGTGGTCGCGCACACTCGGCGACGCACTGGTGTTTTGTGATGCACGGACTATCCTTGAAACGAGCGAGGGTGGGTTCCTCGTGGGTGGAAAACAACGCCATTTCGAAACACCGCCATTCCGCGACAACTGGTATTGGTTTAAAATGACAAGCAACGGCAACGTCGAGTGGTGGGGTTCATATGACCCATACTACGGAAACACGTGGGGCGAGATCAATGGGATTGCCCGAACCACCGAGCACGCTTATTTCTTGGCCGGTTGGACAAAATTCTATGGAGGAGTGGATGACCGACCGAATGTCAACGTGGTGAAATTGGCCCTGGACGGCAGTCAGGTGTGGGCAAAGACCTATGATCTTGGGGGTGACCAAGAGTACGCTCACGATGTAGTTGCAGCCGGGACGTACGACATCATTGTACTGTGCCAGCGGGATCAGCGTCTAACGCTGCTTAAGCTTGACAGCAACGGAAACATCAAGTGGCAAAGGAATCACACCGACATTCCCCTGGGTGGCAGAGGCAACGTCTCCAAACTCGGCGGTGGCAGAATCCTCGTCGGAATCGATGACGGATCGGCGGCCATGTTTGACTCTCTCGGACAACAGATTTGGTACCAGTCTTTGGATCTTGGCTCTGGAACCAAATTTGGGAAAGCCTGCGTCGCTGGTGGGGAGACCATTCGCGTTTCGGGATCTACTAACGCCCTTTCGGATTCGTACGACTACGATTTCTTCTCAGCGGAATTCGATACACTTGGCAATTTGCGATCCACAAACCAGATCGGCCGGCCATACCCGTACAGCGAGGGCGAGTTGACCGAGGTCACAAGCTGCTCGGGTCACGATATCGGCACTATTCTCGGCGGTGACATACGAGCCCTCTCGGAATCTACGGCCGGGTGCCACGTCGTCCGGCTGGACGAACAGGGTACGCCAGTTTGGTGCTGGACCTACTACCCAGGCTATTTGGGCGGTATTCGGTATATTCGTCAGGTATCCGACGGATCATATGTATGGTGTGGTGTGTCAAGAACTCAGGACGACAATGGCCGGTTCTATGTTGCCAAGACCGTTCCCGAAACGTGCTGCATAGGCACGCGCGGCAACGTGCAGTTGGCATCCAGCTGTGACCCCTCGGATCAAACCGTTGATGTCTCCGATCTCACCAACATCATTGCCCATCTCTTCGGCACGTTTGAGGCCGTCTGCTGCCTTGAGGAAGCCGATTGTGCCCCCCGGGGCAATCCCGACGGACAAATTGATGTCGGCGATCTCACCGAATTGGTAGACCACCTCTTCATCAATTTCCCGCCCCTGCCCTCCTGTCAGTAGTCAGGCCAGGATTTCACGCACAAAAAAACGGCCGCCCCGCAAATCCGGGGCGGCCGCCTCAAAATTATCAGAATACAATGCAGTGTTTCGTTATTCTGTCAAGACCAGCCTGAAGCTCTTCTGAAATTCGAACCCATCCTCGTCAGTACCAATCTGATTTATCCTCACAGTATCCGGGTCCGATTGGTCCAGGGACCAGTAACCATAGGGATTAAACTCTGGCGTGCAAGTCTTGTTAGTAACGTTACCATTGTAGGTCGCCGAATCAGGATGATCCATGTAGATACCATTCTCCAGCCGGTAGATACCATCCACATCACAGAACACTCTGTCGCCGACAACCTTGCTGCTGTCAACATTCATGTCGTAGTCGTTCTTCGTGAACCGCATGGTAATGGGCCGTTCAATCGTTGAATCATCACTGCTACCAATGTGTCCCGTATAGCTGTATAACCCCTCATAATCACCAACCAGAGTTGCGGGGAACGGAACGGTGATATCGTCGCGGCAACCAACATACACGCTGCCAACCAGGGCGAGCACCAGCAAAAGGATCCACAAGCTCGCGATCTTCTTCATATCCTATATCTCCCTAAAGCAGTCCAGACAATCTACAAGGCGTCTAATATACAGGCCGTTTCCCGACCGCACAACAGGAAAAATGCGGCCGCTACATACTCGACGAATATCCCGGACTTTCCGTTTAATCCGAACCTCGCCTCAAATCTCCCCGTTTTCCATCCCCCGCCGGTTCCCGTCCCACCCCCCACAAAAAACCCCGGCACACAACTCGTAGAAGTGCTGCCGGGGCGGTGTAAGTCGTTGGTAAACAACTTTGTATGCTGTTTCGTGCGAGCTGCCGCAAGGCCCATCAACCGTCGGAATCCTGAACCGTCTTAAAACTGTAAATCCGCCATTTCCCGTTGATTTTATGCAACCCGAACTTGGTGCGATAGCCCCTCGAGGCCTCTTTGTCCACAAACGTAACCTCAACCATAGCAACATCATCCATGATCTCGGCCGTATTCACGATGCGCTGATGCTTGAACCAGAGCTGCTTGGTTTTGCCGTCCTCAGTAAGATCCTTGAGAATCTGGTCCGGCGAGGTAAAACTCCGGGGATTCGATGTTTGTACCGCATAGTCCTCGTTGCGGGTCTTCATCAGTTCGGCCATATCCAGAATCCCTATCAAAGCCGACTGATCATTGCGTTCCATTGCTCCAAACAAACTGATCACCACCTGGCGCGGATCATCAAGGTCCTTGCCTCCACATCCGGTCAGCATGGCCGCCAGAAGTACAACCGCCACTGCCGTACTTGCCACTCTGCGCATCTTAAAATCCCCCTGTTATGGTTACCCGATGGCTGTCGCCAAGATCAGCCCCGGGGGCATAGGCGTACGATATCTGCAAAGACTTGTAGTCCAGTCCAAATCCCATGGTCAGGCCGGCCATAGAGTCATCGGAATCCTCCGCCCGGTAGTTCGATCCGAACGTATTGTAGCCAAGCCGCAAATACAACGGTTTGATTTCGTAATACTCCGCGCCGATCGCAAAATCGATATCATTGTCAAACGGCACAATCAAATCGCCCACCAGCTGCAACGGCAATCCTTTCGGACGGGCCGCGGCGCCGCCGCGAAACACGGTTGGCAGACCGTCCTTCTCACCCTCGCCCAGGGTCGACAACTGCGCTCCCAGATTCTGAATCATGATGCCGCCGCTGTAGCGACCGCGATTCGACGAGTACCTGGCACCAACATCAACCGCCACTCCGGTGGCCGAGTACTCTGATATCTTTTCGTAAATGAACTTCGCGGTCACGCCCACACTCATCTGGTAGGTTTGTTTCATGGCAAAACTCGCGGCCACCACCAGGTCGCCGCCGCCGAAATTACCGGTGACATTGCCGCCGGCATCGGTTTCAACAAAATCACCCATGCTCAGGTAGGTCAAGTGGAATGCGACAGCCCGGCGTTCATCCAAAGGCCGGATATACCCCAGGAAACCGGACTGAATATCCACAAAGTAATTGTGATAACCCGCGATAAACCGGCTGGTCTCGAATCCGGCCAGACCGGCGGGATTGTAGTACAAAGCCGATTCGTCGTCCGCCAGCCCGGTGAACGCACCGCCCATGGCCACCGGTCGCGCCGACATATTGATTTTCAGAAAAGGAAAGGCGCTGGTCCCGGCATCGGCATTGATATCGCCTGCCAGCCCGACCGAAGATCCAAGCATGACGATGAACAAACTCAGCAGAAGGGGTCGAAGAATACGCGTTGTAAGCATAGCCGTGTTTCCAAACTGTTTCAAGGCGCGGTTACGTTGTTCAGTCGTTAACAAAAAAACAATCACATCACCAGGATTTTGTGGTTTTCGTCAGGATAGCATCCACCAACTGGGCACCCGCAGCATTCTGGCCGTACTCCTCCGTCTGCGTGTTGGCATCGTAAATGCCCTCCTGACGCATCTGCTCTTTCCAGAACTCGGAATTGTCACGCGGATTACGCAGGGTCACCTCAAAATTCATGACGACCTTGTAGGTCTGTACCTGGTCGCTTTCATCAAACTGCGACACCACCCGTTCATAGTTGGTCAGGACCGCCTCCAACACCGCATCGGCACCGGTCAGCGGCACAACCTTGACCGTACCGTCGGCAATAAACGCATCAATCACTACATCGGTCAGACGATCGGCCAGACCGTACTCCGAGGTCCGATTCTCAAACGGCTCCACCGCGATTGTTTTGATGTCGGACTTGCCCGACGGGTTGAACGTGTACACGCCGCACCCGCTGATACCCAACACAACCAGCAGCAGGACGGTGGTCCGATAGGTCCGATGTCTCCGCGGTGAATTCACTATATCTTAAACCCGCTCAAGAGGATGACGTTCCCTTAAGATCGCTTGCCAACTACCAGCTTACCGCGCTTGATAACCTGCGTGACGAGATTGACGCCGTAGTGATATGGTAACTCACGATAGTCCTTCATGTCCCATATAACAATATCCGCCAGCTTGCCAACCGCCAGTTGCCCGATGGAATCCTGACGGTTAATCGCCACCGCCGAGTTCACGGTCACTGCGCTAAGCGCTTCCGCCGCAGTCAGTTTCATCTGCAGGGCAGCCAGCGTGACGATCATCGCCAACGACTCCGTAAAACTTGACCCGGGGTTGCAGTCGGTCGACAACGCCACCGTCACCCCTGCCTCAATCATCCTGCGGGCCGGAGCATACTGCTTGCCGGCCAACGAAAACGTCGTGCCCGGCAACAACACCGCCACCGTCCCGGCCTTGGCCATCGCCCTGATACCGGTATCGGAAATATATACCAGGTGATCGGCCGAGATCGCCCCCAGCTCGGCGGCCAGTTCGGCTCCGCCGGTCGAGGCCAGCTCATCGGCATGGAACTTCAGGGTCAACCCGGCGCTTTTGGCGGCCTGTTGAATCCGACGCGATTGATCAATATCAAACACGCCTTCTTCACAAAAAATGTCCGAAAACTCGGCCAGCTTGTCCTTGGTAACGGCCGGGATCATTTCGTTGATCACGAGGTCGACATAGGCCTCGCGACGGTCCCGGTATTCATCGGGCACCTCGTGGGCGCCAAGGAAAGTCGGCACCAGATCTATCGGATGGATCATGTCCATCTCGCGAATGACTTCGAGTGTTTTGACCTCAGATTCGGTTGACAGCCCGTAACCGGACTTGGCCTCGATAGTCGTGATACCATGCTTAAGCATGGTATCCAGACGTTTTTTGGTGTTCGCTTTCAGCTCGACATGCGTGGCCGCCCGGAGATCGCGCACCGATGACCGTATGCCGCCACCGGCCTCGGCGATTTCCATGTACGTTTTGCCCTGCAGCCGCATTTCGAATTCTTTTTCGCGGGTACGGGCAAACACAGGGTGCGTGTGGGGATCAATCAGCCCCGGCGTGACCACCTGTCCGCCGGCATCGATCACCGTACACCCCTCGGCCAGTTCAACATGCCCCTGGACCTCATCGGACTTGCCGACCGCCAGAATTTCTTCCCCCGCCGCAGCCACGCCGCCGTCCTCAATCAGGCCGATATCGCTCATCGCCTTGCCGAGTCGGGGCACGGGACCAACCATGGTTACCAGTTGGCCGATATTCTTGATAAGAAGAGATGCTTTTTTCTGTGGTGCCATAAGTCAAATATAGATAACGCCGACTGCAGGTCAATCTCGTTTAGGAGATTGTTCGTGCCGCCGGCGTTATCATTATGTGTCTATCCGCATAATCTGGTTGCAGGCAAACAGGTTGCGGGCCTATTTCTTCATCATCGGTATGTTCACCTTGTGCTTGTTCGCAAAGGTGATTGCGTCTTTATACCCGGCGTCGACATGCCGCATGATACCGGTCCCGGGATCATTGGTCAGCACCCGGTTGAGCCGCACCGCCATTTCCTTGGTACCGTCGGCCACGATAACCTGACCGGCGTGAGTCGCCAGACCAATACCAACCCCGCCGCCGTTGTGAATCGATACCCAACTGGCGCCGGACACCGCATTCAGCATACCGTTGAGCAGCGGCCAGTCGGCAATAGCATCGGAACCGTCGCGCATAGCCTCCGTCTCGCGATACGGCGAGGCCACCGAACCACAGTCCAGATGATCGCGACCGATCACGATCGGGGCCTTGATTTTGCCCTTTTTGATGTAGTTGTTCATGATGTCCGCGAACTCGGCCCGCTCACCGTACCCCAGCCAGCACACGCGCGCCGGCAAACCCTGGAACGGAATCTGCGCCCGCGCCTTGTTGATCCAGCGCACCAGCGATTTGTTTTGCTTGAACCGGCTCAACACGATTTCATCGGTCACCGCGATATCCCTGGGATCGCCCGAGAGCGCCACCCAGCGGAACGGTCCGCGACCCTCGCAGAACAACGGACGAACGTACGCCGGGACAAAACCCGGATACGCAAACGCGTTTTTCAGTCCGCCTACCTCGGCCTGACCGCGCAGATTGTTGCCATAGTCAAACACCACCGCGCCGGCCTTCTGGAACTTGAGCATCGCATCGCAATGCTTCACCATCGATTTGTACGACCGCTTGATATAATCTTTCGGGTTCGCTTTGCGCAGACGGGCGGCCTCGGTGACACTGTATCCCTCGGGGATGTAACCGTTGAGTTCGTCGTGAGCCGAGGTTTGATCGGTGACGATATCGGGGACAATACCCCGGCGGAAAATCTCCGGAAACACTTCGGCGCAGTTGCCCACCAGACCGATCGAAATCGGCTCGCCGGACTTTGTATGCTCTTTGATAAGCTTGAGCGCTTTGTCCAGCGACTTCACTTTCACATCGCAGAAACCGATTATGACCCGGCGAGTGATCCGGGCCTCCTCCGCCTCAACACACAGTACCGAGGCTCCGGACATGGTCGCGGCCAACGGCTGGGCGCCGCCCATACCGCCCATGCCACCGGTGAGCACCCAGCGACCGGTCATGTCGCCCTTGAAATGCTGATCGGCGATGGCGGCAAAAGTCTCGTAGGTTCCCTGGATAATCCCCTGCGTACCTATGTATATCCAGCTTCCGGCCGTCATCTGGCCAAACATGATCAGACCCATCCGATCAAACTGGCGGAACTTCTCCCAGTTGGACCAGTGCGGCACCAGGTGCGAGTTGGCAATCAATACCCTGGGCGCATACTCATGAGTTCTAAAAATGCCAACCGGCTTGCCGGACTGCACCAGCAGAGTTTCATCGTCACGGAGCGACTTCAGAGACTTGACAATCGCTTCATAGCAAGGCCAGTTGCGGGCAGCTTTGCCGGAACCGCCGTAAATTATCAATTGCCGCGGCTTTTCCGCGACCTCGGGATCCAGATTGTTGTTCAGCATGCGGAGGGCAGCTTCCTGATGCCAGCCCTTGCAGGTGATTTTTGTGCCGCGGGCGGCACTGACCGTTTTTGGAGGCATAACCTTCTCCTTCTCAACCAATTCAGTGCCACGAATATACCCCCCCTGACGGCAGCCGTCAATCGACTTATTTCTCCCCCCGCCGGCTCCGGTCACCGCTTGCCTTATGCCGCCGAAATGCTTACGATAGGGTCCTGATATCGACCAACCGGAAAGGATCGCGCATGTACCAGGTTTTTCACAACGCATTTGTCACGCCCGAGACGCTGCAGCCGCTTACGTACGAGGGAGATCTGCAGGACGGCCGGTGGACCAACGGCAAACTGATCGACAAGTCCGGGCAGGGTTCCTTCGCGGTGGTCGATAGTATCCCCGTTATCGCGGGTGTGGAAAAGGACCCGTGGGGCGACGGTTCCAAGGTGAACGAGTACTTCTCCAAACTGGGGCGCACTCCCGCCGAGGTCATCCGCACCAACTACACCAATATCATGACCCAGATCAAACAGAAGGCCGAATTCGTATCTGAAGTAGCGACGATCGCCAAAGAGGGCGGCCTGATTGTCGAGATCAACTGCGGCCAGAGCGGAGGCTTTGCGCCGCTGGTACTGGAAGCCAACCCCGAGGCCACCGTCCTGATGGCCGATCTCGGTCGCTGGTTGCTCAACGAATGGAAGGCCTATGCCCCGGAGCTGAACTGGCCGAATGTCAGTTTCGCCCAGCTTGACCCGCTGCATTTGCCCTTTGCGGACAATTCCATCTCGGCCGTCACCAGTTACGGCGGTTACTCCGGCGCAAACACCCACTCGCCGGCCCTGAAAGAGGTCCATCGGGTACTGAAGCCGGCCGGACGGTTATTCATGTTGGATGCCCGTCCCGATCCGGCGGCGTTTCGCAAGTTGCCGGCCGCGATCAAAAACAGTCTGCGAGAGAAACACCCGTCTATGGGGGTGGGATACGGCAAGCTGATGAACTCGGTGGGGTTCACGGCGGCATCGTACGTCGAAACCGGCCGTCGACCGATAGATCTTCGAAGCTACCTGGGTGCTGTTGCGGCTCAGCACAAGGTCGGCCTGGATGTGTTGTTCTGCAAAGTGATGGCACAGAAGGACCGGGCGTAGGTTCCGTGGGTGGCAGACGCCCTCGTCTGCCCCAATCAATCGTTGCAATCGTGTGGCCCGGCCAGCTTGTCTGGCCGGGTTTCTCTTCACGCAGGTCGGGTTCCGAGTCCGTCCTCGGACGAGAAACCCGACACCCATAAGCCACCCTGAGCGTGCGCTGTCCTGAGCTTGCCGAAGGGTCGAAGGGTGGCTCAGAAGAGCAAAAGTCATGGTTCGCCAGGCTCACCATGACTTTTGGGACTTCGCGGCTCGAGGTTCCAAGCTCGGTCGGTGCAACGACAACAGAGGTCAACCATATGTGAAGTGGGTCCAGAACGCGAAGACCAGTACCCAATGAGCGATGGCGCTCATTGGAGTCGCTATTCGTAGCCATACGCGAGTCCTGAAGAACGGCACAGCAAACGATGGCAGCAGGACTATCAATTGGACGAGAGAGACGTACTGGCGATCGAATGTCTTCAATGTTATCATGCGAAAGCTAGATGAAGGTCCGTACATCTGGTACAGTATGAAGACTGCCACGTAGAGCAACAAGACGACGTTGATAGCGAACGGTATGTAGAGCAGTTTCTTCATCGGTAAATCACCATGCTCCAGAGTTCGATTTTCCCACGGATTCACCCTCCCCCGTTTGGCGTGATCAATTCCACGGCCTTATACACCGAATCGGACCAGAAAGTCGACGTTGCTCCTGCATCCCACCCGAGGCACGGGTAGGCCACCGATCCAAAGACACGGGGCACCGCTGAACCCGGGCAGACAAGCTGCCCGGGCCACAC